>Ga0316218_1000385_pt1 | contig 63768 bp, 56 predicted proteins | sample TBH18003metaG_FD_203634 | JGI IMG/M metagenome (GOLD analysis project Ga0316218, IMG submission 203634) | Freshwater microbial communities from Trout Bog Lake, Wisconsin, USA - TBH18003 | ecosystem: Environmental > Aquatic > Freshwater > Lake > Hypolimnion/Profundal zone | place: USA: Wisconsin... | reverse complement strand
TGGTGGCATCCACTTTTTCCAGGGATTGCTTGATCACCGGACTAAAAGCGGTGGTAAGATCGGCGGTGGTTTTGCCCCGGAGATAACCTGTGGCAGCAGTATCGCTTCCTCTTAGGATATTGGCGGCATCTTCAAAACTCATCTGTTTAATCGCATTCACAAAAATGGGAGCAGCACTTTTACAGGCATCTTCTGCAGCCCGGTTCATGCTCAGAATCGCATCATCTACCTGCTTACCCAACCCCATACTTCTCAAGGTGCTTTCAACTTTCTGCGCTTCGGGAGGCAACAGGATTTTTACGGCTGCATTCCCAAAAAAACCATCTGCCTGAGATAAAGTAGCAGTGCCTTTATTGGTTCCATTGGTAAGGGCTTCTTTTAAACCGGCAGAAATATCTGCGGTGCTTAATCCCCTGCCAGTTACTGCCTGCTTGGCTTTATTGAGTAAACCATTTAATCCTTGTGAATGAGCTGTTAAACAAAACAATGCAAAAAGCCCCAGAATAGGTAAACGTTTCATAGTATTTTATTTCAATGAATTCAGGAAAATAAATTTAACTACAAGATACTTGTGTAATAGGTGATTGAACACATTTTAATCCTATAAACTTGTGTTATTTTACTGTAAATCTATTCGCGCTATGTAATTCTGATATAGATCAGTGAAAATTGTTGTATATACACTATTTGAAATTGATAAGTTATCTTGACTCTTTAATAGGGATCATGTAATTGCCTACTACAGGTATAATGACATTATTGGTGTTCTTAAAATTGCAGGAAAAATTCCCTGATATGATATAGGTAATATAGGTAGCGGTTGTGTCTTTTCTTGAGATGCTTGTTACATTATTTACAATATTTGTTGATTGTAATAATGTATTATTAAAAAGGCTGGGTATACTATTATCTACCAACCCAATTACCAGATCACAATTGCAATCAGAAGTTGTTAATAAGACGCCTCCGTCAAAAATCTTATGAGAACCGGGTTTCGTAGAGGTAAAATCAGTATTATTTGTATAATGTTTAAAATAGCAATCCAGAAAGAATGCGTCCACATTAATCTGACCAATATTCGTTAATGCATAACTCTTATTAGCAACACATCCCTGCTGGTTCGATAGCCCAAAAGTTGATACGGAGCTAGTTGAATACTTTACATTTTGTATAAAGGCATTCAAATAGTAGGGGTAGCTTCCATTTGTATCGTTTGATTTACTACAGGCGGCTAAAGCAAAACAAAATAATAAACTACCTAATACATATTTTTTCATACAAAAGAAAGTTATTTTAATAATTTATATTATTAATAGCTTGATCATTTGTTTTCATATCAAAAAACCTCACCTAAGTTTACATAAAATCCACTACTGCCATTTCCAAATCCATAATCAAGACAAAGATTGGTACCAGATTTTTTGTTCAGTTTTACTCTCAATCCTGCACCGTACCCGGGCAATAAAGAGTTATAAGGTTTTAGGTTTCCAGAAAAATTTTCAACATTAAAAAACACAACACCGCCCAATAACCCATTTTTAGAAATACCATATCTGTACTCGGTCTCAAAATAAGTCATTTGTTTTCCTCTAAACCTACTTTGTACATAGCCTCTTCCGGTATTATATTGATCATCCCAACCAGTGCTGGGCAATAATAAATAGTTCGGATCACCGGCTGGCGTTAACCAATTAAAACTCCATAATGCCAGCGTGTTTTTTGAACCCTTAGGGAAATTGATGTATTCCCTTGCATCAATCAAAAGGGAAGCCCATTCAATATCGCTCCCCAGCTCCTGAAAATTTTGCCTTAAAACTACATTAAGAAAATGACCTTTTTCGGGATTAATTTGATTTGTTCTCGAATCGTATAATAGTTTAAATGCCGGGCCGCTTGCTGTTTCTGTTTTACCGATTTCTTTTTGTATAAATACATTAATTTGCCTTGTTTGAGGATCAATTACTTTAATATTCCAGAAATGGTCATAATAAAATCCAACACCTGCGTACAAATCATTCGTTATCCTTTTTAAAATAGTCTGATGGATTTTGATCTGATTAAAATCAATGGTATGATCTTGATTCGGATCCGTTGCACCCCCAAGCCCAAAAATGTCTGAAGGATAGGAGATGTATCTGTTGTCTGATATAAAATTATAACCCCCGCCTTTTGACCATATATCTGCGAATAAGGGAAATATAATTTGATTGTACTGGGAGTAGGTTATACTCGTTGAAATAGTTGAAATTTTTGCATCTGGTCCCTTATCAGTATAATACCCAATATTTGCGCTGATCAGGCCCGCAAAACCTGTTTGCAAAGTATATCCTGCCGCAGGCAATACGGTTAAAAAATATTTCTGTTTTTTGGGCTTTTCAGATAGAGAATCGTTTTTGGCGCTATTTTTTTTTCTGCTAAACACATCTTTCAGATCTTTTTCAGCAATGATGGAATCCTTTTTTTTTGGGATAATTTGTAACGAGTCTCTTTGTGAGAATGAGCGAACACATATGAACAAAAAAATAATGGATAAGGACCGTACCAAAATATTCATAGAGAAGCTTTTAAGCAAATAAGTTTTTTCGTGATTTAAGATAAGAATAATTGCCTGATATCCTAATTTATAACTGTCTGATTCTTATAGAGGATATGTATGTAATTTTATCGTTACCTCTGCTTTTTTCCACTTAAATTAGGAATAGAATTTAGGTAACTTAATTGCGAGTAAGTAATGTAAATCGGAATATTTACATTGTAGCAATCTAAAAAAGATAGAATGACCCAAAAAAAATCATTTCAACGAATCGTGAATAAAATAAGCATCATGCTGCTTATTTGTTTGATATTCAATAATTTATCTAATTACGGGTATTCTCAAACTACTACTATTATCTTAATCCGTCACGCTGAGAAAGATACAACTGCGCCTGGTTCCACCATGATGAAAGCAGACCCGCCCTTATCCATTGCCGGAATGAAAAGGGCCGAGAGACTGCCTGATATTTTAAAGGATTATCAGCCAGATAGTATCTATACTACTAATTATGTTAGAACCAAAGAAACCATAGGACCGCTGGCTAAAAAATATAAGCTTAGCCCCATTCTGTATGATCCCAAAGACCTGGGTTCACTTGCTGAAAAGCTAATCCATATAAATGGGAAAACAGTGTTGGTTGCTGGTCATTCCAATACAACACCTATGCTCGTGAACCTTATCTTGAAAGAGAATAAATATGCCAATCTGGAAGATTCTGTATACAACCAGTTTTGGATAATTACCATTACTAATGGGAAGTTTTCAGATAAAGTAGTCAGATACTAGCGATCGGGCTATGAATTATTCTGAAGTAATGGGTACGGCCTTGCTATAAGGCCCATATAGGAAATCAGATTCCGATACATAATAACGTTTATCCGTTCTTCTTGAGCGAAATACATATACATGTCTGAAGGCATTTAATCCCATATCCTGTAAATTATCTACATAAAGTCCCTCATCAAATATGTAAAACCCCAATCCACGACTTCTCCTTACAAAAACACAGGGTTTGGAGCTCACCACTTCTACTCCGTGTTCTACATTTACCCGGGTTTTACCATAATCTGGGAGTAACAAATAAACGCCGGGGTCAAACAAAAACACCATCACATCTCCATTTTCGAGGGTGATTGTATTGAACTCATTGTTTTTAAAGAAATACATAGTAGGCTTATAATAAAACCAGAAACTACCCCCTTCTGCCTTAGTCCATTTTATATCATCGCCAGATATTTTAGTCATATCTGGATCACCGGCATTCTTTTGCTTCACACTATCTTTGGGTTGCCCAAAAGCTATTAACGGTAACACCAATAAAACCAATAGCATTTTCATACAATATGGACTTTTACTAAGTTAAAACTAATACCATTTTTGACTTTTTACTACGAAAATCTCCCATTTATGATGGACGGGTGAACAAGGGTTGATGAGGAATAATAAGTAGTGACCGATTATCATTTGCCCCCTTTCCCCCTTACCTTTGCGGCCGTTATGAAGTTTGAGAAAGAAATCAACAGGCGTAAAACATTCGCTATTATATCCCACCCGGATGCCGGTAAAACCACTTTAACGGAGAAACTGCTCTTGTTTGGGGGTGCCATACAAGTGGCAGGTGCAGTAAAAAGCAATAAGATCAAAAAACATGCTACCAGCGATTTTATGGAAATTGAGCGGCAGAGGGGAATTTCTGTGGCTACTTCGGTCATGACTTTTGAGTATCAGGATATCCTGATTAATTTGTTGGATACTCCCGGGCACAAGGATTTTGCAGAAGATACTTATCGAACCCTTACCGCTGTTGACAGTGTAATTTTGGTCATTGACAGTGTAAATGGAGTTGAAGCGCAAACCAGGCGTTTAATGGAAGTATGCCGTATGCGGGATACTCCGGTAATCGTATTTATCAACAAAATGGACCGGGATGGAAAAAATCGATTCGATTTGCTGGAGGAGATTGAAAATGAACTGAAAATATCATTACACCCCATGACCTGGCCCATCAATAGTGGTAAGGAATTTAAAGGGGTATATAACCTGGATAATAAGAGCCTTCGTTTATTTACCGCCAGCACAAAAGCGGAAGAAGAGGATACTATCGCTATCAGCGATCTAAATGATTCTTTGCTGGATGCCAAAGTGGGAGAAAGAGATGCGGCGCAATTACGGGAAGATGTTGAACTGATTGATGGTGTTTATGGAGAATTAAATGCCAATGATTATTTGCATGGAAAGATTGCCCCGGTATTCTTTGGTAGTGCAGTGAACAATTTTGGGGTAAAAGAAATGCTGGATACATTTATTCGGATAGCCCCGGTGCCAAGAGACAGAGAAACTTCTACCCGAACGGTTGGAGTAGGGGAGGATAAATTCAGTGGATTTATTTTTAAGATCCATGCTAACCTCGACCCCAAGCATCGGGATCGGATCGCTTTTATGCGGGTTTGCAGCGGAAGATTTGAGCGGAACAAATATTTTCATCATGTACGGCTGGATAAGGATATGCGCTTTAGTAACCCCTATAGTTTTATGGCCCGCAGCAAGGACATAATCGAAGATGCCTATGCTGGTGATGTGGTTGGTTTATTTGATACGGGAAATTTTAAGATTGGTGATACCCTTACAGAAGGAGAGGATTTTTATTTTATAGGTATCCCTACCTTCTCTCCCGAAATATTCAAAGAATTGGTGAACAAAGATCCTATGAAAACAAAACAGCTAGAAAAAGGGATCAGCCAGTTAACAGATGAAGGCGTAGCACAATTGTTTACCCAGTTTGGCGGCAATAAAAAAATTATCGGTTGTGTAGGGGAACTGCAATTTGAAGTAATACAATATCGCTTATTACAGGAGTACGGAGCGGCCTGTGAATTCAGGTCACTTCCTTTCTTTAAAGCCTGTTGGCTAACCAGCAAAGACGAGAAAAAACTGGAAGAGTTTCTTCGGTTCAAACAGCAGAAGTCTGCGGAAGACAAGGATGGTCACCCTATTTACCTTGCGCAGAGCGAATGGTTTTTAAATACAGAAATTACGAATAACCCGGATATTAATTTTCATTTCTCCAGCGAGATACATAAATAGTTGCAAAAACCGGATTACGATATCATCATTGTTGGAGCAGGTCCGATCGGTCTTGCCTGTGCTTTGGAAGCAAAAGCCAAAGGACTAAGCTATCTAATTATCGAGAAAGGAACCCTGGTGAATTCGCTGTATCATTATCCAGATAACATGACTTTCTTTTCCACTTCGGAAAGACTGGAAATAGGGGGCATTCCTTTTGTAAGCAATCTGGCTAAGCCAACCAGGAATGAGGCATTGGAATATTACCGAAGGGTAGCGGTATCGGCTTCTTTACAAATTCATCTATTTGAAGAAGTGAAGGAAATGAGTAAGAAAGATCATCTTTTTATCATTACTACACACAAACAGGTATATACCGCATCCAATATCATTATTGCATCTGGTTTTTATGGAATTCCTTTTCTACTCAATATACCCGGCGAAAACCTGCCTAAAGTAACGCACTATTACCAGGATCCCCATTTTTATGCATTTCAAAAAGTGGTGGTGATTGGTGCTAATAATTCTGCCGTAGATGCGGCATTGGAAACATGGCGAAAAGGTGCTGATGTAACTATGGTAATCAGAACTGGTGAAATTGGGGAGAGGGTAAAGTATTGGGTAAGACCTGATATCATAAACCGGATCAAAGAAGGTGCTATCAAAGCCTATTTTCATTCATCTGTAACTGAGATAAAAGAATATGAAGTACTGGTGCAAACACCCGAAGGGGTCATCACATTACCAAATGATCGGGTGATTGCCATGACGGGGTACCAACCTGATCTGGATTTTCTTCAAAAAGCAGGGGTTCAGTTATCGAAGGATTCGATCAGAAAACCTGAGTATAATTCGGATACACATGAAACCAATATCAATGGATTATATCTGGCGGGAGTTATTTGCGGGGGAATGGATACGCATAGCCTGTTTATAGAAAATTCAAGAGAACATGCTTCTAAAATACTTTCGCATATTGCTTCAAATAAGAGCCTGATAAGATGATTTTGTTTGAAACGGAAAGATTATATGTTCGAAGATATCGGGCCGATGATGAAGAATCGTTTTTCAGGATCAATGGTGATGAGGAAGTAGTACGTTTTATCAGACCGGCAAAAAGCAAAGCAGAAAGTAAAGAGTTCTTAAACGAGAATATCAATCTATACAAGGAAGGATCAGTGGTAGGCCGGTTTGCCGTATGCGAAAAAAAATCAGATAAATTGATAGGCACTTTTTCATTTTTGTATTTATCAGGAGAAGCTGATTTTCATCTTGGTTATGCTTTGGTAACGGATGAATGGAGGAAAGGATACGCGACCGAATTGACCAAACACGGAATTGTCTATTTTTTTGAGAAAACAGCCCATTCAGTTGTGTATGCTATCACAGCCGAGAAAAACAGCGCTTCTCAAAATGTTTTAGTAAAATCCGGGTTTATTAAAAAAGAGAAAACAGAAAATTACGGGAAAGGAGTTGACCTGTTTTATAAGGAAAGAGAACAAAGAGATTAGGGAATATTAGCCTGTAAAAGAATAATCAACGCTTATTTGTATTTTTACGACTTACTATGAAATCAAAAACGCTAAAAAAAGATAAGGTCAACATCATCACCCTGGGGTGCAGTAAAAACCTGGTGGATAGTGAAGTGCTGAGTGGTCAGTTGGCAGCTAATGATATTCAGGTGGTGCATGAGAATACAAAACTCGATCATAATATCTCCGTCGTAAATACCTGTGGTTTTATTGATAAGGCAAAAGAAGAAAGTATTAACACCATTCTTGACCAACTTGAATTAAAACGCAGGGGAAAACTGGATAAAGTATATGTTACGGGTTGTTTGAGTGAAAGATATCGTGCTGATCTGGAATTGGAAATGCCCGAGGTAGATGCCTGGTTTGGTACATTGGAACTACCATTGATACTAAAACAGTTTGATGCGGATTATAAGACCGAATTATTGGGGGAAAGATTATTGAGTACGCCCAAACACTATGCCTACCTTAAAATCAGTGAAGGATGTAACCGAACCTGTTCTTTTTGTGCCATCCCCTTGATGCGAGGTGCACATATCAGCAAACCAATAGAAGAATTGGTTGCAGAAGCAGAGGGCTTGGTTAGAAAAGGGGTGAAAGAAATGATGCTAATTGCACAGGAACTAACCTATTACGGACTGGATATCTATAAAAAAAGAGAATTGCCAAAATTACTGCATGCATTGGCAGATGTGAAAGGGATTGAGTGGATTCGATTGCATTATGCCTATCCCAGTAAGTTTCCTTTAGAGATATTGGATGTAATGCGAGAAAGAGATAATATTTGTAATTACCTGGATATGCCTCTTCAGCATGCCAGTGATAATATGCTAAAAGCCATGCGCAGGAATATTACCCGCGCAGAAATGACGGAATTGATTCATTCGATCAGAGAAAAGGTACCCGGTATTTGCTTGCGAACAACCTTAATTGCTGGCTTCCCGGGTGAAACGGAGAAAGATGTGGAAGAACTGAAAGAATTTTTATTGGAGCACCGCTTTGACAGGGTAGGTATTTTTAATTATAGTCACGAAGAAAATACATCAGCTTATGATCTGGTAGATGATGTGCCTGCAGAAGAAAAAGCCCTTCGTGCCCAGGAAATTATGGAAGTACAGCAGGAGATCAGCTTCGAAAAAAACCAGGAAAAGATTGGTAAAATTTTTAAAGTGCTCATCGACAAAAAAGAAGCAGGCAGGTACCTTGGCCGTACCGAATTTGACAGTGTAGAAGTAGACAATGAAGTGGTTATCCACTCCACCAAAAAACTACCCATCGGCGAATTCGTAAACGTACGCATCACCAAAGCCTATGATTACGATCTGGAAGGAGAAGTTGTAAATGAAAAAAAATAAGCAAAAACAATAAATCAAAGCATATTTTATTTTTCTTTTAAGCCAAAAGCCAAAAGCCAAAAGCCAAAAGCCAAAAGCCAAAAGCCAAAATTTGCATCACCCATAAATAATCCCTATGCCTATCGAATGGAAAGGAGTAATTCCTGCACTCACCACTAAGTTTACAGCAGATGATAAACTTGATCTGCCTTTGTTTGAAAAGAACCTTCAGTTTCAGCTTGATGCCGGAATAAATGGTATAGTACTGGGAGGTACTTTAGGAGAAGCCAGTGTATTGACAACCGGCGAGAAAGAAACACTGGTAAAATTTGCTATTGATAAAGTAGCAGGGAAAGTGCCCGTAATACTTAATATCGCAGAAGGAAGCACTGCCGAAGCTTTGAACCAGGCTTCTTTGGCAGCTAAATGGGGTGCAGATGGATTGATGATATTACCACCCATGCGATACAAGAGTGATCACCGGGAAACCGTAACTTATTTTACTACTGTGGCACAATCAACAGGTTTGCCCATGATGATCTATAATAACCCGGTTGATTATAAAATTGAAGTAACGCTGGATATGTTTGCAGAGCTGGCAAATTATCCTACCATACAAGCCATTAAAGAATCCACACGCGATGTAACGAATGTTACCCGCCTGATCAACCGTTTTGGAGATCGCTTTGCCATACTTTGCGGCGTAGACCCTCTGGCGATGGAGGAACTTCTGCTGGGCGCCCATGGATGGGTGGCTGGTCTGGTATGTGCTTTCCCAAGAGAAACAGTAGCTATCTATCGTTTGGTAAAAGCGGGACATATAGCCGAAGCAACCGCTATTTACCGTTGGTTCATGCCCTTGCTGGAATTAGATATTCATCCCAAACTGGTACAATATATTAAGCTTGCCGAAAAACAGGCCGGTATTGGATCTGAAGAAGTAAGAGGGCCACGTTTAACATTGACAGGTGAAGAAAGAACACGCATACTCAAAGTTATTGATGATGGCATTGCAACAAGACCCGTGTTACCGGAATATTTACATTTAAAGGATTAATAAAGCCTACATGAATAAGGATATAGCAGAGTTGCATATTGTAATGTATCAATCAGAAAAAGCGTTCACTGCGTATCGTAAAACCAGTCCTGAGCAAAAAGCCCATTTCCTGGAAACGATCGCTTCTAATATAGAAGCATTGGGAGATTCACTAATTGCCAAAGCGGCCGAAGAAACGCATCTGCCAGTTGCAAGATTAACGGGAGAGAGAGGCAGAACAACTATGCAACTTCGCATGTTTGCACAAATGCTTCGGGAAGGAAGCTGGGTGCAGGCATCTGTGGATACCGCTATTCCGGATAAAACACCAGCTAAACCGGATATCCGGAAAATGTTATACCCATTAGGACCCGTAGTGGTATTTGGAGCCAGTAATTTTCCGTTTGCTTATTCTACTGCTGGTGGAGATACAGCCAGCGCATTGGCTGCCGGTTGTCCGGTAGTTGTAAAAGCCCACCCTGCACACCTGCAAACATCCTGCATGGTAGCTGAAGCAATCACACAAGCCATTCGTTCATCCGAAATGCCGGAACATATATTTCAACATGTAACACATACTGATTTTGAATCTGGCAAAATACTGGTACAACATACCGCAACTGCTGCAGTCGGGTTTACAGGCTCTTATTCAGGCGGAAGGGCATTATATGATTATGCAGCAGCAAGAAAAAACCCTATCCCTGTTTTTTCTGAAATGGGTAGTATAAACCCGGTAATTCTTTTACCCGATACTTTACAACACAATGCAGAAAGTATTGCAAAACAATATGCAGGATCTATTACATTGGGAATGGGACAGTTTTGTACCAACCCGGGTTTATTAATAGCCATTGAAGGAGAGGGGCTTCAACATTTTATAGAGAAATTAGGAAATGAAATTGCTGCTGTTGCTCCCGCACAAATGTTACATCCTGGTATTCATAAAGCCTATTTCACTAAAATGCAACTGGCACTCGCAGAAAAAGGAGTGGACCTGCTTTCTCAATCCAATATTCTACCTTCAGGAATAGAAGCACAGCCAGCGATTGCCATAACAAAAGCAGCTAATTTTTTACAAAATCCATTACTTCAGGAAGAAGTGTTTGGTCCTTATTCATTACTGGTAACCTGTAAGGATAAGGAAGAGTTAATTGCTGTTTGGACATCTGTAACGGGTCAGTTAACCACTACCCTGATGGGTACAGATTCAGATTTTACTGTTTTCTCATCATTACTTGATATTGCTCCATCCATTGCGGGAAGGATACTGATCAATGGGGTTCCTACAGGGGTGGAAGTTTGTCCGAGCATGGTTCATGGCGGCCCCTTTCCAGCCAGCACGGATAGTCGTTTTACGGCAGTAGGGATTGAAGCAGTCAAAAGATGGGTTCGCCCGGTAGCTTATCAGAATTTTCCAGATGCATTATTGCCGGAAGCTTTGAAAAACGGAAACCCATTGCATATCTGGAGAATGATCAATAATGAATGGACAAAAAACTGAGTTTCAAATAACTGGTTTTTGCCAGGATGTTGTTAGAAATAATTATTTGAGTAATTATTCAGCAGAAGCTGTAATCGCATCCTTTTCAAGAAACAAGAAATAAAAACTGGCTATAGTAGACAGGATAAGGTATCCGATGATCATAGTATTGGAGCCGGGAATCCATTTCGATAAACCGAACCAATCGCCATTGGCAATTAAAAAATAAATCACAACCCCGTTTTTTGCCAATTCCCAAAACCAGGCAAATCGGTTTTTATCCATCAACTCAGTATAAGCATACACGAATAAAAATACATAGGCACCATAGTAAAAAATGCCCGGACTTTTTATATCTGAAATATTGCCAAACAGGTAACTTACCATTACCAGTAAAACAACGGTTTGTATCCAGGCCCATATCGTAAAAAAAATACTCCCCTTTGTGTTGTATTTCTCGAAATTATATACATCCTCAATTTTATAAACAGGATATTTTTCAGCAACATCAGCGGGTCTCCAGCCGGTGGGCATAAGCCAGATACGAAATTTATCTCTTATATTCTTTGTTTTCCAGGCATCTTTTACCAGTAGCCCAAAATGAATAAAATTAATTTTTATTGGGTTCCAGGTATGAACGGGACGGGTAATTCCATACACAGGAGTAACCTCCGGCAACTCTTCCTGAAAAGTGCCAAACCATTTGTCCCAAAAAATAAAAATCTGTCCATAATTCTTATCAATATATTCCTTATTAATAGCATGGTGCACCCGGTGATGCGAGGGGGTAACCATAAACTTTTCCAGAAACCCCATTTGATTTATATGTTGTGTATGATACCAGAATTGAGCAAATAAATGCAATGGAGCAACTACATAAATAATTTGGGCAGGCACGCCAAATAAAGCTGCCGGTAGCAGAAAAATGGTAAATACCCTGAAAATAGTAGAAACACTTTGTCTTAAGGCACAAGCCAGGTTATATTCTTCACTACTATGATGTATGATATGGCTGTTCCAGAAAAAATTATATTCATGATCAATTCTATGGGTAAGATAACCGGTAAGGTCCAGCGCCAGAAAAGCAATAACATATAACCATATGGATGATTGAATATGCGTAAGTGCTAAATGATTAACCATCCATTCGTAACTGAGTAATGTGATACTTAATCCCAATACATCTTTGGTAGCATTGGTAACACCGGAGCTCAAGCTGGAGATCATATCCAGATTCCTGACAGTATCCTTACCTTTGAACCAGCCATACCATTTTTCAATGAGTATCAGCACAAGAAATGCGGGCATGGCAATCAGTAATATTTTTCCATATGTTTCCATATCACAATCAGACAGGTTCTGAAACAAATGTAATAGGATTCATTGATTTTTGAATAAAGTTTATCCGTTCTATGCTTACAAACCCAATTCCCTACACAAAACAGGTATTAACCAGTTTACAAGGTCATGTTTTTCATTGTATTGACGCACATACCTGTGGTAATCCGGTAAGGGTGGTAGCTTCGGGTGGACCTGCACTGGAAGGCAAAAATATGAGTGAAAAAAGACAACATTTTCTTCGGGAATATGATTGGATCAGAAAAGGACTCATGTTTGAACCCCGGGGTCATGATATGATGAGCGGAAGCATACTTTATCCACCTCATGATCCAGAAAACGATGTGGCAGTTCTGTTTATCGAAACCAGTGGCTGCCTTCCTATGTGTGGTCATGGAACCATTGGAACCATCACAATTGCTATTGAAGTAGGATTGATCAAGCCTAAAACACCCGGTATTGTTCGTATGGAAGCCCCGGCAGGTTTGGTAAATATCAGTTACCGCCAGGAGGGTACTAAAGTAACGGCTGTAAAATTAACCAATGTGCCCGCCTATCTAGCTGCTGATGGTATTCGTGTGGAATGTCCGGATTTAGGTGAACTGGAACTGGATGTTGCTTACGGCGGAAATTTTTATGCCATTGTAGATACACAGAAAAATTTTTCAGGGCTGGAGCAGTATACTGCCGGTCAGCTGGTTGCCTGGTCCAGGGTGTTAAGAAACCGGATTAATGAGAAATATTCATTTATACACCCAGATGATCCTACCATCAATGGCTGTTCGCATATTTTGTGGACGGGACAAGTGATGGATCCATCATCTACGGCCAGGAATGCAGTATTTTATGGAGATAAAGCCATTGATCGATCACCCTGCGGAACAGGCACTTCTGCAAGAATGGCCCAATGGTTTACCAAAGGAAAATTAAAAGAAGGAGAGCCGTTTATTCATGAAAGTATTATTGGCTCTAAGTTTACCGGGAAAGTGGAAGGGCTAACTTCAGTAGGAGGGAAACCGGCTATTATTCCCAGCGTAGAAGGGTGGGCAAAAATTTACGGGTACAATACCATTTCGATTAATCCGGATGACGATCCGTATGCTTATGGATTTCAAGTAATATAGTAACTGGTTTTTCAACATACTTAGCCGAATGATTTTTTTTGATAAATCTTTTTGTACGTCTATTTCATTGAGAAATGATCATAGTTTTTCCGAATTTTGAATAATAAAACAGATTCATGAAAGTAGTTGTAATTGGTGGTGGAATTATCGGGTTAAGCAGTGCTTATTATTTACACCAGTCAGGGCACGAAGTAACCGTTATCGATAAAACGGAAATGCTCGACAATTGTTCTTATGGGAATGCTGGATATGTATGTCCCAGCCATTTTGTTCCACTTGCAACACCGGGTATCGTGAAGCAGGGCCTTAAATGGATGTGGAATTCCAGAAGTCCTTTTTATGTTCAACCAAGATTCGATATGGCATTGATCGACTGGGGATTGAAATTCATGAAAAGTGCAAACCAGAAAAATGTGGAAGAAGCGGCTGTACCCCTTCGTGATATTGCTTTGTTGAGTAAAAAAATGTATGAAGAATGGACAAGATTACCACAATTCGCTTTTGCCTATGAGCAAAAAGGGCTGCTGGAAATATTTCAAACACCCAAAGGAGCAGAACATGCACATCATGTAGTTGAACATGCACATGCATTGGGACTTACCGATACTGTCTTGCTTGATGAAGCCGCATTGCAAAAACTGGAACCCCAAACAAAAATCAATGCCATGGGTGCCATTCATTTTGCCTGCGATGCACATCTTTATCCCAATAAATTAATGAAGCAATTGATTGCGGATCTGGAACAAAAAGGGGTACAGATAAAAAGAAAAGAAGAAGTAAGATCCTTTCAACAAGAGAAGGGCAAAATAGCCAGGGTGATTACCGATAAACAGATGTATGATTCTGACGCGGTTGTAATGGCATCTGGTTCCTGGAGTCGTGAACTGGCCGCCCAGCTCAAAGTAAAAATACCTTTGATGCCTGGACGTGGTTATTCTGTTACACTTGAGGACTCTCCTTATAAGATTAACCATCCTGCAGTATTGATTGAAGGAAGAGCTGCCCTCACACCAATGGATGGCAATAAAATTCGTTTTGGCGGAACAATGGAGATCACATCAACCAATACTCCACCCAGAATGAACAGGGTAGAGGGATTATTAAAAGCAGTAGAGCGGTTTTTCCCTGAATTTACCATCCCTTTTCCGTCTCAGGATAAAATCTGGTATGGATTCCGCCCATGCTCTGCTGATGGATTACCCTATATTGGACGAACCGCTAACTGGAAAAACCTGGTGATTGCAACAGGTCATGCCATGGTAGGCTTAAGTTTGGGTGCCGGAACAGGGAAATTGGTTAGTGAAATTGTAAATGAGGAAAAAACCAGTATGGATATAGCTGCATTTAATCCAGGCAGGTTTGATTAGTATCCTCTTTTAGATGTACGATTGATTGGATACAACAAAATCAGTGAATTTTTGTATCTGATCTGGCTTAACAGCCTGGATGATTAAAATGGATAAACGGTGTTACGGGTATCCAGTAAATTGTATTTTTACTGCCAATTATGGATCAGACAGCCAATTATTTACCTTACGAAAGCACCGGTTATTTTACTAAGATCGTTTCAGATTATTTGGCACAATCACCCTTGTTGAAACCATTTTACCAGCATTCCCCTACTATTGAGGGTATTGCTGATTCCATTAAAGCGCGACAGGCATTTCAAACACCCAGATCCCTGTTGGTGGATGTGTTAACCGAGCAGTATACGGGTATTCCACAAACAGATAAGCTGATAACCAATATCCGGTTATTAGCCGATTCCGGAACTTTTACCATTACTACCGCACACCAACCCAATATTTTTACCGGGCCACTTTATTTTGTCTATAAAATAATTCACACCATCAAACTGGCCGAGGAACTGGCTACCCAATGGCCACAATATAAATTTGTACCCGTTTATTATATGGGTAGTGAAGATGCTGATCTGGAAGAATTGGGTTTTGTAAATGTTGGCGGACAAAAACTGGTTTGGGAAACCAAACAAACAGGTGCTGTTGGGAGAATGAAAGTGGATAAGGGTTTACAGAAAATAATACATGCCATTCATGGCCAGACAGGGGTTTTGCCTTTTGGGAACTCGCTTCATGAATTATTCAGCCAATGTTATACTGAGGGAAAATCCATTCAGCAAGCCACATTAGAATTGGTAAATGCATTGTTTGGCGAATTCGGACTACTGGTTTTGATTCCGGATAATGCAAAACTCAAAACTGCATTTCATTCAGTAGTAGTGAAAGAGCTGACTGAAGGTTTTTCTCATAAAGTGGTTGCTAAAACTATTGAAGCACTTGGAGAAAACTATAAAGTACAGGCCGGTGGCAGAGAGATCAACTTGTTTTACCTAAAAGACGACAATAGGGAAAGGATTGAAAGGGATGGAGAGGGTTATATCATACATGCAAGTAATTTGCATTTTTCTAAAGAGGAGATGCTGAAAGAACTGGAACAAAATCCAGAGAGATTCAGTGCCAATGTAATCCTCAGAGGAGCTTTTCAGGAAATGGTATTACCCAATATTGTATTTATTGGAGGCGGTGGCGAATTGGCCTACTGGCTAGAATTAAAGAATGTATTTGGAGAAATCGGAATCCCATATCCTGTGTTGCTTTTGCGTAATTCCTTTTTACTAATGAAAGAATCTCAGCCTGAAAGCTTAACAAAACTGGGGTTCACAGAAGCAGATTTGTTCAAGAGTGCTTTTGACCTGCTTACTATTTTGGTGAAAAAAGAATCGGATAACCAATTAAATCTTTCGGCGGAATTAGCAGAAGCAAAAGCATACTATGCAAAACTTCAGCAAATAACAGACAAAGTTGATATCAGCTTATCGGAGCATACTATGGCACTTGAAAAAAAAGCCCTGAAAAAGTTGCTGGCATTAGAGAAAAAAATCCTGAAAGCGGAAAAATTGAAATACCAGGTGCAGCAAAAACAAATAGAAAAAATCAAAAAAGACCTGTTCCCGCATAACAGTCTGCAGGAAAGAGTAGATAATTTCTCACTCTATTATGCCCTATATGGGAAAGCCTGGTTACAGATGATTTATCAGGTATCCAAGGGCCTCAATGGTGGATTTGGTATCATCACGGTAGTATCTAAATAATTCCATCTTTAGGTGCGGGGAACTTGCATATCGACCGCTCTAATTCTCAAAAATTATTCATCAAATCCATTTGGCCAGTCTTTTTTCAAATTGGCCACTTTGCCACTTATTTCATGATTCATTTCCTGTTTGAAATGTGCAATCGATGCAGCAATCTTAGAATCGGCTGTTCCTATGATCTGTGCAGCCAATATCCCTGCATTCTTAGCAGCATTCAATGCAACCGTAGCTACAGGCACCCCATTAGGCATCTGTAATATCGATAAGACTGAATCCCAGCCATCTATTGAGTTGGATGATTTAATGGGCACCCCCACAACCGGCAGTGTAGTGATGGATGCAACCATTCCGGGTAAATGTGCTGCGCCACCTGCCCCGGCAATAATTACTTTTAATCCACGCTCTTTGGCCGTAACAGCATAATCAACCATGCGTTGTGGAGTGCGGTGGGCGGATACCACCGTCAATTCAAAGGGAATACCAAACTGCTTCAGAATATCAGCTGCAGCCTGCATTACCGGCAGATCGCTATCGCTTCCCATGATAATACCAACAATTGGGGTGGGTGTTGTCATAAATAGTAACTATACTGCAAGATACTTATTTTTCAATAAGAGATGAACTGCTTATGCCAGCATCCTATTTCAAAAGAAATCAAAGCAAAATAGTATGTAATGGCAATCTTTATTTTGATCAAATAGTTCTTGTTATAACTGCCTTTTATAAAGCTGTACAGCGTTTTCATAGCCCAGGTAAATAGCATCACATACCAATGCATGTCCAATACTTACCTCATCCAGCCATGGAATATTTTTGGCAAAATAACTAAGGTTATTCAGATCCAGATCGTGACCAGCGTTCAATCCCAAACCCAGTTCCTTTGCCTTTTGGGCAGCAGCAACATAAGGGGCAATCGCTCCCTGTTTATCTCCTTCTATATATGTTTTTGCATAACCTTCTGTATACAATTCAATCCTGTCGGTACCGGTTTCCGCAGCCCCTAGAACCATTTCAGACACCGGATCAACAAAAATAGATACCCGGATCCCTGCTTTTTTGAAAACACGAATAATATCTATCAGGTATGATTTGTTCTTTATAGTATCCCATCCATGGTCACTCGTCAATTGTCCCAGTGCATCTGGCACAAGAGTTACCTGATGAGGTAGGGTTTCCAGCACCAGGTCCACAAATTTCTGTTCGGTAGGGTTGCCTTCAATATTAAACTCTGTTGTAATGATCTTTCGTATCTGTCTTACATCTTCATATCGGATATGCCTTTCATCGGGTCTTGGGTGAACAGTTACTCCATCTGCACCAAAACGCTGTGCATCAATGGCAGTTTTCACTACATCGGGGTTATTGCCCCCACGACTATTTCGTAAAGTAGCAAACTTGTTGATATTAACACTAAGTTTTGTCATTCTGCAAAAATACAAATTGTCTGGCAAGTTGCTTGGGGGAGTTCTTTGTTTACAATACCTCTTTGGTAGGTTCGCAGGCTGCTACACACTAAATTTGTAGCTTCGATGCTCCGGGTGCAGGTTATTGATGGATTCCGGAACTTTTGCTCATTCAATTTGTTTATTACCTATGTCATATAATTCTTTAGAAGCCTGTTTACTGGACTTGGAGAAAAACCGGCAACTAATTCGCATAAAAGAAGAAGTTGACCCATACCTGGAAATGGCTGCCATTCATTTGAGGGTGTATGAAGCAAAAGGCCCTGCTTTATTATTTGAGAATGTAAAAGGCTCCCGTTTCAGGGCCGTATCAAATATTTTTGGAACACTGGAAAGAAGCCGCTTTATTTTTCGGGATACATTTCAGCTTGTCCAACAAATGATCTCGTTTAAAAATGATCCGGTAAAAGCCTTGCGTCACCCTATCGATAATGCAAAATTATTTCTGGCAGCTTCTAAAGCGATACCATTCAAGAACCCCTTTTCAAAACCTGTTTGCTATGAAGAGATACATATTTCTGACCTGCCATTAATTCAACACTGGCCTAAAGATGGGGGAGCTTTTATTACCTTGCCCCAGGTATATACAGAAGATATAGACCATCCGGGAATCCATAAAGCCAATCTGGGCATGTACCGTATTCAGCTTACAGGGAATGACTATCAAAAAGATAAAGAGATCGGATTGCATTACCAGTTACACAGAGGGATAGGTGTACACCAGTCAAAAGCCAATGCCAAAGGACTACCGCTGAAAGTCAGTTGTTTTATTGGCGGACCACCTGCACATAGTGTTGCAGCGGTGATGCCTTTACCGGAAGGGCTTAGCGAAATGAGTTTTGCCGGTGTATTAGGTGGCAGAAGATTCCGTTATACCTATGAAGATGGTTTCTGCATCAGCACAGATGCTGATTTTGTGATCATGGGAGAAGTATATCCCGGAGAAAACAAACCAGAAGGCCCTTTTGGAGATCATCTGGGATATTATAGCCTGCAACATCCTTTTCCAGTAATGCGTGTACATAAAGTATATGCAAGAAAGAATGCGATATGGCCTTTTACAGTAGTAGGCAGACCACCACAGGAAGATACCAGTTTTGGAGAGTTGATTCATGAATTAACCGGCGAAGCAATTCCACAGGAAATACCGGGTTTACAAGAAGTACATGCAGTAGATGCAGCCGGGGTTCACCCATTATTGCTGGCTATTGGCAGCGAAAGGTATACTCCCTACTCACCAACAAAACAACCTGCAGAACTACTCACTATTGCCAATCATATATTGGGTACCGGACAATTAAGTCTGGCTAAATTTCTTTTCATAACAGCAGATGATAGCAGACAATTATCCGCACAAAAAGTGCAGGAGTTTATGGCATACTTGCTTGAAAGAATTGACCTAAGACGTGATATTCATTTTTATACCCAAACTACGATGGATACATTGGATTATTCTGGTAGTGCACTCAATAGCGGTAGTAAAGTGGTATTGGCCGCTTATGGAGAACAGAAAAGAAAACTGGGTACCGAATTACCTTCTGCGATAAAAGAACTGAATGGTTTTACCAATGCCGGTATTCCAATGCCAGGTATTATTGCACTACAGTCAGTCCCTTTTGTTAATTACGAACAGGCTAATAAGGAAACACGCTTACTGTCAGAACAACTCATTAATAAGACTGAGGAGATCAATTCTTTTGTTATGATCATTCTTTGTGATGATAGCCATTTTACATCAGCCAGTTTACGGAATTATCTATGGGTAACCTATACGCGTTGCAATCCATCACATGATATATATGGTGTTGGCGCTTTCACAGAAAATAAACATTGGGGCTGTGCCGGACCATTAATTATTGATGCCAGAATAAAACCCCACCATGCCCCTGCTTTGGAAAAGGATACTGAAGTTGAAAAGCGTATAGGCCCTCTTTTTGATAAAGGGGGAAGCCTGGAAGGTATTCTGAAATAACTGTCTATCCGTGTAAGGTCCTTTCCGTTCGGCCGTCTATTAGTTTATTGTTCATGATAAATTAATAATATGAAATATGGATTTCTTTTTTCGATGATATTGTTGTTGGGTATGATAGGTGTACGCGCTCAAACTTACCCCGGCGGGTTGGTGATAGGAGAAAAAGCGCCTGATTTTACTGCAAAAGACAATAAAGGCAACTCCATTTCGCTTCATCAACTATTGAAGAAAGGGGAAGTGGTATTGATTTTTTATAGAGGGCAATGGTGTCCTTATTGTAATAAGCAATTAAGTAATTTAAACGATTCATTGGCTAGTATTACCACAGGAGGAACCAGTATTTTAGCAATTACTCCGGAAACTTATGAAAATGTAGCTAAGACAATTACAAAAACCCGGGTGGGTTTTCCTATTGTCAGCGATGATCATCTATCCATCATGAAATTGTATAAAGTAAATTTTGAAGTTGATCAGTCTACTCAGGAAAAGTATAAACAGCATGGAATCGATTTTTCAATTGCCAATGGTAGTAATGGCGCTAACCTGCCGGTGCCGGCTACGTATATTATTGGAAAAGATGGAAAAATTCGATATGTTTTTTTTAATCCCGATTATCGCAAAAGACCCTCTGTAAAAGAGATTGTTGACCATTTATAATCTGTTATGGAAACCAATTATAGAAAATACTTTAATAAATACAGATTACAGTTGTTTTTCCTGTCAATCACATTTTTTTTGATGCTATTTCTGGCAAGAGGAAACCATCATCCCGATATTAACCGGACCGGGAAATATGCTGCCACTGAAAAAACTGTATTGCTAGAATTATTTACCAGCCAGGGTTGTAGTAGTTGTCCACCTGCAGATAAATTATTGGCTGAGTATGCTTTATCGGGGAATATCCATATTATCCCGATCTCTTTTCATGTGGATTATTGGAACCGGCTGGGATGGACAGATCCTTTTAGCAACCATTTATTTAGTGAAAGGCAACAATGGTACAGTAACCACCTTCCCAAAGGTTCTGTATATACACCTCAGTTAATCATTAATGGCAGGGGAGAAGCGGTAGGCAGTGATCGGAATTTGATCAGACAACTGGTGCAAAAGGAATTATCCATAAGTTCGGCAGAAGTTATTTCTATTAATGAAGTAACCATTGAGAAAGAGAAATTAGGTTTTCATTATGTAATCAATCATTTGCAAAAAGAGGAAGTCTTGAATATTGCTCTTATAAAGAAGCAGGTTACTACCCATATTGGTGCTGGAGAAAATAAAGGCAGTATACTAACCAATCATAATATTGTTATGGCATTCAAAACGATACCTGCGGATAGTGATGCAAATGGTGTGATCAGTTTGCCTGCTTCTTTTTCAAAGGAAGAATATTCTTTGGTTTTGTATACGCAGGATAAAAAAACACTTTCTATTAATGCAGGCTTACTAAAGGATCTGTAAATGATTGATTAGATCACTGACCAATTTCTACCCAGGTGTGATCTGCCAGCAAACGGACGGATGAAACAAATTGTTTAAAAGGCCCCGCACCACCCCATTCGCCCGGAGCTATCAATGAAAGCATATGGGAGCCATCTTTCTTTTCGTATAAATGATAGACATGCCCTATTTGTGGTTTAAAACCCAGCCTGGCTTCATAAATCAGCAAACTCAATTCTTTTCTTTTTCGAATTTCCTGTGCCTGCCTTGCCAGTAATTCGATTTGTTGCCGTATCTGATCGAGTTGCATATTGGTTTGTTCCTCCATAGCAGACAATGCTTTGTGTTTGATAACGCCTTCTTTGGTAGGCCTGATGGCAACACTGCCAACAGAAGAAGCATAAGGTAATACGCTTAATTGTTTGTGATAGATTTCAGTATTGGTAAACGGCAGGTTCTCTTTTGTAAATCCTTTTTGCCTGATCTTCATATACCCATTAGGCAGTATTTCATGTAATACTTCCAATACTATTTCTTCGTTTTTACTGAAAATAACTTTAAATGCAGAGGCATTTACGATCTCGGCTTGTACCGTATCAGCCATATCCTGATTCTCAAAAGGATGAAATTCACCATCTGGCACTATTTCATATTGGGTATAAAAAGCCTCGTTATCCATACTTACCCAATTGATGCTGATGCTCAATGCATGCCCATTGCGTATGCTTTCAATTTTATAGTTGCCACTTTTTGGTGTGATTCCTGATTGAAAATCGCATTTTTCAGGAAACAATTGCCAACTAGCTAAAAAATTATATGCCTGAACCATAGTGATGTCTCAATTTATTCATAAGCATAATACAAAATACAGTTGCAAAGGTTCTGAATTCATACAATATAAAAAAAAAGCCGGTTGCGAATTGCATGCCGGCTTTTACTGAAAAATCAGCATCTTTATTTAACCATAAAACTCAGATCCAGGTTCCCCCAAAGCAGTGACACTTTACCGGTTTTGCTGATAGTATACGTTAGTCTTTCATAGAATTTACCAGATTTGCCGGGTTTAACGGTTACCCTTAAAGCATCATCTGCTTGTTTGTAGTCAAAAGCACCCATCTGGTCCCAGGTTTTATTAAATATAATCGTCCATTCTCCATCATTGGCAATGGTAAAAAAAGCATACTTGCCTGCAGGTAAAGATTTCCCTTCTACTGTTACAGGTTTGGTAACTTCAAAAATGGTGGCTTCATTGGCTCCTGCCCTCCATACTTTACCTGTCATGGGCTCAACATCCTTTCCCATGGTTCTGCCTTTGAGGGCAGGTTGACTATAATCAATGGTAATGGTAGCACCAGACTTAATCGTTTCAGAAACTTTGGCCGGTGGACTGGGGCGTTTAGATTTGTCTTCATCCTGGGCTTTAGATTGAACTGCCAGAAAGCTTAAGGCGGATAATGAGAGGATGGTAAGCAATTTTTTCATGAGTGTGTTTTTAATAGTAACAGAAAATTTGATGAAATGGTTCAGGGTAAGATAGGTATTCGAAAAAATCAATTTACTTTAATAAAATCAGGTCGGTTAATGAGTTGTGAATTGTATTTGAAAATGATATTTGAATTGACAGTAATATTCCATTGGTTAGTATTGGTGGTGGTTCTTGGATAATAATAGGCTTTTAGCTCTATGGTTCCAAAAACCAGGTTTTCATTTCTTGTTCTTACACCCCCGCCAATGGCCATAAATATATCTCCTGTTTGAAAATCTTTACCCTGTGTTTTAAGATAGGTAAAATTAGCAAAACTAAAAGGAGCAAAGCTAAACCCTACCAGTTTCCATGTATTATAAAAAACAGATGATCCATTGATGGTAGCGCGGGTAGAAGCCAGAAAATTAGGATTGGGTAATTGCGGAATTCCATAATCGCTGCTAAGCAGTAATGGCTGGTTCAGGTAAGTATGGGCCAATTGAGTAACACTGCCGCTGATAAAATGTCTTAAAAACCAACGACTGTTTCCTAGTTTGCGAAGCTTGGTAAAATACTCCAGACTGGTTAGTCCACTAATATCTTCCAACCTTCCATTATTATAATAAGTTCCAAACCGGATTGCGTAATTGAAATAATTGTTCTTATTCGAAAAATAATTCCGCTGATAATCAAACCCGATATAAGGTCTGGATACATGGTTAATACTGGTCCAGCCACCTGTGAAAGCAATACTAAAACCCTCTGGCACATCCTCATTACGACCAAAACCATAAATAAAATTTGTGTGATAAAAATCTTGTTCAAAAATGGTATAGGATCCCAATGCGGCAGTAAGGTTATTATAATTGATTTGATAGTTGTTTTGGAAATATTGGGGTAAGACTGAAAAATTTTTATCAACCAATCTCAGGGCAATAAGTCGTTTTAACCTGGATTTGAAATTCTGTTGTAATTGTTTTCGGGCACCTATATTGTATCCGATCCAGCCATCATAATTTTTATAACTGTATTGATAGTTTGCCTTGTAAAGAGAATCTGACAGATAAACATTTTGAGTATAATGGTCTGCTATTTCAAAAGCACCAGTCCATTCATGATAAGGACTTACCAATGGCAGATCTCCTCTTAAATACAAAGCTTTTTCCTCTCTGCGACCACTATTAAAGGCCGGAGCTTCATTTTCATACCCAATCGTTAAATTCAAAAAACTGCCGCCTAGATTCCTTTTCATAAACTCAAATCCTAATCCATATTTTGGATTACGTGTGGCGTCAAAAAAATTCTTTATTTGGATTCGATTGGCTGTACCTAAAAGATTATCATCATTTAATTCAAAACTGGCAGATTTCTCAGTTCCTTCATCCAGGCTGCCCCCAACGGGAAATACATCTTTACATAGAATGATTACATCAACAGAATCTTTTGAACCCGGATCTTCCTGAATACTGATTCTTGCATCTTGGAGATAGCTAAGGTTACGCAGGTATCTTTCGTTATCAGCCAATAAATAAGGATAAAGAGTATCTCCGGCTGAGAAAAATAAATTATTCAGGATTACTTTGGTAGCTGTACTTGGGTGTAAAGCATCTCCAATATCATTGAATATATTTCTATCGAATCTGGACGTATCATTTACCGATTTATTAAATCCCAGTTTCTGAATACGAATGTTTCGAATGATTTTTCCTTTATATTGGTTAAATACAGTTTCATTTTTAATCACACCTCGTGCCGGAAGGGCAGGTGGAGCCGCATTAACGGACAAACTTTTTCCGATTTTACCCAATAAACCCTTCTTATGTGCAAGAAAAAAGCTGGAATCGGCAGCCGGTTGTATTTTGCTCTGCGCATAAATTGTTTCACCTGAATAGGCAATCAAAAAGACACATATAAACCAAATTTTGATATGTATGCTAAACAAATACATTGATTTCTGAATACAATTTGGATTGTTTGTGCTGACTGAAGATAATTAATTATCCATGGAAAACCAGAAAGGCTTTTGAACTACCCACCAGACAGCTAAACTGGCTTTTTTCCTATAAAAGCAATGTTAATTGTTATCCATCATTTTAATCGGGCTTCTTGATAAAACAAGGGCTATTTAATATTCTTTTTCATTACGATAAAGAAAAGCTTCTGTTTGGGTATCCCAAACTCTTTTCCTTTTGGAAAATCCTGTATGTCACCCGTTCGTGTATACCCCTGTCTTTCATACCAGGCAATTAATTCATGGCGAACAGAAATGACTGTCATTGTAATCTCATGACATCCTGCTTGTTTAGCATACTGTTCTGCTGCTGCCAGTAGTTGTTTTCCGATTCCTCTATTCTGTAATATAGGCGATACGGTAAGCATGCCCATGTATAATGAATTTGCTTTCTTTTGCAGATAAACACTACCGATAATCCGGTTTTCTTCATTTTGGTATTTCAATAGGCAGGTACCCGGCTCGTTAAATTGCTTTTCTAAACTGGCATAATTGGTTCTCACTCCATCCAATAATGCGGCTTCGGTGGTCCAGCCTTTGGGGGATGACTCGCCACGGTATGCGCTATTTACTAGCGATACAATCTCATCGATATCAGGGCTGCCGGCTATAGAAATACCTGGGTTAGTAAAATGGATAGTCTTCATGCTGGTGTAATGAGATAAAATAACCTGAACAGTTTGCAAAATAAGCTAATCAAAGCAATACTGGTTTGACGATCCTTATTTAACTGCTGTAAATGCAGTGAACATTTCTTTATTGGGTTGCAGCAAGACTATAAAAACAAAAAAGCCGTAATTTCTTACGGCTTTTTGTAACAATGATACTGATAATAAATCGGGGGATATATTAAAATCCTGGATCGGCTGGTGTATTGGTATTACCATTTCTTTCAACAAATGGATAAGGCAAATAGCTTCTTTTTCTTTCGGCTACGGGTCTGGTAAATCTTTTCTCATCTGCCAGTTTTAGCCCAGACATAAACAATTCTATACAACGGTGTTTATAGATCTGTGTTAAAAGATCAGATTGAGAAGAAGTAGTGGTAGGAGGTAATGCAGCACCTACACCAAACGGATCAGCAGCAGGTAATTTGGTAACCACATTGTTTAATTGTGTCAGTCCATTTACCAGGTCATTCTGTTGTGCATAGCATTCTGCTTTTATCAGCATAATTTCTCCTGGAAGGTAAACGGGAATAGGGGTTGTAGTAGCTGCTCCAAACCCATTTAAGCGAAACCTAGGGCTAATACCGATAGCAATATAAAAAGGCTCGCGTTTATCATTAGGGTCTGGTTGCAAACCTACGGGTAAACCCATCGTGGAATCAGTAGGCTGAAACACATTGTTGGTAGAAGTAGCTACAGAAAAAATTGGGTTTAAGGTAACCGTAGTATAATTGAAAACCGATTTTACACTAAGGTTAACACTATTAGCTGCTGCAAGTGCAGCAGCATAATTACCGGCAAACAATGAATATCGTGCTTTCAGAGCATATAATGTATTCACGATATCGACACCGGGATTCACATTTGTCAGAAATTTAGCACTGATTGGATTGGCACTGATGGCATTTAATGCATAATCAATAGCCGCAATTGCTCTGGCATAACCCACTGCACTGGTAACAAAATTTACATTATTTCCAGTTGTATCAGGTACATGATCCCAGAAAGTAGCCATATCACCAATAGCCAATGCTTTGAATATGGATGAATAGGCAATCAATCCACTGGCATAACCTTTATCGCCCACAATACCTATATTGGCAATAACATTGTTAGCGTCATAAATTATTTTATTACAGACCGACCAGGTAGTTAACCCGATTCCATTTGTATTTTGTACGGCAGAGCCACCCGTACCTAATTGGGCCTCATCCTGATTACCTGAATTAACCACATAAAGTTCATTAGTAAGCAGACCGCTGGCTGTTATCGTATTATATACCAATCCGCCCCTGCCCGCTGTATACCAGTTTTGTAAACCTATGGCAACACCGGTTAGCCCATTTACGGAACTCAGAACAGATCCAGAAGTCGCAGCCCCGGGGTTTGTAAAGTTTTTCTGGCAGGACGATACCACAAGTATCACCCCGATCAGCATTACCTTACAGGTATTTTTTATTAAGCGCTTTTTCATAATCAATGATTTTTTAGTTTAAAATTTTGCATTTATTCCAATGGTAAATGTTCTCGGAGCAGGCACGCTTCCAAAGTCGATACCACGTAATATGGTACTTTGCCCTGCTGCATTAACCTCAGGATCATATCCTTTGTATTTATCCCAAGAAACTAAATTTCTACCACCAAATGATATTTTAAGGTCTTTAAAGCATTTCAGTTTACCAATGGTATAGCTGACAGCCAGTTCTCTCAGTTTTACAAATGAACCGTTATCAATCCTCCATTCCTGAATTCCATAAACGCCGGCAATATAACCACGTGGAATCAGGCCAAGGTCTTCCTGTTCGGCAACTTTACCATTATCAACACCTTGTCTGGTTCTGTAATCTGCATTAAATACATCTACTCCCTGCACGGCATCCAGTTGTACATGGAGACCAAATCTTTTATAACTAAAATCATTTGTAAAAGTAGCGGTATACTTAGGATTTGGGTTACCGATTACTTTTTGAAGAGCAGTTCCGGTAGGTAATCCTGAAATCGGATCTCTCTGTGGAGTATAGCTGGATACACTATTTTGAATACCAGCTTCTGTCAGTGGAATACCGGCTGCATTTTTTACCAGGTTGCCACTTGCATCTCGTGCAAAGAAGGTTCCATAGAATACACCGATTGGCTGATTCTGCAGAATACCTACTGGCGCACCACCATTGTTTGAATAAAGAATGATGGATTGACCGGTATTCAAAGCTTTATTTTCATTATGATTATAAATCAAAGTCAAATCCCAGTTGAATGTTTTTGATTTTATCGGAACCAGGTTCAACACTACTTCATAACCTACATTTTGTAAGGAACCTACATTATCCAATAAGCTCGAAAAACCATTCGTAGGTGCAATACTTCTGCTGATCAACAAATCATCCACTCTTTTATGGTAATAGTTGAACGTAAGCCCAATGCGATTATCCGCAAAGGCCATATCTGTTCCGATTTCAATTTCATTTTGCCTTTCCGGACGTACATTGGTATTAGCCAATTGCGTACTTGTCTGGAAAGAGGTTTGTCCGAGGAAAGAGGAAGAACCATAATTATTAAACCTTGAATAGGCACTGATACCTGTCAGGTTTCCGGCTTCTCCATAAGCTGCTCTCAGTTTAAATAGGTTCCACCATTTTGATACTCCAGTTTTTGCCCAATAATCTGTTCCAGACAAAACATAGCTACCACTTAATTTTTTATACACCTGGTTTCTTTGTGAAGGACCAAAAACGGATGATCCATCAAAACGGATAGCGCCGGTTACAAAGAACTGGTTGCGGTATTTAAAATTCTGTTGAATAAATTCACCCCAAACAGATAACTCACTTCTTGAATCAGATCCAGGAATAACGGTACTGGCTCCATCAACGGTTTGAACAAATGGGGCAAGACCTCTTCCTTCTTCCAATACATAATTGGTTTTCTGATATTGCAATGAATATCCTACCTGTGTTACAGAAGCCCATTTATTATTGATAGCCCAGTTATAAGTTGCGTTGATATCATGGTTTATCTGGAAATAGTTATAGGTAGCAGCACTGGCATAACCATTCAGGGTAGGATCCAATGTGGCACCACCACCATAAAAGCCTGTGCTTACATTATAAGCATACGGAGGAATAAAGGTTGTTCCACTCTGACTATAATTATCTATACCGGAATGTAAATCTATTACCAGATTCTTGATAGGGGTTAGTTTTAAACCTGCACCTGTAATGGCTCTGCTGGTCTGTTCCTGTTGCTTAAAATCTTCAATGATGGATACAGGATTTACACGTCCCCTTTCACCTACCGCCTGAATATTTCCTAATGCATCTCTCTTGGTAATATCATAATAGTTACCAATAATGGTTACCGCATTGGTAGGAGAATAGAATGAGTTACCATCAGGTTTTTCATTTGATTTACTATAGATATAGTTCATATTAATATTGAACGTAGCCCATTTGTTTAGCACCTGGTCTAAATTCAATCGTAAACTATACCTGTTAAAATCAGTATTTTTAACAATACCCTGGTTATATAGATAAGAAGCAGAACCATAATACTTGGTTTTATCTTTTCCACCGGAAACAGAAACGGTATTATCTGCACCTACTGCCTGGCGGAAAATATAATCCTGGTAATCGTACCTGTTTACTGGTGTAGTATTTACCAGTGAAGGTGTTAAAATGGTTTGTGTTTGCAGTGCAGGGTCTCCACCAAATTTAGTTGGGGCTCTGTTCACATCTAATTTTTTACGGAGCGAATTAAATGATTCACTGGTAGTAAAGCTAACCTGGGGTTCGCCGCTACTTCCTTTTTTAGTAAATATCTGAACTACCCCTGCATTCGCTCTTGATCCATAAATAGCAGCAGCGGCAGCACCATTCAATACCTCAATCCTTTCAATATCATTGGGATTGATATCTACTAATCTGTTTTGTCCGATAGTACCTACTGTATTGGTTCCATTATAACCAGGATCTGCATTGGTAACCCGGGTAGTGGAGTTATCAACGATTACTCCATCAATGATATATAAAGGTTCTGTAGAACCTGAGATGGTACTAATCCCTCTCAATCTAACCGACATACCGCCTGCAGGATCACCTGAGTTTTGTGTGATCTGCGCTCCGGCAGTTTTACCCTGTAAGGCTGATAATACATTGCCTGTAGATCCTTTTGTCAATTCTTCTGCTTTCACCGAACTGATATAGCTACCTAATTGACGACGGGTTGTTCCCTGAGAGTTACCGGTTACCACCACCTCATCCAGTTTGGATATTTTTTCGCTAAGTAAAACATCAACTGAATAGGTCTTCGCAGTTCCAACAGTTAAAGAAACCTGTTGTTCCTCAAAACCCACACCGGAAAATACCAGGATGTATTTGCCGGCATTTAAAGGAGCATTAAATCCATAGGCACCTGCATTATCTGCAAAGCCACCATATTGGGTTCCTTTTACAGTTACGGAAACAGATTCAACCGAGGAGCCGGATGAACTGCTTATTTTTCCTGTAATACGCACCTGCCCGAAAGTAAAGGCAGCCAGCATATTAATGGCAAACAGCAAACAGAAGTGTTTCCATTTACTATGCCCTTTTTGAATGGTTGTGTTCATAGCGTTTGTTTAGGTAGTGAAAAATCAAAAAATAGTTAGTCCTGTTTTTGAAAATGATTCTAATATAGTATCCTGCTTATCCAGTTCAGTAATCAAAATGTCCACATCAGCCAGATCACAAATCTTAATCCGCTGGTGGGTATTCAGTTTCTCTGATATAGACAAAATAGCTGTTTGAGTAGATGCTTCGATCATCGCTTTTTTTACCTGTACCACATCCCAGTCATTATCCGTAATGCCATACGCTGTATCAATGGCATTCACCCCCAATAGGCAGAGATCGGCTTTGATCGCTTTTATTTTAGAAATTGCTTCTCCGCCAACAGCAATCTGAGATTTTTTTGCAATCTTGTCGCCAATAAAAATGACTTCAATATTCGGATGCTGTGCATATTCATAAGCCGCGGGTATGCTGCCGGTTAAAAATGTAGCTTTCAGCGTTTCGGGAAGAAGTCGGGCCAGTTCAATAATGGTTGTTCCACCACCGGTTAAAATGAACATCCCGTCTTTAATCAGGGAAACCGTTTTTTGCGCAACGATTTTTTTGTTGTCAACATTATATACATCTGACCGTAGGTAAAAACTATTAAATGATTTCGATAAAGCACCACCATGCACTTTGATTATTTTGCCGGTTTCTGCCAGTTCGTTCAAATCGCGCCTGATCGTATCTTCAGATACATTGATGGAATTGCTTAAATCAGTGGAGAGTACACTATTATGCAGGCTTACCTGGTGTAATATATAGGCCTGTCTTTCTTTTTTAAGCATGGCGCACTGTTAGTTTATATTGCTAATTAATGCAAAATATTTGATAAAACAAATAAAAAGCCGCAAATTGTTGCATGTTTGCGGACCGGAATCAATAAAAAGACGCAAAAATGAACAAAAACTTAAACAAATTATTTGCGATAGGGTCTAAGAAATCCAGGTTGATTATTGGATTAATGAGTGGCACTTCCTTGGATGGACTGGATATCGCCCTTTGCAAAATTTCTGGAAGTGGATTGGATACTTCTATCCAATTAATCGCTTTTGAAACGATTGGCTATGAAGATTCATTTAAGGAAGAAATTCGTTCCGTTTTTTCTAAACAGACTGTTTCACTTGAAAAAGTTTGTATTTTAAATGGATGGGTAGCCAATATACATGGAAGAATGATTCTTCAATGCCTTGACAAATGGAAGATATCGGCTCAGGAAATTGATCTTGTTGCCAGTCACGGCCAAACCATTTACCATGCTCCCAAATTCCTTCATCCCAATGATAAATTCGGTAATGCCACTCTTCAGATAGGCGATGGCGATCATCTTGCCGTAACTACAGGTATTATTACGCTTAGTGATTTCAGGCAAAAGCATATTGCCGCCGGCGGTGAGGGCGCTCCATTAGCTGTTTATGGAGATTATTTCATTTTTAGTAAAAAAGGGGAGAACAGGATCATGCTCAATATTGGGGGGATTGCCAATTTTACTTTCTTGCCCGGCGATCTCGATCCTGCAAAAATCTTTAGTACTGATACCGGTCCGGGTAATACCCTGATGGATGCTTATGCACAAACCCATTTTCAGCAGGCTTTTGATAAAAACGCCTCTATCGCATTAGCCGGTAAACCCAATGAGCGGTTACTGGCTGAATTAACTGCCAATCCTTTTTTTCAAACCGGGTTTCCGAAAACCACCGGACCAGAATTGTTTAACCTGGCCTATTTGTCATCGGCCATTGAAAGAGCCGGACTGAAAGGAATATCACATAAGGATACAATGGCTACGATTAACCGATTTAGTGCCGTAACCATTGCAGAAGCGATTAAGCGAAGTTTTCATGGGCTGACCGATTTTGTTGTATATACCAGCGGTGGCGGAATGCATAATCCATTTTTGATGCAACAGATTCAGGAATTTTTACCCGGGTATCAATTTTATACGACAGATAGTTTAGAAATTAATCCGGATGCAAAGGAAGCTATCTTATTTGCAGTATTGGCTAACGAATGCGTAGCAGGAGGGGAAACACTGATCGGGAATGGCAGTTCAGATATCCCATCTGTATCCATGGGAAAGATCAGTTTTCCCTCCTGACACGTATCGTTATTTTTTAAAACGGATATGTAAGTACAAAAAAATAGCCCCCTTGTTAAAAAGAGGGCTATTGGCTTATATATAGGTGGATTATTTTTTTGTTCTGGAGAAAATATGTGCATCTCCGGCAGTATTGATCTTTACCACAACAATTTCTTTTTCTTTCTCTAAGGAAACATAATAGTCTTTTTCATTATCGCTATTTACAAATTCAATACACTCTTTCACAACATACTTAGGAAAAGTATATTTAGTTGTAATGGTTTCGATAGCTGCTTTTGGCAACTTATCAAAAGCAATTACCTTGCTGGTACCTGCCAGATTGCCATCAAAATCATAGAAAACACTGATTCTTTCATTATTTAGTGTAAAACTTACTTTTTCGTAATTTTCTACAGTACTCCAGATAATATTTTTTGCATTGGCAAAAGAAGCAGCGAAGTCTCCCATTATTTTACCGTTAACACTTTTGGTTGAAGCAAATGAGCTACTGATCATGGCTAAGGCAAATACACCTGCGATAAAAAACTTTTTCATGTTGAATTGATTTACTGTTTTTAAAATATAGTTTTTGAATTGTTTCAATTTGATAGATCAAAAGTAGAAACGAACAATTAATAGACGAAAAAGATTGTGATTAGTTACATCCCAATACCCCACCATATTATGAACGGTGTTAAAGCAATTGTTAATGAAAAGAGATTATTAGCTATAATTCAATACCAGTATGGGTTTCATTAGTTTTCTTAAAGAAATCTTAATGCATACCTACCTGTGATGAATGTTGAACGGTTCGTATTGTGACTGTGACGAACGGTTGCAACTTATGGTGAAATGGGGATAGGAACCGGTAAATTTTTTGAACGAATATTTTTTATTCAATCCGCCATTGAAATTTGACCGATCAGAAGGAAGCCTTTACCGAGCGAGAGAAAAACCGTGCCTTTGTGCCTTGGTGTGAGATTTAATTTGCTCACCAGGGTACAAAGGCACGGTTGGATATAATTTATAAAAAGAACCTGATTATTTTTTCTGCACAGATGGATAGTGATCTATTGTTTCAAATACATTTCTTTTATCCTGTTTCAATAATGAAATGAATCGGGCCAATGAATCAGCAAATTGTTTTTTCTCAAATAATCTGTCATGAGACAAGATAACAATCGCATTTTGCTGGTTGGTATTTCCATCCTCAAATTTTTGATTAATCCGTTTTACCATTTCTTCTGGCGTTTCTTTCGGAGCTTTTACTTTGTTCTGTTGTGCCCATTCCAGATCCCAGCCAATAATCTTATACCCCATTGAATCCAGTTTACGTACCAGTGGGTTTTTTGCGAGCTGTCCATGAATTTCTCCATTAGATGCCCATGTATTATTTCCCGGGAGCCGGATAATTTTAACAGGAATCTGTAAAAGCTGTTCATTATATAAAAAATCATGCAACGCACTATCGGTCATGGAAGCAGAATAGAATTTTTTATACTTATCCTTAAAGCCATGACTAAAACTATGGTTAGCCAGTAAAAATTGAGGATACCCGTTTCGGATGGAATCTATCAGCCTTTTCTTCCAGGGACCAACCTGGTTAAATCCAACAGAAAAGAAAGTGGCTTTGATGCCTTCTGCCTGAAACACGGCTTTACAGTTAACCGTTCCGGGTGGTTGAGGAGAATCATCCCAGGTAAGAAAAATATATCTTTTCGAACTATCATATTTTATAGGACTGCCCGGTAAGGGTTTTGCAACGGCTGTTTTGGTAGAATCTGCTTGTTTATTGGCAGAGTCGCTGTTATGGCAACTATTCAATGCCGTTACTGCCATCAGGCAAATACCGGCGCGACTGATTTGTTGTAAAATATTCATGGTAGCATATATTATTTCAGTTCAAAGATAAGTGGCTGCAAATTCGGATGTTTTGTATACTTATCCTCAATTGTGCAGAGGATAGAAGGAGATTCTTTTATTATCCACATATTATATTTTATACAGCACTAACGGAACCGCTCTGAAATGGTATAGCAAACTTTATCATTGATTCTTCGAAATACTTCATCATTGATCTTCCTCAATTTTTTTAGTCTTCGCCTCTCTAGCAAACGGCCTTCGCTATCAAAATACTGGGGTTGAGAATAGAAAGTAAGGATATAATATTTCTCGGGGGCAAAAGGGATATGAATAGCTAAAGGATGAATAGACATGAATACCAGCGATCTTTTCTGGTTATTGGTATAAAAATCAAGGTTATTGATCCATAAGCAATGAATAGACCGCATTTGGTTTACCAGGTTGGTAATGCCGTCTGCAGGTAAATTGTATTTGTACAAAGTATCCTGAAATCGTGATTCATTTATTTGAAACTCATAAATGTATTTGATGGAATCTGTAATAATTTCAATAGAAATATAGTTGAAAGAAAGATCAGAGAAGCCAAGCGAAAAGGGCTTTTGGGCATAGAGTGTTTTAAAAGATTGTTCAATTCCTGTTAGTGTTTTCTCGTTTTCATGATAATATTTTGTAGAAAATGCTTTACGGGATACACAAGAACTCAAGAGTAGTAGCAGGCACAAGAAAACAATATAATTTCGATTATTTTGCATGGTCTGTTTTTTGGGTGATATGGGATATCCCAAAAATGATCTTCTTCAAAAACGACACAGATACTCTTTGCAAAGTCTTTCCTCCATAATCCCAATAAGTAATGGCCACCGTATCATCATCTATTTCGGTAATATTCAGTAATATGACAAAATGGGTGGGTACGGAAAATTTTAACTGTGTATGGTTCTTTTTATACAGGTCAAGGTTGTTCACAAATAATGCAATGTTGCCGGTTTGTAATCGACTGGATAAATATTCTACTAGGTCACGCAGCCCCGGTCTTACCAAATCGGAACCAATACTCTCAACCTTGTAATTAAACAGATTTCTCACCATACGATTGAACTTGGCAAAATTTACCGCAGCCCAGGTTTTATTTTCATCTCCCGGATTATAATGTTTATCAAAAAAATTCAGATAGCCTTTGAAATGATCTGCCAATAACATAAACCATAATTGGTCGGCGGGTCGTATATCCAGTTCTCCTTTAAAACTAAGTGTACCTGCTGCCTGTTTAATTTCTCTGCTGGGCTCGAAATATTCTTTTCCATACACCGCTTTGCCATTCTTATAGATTTCCAGCATAAAACGCAGGTATCCCAGCGGGTCATCATGCAGTGGCAGATAAGATAGGGCAGCATAACCACAGAAATTGGTACTTCTTCCTTCGTAAATACTTAACGGGTTCTCAATATTTTTCCGGAGATTTTGTAAAAAGAAAACCGGGTGCACATTGGGCCAGAAATTGCTGGCGGTAAGATCAGTTTGTTTATCCAGGAAAGCAAGTGCCTGCTCTTTGGTGGACAATGCAGTAGTATCAGATGATGGGTTGCTATTTGCCGATGCGTTGATATACCCCAGACAAATGCAGCAACTGAGCAAAGTATAAAAGAGCCTTATGATATTTTTATTCCCCGTTCTCAATAAAACCTCCCACTAACTTTATCGTGAAAATAAAGCTTTGTATTGGTAAATCGGCTTAATTATCGGTATGCTTCACAAACAAGAAGCCTGCTCATTGAGCAGGCTTCAAGATATTGGAAAGTCTTTCGAGAACTACCTAAGACAAAAATACTAATAGCGGTAATGATCTGCTTTAAATGGACCAACTCTGGAAATACCCAGGTATTCTGCCTGTGCATCCGTTAATACATCTAATACAGCACCCACTTTGGCTAAGTGCAGACGGGCTACTTTCTCATCCAGGTGTTTAGGTAATACATATACTTTGTTCTCATAGTTTTTGTGGTTATTCCACAATTCTATTTGAGCAAGTGTTTGATTTGAGAATGAATTACTCATTACAAAGCTAGGGTGACCGGTAGCACAACCTAAATTCACCAAACGGCCTTCGGCCAGCAAAATGATATCTTTTCCTTCGATATTATACAAATCAACTTGTGGCTTAATGGTATCTTTTGTATGACCATAATTCTTGTTCAGCCAGGCAACATCGATTTCAATATCAAAGTGCCCGATATTACATACGATGGCTTTGTCTTTCATGGAACGGAAATGTTTTTCCGTGATCAGGTCGCGACAACCGGAAGCAGTAACAATGATATCGGCTTCTTTAACAGCTTCGGCCATAGGTTTTACTTCAAAACCTTCCATAGCAGCCTGTAAAGCACAGATAGGATCTATTTCAGTCACGATTACTCTGCAACCAGCCCCTTTTAAAGAAAGGGCAGAACCTTTACCCACATCTCCGTAACCACCCACAACGGCAATCTTACCTGCCATCATCACATCTGTTGCACGACGGATCGCATCCACCAATGATTCCTGGCAACCGTATTTATTATCAAATTTAGATTTGGTAACCGAGTCATTCACATTGATGGCCGGAATAGGTAAAGTTCCCTTTGCCATTCTTTCATACAAACGGTGAACACCAGTAGTAGTTTCTTCGGAAAGACCCTTGATATTGCTGATCAATTCCGGATATACATCAAATACCATATTGGTCAGGTCACCACCATCATCAAGAATCATATTCAATGGACGGTCAGCGCCACCAAAAAATAAAGTCTGTTCAATACACCAGTCAGCTTCTTCCTGTGTTTGTCCTTTCCAGGCAAATACACCCACACCTGCAGCGGCAATTGCAGCAGCAGCCTGATCCTGGGTAGAGAATATATTACAAGAGCTCCATTTCACTTCAGCACCCAATGCAACCAGTGTTTCAATTAAAACAGCGGTTTGAATGGTCATGTGCAGACAACCGGCAATACGGGCACCTTTTAATGGCTGACTCGGACCGTATTCGGCACGGATAGACATTAGTCCGGGCATTTCTGCTTCGGCAAGACGAATTTCTTTGCGGCCCCAATCGGCTAAACTCATATCAGCTACTTTATAAGGCAGGCTGAAATCAATGGATTTGGTTAGTGTAGACATAATGTGTGTTTTGTACCCGCAAAAGTAGTTTTATAGAATAAAATACTATATATTTTATTATATTTGGAATAAACATATCATTTTGTATGTTTATACAGCATAAATAGTAAATTTTATATGTCAAAAGCTACGCAAAAAGACGAATCCACTAATACGCCTGTTTCGCTGGACGAGAAGGACATGGCCATTTTACGGGAATTGCAGCATAATGCGAGGGCAACCGTAAAGGAAATAGCCGATAAAGTACATTTAACCACCACCCCCGTTCATGAAAGAATCAAGCGGATGGAAGAAACAGGTGTAATCAGGCAATACGCCGCTTTATTGGATCATTCCAAAGTGAAAAAAGGATTGATGGTGATCTGTTATGTTTCCCTAAAACAACATAATAAAAATGCTGGTGCGAGATTCATCAAAAGCATTCATGAATTACATGAAGTCATTGAATGTTATAATATTTCCGGAGAATTTGATTTTATGCTGAAAGTAGTTGCCGAAAGCATGGATGCTTATTATAATTTCCACGTGAATAAATTAAGCCAGGCTGAGAATATTGGTCATGTGCAGAGTGTGTTTGTGATGGGGATTATTAAGCAGACACATGTGTTGGTTAATTAGTAATTAACAATTAATAATTAACGTGTTGTGCTATTAAAATAGATGGAATTCAATTAATTGCCTAGGTTTTTCTTTGCGTTTTTTGCGGGTCACTGCGTCCTTTGCTTGTCCGCCGACTAGGAATGTATAAAAATACAAGCACTCAACAAATTGTGCTGTGTAAACTATTTTTAAATAGTAAAATACGTTAGTTACTAAATAAAAATTCAGGAGTTGCCATTTCCCATATGATACATATTGTACAGATCTGGGTTCTTTTAATTAGCCTATAACAGTTATGTGATAGTGATATAACAGTCATGTAACACTGATCATCCTTCGTTGCAACGCTGATCATCCTTCGTTGTAATTCTGTGCTTGTTTCGATGTTCCTGCGTTGATCTTTCGTTCATCCTTCGTTCATCCTTCGTTTTCTTTTGTTGAAATAGGCTCTTTTTCAACCAGTACAGCAGCGCCTTAGAAGATAGTGTAAGGGTATAGGAAGGGAGTATTGTAAAATGCAAAAAATCAGAAATTATCTAAAAAACGGAAGAAAAATATTTTACAATGTCTAATTACTTTCAGCAATTTATATGCCATCCTCAGGAAAATACTGGCACAATTCAATCCAGGTTTCTTTGCCTGCCCGACCAGGTCGTTCAGGCGGGCAGGCAAAGAAAGAATGAAATTAATTATCTGGCAGCCTATATTGGTAATTTTAAAAAAATGCCATACTAAATAATCTAATAGCACAACACGTTAATAATTAACAATTAATTTTTTTGTTGGTGTAAACGGGTTTACTAAACAACAAAATTAATCGATGATAAGCTCCATGATATAGTCATTCATGAAATAGCCATTGCCAATAGGGAAATCGGCTTCTTTGATAACAGTGAAACCGTTTTTTTCATAAAAACCTTTGGCAGTATTATTTCGGTTTACTTGTAATTGAACGCGGGTAGATGTATGTTCTTTTGCGTAACTGATTACTCTGTTTAATAAAGCTTTTCCGGCACCCGTTTTCTGGATAGTGGGTAAAACATATAGCTTACTCAGTTTGCTGATTCCTTCTTTCTCGTTTTTTACAGAGGCAAATCCAATGATTTGTTGATCGTACTCCGCAAGAAAAAATTGATCTCCTGTATTCATCTGTTCATGAAGCGATGCATCGCTATACATCCAGTCAAGCATAAAATCTAATTGTTCCTGCGAAATGATATGACTATAGGCAGATGGCCAGGTAGCTTCTGCGATATATCTTATCACAGGAATATCTTGAGCGATGGCTTCACGTATGGTTAGTATTGGATGCATGCACTTATTTTTTCTTTCTGAAAAAGAATTTTTTATTAAGCCAGTGACTGGCATAAGCACTGGCTGCTCCTGTAAGGGCTCCGGCTAGGACATCGGATGGGTAATGCTGTCCAAGATAAATTCTTGAATACCCCACACCTGTGGCCCATACATAAGCAGGAACTGTAATATACCATTTATGATAAATGAGTGCCAATGATGTAGCGGTAGAAAATGCAATAGAAGTGTGTGCAGAAGGGAATGAATAGCCATTGTCTATTGCATCGGGATAAATTCCGCTATACGTGATATAGGGGCGGGGACGTTTTACCACTGATTTGAGCAGTTCCGTAGCTACTGTTGTGATACCCAAACCGGCAAGCATTTCCACGCCATTGATTTCACCCTCTGTTTTATGTTGAAAATAAGAAACGGCAAATATGCCCAGTGGGATGCCGGCAGATAAAACATAATCAGTAGAGGATAGCGATTTGAAAACAAAATTATTCGGATTGGCAGGATTTGCATTTCTTACAAAATCAACTTCCCAGCCAGCTTGTGCTTTTGAAGAAGTAGCAATACAAGTAAAACTCAGCATTAATAAAACGAATACACCGGTTTTCGATAACTTCATGATGATTATTTATGGGTAAATCCCCTTATTTTAGATTCTCCAGGCTTTCCTGAATCGTGGAAATCCGGGCTTCGGCATCTGCCATTTTTTTTCTCTCCAGTTCAATGACCTCTGGTTTTGCATTTTGAATAAAGCGTTCATTATTCAGCTTTTTCTGTACGGATTCAAGAAATTTTACCTGGTGCAAAAGGTCTTTTTGTAATTCTGCCTGTAAAGTTTCGGCATCCAGTTTTTGTTCTGTCTCAATAAAAAATTTATCTTTTTCAAGCGCTACTACGATCGAATTGGGAACGGTTTGCTTCGTATACTGAATGCTTTCTATGTTCACTTGTTTTGCCAGAATATTTTCAATGGCAGTGTATTCGCTTACCCTGTCTGTTTCAATATGTAATTTGATCGGGTCTTTGGGCTTTAACTGGTTTTTATTTCGTGCATCGCGTAATGCGGAGATCAGTTTTTTCAGTAATTCACCGGCATCCAATATTTCTTTCGAATAGTTCTTTAGCGGAGCTGACTGTTTTACACAGAGATCATCTTTTTTATCCCCTAATAAATGATAAATCTCTTCCGTAATAAATGGCATAAAAGGATGCAATAATAGCATCAGTTCTTCGAAATAAACTACTGTCTTTTCATATACTGACTGGTTAACCGGTTGTTCAAAACCCGGTTTCACCCATTCCAGGTACCAACTACAGAAATCATCCCATATCAGTGAATAAATGGTTTTTAATGCCTCACTTAAACGGAATTGATTCATCATGCTATCCACTTCTGTCTTAACCTGGTTAAGCCGGTGCTCAAACCAGTTCAAAGCAAAATCGTGATCAGAATTGGGCAGTTCCAGAATGGCTTCAGTTGATTGACGGGCTTCCCACATTTTCACCAACTTAAGGGCATTCCAGAGTTTATTGTTAAAATTCCGCCCCTGCTCCAATGCAGATTCATCAAATAAAATATCATTACCGGCAGGTGATGCAATCATAATACCAAAGCGAACGGCATCGGCTCCATATTGGTCTATCAGTCCGAGCAGATCAGGGGAATTTCCGAGACTCTTGCTCATTTTCTTCCCCTGCTTATCTCTTACGATCCCGGTAAAATAAACATCTTTAAATGGCTTTTTACCCATGTACTCATAACCCGCCATAATCATTCTGGCTACCCAGAAAAATATGATCTCGGGTGCCGTTACCAAAGTATTGGTTGGATAATAATAGCTGACTTCCGCATTTCCCGGATCGGATAAGCCTTTGAAAACCTCAAATGGCCATAACCAACTCGAGAACCAGGTATCCAAACAATCATCATCCTGTCTGATATCCGTAATGCTAAAACTTGTGTTTTGTTTTTTGAATTCCTCCCAGGCATCCTCTTTCGAAGCCGCTACCACAAAAGCACCATCAGGTGTATACCAGGCAGGTATCCGATGTCCCCACCATAATTGCCTGCTGATACACCAGTCTTTAATATTCTCCATCCAATGGCGGTACAGGTTCTTGAATTTGGCGGGGTGAAAATGAATTTCATCATCCATTACTGCTTTCAAAGCAGGGGCAGAGATGGATTGCATGCTAACCCACCATTGTAAACTTAACCTGGGCTCTACAATCACATCTGTTCGTTCACTAAATCCTATCTGGTTGGTATATTCTTCAATCTTTACCAGGTTGCCAGTCGACTCCAATAAAGGAATTATCTTTTTTCTTACCTCAAAACGATCCTCCCCAATAAATAATTGAGCTGCTTCGCTCATTGTTCCATCATCATTCATGGTATCAATGATCTCCAGATGATATTTCTGCCCCAACTGATAATCATTCATATCATGAGCCGGAGTAACCTTTAATGCGCCGGTACCAAAATCAAAGGTTACATAATCATCAGGGATAATTGGGATCTTTCGATTGATTAAAGGAACATACGCAAATTTTCCATGCAGGTGTTTGTATCTTTCATCAGCCGGGTTCACACATATAGCCGCATCACCTAAAATCGTTTCTGGCCTAACCGTTGCGATAATGATATATTCATTTTCAGAATCTGCTAAACGGTATTGGATATAATATAATTTACTCTGTACTTCCTTATAAATAACTTCCTCATCACTTAAAGCTGTTTTTGCCTTTACATCCCAGTTAATCATTCTCTTGCCCCGGTAAATATGTCCTTTCTGATACAGGTCAATAAAAACCTTGATCACAGATTGATAATAATCAGGATCCATGGTAAAAGAGGTCCGATCCCAATCTAAACTACACCCCATTTTTTTCAACTGCTGTAAGATGATGCCTCCATACTTTTCTTTCCACTCCCAGGCATAACCCAAAAATTCATCCCGGCTGAGAGAGGATTTCGTGATCCCTCTTTCCCTTAACATAGCCACTACTTTTGCTTCAGTGGCTATGGATGCATGATCTGTGCCGGGTACCCAACAGGCATTCTTTCCCTGCATACGGGCTCTCCTGACAAGAATATCCTGGATAGAATTATTCAGACAGTGCCCCATATGGAGCACGCCTGTAACATTAGGTGGCGGAATCACAACCGTATACGCTTCCCGATCATCGGGCTTGCTTGTGAAATAACCTTCTGTGAGCCAATGTTCATACCATCTGGCTTCTACTTCATTGGGGATATAATGCTTGCTTAGTTCCATTTCCTGCTAGTACTTATTGCTCAGTGTTATTAACTTATCTGGATATTCATATGCCTGATAAGCGTGAAAATGCAAAAGTAAGGAAAAGAGAGGGGCCAGCAGGGAGTAGGGTGACAGAAAGGACTATCGTGTTAGTATCTCTAAGGTATTTAGCTCGTAAATGGAACCGGGTACTTCGGATTGAGCAGATTTATCTTCCCCATTTCCAGATTCAACACAATCTGGACAAGATGCCTGATTAAGACCTACCGACTGGCAGCAACGGGTTACTTTTTTGCAAACAGTTTTGGCCGCCTGAGGGTTATAGTTACTGCATCCTGTGAGTAAAACAATCAGCAGTAATACAATAATAGGTTTCATAACAGTAGTATTTCAATTGCAAATCTAAAAGAGAATGACAATTGTATGCGTTAATATTCGTTAATTAATCCTAACGTAACTAAATAAAAAAGGTTACAGCTATTTTCAAATAAGTATCCGGATTTCCCATTTTATTACAGGAAATCGAAATTTTGGTGAAAAATACCCTTATTGCAATAGACTGAGGCGTACTAATTACCTGTTTTTTGTTTCCATTCCAGGTAAGAAATAATGACCACTACAATAGCTACAATTACAAAAAGGGCAGCTACACAAGCTCATTCACTCAGGTGAAAATGATGTTTTGTTTTCTCCATAGCAATCAGTTGGAACTTGAAGCGAAATAAATCTTTAATGGTTGACAAGGGTTTGTCCAGACTAAATAGCAAAACCAGGCAGGAATTCTGTTATATTGCTTGTTAAAATACGTTTTATTTACCGAATTTACAAGCGTTAATTTGCAGCTATGCGTTTTGCCATTGTTGATATTGAAACTACCGGCGGATTTCCCCAGCAACACGGAATTACCGAAATAGCCATTGTATTGCATAATGGGAAGGAGGTGGAAGGCCGGTATGAAACCCTGGTAAATCCGCATCAGTTAATTCCACCCTTTATTGCCAATATGACTGGCATTTCGGATGCCATGGTGGCAAGGGCTCCTTCATTCAAAGATGTGGCCCATGAAATTTATAACTTACTGAAAGACAGAGTGTTTGTAGCACATAATGTAAATTTTGATTTTTCATTTGTCAAGCACCATTTACAAGAATCCGGCTATCATCTGCAAACGCCTAAACTATGCACCATCCGACTAAGCAGGAAAGTATTTCCAGGTTTTCGGAAATATGGTCTTGGGCATCTCTGCCGGGAATTGGGTATCACGATTGAGAACAGGCACCGTGCCGGGGGAGATGCCTTGGCAACTTCGGAAGTATTGGAACTGGCCTTGCATAAAAACGGAATGACGGTAATCAACGATATGTTGAAAAGGGAAAATAAAAGCCAGTTATTACCTCCCAATATGGCAGAAGAGCAGGTAAAATTACTGCCTGCTGATCCGGGCGTTTATTATTTTCATGATCAGAAAGGCAAAGTGATTTATGTGGGGAAAGCTAAAAATCTATACAAAAGAGTTGTTAGCCATTTTACAGGGCTGGATATTTCAAAAAAGCGGCAGGACTTTCTTCGGAATATTCATTCAATCAGCCATGTGGTTTGTCCTACTGAATTCATTGCCTCACTTTTTGAAAGTGTAGAAATAAAACGTCTTTGGCCTGCTTTCAATAAAAGCCAGAAACGATATGAGCAGTTATGGGGAATTTACTTATTCGAGGATAGTAGGGGATACCTGCGATTGGCCATTGATAAAAAGCAAAAACATACCAGACCATTAGCCAGTTTTCCACTGTTGGTAGATGCCCATAGGTTATTATGGAAATGGGTAAAAGAATTTAATCTGGATCCGGTTCTGTGTTTTCTGGATAATACGGGTAAGCCGGTAATACAGGATGTGGATAGTTATAATGAATCTGTGAGAAAAGCAATTGCCTGGCTGGATGAACAAAAACAGACTTTTCTGATTCGTGATAAATCGGGTTGTGTATTGGTAGAAGAGGGAAGATTTTATGGCATGGGGCATATACCAGAGGAGACAGAACTTACGCATATTTCGCATATCAAGGAAAAATTGGTGGAATATCCTGAAAACGAAGTACTCCGATCTATGATATGGAACTATGCCGAAAGATATCCCGGGAAAGTAGTAAAAATTGCTTCTTAGTTTACCGGAATGAATCATTTTGGAGATACTGAATTGTACAATTTTTTCTTCTCGTTATCAGCCATTACTTTCGCGTCCGTTTTTTCAACTCAATCTTTAAAACAGAGAAATGTCTTCTTTTGCGCCAGTTATATCTGCCAAACTGAATATCAGCACCCGGCAGGTAGCATCCGTATTACAATTATTTGAAGAAGCGGCCACCATTCCGTTTATCGCCCGATACAGGAAAGACGCTACTGGTGGACTTGACGAAGTGCAGATATTGCAGATTCAGGATGAACTTAAGTTTTTGAAAGAATTCTCGGAGCGAAAAGCCTTTATTGAAAAATCGATCACTGAACAAGGTAAGATGACGGAAGCCATTCAGACTGAAATCGATAAAGCCACCACCCTGGTAGCTTTGGAAGATATCTATCTTCCTTATAAATCCAAACGCAAAACAAAGGCACAGACTGCAAGGGAGAATGGATTGGGTCCATTGGCAGAGAAAATGCTGGAGCAGGGAAATACAGATATTCTGGCAGAAGCTGAAAAATATATTTCTGAAAAGATCAAAACTACTGATGAGGCATTACAGGGGGCTCGCGATATTATTGCGGAAACCATTAATGAAGATATTGCGGTCCGCTCCAAGCTTCGTAAGCTGTTTGAAGCGAAAGCAAATTTTCAAAGTAAGGTATTGACCGATAAAGAAACGGAAGGGATTAAGTACAAAGACTATTTTGATTTTTCAGAACCCATTCATAAAATACCGTCTCATCGGATTCTGGCCGTGTTAAGGGGGTTTCTGGAAGGTTTTCTACGAATGAATATTGCGCCTGTAGAAGAAGAAGCACTGGAGTTGATTGAAAAGGAATTTGTAAAACCCATGAGTCCTTCTTCTCCGCATGTTGCCAAAGCAGTAAAAGATGCATACCGGAGATTATTACAACCCAGTCTGGAGAGCGAATTCAGAACTGCACTCAAACAAAAAGCCGATGAAGAAGCGATAACCGTATTCGCAGAAAACCTGCGCCAGTTATTATTAAGTTCACCGCTTGGCTCCAAACGGATCCTGGCTATCGACCCCGGTTATCGTACCGGTTGTAAGGTGGTTTGTCTGGATGAAAAAGGAGATCTTAAAAAAACAGAACTCATATATGTTCATGAAACAAATCGGATGCAGGAAAGTGAACATATTATTCGGAACCTGGTCAATCATTTTTCAATTGAAGCTTTTGCGATAGGTGATGGAACTGCGGGAAGAGAAACCGAAATGTTTATTAAAAATATGAAGCTTGGGTTACCTGTATTTTTGGTAAATGAAGATGGGGCATCTGTTTATTCTGCATCAGATACAGCCCGTGAAGAGTTCCCCGACCAGGATATTACCGTAAGGGGCTCCATCAGTATCGGTCGCAGGTTAATGGACCCGTTGGCAGAACTGGTGAAGATAGACCCCAAGAGCATCGGGGTTGGACAATACCAGCATGATGTGAACCCGTTTCGTTTAAAAGAAAGACTTGATCAGACTGTCATCAGTTGCGTAAATAATGTTGGTGTTAACCTGAATACAGCCAGTAAACATTTATTGAGTTATGTAAGCGGTATTGGCAGTTCTCTGGCGGAAAATATTATCCAGTACAGAAATGAGCAGGGCCGGTTTACCCAGCGCGCTCAATTATTAAAAGTGCCCCGTTTGGGTGGGAAAGCCTATGAGCAATGTGCAGGGTTCTTACGAATCAGAGATGGGGAAAATCCATTAGATGCCAGTTCGGTACACCCGGAAGCCTATGAACTGGTAGAAAAAATGGCAACGGATTTAGGTGTTGCCGTTACGGAACTGGTGGGTAATGAAACAATGCTTGAAAAAATAGTTGCCAAAAAATATGTTTCTGAAAAATTTGGTGAACTTACCATTCGCGATATAATGAATGAACTGAAAAAACCGGGTCTCGATCCCAGATCAGAACTGGAGCAGTTCTCCTTTGCAGATATTTATAAGCTGGAAGATGTAAAACCGGGAATGATCATACCGGGTTCAGTTACCAATCTGACCCGTTTCGGGGCATTTATTGATATTGGCGTAAAGCAGGACGGTCTTGTTCATGTAAGCGAAGTAGCCCATAAATATATTACAGACCCGGGCGAAGTACTGAAATTGGGACAGAAAGTACAGGTAAAAGTAATTGAAGTGGATATGGTAAGAAAGCGGATTGCCTTATCCATTAAACAAGCAGAAACAGCCCCTCCCAAAAATCAAAAACCCTATGAAGGTGGCGGCAAACAGCCACCCAGAAAGGAAAACGATCTTTCTTCAATGAGTGTAGATGATGCATTAAGTTTATTAAAGAAAAAATTTGGCAAATAGACTGATTCAAAAATCCATTCTGTTTGCGGATAAGTTTCTAATCCAATATGTCTTATATTGTTTCTGAAAATGATAAAGTATGAAAAGAATCCTTGTATTGGTATCCGTTCTGATATTTTCAGTAACTGTTCAGGCACAGAATAAACTTTACCCAGTTGTAAAAAATTTTGGCTCAGTAAGCGAAGTGCCTTTTGCTGTTGAAAAACCGGATCCAAAACTGGATTATAAAATTATTGTAGAAGTCAGCTCTACAAATGAAAGACAGGAATTGGTGCATGAATTCTTTGATAAAGTGGCTAATGTCGTAAACCTGCATGCATTAGGAGGTGTTCCGGCTAATAAATTGCATGTTGTGATGGTGATACATGGTCCCGCAGCCCAATTCGTTGTGAATGATGAGGCTTACCAGAAAAAATTTGGCATGAATAATCCCAATATTCCACTTTTTGCCGCACTTAAGGAAGCCGGGGTAAAAATATTTGTTTGCGGACAATCCGTACTCAAAAGAAACATCGATCCCGATACTATTACGCCTGAAGTTACTGTTGCGTTATCCGCAGTTACCACTTTAACTACGTACCAGTTAAAAGGGTATGCGGTATTGAAATACTGAGAAATGCGATAGTCGTTTAATATTCTGGGTTTACGCCTACATAATTTAATGGGGTAATGGCTTTCAACTCTTTTTTAATTGCGGCACTCACTTTCAGTTTTGTAATGAAATCGTGAATAGCTTTTTTATCTATTGTATGATTGCCCCTTGTCAGGTCCTTAAGCGCCTCATATGGATTAGGATATTTTTCCCTGCGTAAAATGGTTTGAATAGCTTCTGCCACCACAGCCCAGTTTTTATCAAGATCTTCTTTTATCTTTCCCTCATTTAACACCAGCTTACCTAGGCCTTTTTCCAATGATTTAAAAGCAATCACAATATGTGCCATGGGCACACCAATATTGCGTAATACGGTAGAATCGGTAAGATCACGTTGAAGCCGGCTGGTTGGTAGTTTTGCAGATAAATGCTCCAATAATGCATTGGCCATACCCAGGTTACCTTCTGCATTTTCAAAATCGATCGGATTTACTTTATGTGGCATGGCAGAGGAACCTACTTCCCCCTGTTTTGTTTTTTGCTTAAAATAATCCATACTGATATACGTCCAGATATCCCTGCAGAGGTCAATCAATATGGTATTGATCCGTTTGATGGCATCAAAATGAGCGGCCAGGTTATCATAATGCTCTATCTGAGTCGTAAACTGCATTCTTTGTAAACCTAAAATCCCTTCCACAAATTCATTACCCAGACTTACCCAATTCTTTTTAGGATAAGCTACCTGGTGGGCATTAAAATTACCCGTGGCCCCGCCAAATTTGGCTGAGTAAGGTATGCTGGAGAAGAGCTCAATCTGGTTATGTAATCTTTCAACAAAAACCATGATCTCCTTCCCCAAACGTGTTGGAGAAGCTGGTTGGCCATGAGTTCTTGCCAGCAAAGGAATATTTTTCCAGCTAGTGGCCAGTTGAAATAAATGATTCTGCAAATTGATCACTGATGGCAGATATTCATGCTCCATGCAATGTTTCCAACTCAATGGAATAGACGTATTGTTAATATCCTGTGAGGTAAGCCCAAAATGAACCCATTCCTTTAGCTCAGGTATCCCTGCTTTATCCAGTTGCTCTTTTAAAAAATATTCAACCGCTTTTACATCATGGTTAGTAATCGCTTCTATTTGTTTGATCTGTTGGGCATCTACAATGCTGAAATCTTCCAGTAATTTTCTAAGAAATACCCTGGACTTTGGACTTATCTTGAAAAACTTATGATCGGCCAGAAAGAAAAAATATTCCAACTCAACCCAAACACGGTACTTAATTAACGCATATTCTGAGAAATATTCATCCAGGTGGTTAACCTGTTTCCGGTATCTGCCATCAATAGGGGAGATGGCAGTAAGTGGGGTGAGCTCCATGGGTAATTAATAATTAGTAATTAATAATTAATAATTAAAAGGGGATTCCTGATAATTACTTTACGGCAAAGATAGTATTGGAGCGGCCATCATATTGATTTTCTGTCTTAAATCTGGAGATGGCTGGTATATTGGTTAAAATGCGAATAAGCGATTTGAAATTGTTAATTATTAATTGTTAATTCTTAATTATTAATGGCTTCTTTGCTTTTCTTTGCATTTAAATTAGCCGATTTGAACAGGAAAGTACGTGTTGGGGCGGTAAGTTATTTAAATACCAAGCCATTATTATACGGGGTTAAACGTTCTGGATTGATGGATAGGATTGAGTTGGTAGAGGAATACCCCTCCAGAATTGCTACTATGTTGGTAAATGATGAAATTGATATTGGGCTGGTACCCGTTGCCATTATTCCCCAACTTACCGAAGCGCATATTGTTACGGATTATTGTATTGGAACAGAAGGCGAAGTGGCATCCGTGGCTCTTTTTAGTGAATTACCTCTTGAACAGATTTCCACAGTATTACTCGATTACCAAAGCAGAACTTCTGTTAACCTGGCAAAAGTATTATTAAAAGAATACTGGCAAAAAGAACCGTTACTGGAGGATGCCAAAGAAGATTTCAGGTCAAGGATCAGGGGAACTACTGCGGGTATTGTGATAGGGGACCGGGCTTTGGAACAGCGCAAAATATCGGCCTATACCTACGATTTAGGGACTGCCTGGAAAGCATATACGGGACTGCCATTTGTATTTGCTGCCTGGATTGCCAATAAAAAACTGGATGAAGATTTTATAGATGCATTTAACCTTGCCAATGGCTATGGGATTTCACATATTGCGGAAGTGGTTGCTGAAAATCCCTATGATACCTATGATCTTCCTACATATTATACGGAAAATATCAGTTATGCTTTAACTGATGATAAGCGAAAAGGACTAGCACTTTTCCTGGGAAAACTTGCCAGATTGTGATTGATCAGTAAATTACAGACTGCATGGTAAGAATATCCGTTATATCCATCTGTTTTAATAATCTCGCTGATTTGCAAAAAACCTGCGAATCGGTTGACCGGCAGTCTTATTTACCAGATGAACATTATATCATTAATGGATCTTCAACCGAAGAAATCAAAGAATGGTTGGTTAATACGCCACAACCTGCTTATCGCAAATGGATGAATGAACCGGATAAGGGTATATCAGATGCTTTTAATAAAGGAATCCAACTCGCTTCATTCGAACTGATTCATTTGCTGCATGCAGGAGATTGTTATGCAGAAAATGATGTTTTGGCAACAGTGACTGATTTTTTTGAAAACAACCCACAAACGCAATGGATCAGCGGAAATATGCGGATGATTAGAGCCGGTAGAGAAGTGATTATTGGAAAAGCGTTTGAGCCAGCCAAACTATATCGTGGTATGCGCAGTGTGTCACATCCAACCTGGTTTGTAAAAAAACAGGTATATGAAAGGATAGGGGGCTTTAATATTGACTATATGATTGCGATGGACTATGATTTGATGTGCCGGATAAAAGACGAACCATATGCCTACCTGAATAAATTGATCGCTGTATTTGATGATACAGGCGTAAGTACTGCCAATTACATGAAATCGCTGGCGGAAACTAAAAAAGCATATACATCTTATTTTGGATTTTCTTGGAAGATGGAACTCTGGCAATTTCGACTTAAACTATTGTTCTTTCTTTTACAAACCGGACCCGGTAAAGCTTTATTTCACTTGAAGAAAAAAATGGGGCTTGAAAATATGTAATGCCTTACTGTTTAATAGCCGCACGGCCCGTATCATCTATCCTGTTAAGTAAAATTTTGATCTGATGAGCTTCCAGGTATTCATCTACAGCTTTTCTGGAGCCTTTCCAGAAGCCATAATCATCTATAATCAAAACACCTGATTGGTTAAGTCTTGGATATAAATGCTCCATTTCGTGTTTGGTTGATTCATACCAGTCCGTATCCAGTCTTAACAATGCAATAGGCCCAGGATCTGCACCAGGAACTGTTTTCAGGATATCCCCTTCAATAAAATGAAAATTATTTGTAGGATAATCGATCCTGCTGATATTGGCTTTTACTTCCTCAATGGTTGAAAAAGCCCATACCACACTTTCTTTCTTTTTATTTTCATCTTTATCCAATAATTCAGCAGCAGTTTGTTCATTGTGGGCTTTGTCTTCTTCCGTAGGAGGGGTCATACCTGCAAAAGTGTCGTATAAAAAAAGCTGCCTGTTGGTAACCCCCAGCTTTCTTAGCGTTTCTGCAACTGCCATCATACTTCCTCCTTTCCAAACACCACATTCTACAATACTCCCTGGAATATCATGTTTCACCACATATTTTACCGATTCAATCAAAGCATATAATCTTTCAGCGCTGGTCATGGTAAATGGCCGCACTTTTTCTATAATTTCTTTATGAAAGGACTCAAAATCTGCCGGGAATTCGGGAGCAGCGGGTTTACTGCCAATTACTTTCTTAATAAAACGTATGGGATTTACTGACATGGGAAATACTAGTTAAAATGTTTTTTTATCTGTTCAATGATTTTATCGGGCCTTACGGTTTCGTAAGGTATGCCGATCACAAACTCATATTTCTGTTTTACAATTTTTGGCTGAGAAAGATCGGCTTCTATTTTTTCGGGATAAACCGGATAAAAATTAGGCGCAATCGATACCGGGTAAGGTGCAAAACGTCCATATTGTGAGCCATTAAAAATACCAAATACTGTACAACCAACAGCTGCGGCCAAATGTACAGAGCCTGTGTCGACCGACAATAAGCAGTTTGCATTTTTTAATATACTGAGCAATTCAGGCAATCCAGTTTTCCCTGTTATATTGATCATGGGTGAAGAATACACTGCTTCAAATGCAGAAGCATACTGCCTATCATCTTTACCGCCACATAGGATTGCTGTCCAGCCAAATTGATTATATAAATAGCCTGCAACTTCTGAAAAGGATTCTGCAGGCCAAATTCTGCTTTTACTTCGAGAGCCCGGGAATACCACAAAATAGTTATTGGGTAGGCCTTCCTGTAATGCCGGTAACCGGGCACTATCAACCTGTGTATTTTTTACCAAAGATTTTTTTCCTGTAATAAATTCCGTGAATAATTGGTTACGGATGAATTCAAATAATGGTTTATCCGGACAATCAAATAACTCAGTATACAGATATTTGTCATAGCCAAGTTCATAAGATCGAACACTTTCGGGATTGGCAACCATTCCTATTCTATGCTTTGCCCGGGCAGCTTTTACAATAGCATCATCATTCCTTTTATCGCGTGAATAAATAGGATTGATCACAATCTCATACCGATTGGCAAAAATAGTTTTCAGGAATTGATATCGGTATGCCAGGTCTTTCTTAAACCTTATTTTCTCAAGCCAGATGGATTGAGTTACTTTCTCTTTATCAAATGTTTCAAAAAGGCTTTTCCAACTGCTGTTTCCGCAAAAATGGATTTCATAATCCCGGAACCTATTTGCCCCAATCAATTCTTGCAGAAAGCCCCGCCAGAGCATATAATCTCCAATCTCATCTGTCTTAACAATAAGTAATTTTTTAGTCGGTTTGCCCCGGATGCCGAAAACAGCAATTTTGCCCGTCAGCTCGTATAAAATTCCTTTCAATCGGTTCAACATGCTGTAAAACACTTTATCTTGCTTGGATAATTTTCAGCGTATCTATTTGTATGGTGCCAAAAGACTTTCATCCGCCGGTTTCGCATCCCATGTACTTTATACGTAAAGGGCTGTTTAACAAAATTAGCCTTTACAGTCCACAATTAAGCGGGCGTTTATTGGATTTTGGCTGTGGGGCAAAACCCTACAAGGATTTGTTTACTAGTGTTTCTGAATATATAGGATTGGATTATGCCAGCGAAGGGCATAGTCATGCAGATGAAAATATAGATGTTTTCTATGATGGTAAAACCATCCCCTTTCCGGATAACAGTTTCGATTCCGTTTTCAGTAGCGAAGTTTTTGAGCATGTATTTTCACTACAGGAAATATTACCTGAGATTAGCCGTATTATAAAACCCGGGGGTAAGCTACTGGTAACCTGCCCTTTTGCCTGGGAAGAACATGAAATACCGGTTGACTATGCCCGTTATACGCGTTTTGCGTTGCAGGATATGCTCGAAAAAAATGGATTTATCGTTCGGATTACTGATAAGAATGGTCATTTTGTGATGGCATTGCACCAATTATTTATCGTTTACCTGAATTATTCCTGGATCGATAAAGTATGGGGATTATCCCGGGTTCCTTTGTTTAAAAAAATTGTGCGGCAGGTACTGGTTCCTCTGTTAAACTATGCATTTTTACTTTTTGAACCTCTCTGGCCCAAATCAGATAAAATGTATTTAAACACTATTATACTTGCGGAAAAAAAATAGATGAAAAAAATACTCTATACCGTTTGTTCTGCCAATCATCTTGCCCATTGCAAAACAATGTTGGATTCTTTTGTTCAGTATAATGAAGGATTCCAGATAGTTATTGGATTGGTAGATAAAATAAACGGTCGATTTGGATTAGCGGATTTTACTCCCCATGAAATCATTGAAGTAGATACGATGGGAATTCCGGGTTTTGAAGATATGTCATTGCGATATACCGTGATTGAATTGAATTGTGCTATGAAGCCCTTTGTGGCACAATATCTTTTTAGTAAGCATACACCGGATATTTTAGTTTACCTGGATTCGGATATCTGGGTGAGAAATAGTTTTAAACCCATAGAAGAAGCCTTGCAGGAAAATGATATTTTGCTAACACCTCATTTCAATACACCTTATCCGGATGCTACCTTATTACCTCACGAAAGGGACCTGCTTAGGTCAGGGGTATATAATGCAGGCTTTATGGCGCTCCGCAATACGGATACAACCAGGAACTTTTTGAAATGGTGGGCCAGTCATATGCAAACCGAATGCTATTATAATTTTGCCGAAGGAATGGGTGTTGACCAGGTATGGTTAAACCTGGTGCCTGTATTGTTTGCAAAAACGGGCATACTAACTCATCCGGGTGCCAATGTAGCTTACTGGAACCTCCACGAAAGAAAATTATCGCTCCAGGAAAATACCATTACAGTGAATGATGTATGGCCTTTATTGTTCCTGCATATCAGCGGCTATCGGTTTTCAGAGCCAGCTATTTTATCCCGTCACCAGAACCGGTTTCAGCTTAGTCAAATGCCTGTTATTGCTTCTTTATTAACAGAATACCGGGAAACAGTGATTCAAAATGGGTATGAAAAATTCAGTCAGTTGACTTGTGCTTTTTCCCGCCCGGTTAAAAAATCTACGGGATTAATGAAAACAGTGAATGGCTGGCTGAAACCATTCGGCATCAGGATAGCTGATCTTTAAATAAGTATGGTTTAACGCAAACAGGCTAGTGATTCAATAATCCCTTTAATGCATCTATTCTGAATTGAATCACGGGCATGGCTTTGGATGAATGGCCCTGTAAACTATATTTAATACCCAGGATAAAAGAAGCCCCGAGTTTGAAAATGTATTCTGCGATTTTTTTATAAAAAAAATATTTTCCTTTTTCCAGCATTCTAACCCTTTCGCCACGGCCAATGCCACTGGCAACACGATACATATATTCTTTGGTGAGTTTAGCTGTTTCTACAACATGTTGTACCCGTATAGAGGGATCATAATAAATTGTACGACCCAACGCTTTAAGCCTGAAAAAAAAGTCTTTCCCTTCACCACCAATACGCAAATTGCCAACTACCCCGGGCAATGCCGTATTAAATCCTTTGATTGCATCAAAATCCTGTTTTCGGATGATCATGTTTGATTCGAGTGGGTATTTATTAGGACTAAAAATGGTGATGGTTGGACTGTAATCGAAATGGCCTACCAGGGAGGATACATAATGACTCATCCATTTAGGTTCTTCTGGGATATATTTAGGGATGATACGGCCTCCCAAACCACCCGCATCCGGGTATTGGGCAAAAAAATCGATGATTCTTTTCAGGTATTCTTTTTCTGCAATGGCATCATCATCCATAAAGCATAATAGGGGAGACTGGGCATAAGCGGCTCCTGAATTTCTTGCATACGAAGCACCCTGGCGAGGTTCATTATAATAATAGAAATGGGCATCTGGGTGAGACTGTATAAAATCCAGGCAAATGGTTTGGGTATGATCTGTTGAATTATTATTTACGACAATCACTTCAAATAATTCTCTCGATAAACTTTGTTGATACAAACTTTCCATAGCTTCCTGAATATAGGCCGCTCTGTTATAGGTACAGATAACAACAGATATTTGTAAGGCGTTAGACATAAGATTGCAAAGATATAAGTGCTTTTTGGATGATATTGTCCCAATTGAATTCTTTGTAAAAATCAGCTGAGGTATTACCGATTTTACTCAGATCCATTTTTACCATGGCCGCAGCAAAACGATACCAATCATAATCATCAACCAGAAACAATCGCCCGCCAATCATATTTGCGTCAATCCCTTTGGCACCTGCTTTGGTAGAAATAGAAGCCTGATTATATGCGAGTGCTTCTACCAGCTTGGTCTTGATACCTGCGCCTAATGTTACAGGGTTTATAAAACAATCGGCCCCTAAGTAGAATTTCTTAGGGTTACTGGAAAATCCAATATAAATTATTTCCGGATAGCCCGCCAATGCCTGTTTCCATTGGTCACTCAGGTTTGCGCCTGAAACAAAGATCCGGAAACGGAAATCAACAGAATGAAGTAAAGGAATCAGTTCGTTAAGGATAATACGCAATGCGTCCGTATTGGGAAGATAATCTAAGGAACCATTGAAATAGAAAAGACGGGTTGCGGCTTCCAATGAGTATTCAGCTAATAACTGGTTCCGATAAGATTGCTTTTCTTCAAATTTCGCGGGTTCTGTGAGCTCTGTTCCATAGGTGATAACACTACATGTAGAAGGAGGTAGTTGCCAATGACTAATGGCCCAGTTCCGGTCTTCTTCTGTAATAAAAAAAGAATGGTTTGCTTTTCTATGTATTCTTTTCTCATACAACTCATATATACGCCACCAGCTTCTTTGTAAATCCCTGAATCGGAGACTTTCAATATTATGGGAATGAATAATGACCGGAACTTTGGTAATTCGCCTCAGTAATAAGCCCAGCCAGCCAAAATAGGAGAGTTCAACAATCAGTACCGTAATCTTTTTTTCCCTGATGAGTTTACGAAGCCGGTATAAATGAAACAGGTTCATAAACCCCCACCAGTGGTTATACAAAAAAGGAAGAACCGGATAAGGGTTTTCTGAAGAATCCTTGTTTTCACGTGAAGCAGCTACAATAACGGGAACCCTTTTGTTCAGCTGCGTATAAAAACCGGCAATACATTTCTGTCCACCCATCTGTGCTGGAAATACCTTGTGGGATATAAGACCCAGAACAGATGGAGCGGCCATTTTAAGCAAGTTCTTTAGGTTTCCTGATACTGGATACGATTGCACCCAATAACAAAATCCAGATCAATGCCGAAGCACCAACAGATGCTTTATTACTATTGTAGTAAGAAGCAGGTTTAAACTCAAATACAATCCTATGTTTTCCTGCAGGAATAGATAAGCCACGTAAAACATAGTTTGTGCGAATGATGGGTGATTCTTTTCCATCAATTGTAGCGATCCATCCATCTTTATAGTACACCTCACTAAATACAGCAAATTCGGCATTTTTTGAGTTGGAAGTATATTCTATGATATCATTATCATTGTACACAAGTTTAATATAGGCGCTGCTATCTGAAACAGGGTTGGCTGATACGGTTTGTTTATACTGCTCATCCAATAAGGCAGAATCTTTCGTATTTAGTTTAGTTAAGGCTTTCATGATTTCTGCAGGGCCTTTTTTATAATCTATCCCTTTTACAAACCAGCAGGGACCTAATGCTCCCGGGTTCTGCTGAACCGAAGGATTGGGATTATTTTGTTGTGGTGGGGTAATTACATACTTGGTATTCAGCATATCCAGCACAGGCATGCAATTAGGAAAGTTTACCAATTGTTTTTCGATCAGATCCTGGTAAATACTCAGTTTGGCCGGATGGTATCCGCCAATGGATTTATGGAAATAAGAAGAGAGTGGGCCTCCATTAAAAGCGGCCGAAACCCCTTGTGAAAGATCCAGTATCCTATATGTACTGGTATCCTTAGATATCATGTCATCAATCGCAGTGGGTTTAAAATTATTATCATACTCAGATGCATCCTGAAAATGATCTGCATTCAGGTATTTGGTGTCAATGGTGATGATATCCAGAAAAGAAAATACGCCGGTTATCGCAATCACCATTACCCCGTTTATTTTCTTTCTAATATATAATAATATGGATGCTCCTGCAACCAGGATAAATAAGAAGGTGCGCAGAATATCACCCATAAATAATCCCTGCCTGTCTTCTTTCATGCCATTGATAAATGCCCTGACTGGCTGCTCGATCATTGTTTTTTGCTGAGCATCCTGGATACTGCTTACATTTTTTAAAAGAAAACGATCATTGTCTGTTAAAAAATCAGCACTGAAATAAATAATCAAGGCTACCGCAAATACTCCTGCAACAATTAGCAACCCTTTTTTATATTTAGCGAAAAGCAATTCCCTGTTTTGCTCAGTGATAATTTTGTCAAGAGTAAGAATGGCCATGACACCTAATAAAAAAGTAGGTACCACTAAAATCATACTGGGTGCCCTGAATTTATCATACATTGGCAATACTTTTAGTAGTAAGCCATTAAAACCATCAAAATATTTTCCCCAACTCATCAGGATGGTAATTACACAGGCAGTCAATATCCACCATTTATGTTTCCCATCTAGCAATACAAAACCTAATAATGCCAGAAAACATATAATCGCACCTACATAAGGAGGGCCGGCTGTTCCAACCCCGTCTATCCCGCCCCAGTAAAATTGTAGTTCGCGCTGTTCCTGTATCTGTTGTCCAAGTTGTTGGGGCATCTGTTGTAAAGCTTCAATGGCTTTAGATTTATCTTCTGGGACTTCCAAATTAAAGCTGCTTCCTCCATAAGCCCTGGGAAACATCATAACCAGGGGCTCTGTTTTATACATGCTATAACTTAAAGCATAATCCTTGCTTAATCCTGTTTTGGTAACATTCGCTTTTTCATCACCCAATTGACTACCACCTCGGATGGTTTCTTTTGAATATTCATAAGTAGTGAATAGTAGTACAGCATTCACTAAAATACCCAATAAGCCGGCACCTATGGCTATGCCTGCACTAAGAAATAAACGTTTAAAATCTTTTTCTTTGATCCACTGGATACCAAAACCAATGCTCATGATAGCTGCGATCAGGAATGCATAGTAGGTGATTTGCAGGTGATTGGCTGCGATCAGTAAAGTAGTAAAGATGGCTGTTAAAGTAGCCCCCCATAAGTATCTCTTATCATATAATATTAGTAAAGAAGCAATAAAAGCTGGCAGGTAGGCAATGGCCTGCATTTTCGTATCGTGACCTGCTGATATAATAATGGGATTATAAGTGGCATAAGCATAAGATAATGCGCCGAATATGCCTATATAAGGGTTTACTTTTAGAACCTGGCTGAGAAAATAAAAACAAACGCAGGCCAGAAAGAAAAAGCTGATGGGCTTAGGCAAATTCAGTGTGAATACATTATTCAGGTAGCCGACAGAAATTGGATTATTATCAATACTGGTAATCTGGAAAGCGGGCATACCGCTGAAAATGCCGTTTGACCATAGCGGAAAATGATCATGTTTTTTTTGGTACTCAAAAGAATTTTGTGCCATTCCCTTCCAAAGAGTAACATCCTGTTGCTGCAAAACCTTGCCTTCCAGGGTGGGCTTGCAGTACAGTACAGCCACAATCACGAAAACAACCACAGCTATCAAGTGTGGCAACCCTTTTTTCCAGTCAGCTTTTTTCATCAGATATTTGTTAAGTGCAGCAAATTAATGGTATTTTGAACGAAATTTTTTATGAAGGGGCTTTTATTTTTGTACAGGCTGGCATTCCTCTGTAATCTACTGTTTTTGGTTTGTTTACTGATGCAGAGAGGCTATCTTAATATGGGTAACCAGGATATAAAAAGTTTGTTAATTATCATGGGCTGGTTATTGGCCCCTGTGGTTAACCTTTTCGCGAACATCTGGTTGAGTATTTTGTTAATTCAAAAAAAAGCAAATGGTTTGGCAGCATGGCTCGCGATCACTAATTTCCTGATTCTCTTGATACAAATATTTATTTATTTTATACAACCTGCATGATTCATCAAATATTAAAAGACAAACCCACCAAACTGTTTATTTCCATTACAGCCTTTTTTGTGGCGAATGCCCTGATTGCAGAATGTATCGGGGGTAAAATATTTTCCCTGGAAAAATTCATTGGCATTCATCCCGCCAATTTCACCATATTCGGCCAGTCGGGATTGTCTTTCAACCTTACCTGTGGGGTATTATTATGGCCACTTGAATTTATCATTACCGATGTAGTGAACGAATATTATGGCCCCAAAGCGGTTAGAAGAATCAGCTATATAGCCATTGCCCTGATCTCTTACGCCTTTCTTATGTTTTATGTTGCCATGAAAATTGCTCCCGCTGATTTCTGGATCGGCTCCAAACAAAGTTCCGGTATCCCAAATATGCAGGATGCATTTGAAGGGATATTTGGACAAGGGATGTGGATTATTTTGGGTAGCCTTACTGCCTTCCTAATCAGCCAGATAGTAGATGTAACTGTCTTTCACCGTATCAAAAAAATTACCGGCGATAAATGGGTTTGGCTAAGAGCTACCGGTTCTACCCTGGTTTCTCAATTGGTAGATAGCTTTGTTGTATTGTTTATTGCCTTCAAAATAGGGAATGGCTGGAGTTGGCAACTGGTTCTCGCCATCTGTATCGTCAACTATTGTTACAAATCAACCATGGCCATCGTTCTAACTCCTTTGATCTACTTCATCGAAAAAAGAATCGAAAAATACGTAGGCCACGAAACCGCCCATCAAATGAAACTGTCGGCAATGGGGAAGGGAAATGAATAATGCAATTTGAAAATGTGCTAATTTGAAAATTTGAAAATGAGGACTCTGCGTTTTGGAACCCTTTCAAAAATATAATTTAGCCATTTTCACAATCAGTAATTGGCATAAATCAAATTGTTTTCAAATTACTACATCCATTTTCAAATTTTCAAATTGCCTAATTTTCAAATTATAAAGACCCATGATTCCGCATCCCACCAAACCCTGCCTGCTGTTTGATTAGGTTCATGACGACTTTATCGATGGGCAATGACATTTGATTGGCACTGATCTCAGGCCATTCGATCCAGCGGAATACTTCAGATTCTCCATTTGGGTCGGCAATTTGATTAGGAGAAAAATCGAAAGGTTTGTTTTTTACGGGAAGTAAAATAGGTTCGGGTGTGGTTACAAAATAGTAGATAGAAATAATCTGGTCTTTATTATTGAATGCCGAAATCTGAAAAAAATCGGTTGTATACAGGTGGTCACCTACCTGCACTTCGAGACCGGTTTCTTCCATAAATTCTCTTTTCAAACAATCCCTGGTTCCTTCCCCAATTTCCAACCCGCCTCCGGGTAATTTGGTGTAATAATTTCCTCGTATAAACTCATCACTTACCAAAAGCCTTTTCTTGGCATCCAGCAAAACTCCATATACCCTAACATTGAAAAGTGCCATATCAAATTCTTTTTTTCTTCATAAAATACCAGCTTAGAAATATCGAAACCACAAGGGCACAAAGTATAGGAATATAAAACGTATGCGGCGAATGCATAAAAGGGAGCTCTACATTCATACCATAAATGGCAGCCACCAGTGCCGGTAGGGAAATAATGATAATGATCGAAGTTAGTCTTCTCAGCACAGTATTCATGTTATTACTGATAATACTTGCAAACGCATCCAGTGTACTGGTTAATATATTGGTATAAATATTTGCCATTTCCAAAGCCTGACTGGTATCTACAATCAGATCGCTCAGGTATTCTCTTTCTTCTTCATTCAATCCCAGAAAATTGGTTCTTTCCAGCTTCATCATCAGCATTTCATTGCTTCTCAATGCGGTCACAAAATAAACCAGGCTTTTTTGTATCCGCATCAGGTTCAACAAGTCTTCATTATTGTTTTTTTCGTATAAACTATTCTCAAACTGGTTCCGCTTGTGATTGATTTCTTTTAAAAACTCCATAAAATTCTGCACTACTTTCTCAAAAACTTTGAGAATCATCATATTTTTTTTATCCGGATGCCTTTTCTGAAAAGTGTTGAGGAATTTTTTGATGGCACCATTATCGAATGAGTTCACAGTAACAATCTGTGTATGTGTCAATATAATACAGATGGGGATGGTAATATAAAATGCATCACTATCATTAAAAGAATTGTTTTCCGTAGGCGTTTTGATGACCACAAATTTTACATTATCCTCTGTTTCATACCTTGGGCGTTCATCAATATCCAGGGAATCGCGGAGAAAAGCAACAGGAATGCCCAGGTCTTGCCCAAGTTCAATGAATTCCTCATCTTTAAAGGGAGGAACCAGGTTTACCCATACACCCATATCCGGCTTATCAATTTCTACCGTCTGACCATGTATATTTTTGAAGTATTGAATCATTCTTTACAATTAATTGATGGCCGGTAATAGTTTTATATTGAAATTTGTCCGCTATATACAAATACTGCTGGTCCGCATAACCAAATATTTTCAAAACTTTGGTCGCCGGTTTTGTCAAATTCAACTGCCAGATTACCGCCTTTTGTTTGTACTTCTACCCGGTTAAATCCTTTCTCATTATGCGCAAATATGAGAGCGGAAGCAGTAACACCAGTTCCACAGCTAAAAGTTTCATCTTCAACGCCCCGTTCGTAGGTTCGTACTATAATTCTATTGTGTTCATTTTCTACAAAGTTTACATTGATACCCTGCTCTTCAAACTCTTTACTGTAACGAATCGCTTTGCCGGCGTGATAAACATCCATACTCATTACATCATTTACCCCTTGTACATAATGAGGGGATCCGGTGTTCAGGATAAAATCCCCATGACTTTCTTCTATTGCGTTTACATCATTCATTTTTAGGTGTATCCAGCCATGATTTCCGATCACTGCCTTGTGTGGGCCGTCTATGGCTAAAAAATGATAGGTTTCTTTGTGTATACCCATATCTCCTGCAAAACGGGTAAGGCATCTGCCCCCATTACCACACATACTGCTTTCTTTTCCATCTGCATTATAATATTTCATCTCAAAATCATAGTCTGGGTGGGTGTTTAGCAGCATTAATCCATCTGCACCAATACCAAATCTTCTGTCGCATAAATGGTTTATCTGTTCAGTTGTCAGACTAATCAGGCCATTCCTATTATCTATAATGATAAAATCATTGCCTGTGCCCTGGTATTTTGAAAATGTTATATTCATAATATTTTGTTCAATACAATTAACTGATACCCGAAAGTATTTCCAGGGTTTTTACGATCAATCCTGCTACTGCCGCATTTCCATCTTTACTGAATTCCTGTTTGATCCGGTTAGCCACAATGGCATTCAAACTCAAACAGTGATGCCCCAATAGTTTTCCCAACCCATAAATCGCAGAGGTCTCCATCTCAAAATTGCTTATTCGATGATTCCCAAAACGAAAACCTGTCAGGTCATCAATCAATTCCGGGTTGATCAGCGGTAAACGAAGTACCCTTCCCTGTGGACCATAAAACCCCGGACAGGTTACCGTGATTCCTCTGTTGAATCCGTCAACAAAATGTTTTTGAATGGCAGGGGCAGCTGAAGCAATATAGGGGGAAGCCATTTGGTTTCCCAAACGGGTATGTAAACTAAATGCATGGAGCAATTCTTGCTCTTCTGTATTGTTATTTTGCCGATAAAAATTGAGCAGGTTATCAATCCCCAAACCATGGGTGCTTGCCACATAACTATCTACAGGTATATCTGCCTGTAAAGAACCTGAAGTACCTACTCGTACAATGGTTAAATGAGTAAGGTCGGGCTTAATCTTCCGGGTCGTAAAATCAATATTAACCAAAGCATCTAATTCGTTCAATACAATATCAATATTATCCGTACCAATACCTGTTGATATTACGGATAATCTTTTATTACCAACATAACCGGTGTGTGTAATGAATTCACGATGCTGAAATTGGTGTTCTATCCTGTCAAAATGTTTACTTACCTGCCCCACACGATCAGGATCACCTACAGTAATAATGGTATGCGCCAATTCTTCCGGCCTTAGGTTCAAATGATATACAGCTCCGCGGTTATTGATAATGAGCTCACTTTCAGCTATTCGGGTCATAATTGAATCTTTGACAACAAATTTCGGCTTTTCATATTTAGAATTTTAAATTTCCTTTGATTGCTTTATTTTCGCCCCTGAAATCAGTTCCCCTTATCCTGCTTTTGGCGGGTAATCAAGCGGGTGGCAGATATTTCAGATAAAAAGGGTCCTGTGGCCGAGTGGCTAGGCAGAGCTCTGCAAAAGCTTCCACAGCGGTTCGAATCCGCTCGGGACCTCTAAAAAACCCTTGAAACTCAATAGTATCAAGGGTTTTGTTTTTAGGGGGGCAACTATGGGGACAACTTATTTACTACTAACCACAAGTAAATTATTTTAGAAGATGTGAAACCTTTAATGTTGTATTCACACTCGTATTTGTCAATTTAGAAACCTCACGAATAGATAGTCCTTTCTCAAGATATTTTATTACTTCGGGGTATTTTTTTAATGTCTTCTCT
>Ga0316218_1000384_pt1 | contig 63784 bp, 36 predicted proteins | sample TBH18003metaG_FD_203634 | JGI IMG/M metagenome (GOLD analysis project Ga0316218, IMG submission 203634) | Freshwater microbial communities from Trout Bog Lake, Wisconsin, USA - TBH18003 | ecosystem: Environmental > Aquatic > Freshwater > Lake > Hypolimnion/Profundal zone | place: USA: Wisconsin... | reverse complement strand
GTGGCCGATCCCCACAGAAATCCCTTGGCGAATCCGCGATGCTCAGTGCGTTTGGCGGCAGCGTCCGGAGCAGCCAGCAAATCTCCGCCGGGCCATGCCATGCCGACCGCGGCCAGCGACGCAAGTTGGGAAAAGCTTCTGCGGTTGATGGGCTTCATGGGGCATCTCCTTGTTTCGGAACTCTTCAGAATTGCGGCGCCGCAGCCGATGAGTTGCGCCGTATGAAACGCGTACGCACTGCCGTCAGCGTCTTGGCCGTAGCGGCCTTCTTGCCGCCATTCGTCGGCTGCAGCATCGCGAACAGCCCTGCCACCACCTCCGTACGCGGTATCTCAATCGAGTCCAGCGGCGGCGTCACCATCTCGCAGATGGGCAGGTTGTCATAGCCGACCAGCGACATCTCTTGTGGCACATTCAGGCCTGCGCCGTGCGCCGCCCGCAGCGCTCCCAGCGCCATCAGGTCGTTCGCCGCCACCACCGCCGTAGGCCGCGCGCGCGTCGCCAATAACTTCTCCATCGCGCTCCCGCCGCCGTCCATGTGCAGGTCGGCCTCCACCATCCACTCCGGACGCAGTTCCAAGCCCGCCGCCTTCATCACCTTCAAAAAGCCCTGCCGCCGCGCCCGAGTACTCTCAAACGTCGTCGGCCCGCCAATATACGCAATGCGCTTGTGCCCCAGCCCGCGCAGATGCTCCACTGCCTCCTGCAAGCCTGCCGCGTAGTCCACTCGCACATTGGCATACTCCGTGCGCGGCCCCTCCTGGCCCAACAACGCCACTGCGCAGCGCCGCCGCCGCGCAAACTCGTACGCGGCCGCGGCCGTCTCCGACGTACACACCGCAATGCCGTCCACATTGTGTTCCACCATGCGCTCCAGCGCCTCTCGCAACCGCGCCGGGCTGTAGTCTGTGTGGCTGCAAATCACGCCAACGCCCCGCTCCCGCGCCAGCGATTCAATGCCGTCCACCAGTCTGGAGAAGAACGGGTTGTTGATGTCGCTCACAATCATGCCCAGTAGCCGCGTGCTGCCCGTGCGCAGGTTGCGCGCGCTGGTATTGGGAACGTAGTGCAGCTTCTCCACCACACGCATCACCCGCTCCACCGTCGCGGGCCGCACCTTGGTCGAGCCGTTCAGCACCCGCGACACCGTCGCCGTCGACACCTCCGCCCGCCGCGCAACTTCCTTGATATCCATATCCATCCATCCTACCCCCAGCCAGCCCGCTCCCTGAGAGACGCCCGCTCGGACTTCTCCGCCATACTCCGCCCTTGACATCCCTGTCCTATTTCCATAATCTGGTTCGGAAATGTAATCATTTACATTTCGGCGCTTGCTGCCCGCATCGCGCCTCGGAGACCCCATGGCCACTCCAACTACTGCTCCCACCCCCGCCGCTCTCCGCGCCTACGCCCCCGGACGCGTCAATCTGCTCGGCGAGCACACCGACTACACTGGCGGCATGGTTCTGCCCATGGCCGTTCCCTTCGCCACCCAGGCCACGCTCACTCCCCTCAGCGAACCCGTATGGCAGTTCACCAGCGCGCAGTTCAAAGGCAATCGCACCCTCCCCGTCGGCTCACTTCCCGAGCCCGCAGGCGACTGGAGCGACTACACCGTCGGTGTGCTACGCATGCTCATGGAGAACGGCCTAAGCTTCCCAGGCTTCCATCTGCATCTGGACGGCGACGTACCCTTCGGCGCAGGACTCAGCTCCTCGGCCTCCGTCGAAGTCGCCACCGCCTGCGCCCTGCTGCGTTTTATTCTGCAGCGCATGACCGTCGAGAAGCTGGCCGTCCTCTGCCGCCGCGCCGAAAACGAGTTCGCCCAATCCCCCTGCGGCATCATGGACCAGTTCGTCATCACCGCCGCCACCGCCGGACACGCTCTCCTCCTCGACACCGGAACGCTCAAGTACGAGCATCTGCCGCTCAACACCGGCGCGCTCGCCGACGCGCGCATCGTCATCTGCAACTCCATGGTGCGCCACTCCGTCGCCGCAGGCGAGTACGCAGTCCGCCATCGCCAGGTCATGGAGGGTCAGGCCGCGCTCGTCGCCGTCACCCCTGGCGCACGCTCGCTCGGAACCATCACCCTCGACCAGTTGGAACGCGCCCGCGCCACCATGGCGGAGATTTCCTTCCGCCGCTGCCGCCACATCGTCAGTGAGAACGCCCGCGTCGAGCTTGCACGCGCAGCCATGTTCACCGGAGACCCCGTCAGCCTCGGCCAACTCATGCACGCCTCCCACGTCAGCCAGCGCGACGACTTCGAGTGCTCCTGCCCCGAGACCGACTTCCTCGTGGACACCGCCATGCAGCAGCCCGGTTGCTACGGCGCGCGACTCACCGGCGGCGGCTTCGGCGGATGCATCGTCGCTCTCGTCGCCGCCAACGCCTGCGAAAGCTTCGCCCCTGCGCTTCGCGTAGCCTATCAGCAGCGCTTCGCCGTCGCCGCCCAGACCTACCTCTGTCAGGCCGCCGACGGCGCTGTCCAGCGCAACTGGCCCCACGGAGACAACGCATGACCGAGCAGCGCAACATCAACGTTCCCCACCGCCGCTGGAATCCCCTGCTCGGCGAGTGGGTTGTCGTCAGCCCCCACCGCACCGCCCGCCCCTGGCAAGGTCAGGTCGAAAAGAACGCCGCCCAGTCCATCCCCTCCTACGACCCCGCCTGCTACCTCTGCCCCGGCAACACACGCGCCGGCGGCGCCGTCACGCCCCAGTACGAACACACCTACGTCTTCGAGAATGACTACGCCGCGCTCATGCCCGATACGCCCGCGTTCACCAGCGATATCTCTGGCGCGGGTTTGCTGCACGCCACCAGCGAGCGCGGCCTCTGCCGCGTCATCTGCTTCTCCCCCGACCACAGCCTCACCATGGCCAGCATGACCCAAGGTGCCATCGCCCACGTCGTGGACCTCTGGGCCGCGCAGGAATCCGAACTCGCCGCCCGCCCTGACATCGGCTACGTCGAGATCTTCGAGAACCGCGGCGCCATGATGGGCTGCAGCAATCCCCACCCCCACGGCCAGGTTTGGGCCACCGAGCACATCCCCAACGCCCCCGCCCGCGAGCTTGTCACTCAATCCGACTACTACGCGCAGCATGGCCACCCGCTGCTCGCCGACTATCTAAAGATTGAACTCGCCGAAGGCGAGCGCCTCGTCGCCCAGAACTCCGATTGGGTCGCCCTCGTCCCCTACTGGGCCGTCTGGCCCTTCGAACTCATGATTCTGCCCCGCTCCTCCGTCCCCACCATCGCCGCGCTCGCGCCCGTGCAGCGCAAGGCACTCGCCGACATCCTCCACACCGTCACCGCAGGCTACAATCGCGTCTTCGACGCTCCCTTCCCCTACTCCATGGGCTTCCACAACGCGCCCGCCGACGGCCTCGCCCACCCTGAGTGGACCCTCCACGCCCACTTCTTCCCGCCGCTTCTCCGCTCCGCCACCGTGCGCAAGTTCATGGTCGGATTCGAGCTGCTCGGCTCGCCCCAGCGCGACATCACGCCGGAATCCGCGGCAGCAACCCTCCGCAATGCATTTCAGAGCTGACCACACGCTCTTTCAGGAATAATGGAGCCACACATGAAACTACTCGTCACCGGCGGCGCGGGCTACATCGGCGGCTCCGTCGCCATCCAACTCCTCCAGGCCGGCCACGAGGTCACCGTCCTCGACAGCCTCGTCCGCAGCCGCATCGAGTACGTCCCCAGGGGTGCACATTTCGTCCAGGCCGACGTCTCCGACCGCCCCCGCGTCGAAGCCCTCCTCCGCGAGTTGAAGCCCGACGGCGTCCTCCACTTCGCCGCCTTCCTCGAAGCGGGCGAGTCCATGCTCAAGCCCGAGCTCTACTTCCGCAACAACACCGCCAACACCCTCGCCCTGCTGGAGGCCATGCACGCCACCGGCACGAACCGCCTCGTCTTCAGCTCCACCGCCGCTGTCTACGGCGAACCCCAGCACGACCTCGTCGACGAGAACGACCGCCTCGAGCCCACCAACGCCTACGGCGAAAGCAAGCTGCTCTCCGAGCGCATCATGGACTGGTTCCACCGCGTCCACGGCCTCCGCTACGCTTCGCTGCGCTACTTCAACGTCGCCGGCTCCATCGGCTCCCACGGCGAGGCCCACGAGCCCGAGTCCCACCTCGTCCCCCGCGTCCTCGACGTCGCCCTCGGCCGCACGCCCTTCCTCAACATCTTCGGCGAGGACTACCCCACCCCCGACGGCACCTGCGTCCGCGACTACATCCACGTCGCCGACCTCTCAGAGGCCCACATCCTCGCCCTCCACGCGCTCGGCGCTCACGACCGCATCGTCTGCAATCTCGGCAACGGTCAGGGCTTCTCCGTCAAGGAGGTCGTCGAATCCGTCCGCCGCGTCACCGGACACCCCATCCCCGTCCATCCGCATCCCCGCCGTCCGGGCGATCCCGCGCGCCTCGTCGCATCCAGCGACCGCGCCGCCAAACTCCTCGGCTGGCAGCCCCGCCATCCCAACCTCGACGACATCGTCGCCTCCGCCTGGGCCTGGCATCCCGAACGCTACAAGCTCCCGCCACGTCCGCACACCCACTAATAGCACAACGGGCCACGCTCATCCGTGGCCCTCCCGTTCTCATTCCTCTGCTTGGATTCCTACGGTCCCGCCGTCGCCGCCAGTGGTGTCGTCGCCGGTGTCGCCAACCCAACGAACTCCATCACGCTGTTGTCGCCGTGGTTCGCCACCCACACGTTGCCGCCCGCATCCACCGCCACGCCCACCGGATTGTTCAGCACCCCCAGCCCACTCGCCGGCGTCGCCGCCGTGTAGCTGCCCCCGCTGTACGCCAACTTCGTCAGCGTCCCCGCCGTGCTGTTGCCATTCACCGCCCACACGTTGCTGGCGCCATCAATCGCCACGCCCAGCGGCGCAGCCAACCCTCCGCCCGTGTACGAAGCCGTCGCCAGCGCCGTCCCGCTGTTCGTAAATCCATCCATCGCGCCCGTGCCCATGCTGGCCAGCCACACATTCCCCGCCGGAGTGTTCCCCGTCGTATCCACCGCCACCGCCGACGGCGCAATCGTGTTGCTGTCCGTCACGCCCGTCGTCGTGCTGCTCAACTCCGCGCCCGCATTTGAAAACTCCACCACGTTGCCGTAGCCCACGTTCGCCGTCCACACGTTGCCGCTCTTGTCCACCGCGATGCTGCCCGGCTGGCTGAACGACCCGCCCGTGCGCCCGCCCGTAATCGCCGCGCCCACCGACCCCGAGCTCGTCACCTTAGCCATCGAGTTCCCGTTTAGGTTCGCCACCCACGCGTTGCCGCCGGAGTCCACCGCCACCGCCACCGGCGCCACCAGCGCCGCGCCCGTGTAACTGCCCACCAGCGTGCCCGTCGCGCTCAGCTCCACCACCGACCCACCCAGCGTGTTCGCCACCCACACGTTGCCGCTCTTGTCCACGGCCAGGCCCTGCGGCCCCGCAATGTTTCCGCCGCCCGTATAACCGCTCGTGCCAGATGCCACCGTCCCCGCCGCCGTAATCTTCGTCACGCTGAAGCCGCCCTCGTTCGTCACCCACGCGTTGCCGCCCGCGTCCACCGCCACGCCGTACGGACCCGTCAGCGACGCGTCCGTAAACTTCAGAGCCAGCGTCCAGTCCTGCGGCGTCGTGCTCAGTTGCGGACTCCCGAACGGCGCGCCCGTTGAAGGAATCGTGTTGAACAAACTCGCCACGTTGTTCCCGGGGCTCTGTGCAATGTTCGCCGCCGCCGTCGCCGTCTCCACCGGAGTCGTGCCCGCCGCGTTCTGCGCCAGCCCCAGCAGCGTGTTGCACGGCGTCGCGTTCGCGTTCGGATCAGAGTTCACGCAGCTCGAGATCGCATTGGCCAGCGAATTAATCATCCCGGCCGGTGTAATCGCCGTGTTCGCCGGCAGCCCCGCGCCCGGCGTGCTGCCCGTCGTCGTGTTCACCAGATTGCCGGCCGTGCTCATCGCGTTCGCCACCGCCGTCGCGTTCGGCCCCGCCACATGCGCGTAGTCCGCACCCCAGAACGGTGCCAGCGCGTACCCCGCCGCCACCGTCGTCACTTCATTAATCAGGATGAACGTGCTGCTGCTCAGCCCGCTGCATGCGCCCAGCGCCGCCACCAGCGCCAGGTTCGGATGGCTCGCCGTCGCCGCCGTAATCGTCTTGCCGTAAGTCACCGTCAAGTACACCTGCGGATTGCCCGTGCAACTGTAGTCGCCCGTGATGCTGAAGTACCCGCCACTGTTGGTCGTCACCGGATACGTCCCTGTCCCGCCCAGCACCGACGTGCTCGTGATCAGCGGCGTCGCCGCCGTCCCCAGCGCGCCCGACCCAACCGCGTACAACTGCACAACTCCACCCGTCACCGGCTGCTGCCCACCCATCGCCCGCCCGTTGATGGGGCTGCCCGCGCGGAAGGTCGGCGTCTCCGGCGCGCTCAACGCGCCGCCCGTCACGCAGCCCGTCAACGCCAACGTCAGCGCACACGCCACCAGCGCCTGCGCGCTGCGCGCTGCCGTCGTGCCCGTCTTCGTCGTGTGCCTCTGCGTCATGCTGCTCCGTTAGTGCGATGTAAACGTCCGGCTCACCGCCGTCGCTGCGCTGAATCCGTTGCTGGCGGCCGCGTTGGCCGTCACCGTAATCGTTCCCACTCCCGTCACCGTCAATGTGCTGCCGCTCACGCTCGCCAGTCCGCCGCCCTGCGTAATGCTGTACGTCACCGTCTGCCCCGCGTTCGTCCGCGCCGTCAACTGATAACTATGCCCAGACGCCAGGTTCGGCAGCGCCGGAAAGAAAATCTTGTGCGTCACCCCGCCCGTCACCGTCAGCGTGCCGTTCACCGTTGTCAGTGAGTAGTTGCCGCTCACCACCAGCGTCCCCACCGCCGCCGTGATGGTGTACCCGCCCACCGCCGAGGTCCGCGTCGCCGTCGTCGTGATGCTCGGCGTCCCGCTCGTCACACTCGTCTGCGTCTCGCTGTTCACAAATCCCGTCAACGTGTAGCCCAGCACGTTCGGCTGCCCGTACGCACGGCTCACGTTCGTCGCCGTCAGCGTCAGCGTCGCCTTGCTCACCGTCACCCCCGTCGCGCTCGATGTGCTGGTGGCGTACGCCGTGTTGCCCGAATAGACGGCGGTGATGCTGTGGCTCCCCGCCGCCAACGTCACCGCCAGCGCGCCCGAGTTCGTCCCCGCAGACGAGTTCGGCGAACTCATCGTCACCGCCGAACTCAGCGCCACGCCGCCGTCGTAGAACTGCACCGTCCCCGTCGGCGCCGTGCCCGCCGTGCCCGTCACCGTCGCCGTCAGCGTCACGCTCGTCCCATACCCCACGCTCGACGACGAACTCCCCACTCCCGTCGTCGTCGTCACCGGTGCCTGCTGCGTCACTGTCACCGACCCGAAGCTGTACGCGCCGTAGTTGCTGTCTCCCGGATACTGCGCCGTGTAAGTATGTGTTCCCGTGCTCACGCCGCTCAGCGTCAGGCTGGCCAGCGTGCCGTTGGCGCCCAACGTCCCCGTCCCCACCAGCGTCGCGCCCTCGTAGAAGCTCACCGGCTGCGTCAACGCCGCCGCGCCCGTGTAGTTGCCCACCGTGCCGCTGAAGCTGGTCTGCGACATCGCAGGCTGCACAATCGCATGCAGCGTGAAGCTGTTCCCCGCCGCCACCGTCACGCTCTGCACGTTGTTCGTGCTCGTGTTCGATACATACAAATCCCCCACCACGTACGGAAACACACTGGAAACCGTGCAGGAATACGCGCCTGCAATACTGTTGGAGCTGGCCGACCCTGTGTAGCTCACACCCGTACCCGTCAGGCTGGTCAGGAACGACGGATAGATGTCGCCCGCGAGCGCAATTGATATGTACTCCGATGCCGGTGTCACGTTGGCCGACGTCAGCGACTCCACCACCACGTTGTTCATGGTCAGCCCCGTGATGTGGCTGGCGTCGTACCCCTGCAACTGCACCAGGTATGGATAGGTGCTGCCCGTCGGCGCCAGCACATGGATGTTCTGCAGCGTGACGCTCTTGAACCACGGATAGGAGGTGCCGCTGTTGGTGTTGTAGAACGGGTCGAGCATGATCGCGTGCCGTGTATCGCGCAGGCACATGTTCTCGTACGTGATGTTGGCCAGCGTGCCGCCACGGTCTGCGGCCGACTTCAGCCGGATGCCCGTCGCGTTGCCGTCCGCCGCCGTCCCCGCCATGTTACTGTTCTCCACCAGCATGTTCGTCAGCCCGCCCTGCGTGTAGCTGCCCACCGAAATCCCGTGGCCGCTGTACGTCGTCACTCCGTTGATCGTCACGTTCGACGACGCCGAGCTCGCCCCCACCGCTATATTGTCGTCCCCGTCCGAGATCGTCGCGTTGATGATGCTGATGTTCGTCCCCGTCTCGTCCAATCCGTCCGTGTTGTGCGCCGTGAACGGTGCCTGGATCTTGACCCCCCATACTGTGTATCCGGAGACATAGGATGCCGCCACGTGGAACATCGGCGGATTGCGCAGCGTGATTTTGTATATTGTGAAGTTGCTCGACTTGTACGGCTTCACAAGGATGGGGTTGTCCTGCGATTGCCCCGCCGTGCCGGCGTTGTCGGAGTTCGTCCACCACTTCACACCCGGGTTCGGCCCATTCAGCATCGTTGTGCCACCCCGCCCGTCAATCACTCCATATCCGTAGAGGCCCGAACCGGAGTTCGAGCTGATGTTGTTGAACATGAGGAACGGATTGCACCCGTTCCCCGAGCCGTACCCGCCGCAGCTCTCATTGCCGCTGACTTGGAAGTCCGTCGGATTGCGCGACGCGAACAGCGTCACCCCGCCGTCCACAATCAGGCTCACTCCGTTGGGAATGTTCAGCGGCGCGGACAGATACGCATACTCCGTCCCGTCCGTGGACGGCGCCAACTCCACCGCCTTGCCCGATGCGCACGCCGTCAGCGCGCTCTGGATGCGGCTCGTGTCAAAGGTCGTCTCAGACGCCGGCGCGCCGCTCACAATCGCCTGCGTCGCGTTCAGCACCGTGCAAACCGCTGGAAACGTCGGCTCCGTCACTGTGCGCGTATCCTGCGCCCGCGCGCCCGCAACCGTCATCAGGCACACGCCCAGCATCTGTACCGCCGTGCCTATACTCCGGGCTCTGTTCATCCTGCGCATGAGGAGGTCACATCCATCATATATTGGACTGACCAATGCTATCCCTTGTCTTTGCAACTATCTGCGTAACCGGGTTATGTAATTGAAAATAGGCAACTAACAAACCAATATGATTTCCCCGCATTGCCATTTTCACCGCCGCAGTGTTCAATAAAGCCAGTATTTCGTAAAACGCTTCCCCAAATCCGGCGCGACCACGCAGCTCCTCGCTCCTGCCTCGCTCTCGCCGACACTTTGTTGTACAAGGAAAAATCATGTTCCTCGGCATCGATGTCGGAACCGGCGGCACGCGCGCCGTACTCGTGGACCGCTACGGCCGCGTCCTCGCCTCGCACTCCACCGAACACGCTCCCATCCGCACCCTCCGCCCCGGCTGGGCCGAGCAGGACCCCGAAGACTGGTGGCGCGCCGCTCAATCCTCCATCACCGCCGTCCTCAAGGACTCCGGATCACAGCCCGAGGCCGTCGCACTCACCGGTCAGATGCACGGCTGCGTCCTGCTCGACTCCACCGGTGCCGTCCTCCGCCCATCCCTCATCTGGTGCGACCAGCGCACACAGCCGCAGTGCGACTGGCTCACCGACAGCATCGGCCGCGAGCGCCTCATCGAACTCACCTGCAACCCCGCCCTGCCCAACTTCACCCTCACCAAGATGCTCTGGGTCCGCGAGCACGAACCCGAAATCTACGCCCGCGTCGCCCACGTCCTCTGCCCCAAAGACTACGTCCGCTACCGCCTCACCGGCGAGTTCGCCATCGACGTGCAGGAGGCATCCGGCACGCTGCTGCTCGATGTCACCCGCCGCCGCTGGTCCTCCGAGGTCGCCGCAGCCGCCGATGTTCCCGCCGCGTGGCTCCCCTCGCTCCACGAAGGCCCCGAGATCTGCGCGCGCATCTCCACCGCCGGCGCATCCGCCACCGGCCTCTCTGCCGGTATCCCCGTCGCCGCAGGCGCGGGCGACCAGGGCGCAGGCGCAGTCGGCATGGGCGTCCTCGCTCCCGGCACCGTCAGCGCCACCATCGGCACCTCCGGCGTCGTCTTCGCCGCCACATCGGAGCCCACCCGCGACTCCCTCGGCCGACTCCACACCTTCTGCCACTCCGCTCCCGGCACCTGGCACGTCATGGGCGTCACCAACGGCGCAGGCCTCTCGCTGCGCTGGTTCCGAGACACCTTCGCTCCCAACTCCTCCTACGACGAACTCACCGCCCTCGCTGAAAAAATCCCCCCCGCATGCGACGGTCTCCTCTGGGCGCCCTATCTCTTCGGCGAGCGCACTCCCCACCTCGACCCCGAGACACGCGCCGCCTTCACCGGCATCACCGCCGCACACTCCCGCGGCCATCTCGTCCGCGCCGTCCTCGAAGGCGTCGCCTTCTCCCTCGCAGACACCTTCACCCTCTTCCACGAACTCCATATCCCCGTCCGCACCATACGCCTCGGCGGCGGCGGCGCGCACTCCCAGCTCTGGCGTCAGATCCAGGCCGACGTCTACAACCACCCCGTTGAACTCCTCGCCGCCGAAGAGGGCGGAGCCTTCGGCACCGCGTTGCTCGCCGGCACCGGCATCGGTGCCTGGCCCTCCGTCGCAGACGCCTGCGCCGCCACCATCCGCCCCGTCGCCACCATCCAGCCGCAAAACGCCGCGGCTATGGCCGCTGCCTACCGCCGCTTCCGCCACGTATACCCCGCGCTCAAACAGATTGAGGCAACCTCGTAGCCCGGAGCCACCATGCACCGCACAATCGCCGTCCTAGCCGCGCTTTTCACCGCCATTTGTCCATCGCTGGCCGCGCAAAACACCGCGAAAATGCCGGTAAAAGTTCTCTCCCCGCACTGGGTCTCCGTCGAGTTCTCCCCGCAGTTCCCCTACGCCCGCCACACCCAGAACCCCTTGAGCAGCAACGGCTTGCACCTCCCCATCCCCGAGTCCGCCTACCCCCACGGCCAGGCCGGCCAGCCCTCCGACGTCCGACTCGACTTCGCCGAGTACCGCGTCAGCATCCCCGACTTCGCCGCCGACGCCGCCGTGGATCGCGTCATCGTCCTCGCCGACATCAGCGGCGACGCCGTGCTGCCCACGCTCGATGGCGTTCCCTCCACCGCCGCAAAGTGCCCCGCCGACGCCTGCGCACATCTCGGTCTTTCTCCCGCCGCGCTCGCTCATCTACGTGCCTTCGACATAGCCTCGCCACACGCAGTGGACTCCGCCGAGTACAGCCTCATCTTCCGCATCGCCGCCGGCCAATCCCTTGACCTCTACGACGAGAGCGGCCCCGCGCACTTCGCGCCTGTGCTGCTGCTGCACACGCGCAACGCCGTCGCCCGCCGCGTCGGCTGGTCCTCCCCGCAGATGAGCGGCCTCGACATGCCCACCGTCGCTCCGCTCTTCGACCAGTTCCTCCGCGATGCTTCCATCGTCAATGCCCCCGACGGCTTCTACTACATGACCGGCACCACCGGCGGCCCCGAGGCATGGGTCGTCACCTCCGATCTCTCCGTCTGGAAGTCCCCCGATCTCGCCCACTGGTCGCCCGTCATGGATGCACCGCGCCCCTCCACCGTCGTCTGGAACCTCGACCGCGACGGCACCTGGATGAAGCCCGTCACACTGCGCGACGGCGAGCCCTTCCGCCCGCTCTGGGCGCCGGAGATCCATTACTTCCAGAACACCTTCTGGATTCCCTTCAGCGTCCCCCGCCACGGCATCACCATCCTCAAGAGCGCCACCGGAAAGGCCGCCGGCCCCTACGCCATTGCGCTCTCGCCCGACGAGCCGCTCTCCACCGGCATTGACGCCTCGCTCTTTGTGGACGACGACGGCTCGGTCTACGCTCTCTACGGTGGCGGCTACATCGCGCGCATGAAGCCCGACATGACCGGCCTCGCCGAACCCTTCCACCGTATCCTCTCCGCCAGCGGCCGCGAAATCGGTTTCGAAGGTGTCTTCCTCTTCAAGAACCATGGTATCTACACCCTCACCGCCGCCGACTTCGTCAACGGCGAGTACAACACCTACGCGGCCACCGCCACGTCGCTCGCCGGCCCGTGGAGCGAGCGTTACCTCGCCGTGCCCCACGTTGGCCACGGCAACTTCTTCCGCGACAAACAGGGACGCATGTGGTCTACCTACTTCGGCAACGACCGCAACACACCCTTCCTTGCCAAGCCCGCCATCGTCCCCATGCTGCTCGACGCCAAAGGCCGCTGGCGTCCCGACGCAGCCTACAAGTTCACACCCGCCCCGGCCGCCGCCGACGCCTCCAGCGGCACACCCGGCGCTGCCGCGCCCGCTCTCGCCTCTCCGCCGCAGCAGGTCGGCATCATGCCCGCGTCCAAGTAGCGCACTCTGGCCACACACCGCGCGCCCTCGTTGACATCCCCGCCTTCGCGTCCTAGACTCGATTCGATTGGGAAAACGCTTTAACAGATGCCCGCCTCTGGTGCTGCCATGCCTCTCCTCTCCCTCCGCCAATCCGTCCTCGATGCCAACCTCGCACTCGTCCGCGCCGGCCTCGTCCTCGACACCTTCGGCAACGTCAGCGGCATGGACCGCACACGCGGCCTCGTTGCCATCAAGCCCAGCGGCGTCCCTTACGACGGCATGCGCGCCCAGGACATCGTCGTCACCGACCTCTCCGGCAAAATCGTCGAGGGCACCCTGCGTCCCTCCTCCGATCTGGACACTCACCTTGAGCTCTACCGCTCCTTCCCCTCCATCGGCGGCGTCGTCCACACGCACTCGCTGTATGCCACTTCCTGGGCGCAGGCCGGCCGCCCCATTCCCGCGCTCGGCACCACCCACGCCGACGCCTTCCACGGCCCCGTTCCCGTCACACCGCCGCTCACCGACGCGGAGATCGCCGGCGACTACGTGCTCAACACCGGCCGCGCCATTGTGCGCGCCTTCGCCTTGCTGGATCCAGTCGCCGTCCCTGCGGTGCTGGTCGCAGGCCACGCGCCCTTCTGCTGGGGCCCCACGCCCGCCGCCGCCGTCCACACCGCCATCATGCTGGAGTACGCCGCTCAGTTGGCCTACAACACCTTGGTGCTGAACCCTGCCTGCGCGGGTGTCTCGCAGGCGCTGCTCGACCACCACTACCTGCGCAAGCACGGAGCCGCCGCCACCTACGGGCAACAGCGTTCCTGATCCGATCCGCCTGTCGCCCACTGCAATGCACTAAGGAGAAATCCATGGCCATCGTCGCCGGTGTTGACTTCGGAACCCTGAGCGTACGTGTCTCCCTCTTCGACACTGCCCGCGGCCGCCTCGGCACCGCCGCCTGCGAATATCCCCTGCACCGCCGCCGCGAAGACCCCGACTTCGCCACCCAGTCGCACGCCGACCAGATGCGTGCGCTCGCCGCAGCCACGCGCCAGGCCGTCAAGGATACCGGCGTGGACCCGCAATCCATCGCCGCCATCGCGCTCGACACCACCGGCTCCAGCGTCGTCCCCGTGGACGCCAACATGCAGCCCCTTAACGACTACTACCTCTGGTGCGACCATCGCGCCAAAGCCGAGGCCGCCGAAATCACCGCAGCCGCCCACCGCGATGGCATCGAGGCCATCCAGTGGTGCGGCGGCGTCTACTCCCACGAGTGGGGCTTCGCCAAGCTGCTCCACTGGCTCCGCCACAACCCCGGCCTCCGCCCCCGCTTCGCCTCCGCCTTCGAACACTGCGACATGGTCGCCGCCACGCTCTGCGGAGTCACCTCGCCACGCCAGGCCAAGCGCAGCGTATGCGCCATGGGGCACAAGTGGATGTGGAACCCCAAGTGGGGCGGTCTGCCGCCGCAGGATTTCCTCTCCCGCCTCGACCCGCTCTTCGACGGCGTCCGCGACAAGCTCGCCGGCGATTACCTCACCAGCGACCATCTCGCCGGCCACCTCTCGCCCTTCTGGGCCGAACAGCTCGGCCTGCGCGCCGGCATCCCCATCCCAGTCGGCGCATTCGACGCCCACTGGGACGCCATCGGCGCAGGCTGCCGCCTCGGCGACGTCGTCAACGTCGTCGGCACATCCACCTGCATCATCGCCATGGCGCAATCTACCGCGCTCATCCCCGGCGTCTGCGGAGTCGTCCCCGGCAGTGTCCACCCCTCCTACACCGGCATCGAGGCCGGTCTCTCCGCCACCGGAGACATCTTCGAGGCCATCGCCCGCCGCGCCGCCACCAACGTCAAAGACCTCTCCCGCGGCCTCGAAAACTACCGCGCCGGACAGAGCGGACTCCTCCGCCTCAGTTGGGACAACGGCGACCGCACCGTGCTCGTCAATCCCAACCTCGGCGGAGTCACCCTCGGCTGGCACCTCGTCCACACCGCACAGGACGAGCTCTTCGCCGCCATCGAGGGCACCGCCTTCCACACCCGCATCATTCTCGAGCGCATGGCCCGGCACGGTGTCGCCATCGACCGAGTCATCAACGCCGGCGGCATTCCCCAGCACAACGCCGTCCTCAATCAGGTCTACGCCAACGCGCTCAACAAGCCCGTCCTCGTACCTGCCGGAATCCCCACCAGTTGCGGCTCCGGCATCTTCGCCGCGCTCGCCGCCGGCGCATTCCCCGACATCGAATCCGCGCAGGCAGCCCTCTGCCCCGGCCACGCCACCGTGCTCCCCGACCCGCAATCCGCGGCCGTCTACGAACGTCTCTTCACGCTCTATCGCGAGCTGTACTTCACCCTCGGCGAAGGCAAGGGAGACACCTCCGTCCTCGCCCGCGTCCTCCCCGACCTGCAGAAGATTCACGCCGAGGCGCAATCACGCGCCTGAACCCTGTTTTGTTTTCCCTAGAACGCCGGCGGCGCCGTGGACTCGCGTACGCACAGCTCGGTGCCGATGACCTCCGGCTGTGCCTTATCTTCGTCCTTGCCCTCAAAGTGCCAGCGCAGTGTGTTGAAGGCCTTCTCCGCGATCTCCCGCCGCGAAAACCGCACCGTCGTCAGCCGCGGCGATGCGAAGTGCGCCAGCGTGATGTCGTCGTACCCGATGATGGAGATGTCCCGCGGCACCTTCATGCCCGCGTCATGCAGCGCGTCCATCACCCCGATGGCCATCAGGTCGTTGTAGCAGAGCATCGCCGTCGGCCGCTCCCGCAGGCGCAGAATGTTCTTGGCGCACTCCGCCCCGCCCTCCAGCGTGTCATGGCTCTCCATCACCCAATCGCCGGGCACATCCAGCCCCTGCGCCGTCATCGCGTCCAGAAACGCCTGCCGCCGCTGCCGCGCCGTGTACACCGTCTGCTCCGCGCCTGCGAACCCGATGCGTGTGTGCCCCAGCTCCGCCAGATGCCGCACCGCCTGCTGTATCCCGCTCGCGTAGTCTTCCACCACGCATGTGTGCGGCCCGCGGTCCACGCCGCTGAAGGCCGTCACCACCGGTATGCCGCGCGCAATCTCGTACACCGTCTCCGGCTCCTCCCCAAAGGTCATCACCGCAATCCCCTGCACCCCGTACTGCAGCATCCGCCGCACCCACATCTCCGCACGCTCCGCGTCGCTGTAAGTCGAGCCCAGCATCATTTCGTATCCGTGCTCCAGTGTCACATCCTCGAAGCTCTGGATCAGTTCCGGAAAGAACGGATTGTTGATCTCCGGCACAATCAGCCCCACCAGCCGCGACCGCCCCGACCCCAGCGCCTGCGCGCTCCGGCTCGGGCTGTATCCCATCTTCTCGATGGCCTTCCACACCCGCTTGGCAATCTCCGGGTCCACGTTCGGTGCGTGGTTGGTCACTCGCGACACCGTCGAGATGGACACCCCCGCCTTCTCCGCGATGTCGTGGATGTCCACGCGCGTCTTCATGCGCCGTTTGCGTACGTCCGCACGCGCTGTGGTCCGCTTCGCTTTGCCAGTTTCAGGGGTCTTGCCGCTATATTTGCCCATACTCGCAACATTTTAGACTTAAAACGCTTTCCTGAACATCCCCGCGCCGAGATATCATGGTTCCGTTGCTTCCCCCGAGGTCCTCATGATGCAAAATCTCCTGCTCGCCGCCCTGCTCGTCTCCGCACTGCCCGGCAACTCCCGCACCACCGTCACCCAGCAGCCCTGGGGAGAGACCGACGACGGCGCCTCCGTCACCCTCTACACACTCGAGAACAATAGTCTCCGCGTCACGCTCACCAGCTTCGGTGCGCACATCGTCGGCATAGACGCTCCCGACCGCTCTGGCAATCTGGCTGGCGTCGCACTCGGCTACGACTCGCTGGCCGGTTACCAGGCCGACACCTCCACCTTCATTGGTGGTACCATCGGCCGCTTCGGCAACCGCATCGCCAAGGGCCAGTTCTCAATTGATGGACACTCCTACCAGATTCCCATCAACAACGCGCCCAACGCCCTCCACGGCGGCCCCCAAGGCTTTGACCGTAAGGTCTGGACCGGTCGCCCCGTCCCCGGCGGCGTCGAGTTCTCCCTCGTCAGCCCCGACGGAGACATGGGCTTCCCCGGTGAACTCACCGCCTACGTCACCTACACACTGGTCGGCTCCTCGCTGCGCATCGAGTACCGCGCCACCACCACCAAGCCAACCATCATCAACATGACCAACCACGCCTACTTCAATCTGGCCGGCGTGGGCGGCAGCTCCGTCCTCAACTACGTCCTCACCATAGACGCCGACCACTACACCCCCGTGGACTCCGGCCTCATCCCCACCGGCAAGGTCGCCCCCGTGGACGGCACGCCCTTCGATTTCCGCAAGCCCACCCCCATCGGCTCACGTATCGGCGCCACCAACGAACAGCTCCACCTTGGCCACGGCTACGACCACAACTTCGTCCTCAGCTCCACTATCTCGCTCGACGGCCTCCGCCGCGCCGCCTTCGTCATGGACCCCTACTCCGGACGCACGCTCACCGTCACCACCACCGAGCCCGCCGTCCAGCTCTACACCGGCAACTTCCTCAATGGCAAGTTCACCGGCCACAACGGCGACCGTTACCTCTTCCGCTCCGGCTTCTGCCTGGAGACGCAGCACTACCCCGATGCGCCCAACCACCCCAACTTCCCCTCCACACTCCTACGCCCCGGCGACGCCTACCACTCCGTCACCGTCTACACCTTCGGCGTGGACAACCCGGCAGACAAGCCGGAAGAGACACCCGGCAGCAACCAATAATCCAATGAAGCCCTTCGCGCTCGCGCTTCTGCTCGTCGCCTCCACTGCTCTTGCCGCTCAGGACGCTACTCCAAGAAGTCAGGGCGCAGGTGCGCCGCCACTGGCCGCATCCGGCCCCGGCTCTCCGTCCACATTGGCACCCATCCATCCTCGTCCCGCCACCGCCGCCGTGCGCGTCGCCCTCATCGGCGACTCCACCCAGACCGACAACGCAGGCTACGGCCGCGGCCTCTGCGCCAACCTCACCGAGAAGGTGGATTGCCTCAACCTCGCCCGCGGCGGCGCCAGCACTCACACATATCGCGACATGGGCCTCTGGGACCGCGCCCTCGCCGCCCGGCCCGACTACATGCTCATCCAGTTCGGCCATAACGACGAGGTCAGCTCCGCCCACATGGACCGCGAGACCCCTTTGCCGCAGTACGCCGACAACCTTCGCCGCTTCGTCGCCGAGGCCCGCGCTGCGCACATCGCTCCCGTCCTCGTCACGCCGCTCTCCCGCCGCTACTACGGCCCCGACAACAAGATTCACTCCGACCTCACCGAGTACAGCAACGCCATGAAGTCGGTTGCCGCCGAGCTGAAGGTTCCGCTCATTGACCTCCAGAATCTCAGCATCGAACTCCTCAACCAGATCGGCCCCGATCGCGGCAAGGCGCTCGGCATCACCAAGAAGGACGACGCCGGTCACACCATCCCCGACGCCACCCACCTCAACTGGCAGGGATCCTTCATCTTCGGCCGCATCGTCGCCAAGGACCTCGCCGTCGTCGTACCCGCGCTCAAACCCTACGTGCGCTCAACACCCGCTGATTTGCCCCCCGAGGGCGTCAAGGCCATGGCCGTCCTCCGCGGCGCGCCCATCAAGATCGTCCTCGTCGGAGACTCCACCGTCGCCGTCGGCGGCGGATGGGGCCCGGGCTTTTGTGCCCTGCTCACGCCCAACGTCACCTGCGTCAACGACGCTCGCAACGGCCGCAGCTCCAAGAGCTACATCAACGAAGGCCTCTGGAAGCAGGCGCTCGCCGACCACGGCGACTACTACCTCATCCAGTTCGGCCACAACGACCAGCCAGGCAAGGGCACCGACCGCGAGACCGATCCCTTCACCACCTACTCCGACTACCTCCGCCGCTACATCGCGGACGCCCGCGCCATCGGCGCCGTCCCCGTCATCGTTACCTCGCTCTCCCGCCGCGGCTACCGCGACGGCCACGTCATCGAGGACCTGAAACCATTCCCCGACGCCGCCCGTCAGGTCGCCGCCGCCGAGCATGTCACCTGCGTGGACCTCAACGCGCTGTCCACCAAACTGCTCAACACCATGTCCCAGGAGCAGGCAGACCAGTTCGACGCCACCGCACATCCCGACGCCAAGGCCGAGAACGCCAACAAGGCCAACCCAGCCATCGACCGCACTCATCTCAACGACCACGGTCGGCAGGTCTTCGGCCGCATGGTCGCCGACGCCCTCATCCGCGAGCAGGTCGAGCTCGGCCCTGACGTCATCGGCGAACCCAAATCTGCCACTCCAACTTCCCCTGATCCTGCTGTCTCACACTAGAAGACGACTCGTCACCAACACCTCTGCAATCGTGGCCAATCCACTCCGCCACGGTCTAGCATGGTTGCGTCTATCCCTGACCCGAGGCCACGACCCCTGACCGAAGCCCGTTCCACCGCGCAGAACACCAGCTACACCGGCCCCTTCCTCACTGTCACCAGCCTGTACTTCATCTTTGGATTCATCACTACGCTCAATATGGCGCTCGTCCCGCACCTGCGCCACATCTTCGGCCTCAGTTATGGCATGGCCATGCTGGCCGAGTCCGCCTTCTTCCTCGCCTTCCTGCTCTTCTCTGCGCCCACCGGCTGGCTCATTGAATCCATCGGCTACAAGCGCACCATGGTCGTCGCGCTGCTCCTGCAGGTAGCCGGAGCGCTCCTCTTCGTTCCTGCCGCCCGTATGGTCAGCTTCCCTCTCTTTTTGGCTGCGTCGTTTCTGGTCGGCGCCGGCGTCGCCGCGCTACAGACCTCGGCCAACCCCTACGTAGCCATCCTCGGCCCCGAACACTCCGCCGCAGTCCGCCTCACCCTCGCCCAGGCCATCAACGCCATCGGCTGTCTGCTCGGCCCCATCCTGGCCGGCACCTGCATCCTCACCGACTCCTCCGGCATGTCGCCCCGCCAAATCGCCGATACCGTTCGCACGCCCTACCTTGCCATCTCCGGCGGCCTCCTCGTCCTTGCTCTGGCCGTCGCCTTCCTTCACCTGCCCGCCATCCAGCCGCCCACTGCGGCCGCAGCGGCCTTAGGCACAACGCAGCGCCGCAGCATCTGGGGATGCCGCCACACCATCCTCGGCTCCATAGGCATCTTTCTCTACGTCGGCGTCTAAGTCGGCCTGGCAAGCATCGCAGTCAACTACTTCCGACTACAGGGCATGAGCACCGCCCGCACGGCCTCCTTCCTCGTATCCGCCTACTGGGGAGGCTCCATGCTCGGTCGGCTGCTCGGCACCTTCATCCTCACTCGCGTTCGCGCCAACCGTCTGCTGGCTGTCGCCGGTTTCTGCGCTTCCGCGCTGGTCGTCCTCTCCATGAACACCACCGGCTGGACAGCCATCCTCGCGCTGGTCGGCTGCGGATTCTTCAACTCCGTGATGTTCCCCAGCATCTTCGCCCTCGGCCTCGCCCGCCTCGGCCCTCTCACCAGTCGCGGCTCGGGGCTCATGATGACCATGGTCGTCGGCGGCGCAGTCATCCCCTGGCTGCTCGGAGCGATCGCCGACCGCATTGGCATCCAGCACGCCTTTGTGCTGCCGCTCCTCTGCTATCTCTACGTCGCCTTCTACGGTTTGGTCGGCTCGCACGTCGCCCGGGACTTCGCTGTCTAGCGCAGTCCCGTAGTCGCCAGCGGCAATCCCGTCACCGGCCAGTGCTCCGGTTGAGCCTCCACATTCGTCTCCACGCTTACACCCGCGCCTTTCGTGGCTTTCACGCTGACGTTCCATCCGTCCACAACCACAAGCGCGTCCTCGCCGTGGAACGCTGCCGCATCCGCCTCCACCGTCAGCGTCCGCTCCTCTCCGGGTGCCAGCGAAACGTAATTGTCGCTATAGTACGCCGGCAGTACGCGCTCCCCGCTCTTGCGCCGTAGTTGGATATGCGCCATTAGCGCCACCGCCTGCGACGGATTGTGCAGCGTCACTGTCACCGTCCGCGTCCAGTGCGAGAACCCTTCCGTGTCTTTATTAATTACGTCTGCAACCAGTTCCACCTTCGGCAGTTGGTTCAGCCCTGTCAGATCATCGCTCGCAAGCGAACTCCCCAGCCAGTAGAAGTTCCGCGACACGACCGTCCCGGCTACATCCTTCAGTTCCAGCCGTAGGAAGCGCACCGCGCTCGTCGCTGCCTGCAGGTCCAGCACGCCCAAATCCGCGGCCGAGTCCGCAGCCGCCGTCACAGGCATCTCCTTCTCCTCGGCCACCGTCCCGTCCACGTTGTAGACGGTCACGTGCGCTGTCGCTCCCGTCACGTCCTTCGGCAGATTGTTCACCACCTGCAGCCGCCCATCCGCCTCGTTGTACTGGATGTGCACCATCTCGCCCGCGTGCATCACCGCGAAGAACGACGACATAGGCTCCAAATCGTAGTGGTAGATCTGCCACACAAAGCTCGGCTGCGCAGGGTTGCTCATCCACGTGATGATGCCCGTCGTCGGATGGAACAGTTGCGCGTTGCGCCCCTCGTACATGGCGCGGAACGCCTCGTAGTTTGCCAATTGCGCCTTGCGCACAAAGTCCGCCAGATTCGTGAACGCCCCATATCGCGCCGCAATCAGCCCGGGATACTTGTCCCCACCCTGATTGCCCCGCGTGAAGTCGTGCTCCGCCCAGTCGTCGTTGATATTCTCCCAGTCCTTCTGCGGCATCATGCCGTGAATGGACTCCAGCGTCGGCACAGACAGGCTCCCCGTCTCCGACTTGAACGGCGCATCAACTGTGTAGAACTCCCGCGGCGCACGCCAGCGGTACGGACCGTGCGAACGCACTCCGCGCCCATCCGTCGAACTCGACTGGTACAGTCGCCCCGGATCCAGCTCTGCCAGCATCTTCCCCAGCGCAGCATCAATGTCCTTCGGCGGATATCCTTCGTTGCGTGCGCACCACACCGCTATCGCCGGATGGTTCCGGAAGCGCACAATCTTGTCGCGCACGTTCGTCAGATACGTCGCCGTGTCCGTCGGGTTCGGCCCGTCGCTCGGGTTTGCCTGAAAGAACTCGTCCCACAGCAGAATTCCGTACTTGTCGCACATCTCATACAGCAACTCGCTGGTGCTCTGCCCCACCCAGTTGCGGATCAGGTTCAGGTTCGCCGCACGATGCAGACGGATAATCGCCTCCATACGCTCCGGCGTCATTCGCTTCATCCCCTCGTCCAGTCCCCAGTTTCCACCGCGGATGAACACCGGCACTCCGTTCACTGAAATCGCCAGATTGTCGCTCCCGGGCAGCGTATACGTGATCTTGCGCACGCCGAAGGTCACCTCCGACGCATCGCTCGCTGTGTGGCCGATGCTTGCGTGCAACTTGAGCTGGTACAGATTCGGCTCACCGTACCCGTTCGGCCACCACAGCCGGGGATGCTCCATGTGCAGCGTGGGCGTGTTCGCCGCGTCGAACGTCACGCGCTCCGAAGCCTTCGCCGCCAACTGCACCTCACGCTCAAAGTGGGTGCCCTCGATGTCGCCCGCCAGCACGGTCCGCACCGGCTTGTCGCTCAGGTTCTCCACCGTCGCCCGCACCGTCACGTCCGCAACATCCGTCCGTGGCAGTGGCATGTCGGTCGTCACCTGTGGCTCCAAAATGCGCACAGCACCCGACGACGAAAGAAAGACCTTCTGCCAAATGCCGCTGTCGCGGTCACGCATCGCCGGCAGCCAGTCCCATCCAATCGTGCACAGGAACGTCGGCCCGTCCTGCCCCGTCACGCCGCCGTTCTTTCCTACCCCAGCCTTCACCGTATGCTCGTGCGGGTCGCCCGGCGTCGGCTCCGGATGGATCAGCACCGCCACCACCGCCGTCTTCCCCGGCTTCGCCAGTTCTGTCACGTCGAAGATGCCGCGCACGAACGCGCCCTTCACATCCCCCACATGTGTGCCGTTCACCCATACCTCTGCCGAGTAGTTGATGCCGTCAAAGTTCAGCCACACCTGCCGGTGCCCGTACGCCTTCGGAACCTCCACCACGGCGCGGTACCAGTACGCTCCACGCGCCAGGCTCTCCGGAATCACCTCCGGCCGGTCGTTCTCCCCGTACAGCGGCTCCGGATACACATGGTTGTTCACCAGCGTGGTCAACACCGTCCCCGGAACCGTAGCCGCGTACCACCCCTTTGTATCCAGCCCCGCCGAAGCCACCACCGACGCAGCCTGCGGTACCTTCGCCGAATCCTGCATCTGCCACCCGCCCGCAATCTCCATCGCCGCCGGGGTCGCCGACGCCCCGCGCGCATGCGCCGCCACTGCCGCCACCATCGCCATCAGAATCGCCAACACAACCATCTTTCGCGCCCGCATTACGCTCTCCTTGGATTGGGATCAATCATCAGCCACAACACTCCGCCCACGGCCACCACCACCGCCGCCACCGCAAACGGCGCCACCCAGCCGTAGTGCTTGGCAATGTACGGCGTTAACGACGCCGTCGCCGCCGCACCCGCCTGGTTGCCAAAGTTCATCATCCCCGACACCACGCCTGACCGACGCCCCGCCAGATCCACGCTCACCGACCAGTACGAGCTCTGTGAAAGGTACAGCGCGCCCGCGCCCCCCGCCAGCACCAGGCTGGCCACATACGGCCCGTGGATGCGCGCTCCCAGCAGCAGGAACACGGCCGTCAGCAGCAGCGCGCCCGCCGCTATCCCGCACCGTCCCCACCGCAGCCCCCACCGCCGCACCGCCAAGTCATTGATCCACCCACCCAGCAGGCAGCACAGCGTCATCGCACAAAACGGGACCATCGCGAACACCACGTTCCCCTTCAGGTCCAGCCCGCGCACCTCGCTCAGGTAGATGAAGAACCACGCAAAGAATACCCACGCCACATAACCAAAGCTCCCGTACGCCAGCGTCAGCATCAGCGTGTTGCGGTTCCATAGCAACTCGCGCAACGTACGCCCATCCTCCGCGCCCGCCGCCTGCCGGTCTCCGCGCGTCGTCGCGATATGCTCCAGTTCCGCGTGCGTCACCAGCGGATGCTGCTCCGGCGTATCGCGCGCAATGAGATACCACACGATGCTGGCCGCAACCCCCACCAGCGAACTGAACCAGAACGATGCGCGCCACCCGTACGCATGCGTGATCCACCGCAGCAGCGGCACCGTCAGCCCCGCGCCCGCCCCCACCCCTGCGAAAATCCATCCGTTCGCCCGCCCCCGCTCCGCCTGAGGAATCCACCGCGCCACAAACTGGTTCGACGCCGGAAACACCACCGACTCACCCGCGCCCAGCAGGAACCGTATCACCATCAGCAGTATCAGCGCATGCGCCAGCCCCGCGTGCACCACCGTCGTCATCGCGGAGAACACCGCCCACCACATCACGCTGAACGCCAGCGCCCGCCGCGGCCCGAAGCGCACCGCAACCCATCCGGCCAACAACTGGAACGCCCCATACCCGAGCAGGAACGAACTCATCACCCAACCCAGGTGCACATTGTCCAGCCCCAGTTCATTGCGGATGGACGCGCCTGCAATCCCCACGTTCGCGCGCTCCATGAAGGTGATGGCACTCAGCAGAAACAGGAACAGCACCAGTGCATCGCGAACCTGCCACCGCCGCTCCGCCATCCGCTCCCCCTCAAGCCGCTTGCGGCAACTCTATCTTCTGCAGACGTCCCATCGCCAGCCACAAAATGCCAGTGCACACCACCGGTATCAGCCCGAACATCCAGAACACCGGTGTGTACGACCAACGGTCCACCATCCATCCCGTCAGCGCCACGAAGATCATCCCGCCGATTCCCGAACCCATGCTCGCAATGCCGTACACGCTCGCCACCGCCTCCGACGGAAACACGTCCGCCGGCATCGCCAGCATGTTCGCCAGCCCTGCCTGATATCCCGCCATCGCCACCGACACCAGCGCAATCGAAGCCGCCACACTCGGCGTGCGCACCGCAGGAATCGCCATCATCATCATCACTGCGGCGATGCTCACCGCCAGCTTGCGCGCAGGCGTCACCGCCATCCCCCGCCGCATGAATCCGCGCGAAATCATCCCCCCGAACGCGCTCCCCAGCCCCGCCACCGCAAACGGTATCCAGCCCAGCCTGCCGATGGACGCCATGCTGAAGTGCCGCGCGTGGAACAGGTACTCCGGAAACCAGAACACATAGAAGTACCACACCGGATCCATGAACACCTTTGACAGCGTGAACGTCCCCACAAACCGCGAGCGGAACAGCACGCCCGCCGCCGGTGGCTTCGGCTTCACCGCTGCCGGGCCTACGCTCTCCGGCTGACGGTAAAGTTTCATCCACGCCAGCACCCATAAAAATCCCAGCACTCCCACCGTGTAGAACCCCGCGCGCCAGCCGAATTTCAGCAGCACAAACGGAATCACCGCCGGCCCCAGAATCGCTCCCGCCGCCGACCCGCTGTTGAACAGCCCCGACGCGAACGACCGTTCCTCCGGCGGGAACCACTCCGCCACCACCTTCGCCGCGCCCGGCCAGTTCCCCGCCTCGCCCATGCCCACCAGGAACCGGAACGCGCCCAGCGACCACAGTCCGGTCGCAAATCCATTCAGCAGAGCGCCCACCGACCACCACGCCACAAACATCGCGTAGCCCAGCTTCGTCCCCACCCGGTCAATCAGGAACCCCGAACACCCGTTCATAATGGTGTACGCCAGCATGAACGCCACTAGGATGTGCGAGTAGTCCACGTTGCTCAGGTGGAAGAGAGGCCGCAGAATCGGCGCCGCCACGCTGAACGCCTGCCGGTCCAGATAGTTGATGAGCGTGGCCGCAAAGGCCAGCCCAATCATCACCCATCGCCAATCTGCTCCCGCGCGTCGCGTCATGCGGTCTCCACGTGGATTGCCTCGTAGATGTCAACCCGCGGCACGGTGACTGTCACCCACTCGCCCACCTGCTGGAACGGCAGGCTCGTCCCCGCCACCAGCAGCCGCGCCGACTTCGCCGTGCCCTTCACCCGCACCTTCGCCTTCACGTTCTCCACCGCGGCAAAGCGAGCACGCGTCTTGGTGTGCAGGTTGCGGTCGCCGATGTCACTCAGCAGATGCAGAACCGCGTCCTTCTCCGCGGCCATCAGGTGCGGCGTGATGCCCTGCACAAACTCCACGCTGTAGCGCCGTCCCGCTTCCAGATGCGGCAGCAGCAGCTTGGCCAGCGTATCGCGCACCGCGCCAATCCGCGACTCCTCGTACACCGCCTCCAGCCCGGAGCCGATGTAGATGCATTTACCCTTGCCCGCTGTATTGCTCACAATGGCCGTCCCCAAGTCGCGCCGGTTGCCACGATCCCACGTCGCTGCCAGCACCTTGCCGGTCGTTGCCTTGAAGCGCATGATCTGCATGTCCTGCGGTTGCAGTTCGCCGCCGCCCACAGGCTTCAGATATAGGTCCGGATACTCGTACGGCTCGGCCTCCGTGAACGACGCACCGAATACATCCGCCAGCCCGAAATCCTTGCGCGCGCGCCCATGCTCGTCGGCCACCGAAGTCAGATGCGTCGCCACCAGCACGCCTCCGCCCTGCACGTACTTCCGCAGCATCTCGCACTGCGCGTCGCTCAGGCACGCCGCGCTGGGCAGATACACCATCTCGTACCGCGCCAGCACCTCCGGCGTCATCAGCCAGTCCAGAAACGGCTCCGAATCAATCGAAAGCGACTTCAGCAGGTTGAACGCGCCGTGATAGTAGTTCGCGTATCCCGCATGTACGAACTTGTTGCTCCCATACCAGTTGATGGTCTGGTCGCTCACCATCACCCCCACCTGCGGCCGCGGCTTCAGCCGCTTCAACAGCGAGTGATGCTTCTCAGAGAAGTCGAAGATTTGCTTCACTTCCTTACCACTGGTGTACTCCAGCGGCGCCTTGTCCTGGTAGAAGAACCGCGAAAGCCCCCAGTACACGATGCCCACTCCCGCCGCCGTCGCCGTCGCCCCGTCCAGCAATAGCTCCTGCTCCTCCACCGGATACGTGAACCATCCGCGCCCATCCGTGTTCTTGATGTGTTCGCGGTTGTAGATGGTGTGGTGGCCTACATACGTCCACGTCACCTTGTCCGTCCCGCGCCCCAGTTGAAGGTTGAAGAGTTTGTCCTCCGGCGTCTCCGCCGCCTCGTACATAAAGCCGTCGGCCACCGGAATGCAGTGTCCGCGCCACTCCATCTTGGTCAGCAGCCCCGTGTCGTTGAACAGCATCGGCACCTTGCGCGTCCTCTGAATCAGGTCGTGAATCTCCTGGAAGAATCCCATCACGACTTCATCGCGCATCCACTGGATGTACTGCACCCGCTCCTCCAGCGTGCACTTGTCCTCGTCCGGCACCGCGCGCCCAAACCGCTTCTGGTACGCCGCCTGGCACCACTTGCAGTGGCAGAACACATGCGCGTTGTTCATCCCCTCGTACGGCCCGTCAAAGTACATCACGTCGAAGTCGTATCCCAGTACCTCGGTGGTCAGCGTCCGCGCCACCTCGCGCACCGGGCCGTTCAAACAGCCCTCGTAGTACTTGTTGAACCCGTAGTGCTTGGTGATGAGCGGATTGCCGTCCGCATCGCGTCGGCACCACTCCAGATAGCGCGGGTCCTTGGCGTCCGTCGCCATGAACGGATGGTTCAGCGGAACGTAGGCCACGGTCCGCAACCCCGCCTTGCGCAGCAGCTCCAGCGACTCCTTCATCGGATCGCCCTTCAGCTCCGGATGCACCGGATACCCCGACTTGGTCGGAAAGTACGCGTAGTACGACGCCGCCGGATAGCGCATCGAATCGCAGTTCAGCGCCTTCGCAATCTCCACCGCCTTGGCCGGCACGTAGTCCAGCGACGGATAGAACGGCGGGTTGTACGCCTCGGCAATCAGTGTCCGGTTGGAGCGGATCCACGCCCACACATCCTCGGCTTTGCCGGCCGCGGATGCAGGAACGGCCGACACCGCAGGTGTTGATGCAGCCAAAGAAGAAAGCCCCGACGCATTCAGCGCCAGGGCGGTCAATTTCATCATCTCGCGGCGGTTCATCGCAGGCATGGTGTTTCCTCCCTTAAAACGTGTTAACCATAACATACGGGCCCCGGTGTTGACCCCTCCACCGTACCCTCCTCATCTCACATCGTGCCATCCTACATCTCTAGCAATACAGTCTGCTTTCAATACTGCAATGTTGCAACCGGTTCCACCTTGGATGCGCTCTAACTTATAGACTGATAGTGATTTATAGATGCATCTTTCCCCCTCGTCAGCCCTATTGTCCATGGTGTAACCTCTTTCGTAGAAAGCTACAACTAATACCGCAAGACGGAGACTGCCCCCTCGATGAAGTCCGCTCTCCATCCCGTACGCTCACTCCTCTGCACCCTGCTCGGAGCCTCCCTGCTTGCCGGTTGCACCCTGCCCCATCAGGCGTCCTCAAACTCCGCCAACTCCATCACACCCACGCCCATCCCCACTGCTGGAGTCACTGGCCGCGCCATGGGCGGACAGCAGCCCATCACCGGCGCCACCGTCCAACTCTACGCCGCCAACAGCACGACCTCTCAGGGAGCCTCTACAGCCCTGCTCACCTCCTCGGTCACCACCGGCGCAGGCGGCCTGTTCAACATCACTGGCCTCTACAACAACTGTTCCGTCACCGGCGGAACCTCGCAGGTCTACCTTCTCATCACCGGTGGCAACCCCGGGCTCTCGTCCAGTAACGCGAACATCGCACTCATGGCCGCCATCGGCAACTGCAACTCCCTCACCTCGGGAACCTTCATCAACGTCAACGAGGTCACCACCGTAGCCGCCATGGCCGCGCTCTACCCCTACTACAAAGCCTTGGCTCAGATTGGCGCGTCCTCCCTCTCCACCCTCACCAGCGCCTTTACGCTCGCCAATGAGCTAGCTAACTACTCCACCGGCTCCTCACCCGGAACCAATGTGCCCACTGGCTATAGCGTGCCCACCTCGCAAATCAACCTCATGGGCAACATCCTGGCCAGTTGCATCAACTCCACCGGCGGTGTCGCCGGCGACGGTAGTGCTTGCGGCAACCTCTTCACCGACGCCACAACGGGCAGCACTCCCACCAACACCATCAAAACGTTGTCCAATCTCTACAACGCGCCCTCCACCAACCTGCTGGCACTCTTCGGCCTTGCTCCGTCGCTGGGTGCGCCATTCTCGCCCGCGCTCAGTTCACCGCCGCCCAACTGGTCCGTCGCCCTCTACACCAACGCGCTGGTCTCCACGCCCACCAGCCTCACCTTTGCTGCCACCAATGTCGGCCTCACATCCGCCGCGCAGACCATCACACTCCAGAACACCGGCAGCTCCACCATCACTTCCCTCAGCGCCTCCCTCACCGGAACCTCGCCCGGCGATTACGCCATCGCCAGCAACAATTGCTCCACCTCGCTGGCCGCCTACACCGCCTGTTCCCTTACCGTGACCTTCACGCCCACAGCCACTGGCCTCCGCTACGCTAACCTTTCCATCGCCAACTCCTCCTCCAACGTATACGTGCCGCTCACCGGGACCGGCCAGTCCTCCTCATCGCTCGCCATCACCACAGCCAGCCTCACCAGCCCCACCTACGGCCAGTCCTACTCCGCCACACTCGCAGCCACCGGTGGCACTGGTTCCGGACGCACTTGGAGCATCACCTCCGGACAGAGCTCGCTCACTGCCATCAACCTCAGCCTCAGCTCCGCAGGCGTCCTCTCCGGAACACCTGCCGCCATCGGCACCGCCACCTTCACCGTGCAGGTCACAGACTCCGGCAGCAACACCGCCACAGCCACCTACACCATCGGTGTCTCCAACCCGCAGTCCACACCTTCCGGCACCGTGACCGCCGCATCCGTCACCGTCACCTCACAATCCGCAGGATCCCTGCCCTCCAGCTTCAGTGGCTTCTCCTACGGCAAGACCATCGTCAACTCCACTCCCTATGCGCTCAACACAGCGGACACCAGCCTCATCAACCTCTTCAAGCTTTTGACCCCCTCGGGCGGCTCCTCCAATCCGCCCGTCCTGCGCATCGGCGGCAGCCAGGTGGACGGCATGACTTGGAGTGCGACCGGCACAGGCGGTGACTCCAACTACGTTGAAAAGCCTGACGTTGACTCTCTCGCAGGCTTCATGGCCGCAACCGGTTGGCAAACCATCTACGCCATCAACCTCGGCTCGAGCTCGCCCAACTGTCCCTCCGCCTCCCTTACCGGCTGCTCCCCCGTCGCGCTGCAGACCACGGCGCTTGCCCAAGCTGAGATCTCTTACGTCGCCAGCGACTTCTCCACCGCCGGAGCCTCCGCCCCGATGATTGAGATTGGCAACGAGTGCGACAACTACAACCACAGCGGCCATGCCTACAACGGCGTCACCGGCTGGACCACCAGCAGCGCCGCTCTTTCTTCCTTTGAGACTCTCTGGGCCACCTACCGCGCCGCCGTCGTCAGCGCCGTCCCCACAGCTGTCATCACCGGTCCCGCCAGCGGCAACAACGAGACCTCATGGACAGAGCCCTTCGCCCAGGCGGAGTCCGGCAAGTTCTCGCTCATGACCCAGCACTACTACCGCTTCAGCGGCGGCACCAACCCCACGCCTGCCAATCTCATCAGCTACCCCGACAACTTGAGCACCAGTTGCACCACCTCTTCCGGATGCCCTGCGTCCAACGCCCTCACCAATAACACCGCCAACACCGGCGACGGCGTCGTCGGCGACAGCAACGCCGCCACCTACATCGGCAGCCCAGGCTCCTGCTCCAACGACACAGGCCTCACTTGCACCGCCACCAATATCGGAGTCCCCTGGCGCATGTCAGAGACCAACTCGCTCAACAGCGCCGGCAGCTCCGGCCCACTCGGCACATCCAACGGCTACGGCTCCGCCCTCTGGGTCCTTGACCACATGTTCACGCTCGCCTATGGCGGCGCCAGTGGCGTCAACATCAGCGGCATCAGCAACAACTCCACCGGCTACCAGCCCATCTCCTTCAGCAGCACCAACAACACACCCAACACCTCCGTGCAGAGCGTCAACCCCTCCTACTACGGCATGCTGCTCTTCTCGCAGATGGGTTTCGGTACGCTCTACAACACGCTGGTCAGCGCCGGATCGCTCAACGTCAGCGCTTACACCGTGCAGACCGCAAGCGGTGCGCAGAACCTGATGGTCGTCAACAAGGACGCCACCAACAACCTCAACCTGACCATCAATCTCGCCACGCCCGTCAGCTACGCCAAACTCATGTTGATGACGCAGCTTACTAGCGGCAATACTACGCCCGACCTCACTGCCGCCACCGGCGTCACCATCCAGGGCAGTTCGGTCAGCACCGCTGGAGCCTACTCGCCCGGCACGCTTAACACCTGTACCGTCACCAGCGGCATCATCGTCAACTGCTACGTTCCCGTAGACAGTGCCGTTGTCATCCAGATGCAATAGTTGTTGGTTCGTTGCACGGACCGCAGCGCTGACTGCTACTCCACCGTGAGGGTGGGAATGGCCAGTATGTGCGTCAGGCCGCCGGACTGCGCGTTGATGGTCAGGTTCAGGTTCTGAACGTTCCACCCGGTGCCGCAGCCGCTCACGCCCGCCAGCCCCATCGCTCCGGCCGCCAGCAGCAATACAATCGCCAGCAGACGCACGCCGCGCCGCCGTAGTCTCCATCCCAGCGGCACAAGCCCAACGCCCAGCAGCAGGCACACCGCCACCGCGCCGCTGCTCCGTCCCAGCGCCGGCCCACCGCGGTTCTCCGCACCATACCCGGGCCGCCCCGGCGTGTCTGCGGTCTTCACCGTCAGCGTGATGCTCGTATGCCCCGCACCCTTTGCCAGCACATTGGGCGTAAAGGTGATTCCCGTCCCGCCCGGCGCACCGTCCACGCTGAAGTCAACCTCCTCCGGCGACACATCCGCGCCTGCTGGCGTCACCGTGAAGGTGTACGTCACCGTGTCGCCGTGATGTATTGTCTGCGCGTCGAACCCCGTGTCCGCGTGCATCGCGAAGTCAATCAGCGTCTCCGTCACCACGTTGCTCGCTGAGCCTCCGAAGTTTCCATCGCCGTTGTACGTCGCCGTTACGTTGAGCTGTCCGGCCACGCCCCACGCGCCCGTGAACACAGCCACCCCGTTCACCAGCGTTCCAATGCCCCACGCGTTGCCGTCGGCGAAGAACGTCACCGTCCCCGTCGGAGTGCCGCCGCTGCCCGTCACCGCCGCGGTGAAGGTCATCGTCCGGTTCAGGAACTGCACCGCCGGCGTACCGCTCAGCGATATCGTCGTCGCGTTGATGGAGTGCTGTATCGTGTAGGTCGCCCATCCGGCAGCGCTCGCCATGCGCCCCTGCGCCACAGCCATCGCCGCCAGCGTCTCGGTCGCCGATACCGTCACCGGTCCCGTGTACACCGCCGAGTTGGCCGTCGGCGTGCTCCCGTCCGTCGTGTAGTGGATGACCGCGCCCGGCGTCGTGTCGGTGAGAATCACCGCCTGCGCCGTGCCGTACGTGCCCGCGCCAGGCGTGAACTGCGGCGTCGCCGTCTTCGGTTCGATGATGTAGCTCGCGCTCGCCGTCGCGCTCGTCCCCAGCATGATGGCCGCCCCAATTGCCTGCACCGTCTCCGTTGTGCTCACCAGAAACGGACCAGTGTACAGCGTCGAGTTCGCCGTCGGCGTGCTGCCGTCCGTCGTGTAGTAGATAGCCGCTAGCGGATTGCTGTCCGCAATGCTCACCACCTGCGCCGTCTCGTACGTACCACCGTCCGGCGTGATCACCGGCGTCGCCGTCGGCACCACCTCGAATGAGTACTCCCACATGTCGTTCAGGCTGTATTGGTATCCGTTGCCGCCCATGCCGAAGCCGCCCTGGAACCATAGGTTCCCGTCCACATCCATCCATGCGGAAGCTGCGCCCCGTGCCGGTGGCTCGTTGCCCGCATCGAACACCGCTGGCAAACCGAACACGCCCGCTGAGTCAATGTCATTCTCCCCACTCACCCACGTCCACATGTCCGTGTTTTGGTTGAACATCCACAGGTCGTTGTACTGGTCCGCCGGCCAACCGATGCTGTCCGATTCGCCGCCGAACATCCACAGGTTTCCCGACGAGTCCACCCATCCCACGGACGTGTCGCGCGCTCCCGGCCAGTTCCCCGCATCGGCCATCCCCTTCGTCCCGTAGAGGCCCTGCATCCCATACCCCGGTGGCCCGCCTATCCATGTCCACTCGCCGGTCGCTGTGCTGAACGACCACAGATCATTCTGGTCTGTGTCCCATCCGTCGCCATACCCGTTGTACCCGCCGAACAGCCACAACGTTCCGTCTTTGCCCACCCACGTCGTCCCGTAAACCCGCGCCCCCGGCGTGTTCGCCGCATCGGCCACATATTGCGTTCCGTAGTTGCCCGTGCCGTTCACCGTCCTACTGCCGCTCACCCACGTCCACTCGTCCGTGGCGATGCTGTAGTGCCACAAATCGTTCAGGTACCCGTGCACGCCGTTGGCGTCCATCCCCGACCCGCCGAACAGCCATAGGTCGCCGACCTGGTCCGTCCAGGCCATGGCGCTGTCGCGCGCTCCCGGCGCATGCCGCGTCGAAAACTTCCCCTGCCGACCGTAAACCCCCGCCGCGTTCGGTTGGTTTGCCCCGCCCATCCACGTCCACTCGTTGGTGTCCACCGAGTACAGCCACAGGTCGTTGTACTCCGTGTACACGCCGTTCGCGTCCCGCGTGTCCCCGCCCAGCATCCAGAAGTTCCCGTCAAAGTCCGTCCATGCGGCCACGTGCGCCCGCGCCCCCGGAACGTTCCCCGCATCCGGCGTCCATTGCGTTCCGTACACGCTCTGCACATTCGGAGTGGAGCTTCCGCTCATCCACGTCCACTCGTTCGTCACCGTCGAGTACATCCACAGATCGTTCAGGAAGTAGAAGTGCCCCGCGCCGTCGGTCGTCTGTCCGCCGAACATCCAGAAGTTCCCATTCTGGTCCGTCCAGGTCGCCGCCCCGTCGCGCGCCCCCGGAACGTTCTGCGGCGTGGCCACGCCCTTGGTCCCGTAGATGGCCGGCGCTCCCGCTGAGTTCGTGCCCTGCATCCATCCCCACTGGCCCGTCCTCTGCGCCACCAGCGCGGACGCCGCCGCCCACAGGCACAGCAGCGCCAGTACGCGAGGTATTACACGGTGATGGAGTCGGCCGGGGAGCAACTTCGCCTCTTAACCTCAAATACAACTTCCCTGCTACGGTGTTGACCTTCCGTGCAAGGGAATCATCTCTTGGTTAACAAGGCTATCTAGCTGTATATCGAACGGTTAACTGCAATTTCCCCGCGTATATCCTCTGTCAATACTGTTACATGTACACATTTCCGGCCCGGCCGCCCTTGGCCGTGCCATAAACAAATTGGCCGGAGGCATTGCGCCTCCGGCCTAGGGTAAAGTCTTGCCTGTTACTGGTTGGCAGAGACGATGCCGATGGGCGCGCTCAGTCCTCCACCGCTGTAGTTCCCCAGCGCGCCGCTCGTGCCGCTACAGCCGCTTGTGAAGGCACTCAGAGTGTTGTTCCCCGAGTTCGTCAGCCACAGGTCATTCGACGAGTCTAGGCTGATATCCGTCGGTACGTTCAGCCCATTGCCGGTACAGGTCGTCGCCACCGAGCCTGCGCTGCTCACTTCAATCAGCGCGCTGTTGCCCGAGCTCGACCCTGCCGCCACCCACGCGTTGCCGCTTGGATCCAAGGCCAGCGCGTTCGGCGGACTGCTCACCGTCGTCGAGGTCGCCACGCCGCTGGGTGTCAGCTTGGTCACCGTGCTGGCGCCAGTGTTGGCCACCCACACGTTTCCGCTGGCGTCCACCACCGGGCTGGCCGGCTTGTTCATGCTGCCGCCGTTGTAGGTGATGGACAGCGTCAAGTCATTCGGTGCGCCCGTCAGTGCCGTCCCGAAGACGGGCTGCGACGGCAACAGATCCCAAATCTGGCTGACCTTGGTCCCGGGGTTGCGTGCCATCGTCACCGCCGCCGTGAAGACGTCCGAACCCCCTGTGTACGAGAACAAGTTGCTGCATGTGGCCGAACCCGGCCCCGTCGAGTTGATGCATGCCGCCAAAATGTCGGCGATGCCATTCAGCACGTCGCTGGACACCACCGCGCCGCTGGGCAGGCTCGGCCCGCCAGCCTGCCCCGTGCTGATGTTGGCCAAGTTCTGCGCCACCGTGAATGCGTTGGCCAGACCGGCAGTGTTCGAGCTGCTGGTGCTGACGTGGTACAGGTCCGAGCCGACGAACGGCGCTACGGCATAGGCAGCCGCCGCCGTTGTCACCTCGTTCATCCACACAAACTGTATGCTCGACAGCGACGACACCGTCCCCAGGGTGGAGAACAGTATCACGGCAGAGTTGTTCCCCGCACCAGGGTCCCCGCCTACCGCCAGCATGTACACCTCCGAGTTCGACGTGCAGGGTGAACTGCACGTGTACGTATGCACGAAGAAGTTCCCGTTGCTGTCGGTTTCGGGTGTGTTGCCGCTGTTGTCCTTCGGCTGCATGTCGTACGCCGCCGTGTTGTATCCGCTCGTGCTCACCGCATACATCTTGATGATTGAGCCGACCAGCGGCTGCTGGCCGCCGTGCGCCATGCCATTCATTGCCGCAACCTGCGGCCCTGTGGGTGAGATTGCCTCCGAGGTGCTGGTGGCCAGGCCGCAGCCAGCCAGTGCAGCTGCGGCCACTGCGGCCACTGCCAGATGAGCAAGTTGGAGAATGGGTTTCTTCATGGCTTCACTCCATACGTGTTGTTCTTCAATGCGTTGACCGTGGGCGTCACCACAGGTGTGCCCGGGCCGATGATTTGCGTCACCGTGTTGTTGCCGCCGTTCGTCACCCAGATGACTCCGGCTGCGTCCACTGCTATGCCTGTCGGCTGGTTCAGAGCGCTGTTACCATTTCCCAGGTTGCTGGTGTAACCCGTGCTGCCGGTCACCGCGCTGCCGCCCGTGCCGAACTGCGACACGCTGTTACCGCCAGAGTTCGACACCCAGACCGACCCGCCGCCATCCACGATTACCCCGGTCGGTGCGTTCAGCCCGCCGTTCGTGTACGACGTTCCGCTCGAGCCTGATGCTGCGAACTTGGTCAACTGGTTGTTGCCCGAGTCCACGCTCCAGATGTTGCCGCTGCTGTCAGGCGCCGCTGCTCCCTGTGTACTCGAGTTCGAGCCGCCGCCGCTGATGCCGCCGCTGCCCGAGACCGCATTGCCCTGCGAACTCAGTTTGCTCAGCGTCCCATTGGCGTTCACCACCCACAGCGTCGTACCCACGTCGATGCCCGTCTCGCTGCCCGTCGTCGATCCGATGGTCGCCGTGATGCTCTGCGTGCCGCTCGTGTTCAGCGCCACGCTGAACTGGTGCACGCCGTTCTCTCCGGCTGAATAGGTGTACGCCGAGGGCAGCGTTGCCGACCCGTCCGAACTCGACAGTGTCACCGTACCCGTGTAACCGGCTATGGCGTTGCCGCTCGAATCCTTCGCGGTCACCGTCACCGGCTCGGACGTCCCATTATTGATGGACTTCGGGAAGCCGCTCACCGTGATGGAGTTCAGCGTCGCCACGTTCACTGTCACACCCGCCGTGTTGTAGCTGAATGAGTAGCCCGTAGCAGCGGCGCCCGTACAGCTCACGCCCGCAGAGTACGTGCCCGGCGTCAGGTTCACCGTGCCGCCCGCCGTATCCGTGTGCGTTCCATCGCTGATGGCGCAGGTCGGCAGTGTGGACGGCGTCATGCTCGGGCTGATGCTGTAGCCCAGCGTCGGCACCGTTCCGTCCCACGTCACCGTCTGGCTGTTGGGCGTCACCGTCTCCGCAATCGCGTTCACCGTCACGCTCAACGCCGATCCGCCTGCCGTCGTCGAGCCGGCAAAGTTCGAGTCGCCGCCATAGACCCACGTAAAGCTGTGCGAGCCCGGCACCAGCGTCGTGCTGGTGTAGTATGCCTCGCCCGTCGCATCCAGGCTGCCCGACGCAATCGTCGAACCGTTGTCCTTCAGCGTGTACGTGCCCGTCGGAATCAAGCCCGCGCCCGGCACCGTCGGCCGCATCAGGATGGTGATGCTGTTGCCGTAGGTGATGGTGTAGCTTGATGTGCCTGAGTTCGTAAAGGCGTTCACGTCCGTCGCGATGGCCGTCACCGGGTTCCACTGCGACGTGCCGCCCGTGGACAGCGTGCCCACTCCGCCCGTCACGCCCTGACCCGACGTGCCCACCTTCGAATTCAGGAAGTTCACCGGCTGGAACTGCGATGACTGTGCATAGCTCATCGAAGTGATGGGGTTGTTGCTTGCCTCGGCCGTGCCCGGGTTCGTCGAGGTCGTCTCGCGCGTGCCCGTCACCCCCGAGCCCGTGTTGCCGCCCGAACCCGTGTAGATGACGCCGTTGATGTCGGCCGATCCTGTGGATGGGTCGGTGTACGCGATGTCGTTGAACTCCAGATACGTTGACGTCGCCAGATTGTTGTTACCGCTCCACGCCGACCAACCCGTCGCCGCTACCTGGTCAATCGAGTCGTTGAGCAGCACCGCGGTCGAGTACGCGCCCCACGGGCGTCCGAAGGTCAGCGCCGTCATGCCCGTTGCCTGCGATGTCATCGTGTCGTTGTAGAACACGTAGCCGCTCAGGTAGTCGCTGCCCGATCCCGTTTGCGCGCTCTTGTTCTGCGCCTCGATGGTCACCGCGCCCGTCGCCGTGCTGTGGAACACGCTGTAGATGTTCATGTGGTCGAACACCGCCGCGCCGTCGCCGAAGATGTAATCCACATCCCCGGTGATCTTGCCGTGGTACCAGTACTCGCGACCCACCGTGCAAGGCGCGCCGCACCCGCCCGAACCCGCGTACACCGTGTCCTGCAGGCTGAATGTGTACACGTTGTTGAACACCGACTGGTCGCTCGCGTCCCAGAGAGCGATGGCTTGCGACGCGCACTGGATGCCCGCGTTGAACAGCGCGTTGTACGTCTGCGCCGCTCCCGCGCTCGCCGTGCACACCCCGCCCACGTTGTAGGTGGTCGTGGTCGTCGTAGCGTCCGAGTCCCACGTGTTGTTCACAGACAGGTTCTCCGCATAAAAATCATGCGGATAGTATGTTGTGCTGGAATTGATGGCCGTGTTAATGCCCTTGGAGATATTCAGTGTCGAAGACCCGGCGTCGCCGCTGAACGTCGAGCTTCCCGCCGGCAGTTGGTAGCCGTTGGTCAGCGCCGTCGTGAACTCGCCCGCGTATCCGCTGTTGCCCGAAGCGCTGAACGCTCCCGCCTCGTGCGTCAGCACCACGTTCTGCGGGTTGCCGCCCAGTCCGCGCAGCGCCACGCTCGGCTGCATCACCGTCACCCGCTCCGTGTACGTTCCCGGTGCGATGTAGATGTTGCCACCGCTGGCTCCAATCGCGTTGACCGCCGCCTGCACGCTCGTATAGTTGCCACCGCTCGACGCCACCAGGAACTGCGTCCCGCCGATGGGCGCCGTCGTCGTCGCCTGCGTAATGGTCAGGCTGCTCATCGAGGCCGTCGAGCCCGTGTAGTCGGTCCCGTCCGCCGGCGTGCACGTCGCCACCAGCGAGTACGGCGAGCCGCTCAGCGGCAGGTACGTCGCCGCGTCCACGTTCTGCGCCGATCCGCCCGAAGGTGTCGCCGTGTACGTGATGTAGGCCGTGGGTGCGCCCGAACACGTCGCGTTCAGCACACTGGTGCCCAGAGGCGCGCTCACCTGCAGCGAGCTCGCACCCGGCGTCCAGCCCATCGAAGTCGCCACCTGGGCGATGGTGTAACTCGAACCAGAGCTCGTCGTGGACCCGTTGAAGCCCGTCGCCCCGGCGTACGTCGCCGCCAGGCTGTGGCTGCCCGCTATCTCTCCGCTCAGCGCAATCGTCGCCGTCGAATAGATCTGTCCGCCCACTGGCGACAGCGTCACCGAGCCGGTGTACACGCCGCTGTCTACAGACCAGTTCACCGTACCCGTCGGCGCCGCGCTACCCGACCCCGCCGTCACCGTCACCGTGAAGCTCACCTCGGTGCCGCTCGGCGCGTAGTTCGGGCTGCCAGGAGTCTGGCCACTCAACGCCGTTGTGGTCGCAACCGCAGACCCTGCCGTGCCGCTGTAGGCCGCCGAACCCGTGTTCGCCGTCGTCGTGCTCAGCGCAGAGGTCGATGTGAATGCAATCGTGTCCGTCGCCAGTCCACCGTTGTACTGCACCGTCAGCACACACGACTGGCCAATGGCCGTCGCCGTGCTCGTCGCCAGCGCGCCCGATCCGCCGCAGCCGTTACTGCTGCCGCCGCTGGTGATGAAGTTCGAGTTGAGCGCCCCAAAGCCCGTCGCCGCCAGGTTGCCCGCGTTGCTGATGGTCGAGGCCAGCGTCGGCGTCGTGCTCGTGCCGAAGTTGTAGCTGTAGGTGCTGCGTGCTATCTCCTGCACCGCCGTATTGCCCGCATCTGCGTAATACAGATTCCCTGCACCGTCCAGCGCGATGCCCTTGGGCGTCGTTCCGCCCGAGTACACCGTCACGCTCGCCGGCCCGCTCGTCGTATAGGACGGATACTCCGTCACTCCGCTCGACGTCTGCACGTACAGATTGCCCGCCGCATCCACAGCCAAGCCAGTCGCTGTAACGCTGGTCACCGTCGCCGTCGGCAGCGCCACCGCGCCCGGCCCCTTGTTAAGTGCAATCGCCATCTTGTAGATGGAGTTCGCGCCAGCGTCATACACCCACAGGTTGCCCAGCGTATCCAGCGTCAGCAACGTCGGATTGCTGAAGGCCGCCGTCAACGTCTGTACAGGAATCGAACTGTTCGTCCCCTGACTGATCTTCAGAATCGTCTTGGTGTTCCCGTCGCTGACGTAGAGGTTACCCTGCACGTCCACCGCCACGCCCTGCGCCAGCGTACCCGCCGGAGCTGACACCGTGCCCGAACTGAACGTTGGCGGGGCCGTCGGGCTACCCTGCGCCGCCGTCACCGTCAGCTTGTACACACTTGCATCGCCCTTCACCGCGTACAAGTTGCCGTACGTGTCCACAGCGACCTGCGTCGTCCCGCTCGGCGCCGTCTGCGTCACCAGCGTCGTCGTCCCCGCGCCCAAGCTTCCGCTCGGAATGTACACCGCCACCTTGTTCGTCGCGTTGTCCACCGAGTACACGTTGTTCGACCCGTCCACCGCCACTGCAATCGGCGTGTAGCTCGTCGAGCCTAACGCCGTGCTCGTCGCCGTGATGCCCGTCGCCCCCGTCGAGGTCGCCGTGTCGCTCACCAGCGCCGTGCCGCTCGACAGTATGTTCAGCGGGAAGATGGTCGTCCCGCCAGGCCCCGTCACCGCCAAGCCCTCCGAACGCATGTTCGGCGACTGCGTGTTCACCGTCACCGGCAAAGTGCAGTCATAGGTGTTATCGCTGCTCGTTGTGTTCCCCGTGCAACTCAACGATCCCAACGTGATGTCCGGTGTCGGCACCGTCAGCACCGCCGTGTACGTGCAGCTGCTCGTGCAGGCCGGCTCGTGGATGAGCAGGTTCTGCGTGTGCGAGTCCGCCACCGGCGAGCTGTAAAGAGTGGATGCAAGGATCTTGCGCACACGCGCCGCAGTTGCCGCCGTCTCACTGTCCGCCACGTACAGGTTGCCCACGTTGTCCACCGCCAGCGACAGTGCATCGCTATCGGAGATGAACGCCGCCTGTGGTGTGCTGCCGGAGTTGACTGCGCACCCGTCACCGTTGGCCTGCGATGTCCAACTGCAAGACGACGCTCCGCCGCCCGCCGTCAGCTCGCGCACATATCCCGTGTTCCCGTCCAGGAAGAAGATGTAGTACGGCGTCTTCTCGTCGCCCAGCCACACGTTGTAGTTGCTGTCCACGTAAACGCGGTCGAGGCTGCTGGTCGGCGTGCTCGAGGTTGTGCCCTTGATGGGCTGCGTCGTCGGCGAGCTCAGTCCCGTTCCGCCCGCTCCGAAGATCGCGTACACACTCCCCACCACCGGCGTGCTCACACTGCTGTTGTTCACCGTGATGATATTGGCCATCTTTGAACCGCCCATGTACAGCACGCGGTAGGTGGCCGGAGAGTTCTTCGCGTCCGTGAAAACGATGTCGCCGTACGGATCGCCGTACACGCCAAAATCGTTGCCCGTTCCGGTCGTCGTCTGGTACCACGGGCAACCGTTGCCCGCGTTGTCCAGCTTGCCGGAGCACGCCGTCCCGCCGCCCAGTATCGGATACACGTACCCTGCGTGCGCCGTCGAATAGGTGCTGTTCAGCTGGATGACCGCCCACAACGGGTTGGTCACGCTGTTGTACGTCTGCGGCCCCAGTATCACGCGGTAACGCGTGTTGCTGCTGTCCGCCACGTACACGTTGCCGAACTTGTCCGCGTAGATCCCCTCAGGCTTGTTGAAGCACATCGACGCCGCGCCCGTAGTTCCCGTCAGCGTCCCATAGTAGATGGCGTTATAGCCGTCGCCGCCCGTCCCATTCGTTGAATCCGTCGAGGAGCATCCCGTGGACGTGCCCGCCGATGTCTGTGCCGTGATGTTGCCGCCCAGCAAAATCTGGTAGCCAATCTGTCCCGCGCTGCACAGCGGTGACACTGCATTGCAGATCATGTGGACAGCTGGATAGCTGTAGCTCGTGTACACCACGTTCCCGTATGGATCCAACGACATGCTGCGGATGTTCGAGGGTAGCGTTGTATTCGTCGTCGCCACACAGTTGTCCCCGTAAGACGAGTACGCCCCGCCGCACACCGTGTTTCCGCCGGCCACCAGCGTCATGATGCCGCTCTGCGCGTCCACACGGTGAATTCTCTGGCTCGGCGTGTCCACAAAGAACAGGTTGCCGAACTTGTCCACGTCCAGGCCCCAGATGCCGCTCGACGTCGTACCAATCAGCGCCTGTGTCGCCAAACACCCATCGCCATAGCTGTCCGTCGCCTTCAGCACGGAGCCCGTCGCGCACGTCGCGCCGCTCGTCGGGTTCGCCGATGCGCCGCCAGCTACAGTCGAAATCGTGTTGGGCAGCAGCATCTGCCCGTGTGCCAACGTGTCGGTGGCAATCAGGGCGATGAACGTGATGACAGGAAGTGCACAACGGCGCAGTGAGTTCATGCGATCCTCGCAACTTTTCTGATTGGGGATTCCTTCACAGATTGCAGGAAGGTCGTACCAATTCAGGTCTGGGCTTGAGTTGGAATATCAGCCAAAGGAACAATACGGGAACAATAATTCCTCTGTCAACATAGGATAAATTGGGTATTGTTCACGCTATAGTCAATAATTTCGCCTTGTTTCGTGCCGCTTTCCCAACGCTCACCTGTGTCTAAAGGTTGCACTTCCCCATGTTTCCTGTTTTCTGTGGTCAACCAATCCACCCTACTTACCCGTTTCTTTATCGCTCAAAAAACTTTCCAACCATAACTCCTTCAATTCATTATCTTCCTGCTCTCACATCTTGGCTTTCAACAATGGGGTTGTGTGAGCCTACTTCGCGCTGTCCCGCCGCGGCTTCTTGCCCAGCACCAGCGCTCGGAAGTTCTCCACCACCGGCATCCGCTCCCCGCTCCTTACCGCCAAGGCAATCTCCGACGCCGGCACCTTGTCGGCAATCTTCACCGCCACCACGTTCGCCAGCCGATGCTTCACCGCCGAATGCGGCAGTATCGCCACGCCCATCCCTGCGTCCACCAGCGAGATCAGCGTCGGCATCTCCCCTGCCGTTTGGCTCACGTGAGGTATCACTCCCGCCTCGCGCAGCATCCGGCTGATGACGTCGTGGAACCCCGGCGCGAACACCCGCTCGTACATCACAAACTCCTCGTCCCGTAGCTCGCTCAGCTTCACGCTCGCCCGCTCCGCCAGCCGGTGCGCCTTCGGCACCACCACCACGAACGGCTCCACGTGCACCCGCACCGCATCCAGCTCCGGGTGTTCCCCCAGCGGCATCCGTACGAACCCCACATCCAGCGTCCCGGCCAGCAGCATCTTCACTTGCTCTTCGCTCAGGATGTTCCGCAGCGACAGCGCCACCTCCGGCGACTGTGCGCGGAACCGCTGCACTACGTCCGGCAGTATCTCCGCCCCCGCCGTGCTGATGAACCCGATCCGCAGCGAACCCGCCTGCCCCTTGGCCGCCAGCTTCGCCTTGCGGACGCCCTCTTCCAGTCGCGCCAACGCACCCGTCGCCTCGGCGCGAAATGCTATGCCTGCCGCCGTCAGCGACGTCCGCCGCCGGTTCCGTTCCAGCAGCCGCACGCCCAATTCATCCTCAAGCGCCCGTATCTGCAGGCTCAACGCTGGCTGGCTGATGTGCAGCATCTCCGCCGAGCGCCCGAAGTGCAGCGTCTCGGACACCATCAAAAACGAACGTATCTGCCTGAGTTCCATAATTCTTACGATTGCCAAGAATTATCACATATCCATGCTTGCAAAATCATCTCAATCACTCTGGCGCAGCCCCTCCACCCCCATCTACACTGGCCAAGGCTCCCTGCCGCTCGCTTTCAGCTGCACGCCATCCTCACTATGCCCCTTATCCTTGCCAACGCCCTCGTCCCCATCTTCGCCGGCCTTCTGGTCGGCTACATCGCCGGCCGTCGTCGCGTCGTGGACAACGTCAATGTCCGCAGCCTCGTCACCTTCCTGATGTCCTTCGCCCTGCCCTGCGCGCTCTTCTCCATCATCGCCAGAACGCCGCGCGTCCAGCTCTACGGGCAAGGCCTGGCCGCACTCGTCATCTCGTTGGTTTACTTGGCCGTCTACGCCATCGTCTACTCCGGATACCGCCGCTTCGCCCGCCACTCCCCTCACGACAGCGCCGTTCTCGCCCTCACCCTCGGCCTGCCCAACGTCACGGCCGTCGGGCTGCCCCTGCTGCTCTCCGCCTACGGCCCCGCCGCCAGCGTCACCACGGCCGTATCCATCGCCATGGGCTCGCTCACCGTCGCCCCCATCACTCTCGCAGTTCTGGAGACTCGTCCCTCCCCGACCCGACCCCTGCGCTGGCGAGAGCGCCTCCGCAGCGCCTTCGCCCCCACTCCCGCCGGTCGCCAGCCCGACACCTTCCTCGGCATCCTCTGGCGCGCCTGCCGTCGTCCAGTCGTCTGGGCTCCCGCCGCCGGAATCCTCTACGCCCTCGCCGGCCTCCCCGCCCTCCCCTCGTACATTGACCGCTCCCTCACCGTCATGGGTTCCGCCACCGTCGGCACAGCCCTCTTCCTCACCGGCCTGGTCGTCAGCGAGCACCGTATCGAGTTCAACCGCGCCGTCGGCCTTCTGCTCGCCCTCAAGAACCTCGCCCAGCCCGCTCTCGCCCTCGGTGCCTGCCTGCTCTTCCATCTCTCCGCGGACCTCACCCGCTCCGTCGTCCTCCTCTGTGCCATCCCCTGCGGCTTCTTCGGCCTCGTCTTCGGCAAGAACTTCAACTGCACCCCGCCCGACGCCAGCTCCACCCTCGTCTCCAGCTACATCTTCGGTGTGCCGACCCTCGCTCTCTGGATTCTCCTCCTCAACCATCTGCGCCTGCACTAGGAGCCCCCATGCCCCGCATCTCGCACTCACTCACTTTCGCAGCGCTCCTGCTTGCCGCAGCCACGCTCAACGCCCAATCCACACAGAAGACCGCCCCAGCGGACAAGCCCGCTGCCGCTCCCTCGCTCTACAACGGCGCCGATGAGTACAGCCTCAAGATTGGCGTCACCCACTACAGCCGCGACGCCGGCAAGTGGGACGACGTCAAGATGCGCCCCACCCGCGTCGTCGAGCAGCTCAAGGACTTCACCCCCCGCATCGTACCCACCGACAAGTTCGGCGGCCGCCTCGACCGCTCCGCTCCCGCCACCGGCTTCTACTACACCCGCAAGATGGGCGACCGCTGGTGGGTTGTGGATCCCTACGGCCATCTCATGCTCCACATCGGCGTCGCCGCCGTCCGCCCCCTCGAATCGCCCAACGCCCAGCGCGCCTTCGGCGCCACATTCGGCGACCGCACCCACTGGATTGACCAGACCCAGGCCCTCCTGCTCAAGAACGCCTTCAACAGCACCGGCGGCTGGAGCGACCACGACTCCATCCGCAGTTCCTCGCTCCAGCCCACCCGCCCGCTCGCCTACACCATCATCCTCGACGTCATGAGCGCCTACGGCCACGCCCGCTCCCATGGCGAACGCGCCCATCAGGGCACCGGACACTCCGCCTACCCCGCCGACACCATCTTCGTATTCGACCCTGAGTTCCCCGAATTCGCCCGCCAGCACCTCAAAAAGTTCGCACAGTACGCCGACGATCCCAACCTCTTCGGCTACTTCTCAGACAACGAGATGCCGCTCTACCGCAACAACCTCGACGGCTATCTCTCACTTCCCTCCGACGACCCGGGTCACAAGGCCGCCCAAAAGTTCCTCGACGACCACCACGCCGCCGCGCCCACCGACGACCTCCGCACCCAGTTCCTCGCCTTCGAGGTGGACCTCTACTTCTCCATCGTCAACGACGCCCTCCGCGCCGTGGACAAGAACCACATGCTCCTCGGCGCGCGCTTCAACAAGCAGAACCACCTCCCCGAGGTCTTCACCGCCGCCGGCCGTTACTGCGGCGTCGTCAGCGTCAACTACTACGAGGCCTGGCAGCCCAGCCCAGACAACCTCGACCTATGGGAGAAATCCTCCGGCCGTCCCGTCATCGTCAGCGAGTTCTACGCCAAGGGCAAGGACTCCGGCATGCTCAACCACACCGGCGCCGGTTGGCTCGTGGACACACAGGCCCAGCGCGGCCTCTTCTACCAGAACTTCACTCTCGGCCTGCTGGAGAGCGGCAAATCCGTCGGCTGGGACTGGTTCCGCTATCAGGACAACGACCCCTCCGACCCACACGCCGACCCGTCCAACGCCGACTCCAACAAGGGCATCGTCAGCTCCACCTACGTCCCTTGGCAGCCGCTGCTGGACCGCATGCACCAGCTCAACCAGCTCGCCTACGCGCTCACCGATTACTTCGACGCGCGCAAGGCAAAGGGCGCAGCTTCCGCCGCGCCCCCCGATGCCGAACCTTCCAAATAGTTACTTGTTCGCCAGCGCTACTTTCAGGAACTCCTCGATAGCCTGCAGGTTGTCGGCCATATACTTCGGCTTGCCCCAGTAGGTGTGCGGCCCGTCCTCAGCCACAAAGAACTTCACCGTCACGCCCGCCTTCTTCAGCGCATCCGTAAACTCCTGCGCCTCGTGGAACGGAACGCTCTCGTCCGCCGTCCCGTGACCCACATACATCGCCGGCGCGCCCGCGTGCACGTGGCTGATGGGCGACGCGTCCTTGCACGCCTCCAGCTTCTCCTTGCAAGCCCCGCCCAGATACTCCGGCACTGACGTGGACTTCGATTCCTGCGCCGTCAAGTCCAGCACCCCGTTCAGGATCAGCGCCGCCTGAACCGGCGACGCGCTGATGAGCGGTTCCACCTTGCCACCCGCCACCACTCCGCTCGGATTCAACGCCACCAGCGCAGCCAGCTCTCCGCCCGCCGAACTCCCCGCCACCGCCACCCGCGCCGCATCCAGCTTGTACTCCGCCGCATGCGCGCGGAAGTACTTCAGCCCCGCCAGCGACTCGTGGAATGCCACAGGGTAGTGCACCCCGGGCGAAAGGTCGTAGTCAATCGTGAACCCCACATACCCTTTCGCCGCCAGTGCCGTAATCAACTTCACCATCTGGCTGCGGTCACCGCTCTTCCATCCTCCGCCGTGTATGAACAATATCCCGGGAAACGGCCCCGCGCCTTCCGGCACGTACACATCCGCGCCCAGCGCGCCGTTCGGTCCATTGATGTACTTCACATCACGGATGACCGTGTACCCCGGGCTTGCGCTCGCACCTGCAGCCGCCTGCGCCATCGCCGCACTCGCGGCCAGTAAAATCGCCGCCAAACACACTACTGCTTTCATTCCGCGCATCGTCTCTCCTCGTTTACCGCACGCTGGTCGCCGGCAGCACCACCAGCGACAGGTTCTGGCTCGTCGTCTGCGACCCATCCGTCACGTTCAACGTCACAGCATACGTGCCCGTCGGTGTGATGTCATTGTTCGTGTCGCTCACGCCCGTTCCGCACCCCACGGCTCCGACCGCAACCGCCAGTGCAACCACCAACATCACCAGCAGCCGCAACCCGCGCCGCCGAGCCAGCGGCAGCAGCAGCATGCACAGCGCCGCAGTCATCATGCCCTGCCGTGACAGTCCTTTCAGCCCGCGGTTCGCTGCCGAGACCGGCGGGATGCTCGTGTACACCTGCACGACTACCCCGGCCGTCCCATTGGCCGTCAACGTCGCGAACTGCGGCATGCCGCGGCACACCACGTAGCTCGGCGCGTTCGTGCAGTTTATCGTCAGCGTCCCCGCGTAGTTGTAGAACGAGTTCACCTGCAGCGACGCCTGACCCACACCGTTCTGCGCCATCTGCAATGTGCTGGGACTGAAGTTGCTGATGAGGAACGTAGCCGTAGGCGTAACCGTCACATTCGCCACCAGGAAGTTGCTGTCTCCACCGTAGGTTGCCGTAATCGTCGCCGCCGGCGTCTGGTTCGTGCTGTTGTACGTCGCCACGCCGGAAGCGTTCAGCGTGCCTGTCCCCAGCGTCGTCGTGCCGTTCGTGAACGTCACCGTCCCCGTCGGCGTGCTGATGCTCGAGCCCACCGTCGCACTCATCGCAACCGTGTTCGAAGTCGGCCCGGCTGTCGGAGTCAGCATCAGCGTTATCGCAGGCTGTGCCTTGTTCAACGTTACGCTTGCCGTACCCGTCCCCGCCTGATAGTTCATGTCTCCGCTATATACCGCCGCCAATGTATGCGTTCCCGCAGGCACGTTCACCGTCGTGGACAACGATGCTGCATACGTCAGCGTCTTCTGCACCACGCCGTCCACACTGAACGCCACGGTCCCCGTCGCCGTCGCCGCCGAATTGCCCGTCGTGGTCGTCGCCGTCACCGCCACCGCCTGCCCGTACGTGATGGTTCCCGTTGTCGTCACAGCCAGCGACACCGAACTCGTTCCCGCCGGCCATATCTGCGTCGTGGAGCTCGGCGCGTAGTTTGTGTCGCCGCCGTACACTGCCTTGATGCTGTGCGGCCCCACGGTCAACTTCAGGTTCACGCTCGCCGCGTTGCTGCTGACCGTCGCCGTTCCAGCGGCAAGTCCGTCCACATAGAACGCCACCGTCCCTGTCGCCGCTCCAACGTTCGTCACCACATTGATGGTCGCCGTCGCCGTGAACGCCGCCAGCGGGTTCCCGCCCGTCGAGACGGAATAGCTCAGCGCCGTCGTCGTCCCCACCAGCACTTTACCCGTGCCGGTCAGTGTCAGCGTGTCGCTGTTCGTCGGCGTCGTCGCCGCTGTCACGTTGTCCGTGAAGCTCGCCGCCGTCAACGGATTGAACTGTGCATTCATTGCGCAGTTGCCTCCCACAGCCAGCACCTGATTCAAGCTGCATCCGTTGGTCGTCGCCGCCGTCAATGTGTAGTTCGTTGTGTCGCTCCCCGTCAGTACGGGTGAACCCAGCGTCAGCGTCGAGTTCCCTGCGTCCGTCAGCGTAAACGTCTGTGAACTCGGGAATCCGATTCCCGTGATACCAAAAGCGTACCGCACGGTCGTGCGGTTCAGTTTCATCGCTCCCGTCAATCCCGTCGCCGTCACATACAGGTTGCCACCAGGATCCGCCGCCAGCCCGTCCAGACCCATAACGCTGCCGACCAGTGGCGTTGCCGTCGTCGTTCCTGCCTGCGCCTCCACCACATTCTGGTTCGCATTGTCCGCCACAAACAGGTCGCCAGCCGCGTCCACCGCCACCGCCACCGGAGTGGCCAGCGCTGGCGTCAACGTAATTGCAGTCTGCGCACCCGCGGCAGAGTACTCCACCACCCGCGCGTTCCCTGCATCCGCAACGAACAGGTCACCGGCCGCATCCAGCGTCAGCCCCATCGGAGCCTTCAATCCTGCCACTCCCAAAGCGCTCACCATGCCATTCGCCGCAATCTCCAGCACGCGGTTGTTCCCCGTGTCGCTCACAAACACGTCGCCCGCCGCGGCCGCCGCCACGCCCGAAGGCCCGCTCAGCGCCACTCCGCCGAACGTCGTTAGCACGCTCGTCACTACTCCCGTCAAGGAGACCGCCGCCAGCCGATTGTTTCCGGTGTCGGCCACATACAGCACACCCGCGCCGTTCACCGCTATTCCTTCCGCGTTCTTGAAGCCGCTGGCATACACCGCTGGTGTCGCTCCGCCCGCCGACTTGTACACCTTCCCGCTCGTCCCGTCGGCGATGTACGTGTTGCCGCTCTCGTCCTCACCCACGCCCGTCGGAGAGAACCCCGTCCCAATCGCACTCTGCGTCGCCGGATCAATCGTCAACGCTGCGCCAGTGCCCACACCGCCCAGCAGAGTGGTCGCCAGCGTGCTGCCGCTGGCCGTCAGTGTCAACGCACCCAGCCGCGCGCCCGCCGTCTGCGGTGTAAACGACACGTTGTACACGCACGTTTGCACGCCGGTAGTCGCATAGATGCTGCACAACCCGCCGCCCGCATCCGCATAGTCCGTCGCCGCCGCGCCCGTCAGCAGGAAGTTCTCTGTCGGCGTGTACGTCGTCACTGTACTCGGCGTGTAAGCCACCGCCGCGCTCGCCGATGTCGTCTTCACCGCCTGCGCTGCAAACAATCCAAGATAGCTGTACTTCCGCACAATCGAGACAGGCGCCGTACTCGTACGGTGCTCCGTGTAGTAGAAGTTCCCCGTCGCATCGAAGATGTACCGCCCCCATCCGCCGTAGGCCAGCACCTCAGTCGCCGGACATCCTTCGCCATCGGCGTCGGTCATCACCGGCCCACCGACCACTCCGTTGCAGGTAGCACCCGCCGCCGGCGTCGCGTTCGCCGTGTATGTCGTCGTGGACGCCCCATATCCGCCAATCAGCGTTGCTATCCCCGTCGCTGCGTCCACCCTCCAAATGTAAAACGACCCATCCATCACGAGGATGTTCCCCGCAGCATCTACGCCCAGGCTCAGGTACCCGTTCGTTCCCGGCGCAAACAGCACTGTGCTGGCCAGCGATCCGGTCGTCTTCAGCGTCCCGCCTCCCGCCACCGTGTAGATGTTCCCCGCCACCGGGCTGGTCACCACAGTCGCATTGTTGCCCTCCACATACAGCGGAGCCGTTGTCCCCGCGCTGTACACCACGCGCAGCCGCGCATTCCCAACGTCTGCGATGAACAAGTTGTTGTTGGCGTCGAACTGCAGCATCGTCGGGTTGGTGATGGACGCTGCTGTCGCCGCGCCGCCGTCCCCGTCCGCGCTGGTCGGCGCTGCCGTCGCCGCGCCGGTGATGTATGTCGCCCAGCCCGCGCCATTGAACTTCTTGATCTGGTTGCCGCTGGTCGTCGCCTGCAAGCCCGTCTCTGCAGTGATGGCCCCGTTGTCCGACACGTAGATGTTCCCGTTCGTGTCCACCGCAACGTCGCGTATGGCGATGAAGTCTCCATCCGCGCCCAACCGGTACACATACCCAGGCTGCACACTGGTGATGGCTGGGTTGTAGGCCATAATCTGGCTGGCCACGCTCGACCCGCCCACGTAGAAGATGCGCACGCCCTGATGGTTCGTCGTCGCATCCGTCACCCACACATTCCCGTACTTGTCCGTCGTCACGTTGCGCGGCTTCATGTCCGCATAAGCCGACGGACATCCATCGCCCAGGCTGTCCAGCGCCGTCAATCCGCTCGTGCCGTTGCAGTAGTAGATTCCGCTGTGCGAGGTCAGCGCCGAGTTCCCGCCAATCTGGTACATATACCCGGCCACCGGGGCCGTCAGTGCCGGATACTTTGGCGACTCGCCCGCCACCAGCGCCGCAGTAAATGCCGTTCCGCCGCGGTACACCACGCGCACACCGTTGTTCTGGTACTCGGCCACAAACAGGTTGTAGTTGCTGTCAAACGCCACGCCGTACGTGTACGTCATCTGCGCCTGTGTCGCCGGGCAGCCGTCGCCCAGCGTGTCCAGCGCCGCCGCGCAAACACTGCCGTTGGCCGTCGTCCCGTTGTAGGTCGTAGATGTCATCCCCGCGTACAGCGATGTCATCGGTACCTGCATCATCGGCGCCACCTGTGCCTGCGCCGCTGCGCCACACAATACAGCCGCCGCTAGAATCCACCGCATCGTCTTCGCCGTCATTCCCATTGCGCTCTCCGCTCCCATCGCCATGCTCCTCATCGCCCGCCTCAGAAATGCAGTGTCCCGGAGACCTGCAATCTCCGCCCGTTCGTACCCACCACGCCGTTAGTGCCCGTCGTCGAAAGAATCACGCCGAAGTTTCCGTTCTTCGACGCCTGCGACGACATGTTCGCGTACGGCTGGTTCAGGTTCGGCGTGTTGAACACGTTGAACGCGTCTCCGCGCAACTCAAACGTATTCCGCTTGTCCGGCGTCAGGTACATCACCTTGCGCAGCGACATCGTTGTGTTGATGAACGCCGGTCCGGTCAGGTAGTTCCGCGGCAGCGTCCCGTACGTCCCCTTCGTCGGTATCGCCACCGCCGCCGTGTTGAACCACTCCGCCACCTTGTCCGTGCGGTGCCGGTTCGACGGCAGCACCGGGTTCATCCCCGGCACCACGCTCACGTACTCCGGATGCTCGTCCCGCAGCGACGAATCACCGCTCGTCACAATGTTGAACGGATGCCCCGTCCTCGCCGTGTAGATGCCGTTGAACGTCCACCCCGTCAGTGCGCTCCGTACCGTGCGCGGCCCGTACCGCATCGGCTTGAAGCGCAGCACAAATCCCATGTTGAACGTCTGCCGCGCGTTGAAGTCGCTGACGGCGCGGTGCGCGCTCAGCATCGGCTGGTCCGAAGTGTTGCTGATGCTCAACCCGTTGCTCGACACATCCAGCGACTTCGAGTACGTGTACGAGGACATCAGGCTCAGCATCTTCCGGTTGCGCATCGTGAAGATCGCCTGGAACGCGTTGTAGCTGGCCGTCCCCACCGTCATGTAGTCCAGCGCACCCGTCCCGCCGTAGTTATAACCCGGATATTGCACGCGTGCCGTGTACGAACTCTGTGTCGCCGCCGCGCTCGTGCAGTACACCGACGGATTGATCTGATAGTACGAACCCGAGCAATCGTAGATGGCCGGGTTGTTGTCGTACCCCAGCGCCATGTGCCGGCTGAACCGCCCCACGTAGTTCACCTCCAGCGTCGAGCTGCCCCGCAGCCGCTGCTGGATGCCCAGGTTCACGCCCTCCGTATACGGAGTGCGGAACGCCGGGTCCGGGTATTGAATCGCATACGGCGTCGTGAACTGAGCCTGCCCCGCCACGTAGTTCTGCGGTATCGCGTTGAATCCCAGCAAAGGCTGGCTCAGTCCGCCCGGGTTCTCCGTGTACGTTGCCTGATAGTGGAACGGCGCGCTCACGCCCACCACCAGCGCGTTGATGGCGTCGTAGAAGATGCCCAACCCGCCTCGAATACTTGTCTTTCCGTTCCCGAAGACGTCATAGGCGAAACCAAACCGTGGCGCCACATTCGAATAATCAGTGTTCACCAGCGAACGTGGTATCCCGGGATCACCCACAAACGCCAGATTCGGCGGGGCCCCGGGGAACACAGTGGACTGGTACCCGGGCTTGAACGTCGCCGCCTGCCCGTCCGGCTGATACCACATGAACGGCATCTCGTAACGCACGCCCAGATTCAGCGTCAGCCGCGGCGACACCCGCCAGTCGTCCTGCGCGTACAAGTACAGGTCGTGCTGCACCGCCGCCTGATTCGTTGCATTCCCGAAGCTCGAAGTATAGATGAGCCCCATCAGCAGATCCGCTATCGAGATGTCGTTCTCCGGCGGCTTGATCGTGCTTCCCGCCACGCTCTCGTAGTTGTTGAACGACATGCTCGGCGCCGTGTCGAACACATGCAGGTACTGTAGCCGCAGGTACTCCACGCCCGCCTGGATGTTGTGCGTTCCATGCGTCCAAGTCAACGAGTCGTCCAGTTCAATGTTCTCGTTGATTGTGTCCGACCAGTTCTGCGTCGTTGTCCCCAGCGTGAACCGACTGCTCAGGCTGAAATAGGGCAGCGTGCCGTGTCCCGGCTGCGTGTAATTTGCTCCCATCGCCGTCAGCGTGCTCGGGTCAGTGGGCGTAATCGTGTAGTCGTACCGCTTGTACGCAGCCCGTGCCGTGTTCAGCAGGTTCGGGGTGATTACCCAGGTGTCCCCGATGTTCCCAAAATGGATGGCGCCGAAGTTCGCGTTGATCTCGTAGTTCGCCACGCCCACGCCCGTAGATGGCACCCCGTTTGCCGTCAGGTCATCGGCCGACGTCTGATAGTACCGCACGTCAATCGTGTGCCGGTTCAGGCTCCAGTCCACCCGCACCAATCCGTTCTGGTCGTTGCGCGGCTGTTTGGCCGTCGTCACCGCGTACGGCAGCGCCGAACCCGGTATGGTCAGCGTCGGCAGGGCCAGCCGGTTGAACAGGTTCACCGCCACCGGATTGAAGCAGAGACTCGGCACCTCGTAGTTCGGCATCGGCGATGGCACCGTCGTCAGCAATGTCCAGCACGGCGATGTCCCCGTCCCGCCCTGCACCTGCCACGCCGAGTTCAGCGCCGGCTCCACCACGCTCAACCCCAGCCCCGTACTCTGTCCCCAGTTCGGCATCGTCACCTGCTGGTTCGACACCGGATCAATCGGATAGTCCCCCGGATTATTGAAGCTCGCGCACGTCCCGTCGCCCGCCGCAGCAAACGCCGGCGTCACGCACGCACGCTTCACTCCCGGCGCGGAAAATCCCCGCTCGGCCAGCGTCGGTGTCGTCGCTTCGGCCACCACCGTGCTTACATCGCGCAGGTCCTGGTACGTCAGCGCATAGAAGATCTTGTCCTTCTTGATCGGCCCCGCCAGATGCGCCCCGAACTGGTTGTACACCAGCCCCGGGTTCTGCTTGGAGATGTAGTCGTACGCGTTGAAGTACCGGTTCTGTACGTACTCCCATATCTCCCCGTGCGTCGTGTTCGTGCCTCCGCGCGTCAGCACGTTGAATACACTGCCCACGTTGCGTCCGTACTGAGCCTTGAAGTTGTTCAGCAGCACGCTCACTTCCTGCAATCCCTGATGCGCCGGAAAGTTCAGCCCCGTGTTGTTGTACAGGTTGTTCCACAGCGCTCCGTCCAGCAGGAACAGGTTTTGGTTCGACCGCGTTCCGCTGATGTTGTACGTCGGCCCGCAGGTATCGCAGGTGAACGTCGTCGGCGCGTTCACGTCCACCACGCCCGGCAGCAGCGACGCCGTCTCCACCACGTTGTTGCCGTCCAGCGGCAGGTTCTGCACCAGTTGGTCATCAATCACTGCGCCCAGCGTCGCGCTCCGTGTGTCCACTACCGAGCTGCCCGCCTCCACCGTCACCGTCGCGTTCTCCGCCGACGCTACTTGCATCTCCGTGTCTATCTGCAGGTTCTCGCCCGCGTTCACCATGATCTGGTCCACCACATACGGTGCAAACCCCGTCGTCGTCACCGTCATCGTGTACGTGTCCACCGGCACCGCGTTCAGCGTGTACTCGCCCTGTGCGTTGCTCGTCACCGCCACCTGCCGCGGCTGTGCCGTGGACTTCAGCGTCACCGTCGCGCCCGCCACCGCCAGACCCTGCGGATCCGTCACCCGTCCCGTGATCGTGCCCGTGTTCCCCGCCTGCGCCCACATCCCTGCGCTGCCCGCCACCAACAGCAGTGCAACCGCCATCGTCCTCACGTGCCTCAGAATCCAGTTCGCTTTCATCATCTTCTTTCCGTCTCCGCCACTTCCTTCATTCACACCATGTCCCATGCTGACCGGAAATCCGTTTCCAGCTTGCAATTTGATTTCATCTCCGCACAATATCCGCATCCCATCTTCAATTTGCGCTAACTTACTCCATTCATTACAAGTTAGCTCTACTCTCATTTACGTTTCCGCGGCACCTGAGTTTGAAATCCACATTCACAATACGCGCCTCTTCGCTGATTAGTAAAGAAAGATATACTAATCTCTTTCATTGATGGAACTTATCACACTGCTCGTGCGTAGCAACCCCTCTCATCTCTCTTCCTCCTGAGTAGATCCCTCTTGTAAGTCCTGCTCATAACCCTTCCCACACACACCTCCGGCCACTCGCATATCACCTGAATTTGTTCTACGACTTCAATCCACACAATTCGCTAATTCACCCTCTAATTCACCACGCTCATGCCCGCACCACTCCATGCTATAACCATCAATTCACCATCCATCACCGCGCTTTTCTCCATCGAAAGCCGCGCTTTTCTCCATTGTCTTGCGGCAAAAGCTGGCGTATCGTGGTGCTGAAATCCGCGGAGAATCCACGATGTTCACCCTGCGCAGCAACGATTTCACCGACGGCAAATACATGCCTATCCTCCATGTTTTCAATGGCTTCGGACACTCCGGCCAGAACATCTCCCCACACCTCGCCTGGTCCGGCGCGCCCGCCGGTACAAAGTCTTTCGTTCTAACCTGTTACGACCCTGACGCCCCCACAGGCAGTGGCTGGTGGCACTGGCTGGTCTCCAATATCCCACCTAATGTCAACGAGTTGCCAACCGGCGCCAGCCCCGCCCTCCTCCCCCCCGCCGCCATCGAGTCCCGCACCGACTTCGGCCCCCCTGGCTATGGCGGCCCCGCCCCTCCCCCCGGCCCTCCCCACCGCTACATCTTCACCCTCTTCGCCATGAAAATTGACAAGCTGGATGTCACTCCCGACACCCCTGCTGCCATGATTGGTTTTCAGTGCAATTTCAATTACTTGGCTAAGACTTCTCTCACCGCTCTATATGGTAAATAGTGGTATTTTTTTACCACTATTTTCAATGTCTGAACCAGTCTCTCTTGGGGTTGGCGAGTGCTGTCCAGTCAACAAGGATAGCGTTGAGTCGCTCGACGGCGCGGAGGAGGACGAGGCCGGCGGCGCGGGCGTCCTCGGCGGCGTCGTGGGCCTGGTAGCGGATGCGGAAGTGCTCTGCAAGGCGGGGGAGGCCGTGGCCGGGGAGTTCGGGAAAGGCAAGGCGCGCGATGCGGCAGGTGTCGAGCCAAGCGGCGACGGGCCAGTCGGGGATGGAGTAACGCGCGTTCGCTGCCTGGAGGACGCGCTGGTCGAAGTTGGTGTGGCTGGCGAGGACCTGATGGCGGGTGTGTTTGCGAATCTCGCGGACGAGCGTGCCCCAGTGCGGCTCGCCAGCAACGTCGTCGTCGTCGATGCCGTGGATGCGGCGATTCCAGTACGAGATGGGCGATTCGGGATCGACAAGCGCGCCCCACTGGAAGGTGCAGCGGCCGCGCTCGAATCCGGCGAGTCCGATCTGGCAGACGGAGCCGGGCTCGGAGTTGGCGGTCTCGAAGTCGAGGACGAGGAAGTCGAAGGGCATGGGCTTTTTTATGATGCGGCAGGCGAGTCAAAATCTTTTTCCCAGATAGCCATGAGGACGGAGGCGAGGCAATTGCCGATGACGTTGACGGAGGTGCGGGCCATGTCCATGAGGACGTCGACGCCGAAGACGAGCAGGAGCGGCCAGACAGGGAGGCCGAAGCTGGGGAGGGTGGCCATGAGGACGAGGAAGGTTCCGCGGGCGACGCCGGCGACGCCTTTGCTGGCGAGCATGAGGATGAGCAGGATGAAGAGCTGGCGGCCGAGGGTGAGGTGGATTCCGGCGGCCTGCGCGGTGAAGACGGCGGCGATGGCGAGGTAGAGCGTGGAACCGTCGAGGTTGAAGGAGTATCCGGCGGGGATGACAAAGGCGGCGATGCGTCGGGGGACGCCGAGGGCCTGCATGCGTTCGAGGGCGGCGGGGAGCGCGGCCTCGGAGGTGGAGGTGGCGAAGGCGATGGTGGCGGGTTCGGCGACGGCGGCGAGGAAGCGGCGCAGCGGAACGCGGGCGAGGAGCGCGATGGGCAGCAGAACGACAAGGATGAAGATGGCGAGGGCGATGTAGAGGGTGGCGAGCAGGCGTCCGCAGTTGAGCAGGAAACCGATGCCCATGCGGGCGACGGTGGAGGCCATGGCCGCTCCGACGCCGATGGGAGCGAAGTACATGACGATGGAGGTGAAGCGGAACATGACCTGCGAGACGGCTTCGGCGAAGGAGACGAGGGTGGAGCGATAGGGGTCGGGTGCGAGGGAGACGGCGACACCAAAGAGGATGGCGAAGATCACGACCTGGATGACCTGACCTTCGGCGACGGACTTGGCGAGGTTCTCCGGGAAGAGATGGAGGAGAGAGTCGGACCAGGTGAGCGCCGCGACGGGGGCGGATGCGGTGGATTCAGCGAGTGTGGGCGTGGCGGGAGCGTTGACGCCGACGCCGGCGCGGCTGATGTTGATGGCGGCGAGACCGATGACGAGGGCGAGGGTGGTGACGAGTTCGAAGTAGAGGATGGTTTTGAGGCCGAGGCGTCCGACGGAGCGGAGACCGCCGTGGCCGGCGATTCCGCTGATGAGGGTGGAGAGGATGAGCGGAGCGACGATGCACTTGATGAGGCGGAGGAAGATGTCGGCGAGGACGCGGGATTGGAGGGCAGCGCGGGGGGCGTCGAGGCCAAGTTCGATGCCGGCGAGCATGGCGGCGAAGATGAAAGCGGTGAGGGAGCGCTTGCGGGCGGCGTAGAGGAAGAAGAGCGCGAGGACGAGGAGTCGGACGGCGATGGCGAGCGCGTGGGGCAAGAGTCTGGCTCCGATGGGGAATTCTATCGCATACAACTCATTGTGCGATTCATGCGCCTGTGTTCCACTGGCGGGGATGCGTGAAGACGCGAGGAGAGAGCGATGAAGCGAGTGATGGCGTTGGCGGTGATGGTGGCGATGGCGGCGGGAGTAGCGATGGCGCAGGCGACGGGGCCGTGGAGCGTGGTGAAGACGGCGAAGGTGGGCGGCGAGGGCGGATACGACCACATCGCGCTGGATGCGTCGGCGCGGCGGCTGTATGTGCCGCGCATCGGGCCGACGGGACGGATATCGGTGTTCAACGCGGATACGCTGGAGCCGGTAGGGGAGATTGCGGGAGTGATCGCGCACAGCGTGGCGCTGGACGCGGCCAGCGGGCACGGGTTCGCGGGCAGCAAGCCGGTGGCGATGTGGGACACGACGACGCTGAAGCTCATCCAGAAGATCGATGTGCAGGGCGGGCCGGACAACATTTTGGCCGACGGCGGGCGTGTGTATGTGCTGGGGCATGAGACTCCGCAGGTGACGGTGTTGAACGCGAAGGACGGATCGATTGCGGGGACGGTGAACGTGGAGGGCGGGCCGGAGCAGGGCGTGAGCGACGGAAAGAACCTGTACATCGTGCTGGAGGATGCGGGCGCGATTGCGGTGGTGGACGAGCAGACGCTGAAGGTGACGAGGACACTGAGCCTGGAGGGCAAGGGCGGCGGATGCACGGGGCTGGCGCTGGACGCGAAGAAGGGCGTGCTGTTTGCGACGTGCCGCGAGCCGAAGGCGATGGTGATGGTGCGGGTGAGCGACGGGAAGGTTCTGGGAAGCCTGCCGATCGGCGCGGGGACGGACTGCGCGGATTTCGACGCGACGACGGGCGAGGCGTTCAGCGCGAACGCCGAGGGGACGCTGACGGTGGTGAAGGCGGACGCGGCGGGGACGTATGCGGTGGAGCAGGTGCTGACGACCAAGCCGCGGGCGCGGACGACGGCGCTGGATGCGAAGGCGGGAAAGATTTACACGGTGACGGCGGACTTCACGCCGCCGCCGGCGAATGCACCGAAGGTGAACGGACGTCCGCCGCGGCCGACGATGGTGCCAGACACGTTCAGCATCATGGTGCTGGGGCGGTAGTTCCCTTCTCCTTGAGCAAGCAGCCACACGATAGACAAAAGACTTGGTTAGAAAAGTAAAGGCGGCTTCGGCAAAGTGGAAGTTCTCTGGATTCTTCGACTACGCATCGCAAAGAACGCGATGCTTCGCTCAGAATGACAGCTTGAAAATCAATCATGCAAACCCACACAACGCAAAGAGCGCGTTGTGTGGGCGAATTGTGCAAACTTAGATTTTGAAATTAATGGACTTGGGCTGGGTGAAGAGCAGGAGGTAGTCTGCGCCGCCGGCCTTGGAGTCTGTACCGGACATCTTGAATCCGCCGAAGGGGTGCGCGCCGACCATGGCGCCGGTGCACTTGCGGTTGAAGTAGAGGTTGCCGACGTGGAACTCGCGGGCGGCACGGGCGAGCTTTTCGGGGTCGCGGGAGTAGAGTGCGCCGGTGAGGCCGAACTCGGTGTCGTTGGCGATCTGGAGCGCGTGGTCGAAGCTGTCGGCACGGATGGCGGAGAGGACGGGGCCAAAGATCTCCTGCTGATTGACGGGGTGCGAGGGCGGGAGACCGTCGACGAGGGTGGGCTGGACGTAGAAGCCTTCGGCGGGGAGTTCGGATTGGCGGCAGCGGGTGAGGAGACGGCCGTCGCGGCGGGCGTGCTCGATGGCGGCGAGGATGTCCTTTTGGGCAGCGGCGGAGATGACGGGGCCGGCGGCGAAGTTTTCGACGGGGTCGCCGATGGGGAGGGCGTTGATGCATTCGGTGAGCGCGGCGACGAAGCGGTCGTAGACGGCGGTGTGGATGATGACGCGGGAGCAGGCGCTGCACTTCTGTCCGTTGAAGCCGAAGGCGGAGGCGACGACACCTGCGGCGGCGGAGTCGAGGTCGGCGTCGTCGGAGACGATGATGGCGTCCTTGCCGCCGAGTTCGAGGATGGTGCGCTTGATGCCGGGCTGGCCGGGAAGGACGCGTGCGGCGGCGAGGTGGATGTCGAGGCCGACGGGCTTGCTGCCGGTGAAGGAGATGAAGCTGATGCGGGGATGGCGGACGAGTTCCGCGCCGAAGGCACTGCTGCCCTGCGCGAGGGTGACGACGCCGGCGGGAAGTCCGCACTCGGTGAGCAGAGCGACGAAGCGGCAGGCGATGGTGGGCGTGAAGGAAGCGGGCTTGAGGACGACGGTGTTGCCGGTGACGATGGCGGCGCAGGTCATGCCGGCCATGATGGCGAGCGGGAAGTTCCACGGAGGGATGACGGCGCCGACGCCGAGCGGGAGGTAGTGGAGCTCGTTGCACTCGCCGGGAAGCTGGATGCGCGGAGTGGCGGCGGCGAGACGGAGGGCCTCGCGGGCGTAGAACTCGAGGAAGTCGATGGTCTCGCCGACGTCGGCATCGGCTTCGGCGTAGTTCTTGCCGGCCTCGAAGGTGAGCCAGGCGCAGAACTCGAACTTGCGTTCGCGGAGAAGGGTTGCGGCGCGAAGGAGGAGCGCGGCGCGGTCTTGCGCGGGGACGAGACGCCATGATGCGAAGGCGGATTCGGCGGCTTGGACGGCCTGCTCGACGTGGGCGGCCTCTGCGCGGGAGTGACGACCGACGATTTGCGAGGGATGTGAGGGGTTGACGGAGTCGAAGGTTGTGGGCGTGGCGATGGATTGGCCGGCGATGGTGAGCGGGTAGTGCTGGCCGAGCTGGGCGCGGACGGCGTCGAGGGCGGCGCGCATCTTTGCGGCGGTGGCGGGAGCGGAGAAGTCCTCGAAGGGCTCGTTGCGGAAGGCAGGGAGTTCAGTCATGTGGGTTCACCGAAGGATAAGGATACTTGAAATGATTTCTGTGGATGGGATGCGCGGTCAGCGGAGGAGGTTGCGGAGCAGGAAGAGGAGGTTGGCGGGGCGCTCGGCGAGGCGGCGCATGAAGTAGGGGTACCAGTGGCGGCCGAAGGGGACGTAGACGCGGACGCGGAATCCGCGGCTGACGAGGGAGAGCTGGAGGTCGCGGCGGATGCCGTAGAGCATCTGGAACTCGTAGGCGGAGGGCGGGATGTTGTTGGCGGCGGCGAAGGCGATGATGCGTTCGATGAGCCGGTCGTCGTGTGTGGCGAGGCCGTGGAAGACCCCGCTGGTGAGGAGGGTTTGGGCGAGGGCGAGGTAGGCGGCGTCCACGTCGGATTTGGCGGCGAAGGCGATGGATGGGGGTTCGAGATATGCGCCTTTGCAGAGGCGGATGCGGATGCCTTCTGCGAGGAGCGTGCGGAGGTCATCGGGCGTGCGGCGGAGGTAGGACTGGAGGACGACGCCGATGTTGGCGCTCTGCGGGCGGGCGTGGATGCGGCGGACGAGGTCGAGGGTGGCGGTGGTGTAGGGACTGCCTTCCATGTCCACGCGGAGGAAACCGTTGAGCGATGTGGCCTGCTCGGCGAGCGAGGCGACGATGCGCTCGGCGAGCGAGGCGACGATGCGCTCGGCGAGCGCGGGGCTGACATCCATGCCCATCTGGGAGAGCTTGAGGGAGACGTTGGCGTCGAGGCGCTGCGCTGCGATGGCAGTGAGCGCGGCCGTGTAGGCGGCGGCGGCGCGGGTGGCCTGGGCTTCGGTGGCGGTGTTTTCGCCGAGGGAGTCGAGGGTGACGCTGATTCCCTGCTGGTTGAGGGAGCGGGCGACGGCAAGGGCATCGTCGAGGGAGTGGCCGGCGACGAAGCGGCGGCTGAGGCGTCGGGCGAGCGCGGAGTGCTCGGAGAGCGTGCGCAGGCGCGCATTGCGGGAGAGGGCGATGAAGAGAGAGCGGAGAGGCGACATGGCTACGGGCAGGTGACGGCGACCGGATCCTTGATGAGACAGGCGCGGTCATAGTAACGCACGCCGTTCATTTCCTGATACTGCAAAATCGTGCGCTCGCCGGTGGAGGTGGGCGCGGAGGAGAGCGTTTGCGGCGTGACGGCGGGGGCGGCGGGGCCGTTGGCGAGGGCCTCGGAGATGACGCGGCCGGTGAGCTTGCCCTTGGCGGGAAGTTCGAAGCCGAGGATGTGGGCGATGGTGGGAGTGATGTCGATGTTGCCGACGGGAGCGGAGTCGGAGAATCCGCGCTTGAAGTCTGGGCCGATGGCGGCCATGGAGTTGAGGGTCTGCTCGCGGGAGAGCGCGCCGTGGTTGCCCTGACCTTCTTCGAGCGTGCCGGCGGCGATGACGACGCCGGACTGGAGGTCGCCGGGAGTTTGCAGGAAGGTTTTATAGCTGACGACGATGGCGGGGCGCGGCATGCGGGCAGCACCGGTGAGTCCGACGGCGGACATGGGCAGCGAGCCGGGGCAGTCGGTAGGCGCGGGGCAGTACTGGTCGTCGACGAAGACGCCGCCGACGTAGTCGAGATGGGTGAGGACGACGACGGCGTTGCGGACGGCTTCTGTGGAGCGGGTGGGAGCGTAGATGAGCTCGGAGCCGCCGTTGGGGGCGACGATGAGTTGGGCGTCTGCGGCGTCGACGCGGGTGACGGTGTCGCCGAGGAGTCCGCCGCCGGAGGGATGCTGGGAGATTTCGCCGGAGAGTTGAAGCTCGGCGTAGGGGGATGAGCCGGTGGTGGCGCGGGTGGCGCTGTCGAAGATGCGGAGGTGGCCGCGGATGGCGAGGTCGATGGCGAGGAATCCGACGGGGAGTGTGCCGGGCTTTTCGCAGGCGTCGCGGCGGATGTCGGTGCAGGTGTCGGCGTAGGTGAGGTTGGCGGAGACCTCGGCGGTGGAGGCGGTGGGAGAGATTTCGCGGCGGGAGATGGTGGCGAAGCCGTGGTCGCTGGTGAGGATGACGTCTGTGGTGGCCTTGAGCGCGGGGTGTGCGTCGAGGAAGGCGAGGAGCTGGGCGAGGTCGTGGTCGGCGTTCTGGAGAGCGCGGTGCGAGGTGGGGCCGTTGATGCCGGGAGTGAGCTGCTGGAGGCTGTCTCCCTGATTGTGCTGGGTGCCGTCGGGATCGCGCGACCAGAAGAGGAGGACGAAGGGTTTGGAGTCTGCAGCAAAGGCGGGAAGGATGGCGCGGGTGGCGACGTCCGCAAACCACTGCTGCTGGACGCGGTTGGCGTCTAGGGTGCCGGGGGTGAGCGGGCCGCCGGAGTTGCCGTTGTTCCAGGGGGAGTCTGCGGCGAAACCGTTGGAGCGCAGCGGCGCGGTGAGGGGCAGGTCGGCGGCGGCGAGGAGGTCGAGGACGGATTGCGGGAGATGGAAGCCGGCGGGGGTTCCGGTGGCGTCGTCGATGACGATGGAGCCGCGGGAGTCGAGGGCGTTGAACTCGTCGAAGCCGAGGGAGTCGATGAGCTGGATGGCGGTGGGGCCGATTTTGCCGATGGCGGCGACGTTGTAGCCGTGGTCGCGGGCGACGGAGAGCAACGGACGCTCGTTGAGGTAGTTGCCGCTGAAGGCGGCGTTGAGGTCGGCGAGGTATTCGTCGTTCTCGATGAAGGGGAGGATGGTGCCGAGGGGCGCGGAGGGGTCGGGGCGCGAGAGCCAGAGGCCGGGATAGAGGACGTTGGCGAAGTCACCGGTGTCTCCGAGGCCGTGGCCGGTGGCGATGACACTGGCGTTGGCGGTGGTGACGGAGGGGTAGACGGAGTGGGAGTTGGGGAAGTCCACGCCGGTGGAGCGGAGGCGCGAGAAGGCGGGCATGTCGGTGGGATTGACGGAGCCGCGGCGGAGGCCGTCTGCAACGAAGAGGATGACATTGTGGCAGGCAGGGGGCGCAGGTGTGGGTGGCGCGGTCTGGGCGGAGGCGGCGAGGGTCGTCGCAAACAAGCAGAGCGGGAGCAGGCGGCGTGTCATGCAGAAAGCATAACGCACACACTTTACATTTTGTTGCGGTCGGCTGGGGCCAGGATTTCGGCGAGGTGGAGGGGTTGGGCGGAGGAGTTCTGGGTGACCTGCTGGCGGCAACTGAAGCCGTCGATGCAAAGGGTGGCGGCGGGATTGGATTGGACGGCGGGGAGCAGGCGGCTGTTGGCGATGGCTTGCGAGACTTCAAACTTGTCGGCCTCGAAGCCGAAGGGGCCAGCCATGCCGCAGCAGCCGGAGTCGAGGAGTTCGACGCTGGCTCCGGTGGCGCGGAGGAGGGTGAGTTCGGCCTCCATGCCGCACTCGGATTTCTGGTGGCAGTGGCCGTGCACGATTATTTTTTCGTCGAGGCGCTGCGGGGGTTGGTAGTTGGGCGCGAACTTGGCGAGGAACTCACTTAATAGATAGGTGTGCGCGGCGAGGCGCGGCGAGCGTGGGTCGTTGGGGAGCAGGTTGAGAAGCTCGTCGCGGAAGACGGAGGCGCAACTGGGTTCGAGGACGACGATGGGGGTTCCGTTGGCGAGGTGCGGGGCGAGGACATCGAGGGTGCGGAGGAGATACTTGCGCGCGGTGTTGAGCATTCCGAAGTCGTA
>Ga0316218_1000377_pt1 | contig 64518 bp, 47 predicted proteins | sample TBH18003metaG_FD_203634 | JGI IMG/M metagenome (GOLD analysis project Ga0316218, IMG submission 203634) | Freshwater microbial communities from Trout Bog Lake, Wisconsin, USA - TBH18003 | ecosystem: Environmental > Aquatic > Freshwater > Lake > Hypolimnion/Profundal zone | place: USA: Wisconsin... | reverse complement strand
TTTGGGTAATTCCTGAGACCAATCGCTTCGAAAGCGGTGGAGATTCCTTTCCATTACTCACAAGTTTGCAAATCGGGCGCAGGAGTGAGAACGGAGCCCCGAACGTTGTCATCCTGAGCCTGCGAAGAGCCTGTCCTGAGTCTGTCGAAGGAATCTCACGAGGCGATCGCGACGTTCGTTTCAGTCGGCACATAATCGGGACGGACGGCTCATCGGGCGGCGCTGTCAGCTTCGAGAACGGTGAATGGTGACCTAACGCCGGCTGGCCTGCCGTGAGATCCTTCGCAAGCTCAGGATGACAAATAATATGGGCCGCTCCGGTTTCCGTGCTCGGCTTCCGGTTTGTGGGTAATGGAAAGGGCACTTCACCGCAGTCCACGACGCTAGCGCGAGCCTCCTCTGCCGTTTTGGGGTCATCCATTTCGGACCGCGCCGGCGGTGGGCTCATTTTCATTCTTCAATTCGGCCGTTCTTTCCAGAAGAGGTCAGGGTGTCTGAGACTAGTGCCCTGTATCACGAATAGCGTCGCATCTGCGACGATATTGATGATACAGGGCACTAGCGTTGCGTGCGAGAGAGCTTCTCCTCAACAAGAGCAGCATATTTTTTCCGGAGAATCGGGTGTGTGGTGTACTCAAAATAGCGATGCAATCCGTGCGCACTGCAACGAGCGCAGAGAGGATGGCGCGTCTTGGCGTTGCGCACCTCATCCGGCGTCATTTCTAAGAAGCGGCCAAGTCTCGTCGTCCGTTTTTCATAAGCCGCGCAGCAAATGTGAATATCCCCGGCGGCATCAAGGACGATCTGGTCATGGAGCAATCCGCACGCTTCCTTCTTGAAAAGTCTTGCCTCGTCAATGGCCTTATCGATTGGCAACGCCAAGTGGTCGTCCACAAAACGCTTTTTCTCGGGAGAAAGCCTGCCTTCGGCCAATTCGATCACTCTCTCCAGCGGCATATAGTAAGCCCAGTCCTCCAGCCAATCGAAGCCCAGGGAACGTGCAAATTGCTTCATCGGCTCTACCTCGTCCAAATTGTGTAAGTACTTATGGTAGTAAACATAAATCGCCGTCCTGCGATTGCGCAGCCGCTTTTTTGCCTCGCTCAAGAGGCGCATGTTTCTTTTGACCGTCTCAATCTCCCCATGAACGTGGGTCTGTCCGTAGATCGCCTGAGTATAACCAGAAAGGGAAATCCTAAGAGTGTCAGGCTTAGCCAATAGAACATCATCCGCTCTTCGTATAAGGTTCAAATTGCTGCTAAGAGTGCAAATCAAGTTTTCCCGCTTCACGCAACGTATAAACTCGGGCAGATCGGGATGCAGGAATGGCTCGGTCCAATTAAAAAGCGCCACGCCTACGATTCCAAATTCCCGTTTCGCTTTTTGAAGTATTTGCTCAAAAACCGACAACGCAAGTCTCCCCCCTCCTTTTTCATTTTCAGTGTTTCCTATTGGACAGGATGGGCAGCGCAAGTTGCATGATCCGACAATATCGATGTACATCATCATCGGTTTGGCGGAGCCCGGCGGATAAACCCATTGATAGAGCGGGTAGAACGCCCATCGCGGGATATAATCTCCAAACCGGCGATAAGCATCGGACGCAATTGACTGGATGAAACGGCGCATATTCAGGCTTTTCTGCAATAAGCCGTTGCCGACTTTAAACTCATCTTCAACGCTTACAGCTTTCTGCAGAAAGTTACAAGCGGTTTTCCCAGAGCTTGTGAAAAAAGTAGGGAGGGGTCGCGCGAGAGCAAGAAATGGCCTATGGCAAGGCGCGGCGAGGGCGCATCCCCGCTGCGGGCTGTAACCGAGCCACAACGCCGCCAGAGGCCATTTTTTGCTCTCGCCCGGAGGGTTGCGTCTCTTTTGGCGCTGGCCGGCGTTGCTCGTCGGTCGCTTCGGATCAATCGTTTTGCCTGGACAGCGTGATGGCGAGAACTGCCTCGCCCATCACCGCGTTCCATGCCACGGCCAGGGGAATACAGGCGCAGAAAGCATGGTAGTTGTAGTGTCCTGCCAGGACATTGACAAGCGATCCCGCAACGTCGTTTGGTGTTCCAAATGCGCGCATCCCCCGTACGGCGAAACTGTTCTGTTCGGCGAGACGCCGAATAATGGGAGGCGTGGGATAGGAGATGTGCCGCGGAGTGTCGAACCCATGCCATTTGCGCCCGAACATTCTGAACTCGACTGACTCGATGTTCGGCACCGTAAAATAAAACTGGCCACCGGGTTTGAGCAGCCGGCGGGCGAGTGCGAAGGCGGCACTCGGGTCGCTAAGATGCTCAAGCACGAAATGCATCGAGACCGCGTCGAACGACTCTCCGCATTTCGCCTCCAGATCCACAACGTTTGAGAATACCGGCAGTTTCAATTCCCGCGAGAGGCGTGCCGCATGGTCCGCATTGGGTTCAAAGCCGACCGGTTGATGCCCGCGGTTCGCCATATCCCTGATAAACCAGCCGTCCCCGCATCCGTAATCGAGAATGCGGCTTCCCGATGTCTTCGGTGGCGCATAGTAGGCCTTTTCCATCAACAACCGGCGAAGCGTTTCGTGCAGCCAAGATTTGCCTTGGTGAACCTGGTAGGCTTCGTAATAGATGCTCATATCGGCGGGAACCGGATGCAACTGCACGAGGCTGCAGGCCGAACATCGAAAGTAATCGAACTCCCCCGGCTTTCGCATGTAGTAGTCCCGGCATCCCAGCAAAAAAGGCTCGGCTTGGGCGGAACCGCAACAAAGACAGCGAAAAGTCGGGACAGTCATGGCGGATAAAATTCGAAAATCTTCGCGTTTGAGCATTCTGTCAACGGAAAAGGCGGTTTACGAGCTCCTCACGCAATCTTCAGCGATAGGGAAGAAGTTCGCTGAGGGGAGCGTGGGCATCCTGCCCGTAGTCGCCGGCATCCTGTCGGCGACCTCTGGCGAACGCCCTGTCTCGGATGTCATGTTTCCGGCTCAACACATCCCTAACGGTCGCAAGCATTCCGGTCGCCGTGTATTCGCGTCCGCAGTCCGCAGGATGCCGACACGTGCGGGCAGGATGCGCGCGCTCCCCTCAGCCAGCACGCGCGCTCCCCGGAAAGCGGAGTCCTCGGGTTCCGCATCATTGCTTTCTTCGCTAAAGATCGGGATTGGAAATTCGATTTTCCGATTTTGCTTGCTTCTTGATTTGGCCTAATATGTTCGGCATGGGTTGTTTTAGCGTTTCGTGCTTCCATACTTGTCGCGCTGCAAGAAATAGGGTTCTTGAAGCGGTGGACGTCGCGGCTGTAGCGGTTGTTGTTTCGATGCTGCTTGCGCCCCCCCCTTGATATTTCCGAAACCGTTTGCGGAAACCGCGATCTCCGCTTAAAACTGCCGAAAGTATCCTCCTTTGATGAAAAAAATTCTACATCCTGTATTGAGTCGATTCTGGCCGTATCTCCTGTTGACGGCACTGGCGGTGTTTTTCTTGGCTGACGTCTGGTTTGGTGGAAGAACTTTGTACTTGCGGGACCTGGTTTTCGGGGAGGAAACTGCCCGGATATATCTTGGAAGGGCAATAGCGGGGGGGCACATTCCAACTTGGTATTCTCATAGCCAATGCGGTGTTCCATTTGCCGCCTCCCCCTATAGTTGCGCTTTCTATCCACCGGAGTGGCTTTTGGCCCTCCCTTCATTGGAGTGGGCTATCCGCTTGAGTTGGACCTTCCTAATCGCGTTGATTGCCGGAAGCTCGTACGCGTTGGCGCGGCATTGGCGCTTGGGAATCGCTTCGTCCGTCTTCGCGTCTGTAAGCTTTACCTTTTGCACATTTTGCGTTGGGTGGATAGAGTTTGTCCACTCCCTCTCCTGCATAGCTTGGGGGATGGTGGGGATGCTGTCGGTCAGCCGCATTATCGACCGAACGGCGGCGGATGATCCGCGGCATTCAGAGACCGGGACTGCTCTGTTTTTGTGGGGGTCACTCGTGCGCAATGCCGCTTCCATTGCTGCCTTGGCTGTGGCTTTCGCACTCCAAATCTTCAGCAATGGCGAATTTGTTTATTATTTTACTTTGTTGGTCGTGGCCTACGGAGTAGCGCGATGGGTCCATCATGGAAGTTGGACCGCGATGGGCGTTTCGATGTTGTGGATTGCACTCGCGGGCGCATTTGCTCTGGCGTTGGCGATGCCACAATTGCTCGGCACGATAGAATTGATGGGGTTTTCCGATAGAGCCGGCGAAATCGACCCGGGTCTTGCAATGGCATCCGCTCATCCGCGGCAATGGTTGGCGCTGCTGCTTCCCTTTCTTTACGGGCGTCCTGGCTATCCGAACGCCTATTGGGCGCCTACGATTTATGAATTTGCGATAGGGCACTGCTACGTGGGCATCCTGCCTCTCATAGCGTCATTATTTTGCTGGTTGCGTCGCAAGGGCGACTCTCTTGACTGGAAAGCGCGTGAGCGACGGTTTTTGGTGTGGTTTTTTACGGCTGTCTTGGCGGTTGGACTGATCATGTCCGCTGGAAAATACACTCCGGCTTATGGTTTTCTCCACCATTGGCTCCCCGGCCTGGGGCATTTCCGGTTTCCAGTAAAGTTCTATTTTTTCGTCGCCTTCGCCCTGTCGATGCTCGGTGCGTTGGGCTTTCAGTCGCTGCTCGATTCGCGTGAAAAGGATGGGCAACGGGCTCAAATCCGGCTCTGGTGGGTTGCGGCAAGCTGCTTTGGCCTGTTTCTCCTGGGTTACCTGATTTGCCTGTTTGACAGCGGCGTTCTGATCTGGCTGATGGCAAATCCCAACACGCCGTCGGTGGAGCAAGTGAATTCGGCGAGGACCGATTACACTTGGGCTGCGGTGTTTACGCTGCTGGGCTTGGGACTTTTTGGCATGCTGGCATTCCGGCGTGGTTCGGTGCGGTGGGTGCAGGGGGGGATCGTCGCCGTGGCGTTTATCAATTTGTGCGTGATTTCGCGGCAGGTGCAGCCGACGGGACCGGCTGGAATCTATTCGCGGCGACCGCTGGCATTGGCGAAAAGGCTCGGAACCGACCCGATGTATCGCTATTTCTCGACCTACTACGGCGCCCAGCAGTACGTTTATGGCGATACCCGCACGGATATCTGGGAATGGGCTGTCGATTCCGGAGCGACGAGTCACCTGCAACTGGAAGGGTTGTCCAGTCTGACTCCGGGGGGCTTGCCCTTGACTCGCTACACCCGGTTCTTCGGCGCGATGATGTCGGTTCCCCCGCCTCTCCAGGAAAAACTGGCGGACATGCTCTCGCTGCGTTACGTCATCGGCGGGGCGCCGTTTGAACAGATTCTCTGGGGCAATGCTTCACGCGAAGTCCGGATTGGCGAACGGCCACACCCGCTGCCTCGCGCGTTCGTGGTCTCGCGATGGCGTTCGGTGGCGGGGGCGGAACCGGTTTTGCAGGCGATAGCCTCCGAATCCTTCGACCCTCACACCGAGGCGATCGTCGAATCGCTTTCGGGAGAAACGCCGCCGCCCGGCGGGTCGGCGTCCAGTTCCCGCGAATCTGCCGGGGAAGTGCGTTCGTTTGTCGATCGCGGCAACTCGGTGACAATGGAAGTCGTCGCGAAGAACCGGGTGCTGTTGATCCTGGGGGACACATGGTATCCGGGCTGGACCGCCACGGTGGACGGCGTGAAAAGCCCCATCTTTCAGGCCAACTACCTCTTTCGCGGCGTCTTTGTTGAGGCGGGGACGCACCGCATCGAATTTTCATTCTGGCCGACGCATTTGACTGTCGGGCTCTGGTGCTTTGCGCTGGGCGCCGCGGCTTGTGTTGCCCTTGGGGTCGCGGGGCGCTTTTCAGGCAGGAGCGTCAGGACTCTCTGTTCCTCCGCATTACGACATAACTCTGCCCCATTGATGCAATAACAGAATAATGCGCCTTGATCTCTCTGAGGACGGCTAGATTCGGGTCGAAGGGCTGATTACGTGGAAGGTGGAATTTCACCGGAATTCCCATAATCCCGGAGATCTCTGCGGAATCCGCTTCGGCCAGACGCTGCAAATCCACGGTCGGTTGGGCTTGCAGGTAACCGGACGGCACTAGAATCAACTCCATTTTTGCAAGATCGGCGAGTTTGCGCCGCAGATGCTCTTCCAAATACATCTCCATGTAAGGGGCCATGTGATACTCGCACTGAAGTTTCCCGTTGAGCTTGAGAAACCGTTCCAATCCCTCGTCGCACCCCAGCGGAATTCCAAGGCGGGAAAACCGGAGCAACTCCCGGTAAGCTTCGGGAACGGGAAGCATTTTGCTGTAGTACAGGCCGGACTGCCGGGCTTCTCCGCCAACATATAAACATCCCTTCATCTGCGATGGATCCGCCAGCGCCTTCCGAATCTGGAGCGCTGCGGCAATGTCGCGACCCATATATCCGAAATCGTAACAACGCACCCAAAAAAGCAGCAAATAAATGATAACCGCCGGGATGAATAACCGGCTGCGCGCGCATGAAAGTGCGGCCAGAAAAAGCAGGAATATCCCGATTCCGTTCATGCAAACATGATAACCGTCTGTCCGGCCCAACGCGGCTACGATCAGCAAACCGATGACCACGCAAACCGCCAACGAGATTGCCCCGTCAAGGTTCCCGCGTTTAAAACCAATCAGGGTCAACCCCGGGATCACACAGAAAATCGCGGCCAGGAAGAATAAGTGCGACCCGTTTGGGTAAATGGGAAAATTGTCTCCACCGCCGCTGAAAGATAGAACCGCACTAAAATAGTCGCGGGAAAAACAAAAAATCGTAGCCGGAAGCACCATGGCCACCGCAAGCGCCGCCCAACAGAGACGACGGAATGGAGTCGTCCAAATTCGCACAAAATAGGCGATTGCGGCCAGCAATACCGCTATTCCTATTTCGGGCGAGACGGCAAAGGCCAGAAACGGAAACAAGAATGCCGCGCCCGCCACCGAGAGCATCTCTTGTGGACGATCAATAGCGTTTAACACAACCCGGTGCATTGCGAGAATGGAGGCTAACGGGAGCGCGTATCTTAGTGGCAGGTTGTGCAGCCCAAATGAAGGAGACGAGCAGCTCAGAGCAATGATCCAAAAGATCGTTCCCCTTGCAAATCTTCCCACCAGTTGACTCAATATATAATAAAATAAAAATAAACCACAGATGAAACCAAGAACAAATATCGCGCCGTATGCCTGCTCTATCGACAGGGCGCCCATCGAAAGGCAATACAGGTAATAGGGACCAAAGAGAAAGAAGGGGCCGTAATTACATTGAAAATCCCGGTAAGGATGAAAGCCCATTACCATCATATCGATTCGGGATAGAAAATAGGCGGATTCGTTTCCATAAGCCATGGGTGCCAGCCAAAACCAGCCGATACTGATAAGCGATGCAATTACCGACATCGCAACAAAGCTATTGAACAGGAACGGATCGCGGCACGGTTTCCCGGCATCCGGCATCATCGAGGAAAGGGCCTCGCGAATTGCGTCAAGCACTCCCAACGGCGATGGGAAAAAAAACTGCCAGGCCGCCATCATTCCAAGGCATGCGGCGATCCATACACACGCGGCGAAATTATTGAAGCCGTAGGTGTAGGACTGAGAATAAGCCGGCTGGGTTAGAGGTACATACCACGGCAGCAAAAAGACGCCCATTGCGAGTACCACGGCAAAAACCACAAGGAACTCCGCCGAACTCGACGAGAATGGGAAACGCCTTTCCTTGCCTTGTTGGCAAGACCTCTGCTCCACCGACGGAGTCGATGACGCGGCTAACCCGCCAAGGGGCTGAACGGGAAGGGGTTGCATGGGAACATCGTGGATATCGGGAGTATTCACAACGGCGGGACAAATGAACCGTTGTGCATGCTTTGTCAACCATTAAAGCTTCGCCGTTTTGGGAATTTCTCTGGGGCAACGCTTCACGCGAAGTCCGGATTGCCGAACGGCCCCACCCGCAGCCCCGCGCGTTCGTGATTTCGCAACGGCGCTCGGTGGCGGGGGGGGGGCGGAGCCTGTTTTGTAGGCGATCGCTTCCGAATCCTTCGACTCTCACACGGAGGCGATCGTCGAATCGCTTGCGGGAGAAACGCCGCCGCCCGGCGGGTCGGCGTCCAGTTCCCGCGAATCTGCCGGGGAGTGCGGTCGTTTGTCGATCATGAGAATTCAGTCGGCATGGAAGTCACTGCGAGGAGTCGTGCGCTGCTGGTGCTTGGGGACACATGGTACCCGGGGTGGACGGTGACCGTGGACGGGGTGAAATGTCCCATCTATCAGACGAACTATCTTTTTCGGGGGGGATTTCTTCAGCCCGGGACGCACCGGATCGAATTCTCGTTTCGACCGACGTATTGGACTGTCGGACTGTGGAGCTTTGGCCTGGCTGCGGCGGCCTGCGTCGCCTTGGTGGCGGCGTCGCGGTTTGTGCCAGGTTTCAAGCCTGGAAACGGCAGCTAAACCGTATTTTGCCCCTGACGCAGTTGCACTGCGTCACGCACCCATCCTTGAAGCTGTGCTTCGAAAGGCTTGCATTCATGGTTTGCTTCCAAGAATTCCAAGCGTGCTCGGCAGAACAGGAAAGAGTGGTTCGGCATTGGAGGTAGTTTGCCCTGCATCCACGGCGGCGAAGCAGCTTCGAAGATGGGTGCGTTACGAAGCCAAGTTGTTGTAACGAGGAAAAGGCGCCTCGAATCCTGTCATCCTGAGCCTGCGAAGGATCTCACGAAGCAGCCCGGATGTTCGTTTTAGTCGGCGCGTAATCGGAACTGACGGCCTATGCGGTTGACGCCGTCAGCTTCGAGAACGGTGAATGGTTGCAGACGCTGGCTGGCGTGTCGTGAGATCCTTCGCAAGCTCAGGATGACAAATAATAAAGGCCGCTCCGGCTTCCATGCTCGGCTTCCGATTTGTGGGTAATGCAAAGGGAGCTTTGCCGCACTACTAGACGCTGGCGCGACCACAACGTGCCCGCACCGAATGGCCTCACGTTGCTTCCAGGCAGAGATGATGATGTCTGAACCTTAATCCGGCGGTTGAATTGCCGCAAAAAAGCACAAAAGCCGCAAAGAGAAGGATATACAGAAGAAGACGGGCGCGGGAGAACTCACCCGCCGGGCGAACTCACGAATTTACAACCCGTCATCACATCCTCGTGATTCTGCGACTCTTGCGCTTTCTTGCGGCTATTTCTACTGCCGAATCTAGGCTGAATCCGTGTTCGACTGGTCGCCACAAAAAGAACGCCGGGGTTCGGAGGAACCCCGGCGTAGTCTCAGTTGGTTAAGGTTGCCTGTGGTTAGAACACGAAACGGACGCCTGCCCGGGTCATGTTTACGTCATTGCGGTTGCACATCCATTCCCAGCGCCAGTCGGCAAAGACGCCGATGTTTGGCGTGATGCGGTATTCCGCACCGAGACCGAGGTGCCCGAATCCGGTCGAACGGCCATCCCAAACTCCGCCGCCGCCGCCCAGGACATATGGCGCCCAGCAAACCTGGCCTTCGAACGGATAACGAAGGATGAGGCTGCCGGTCACCTGATTGGTAACGTCATGGAAGTTGCTGGAGCTTTGGCCCGGAATCGAGACGGTGCGCACCGTAACGCTGCCGTTGGGATTGACCACGCCGACTCCAGCGGTTTGACCGTTGCCGCCAATCACGGTGACACCGCCGGCCGGATTGGGAATGACAACCCCGCGGAACGTGTTGGTGTTGGCTCCCACCCACCAGTTGCCTTCGACGCTAACGCCGAAGTAACGGGCGAAGAAGTAGTCGAAGCCGACGCCGCCGCCGCTTCCGTCGCGGAAGTAGCGCTTGTGGTCGCTGGCGTTGATCACCAGATCGCCGTTGTGATCGAACTCTGGGGTGGCAGTAATGTCCCCGTTTGTGAGAGCGTCACGACTAATGCTACGATGAATGGCATCGCTGTATGTGTAGAAGAGGTCAAGCGCGAATTCCGTATCCCGGAAACACGGCGTGACCACTGGCTGTTTGTACTCTTTTGACATCACCGCTTCTCCGGCGAAGGACGTGCCCGCAATCGCGAAGGCCGCCAAGAGGGTCAATGCATATTTTTTCATATTGGTTTTCTCCTTTGGTTTGTCTCTGTATGTGCGATGGCAAGTCGCCCGGCACCAAGCAAAGAAGATTTCGCTTCGTTCGGCAAGAGGTTTTAACCCCGTCCAAAAGGTGAGGAAATCCCCTATCTCTCTGATTATCAGCGACTTACAAAGGTCGCTAGGAAGCCTTTACCCAAGATTGGCCTCGCGCAAACGCTCCGCAACGTCCTCTGCCTGCAGCGCCGCTACCATTTCGGCGATGTCTCCCTCCACGAACCGGTCCAGATTGTACAGCGTCAGCCCGACGCGGTGGTCAGTCACCCGGTTTTGCGGGTAATTGTAGGTGCGAACCTTTTCTTCGCGACCGCCGCCGCCGATCAGGCTGCGCCGGTGCGCCGAGTATTTCTCGGCTTCCTCCCGCTGCTTCTTTTCCAGAAGGCGCGAGCGAAGAATTCCCAGCGCCTTCTCCTTGTTCTTCTGCTGGCTGCGTCCGTCCTGGCAGCGAACGATGGTGCCAGTGGGGATGTGCATGACCTGCACGGCCGAATCGGTGGTGTTGACGCCCTGGCCACCGGGGCCGCCCGCGCGGCAGACTTCGATGCGCAACTCCTCCGGTTTTAGCTCAAAATCGACTTCCTCCGCTTCCGGCAACACCGCGACCGTTGCGGCGCTGGTGTGGATGCGTCCTTGCGCCTCGGTGGCCGGCACCCGCTGGACACGATGAACTCCGCTTTCGTAGCGCAGCTTGCGAAAAACCTCATCGCCCGAAGCGCGGAATATAATTTCGCGGAATCCGCCCAGTTCCGACGGGCTGGTTTCGAGCGTCTCAATCTTAATGCCGGCGACTTCAGCATACCGAGTGTACATGCGAAAAAGGTCCGCGGCAAAAAGCGCCGCTTCGGCTCCGCCGGTGCCCGCCCGGATTTCGACGATGGCGTCGTGATCCTCGCCGACTTCCGGCGGCAGCAGGTCGATCTGGATCTTGAACTCAAGGTCCTTGATGCGTTTCTCCAGTTCGGGCAGGTCGGCCAGCGCCATTTCGGCCATCTCCTGGTCTTCGCTCCTGGCAAGCTCCTGGCTGGAGGCGTATTCGGAACGTGCCTTTTCCAAGGCATCCCAGATTGCCAGCAGCGATTTGATGCGCGCGTGTTCCCGCATCACCTCGCGCGCCCGCTGCGGATTGCCGGAAAAAATGGAGCCGTCGGCGATTTCCGCTTCGAGTTCGCGGAAACGCCCGGCCTTTTTCTGAATCAGCGGCGTGAAGTCCATAGGAGCTTGTGAAAAAAGAAACGGTGATGCGCGCGGGCGCATCACCGTTTCGAAAGATTTCTGTAAAAAGCTAGGCCTTGCGGGTCTGGCGAGTGCTGCCGTACCGGCGGGTGAACTTCTCGACGCGCCCCGCGGTATCGACGAACTTCTGTTCCCCGGTGAAAAACGGGTGGCACGCCGCGCATATGCCGATCCGCAGACCCTGACGGGTCGAACGGGTGTGGTAAACCCTGCCGCATGCGCAGGTAATCGCGGTTTCAACGTATTTGGGATGGATGTCTGTTTTCATGGCCGGAAAAAGGGAGGAAAGATAATGAACCGCAGGGGGAGTGCAATCAAAAAGTTGGTTTTTTTGAGACGGGCATGAACCTGCGTGATCTGAGGACTCTTTATTTTCTGGCAAACCCGCGGGCCAATCTTCATCTGCGCGGCAATTTCTGCATCCATCCGGCGCCTTTTCTCCGGGCGATTGGAGTGTGCTAAAACGAACGGCTTATGAACGACAAGCGAGCACTTATTACCGGCGGCGCCGGGTTGATCGGCTCCCACATCGCTGACGCGCTGATCGCCGAAGGGGTGCGGGAGGTCGTGGTGTTGGACAACTTCACCAGAGGCCGGCGGCGCAATCTGGAGAAGGCGGGCGCAAGCGGAAAACTGCGGATCGTGGAGGGCGACCTGCGCGATATCGGGTTGGTGCGGAAAACGATGGAGGGGATCGACCTGGTCTTCCACGAAGCGGCCGTGCGTATCACGCAGTGTGCGGAAGACCCGCGGCTCGCCCACGATGTCCTGGCGACGGGCACCTTCAACGTGCTGGAAGCGGCGGTGGCGGCGCGCGTCGGCAGGGTCGTTGTTGCCTCGTCGGCGTCCATTTACGGGCAGGCGGAGGTCTTCCCGACTTCGGAATCGCATCACGGCTACAACAACCGGACGATTTACGGGGCCATCAAGCTCTATGGCGAAGGGTTGTTGCGCAGCTTCCATGAAATGTTCGGGCTGAATTACGTGGCGCTCCGCTATTTCAATGTGTACGGCCCGCGCATGGACGCTTACGGCGTTTATACCGAGGTGATGATCCGCTGGATGGAGCGCCTGGCTGCCGGCAAACCGTGCCTCATTCTCGGCGACGGTTCGCAGACGATGGATTTCATATTTGTGGAAGACGTGGCGCGGGCGAACATCATGGCGGCGAAATCGGCTTTGTGCGATGACGTGCTCAACATCGCCAGCGGCACGGAAACGAGCCTGAGTCAGCTTGCCGTTGCGCTTGGGTGCGCGATGGGTGTCGATCGCGCCCCGGAATACGGACCGGCGCGCAAAGTCAATGCCGTGACCCGGCGGCTGGCCGACATCGAAAAAGCCGAACGAACGATCGGCTTCCGAACCCGCGTTTCGCTCGATGAGGGGTTGCGCCGGTTGGTGGAATGGTGGTCGAAAGAGTGTGCAACCGGGGAATCGATTTTGGAATGATCCCCATCGCCAAACCAATTCTCGGCGAACGCGAAGCCGAGGCTGCCCAGCGCGTGATTCTTTCCGGCTGGGTTTCCCAGGGACCCGAGGTGGCGGCGTTCGAGCGCGAGTTTGCCGAATGCGTCGGAGCCACTCACGCCTGTGCGGTCTCCAACTGCACAACCGCGTTGCATCTGGCCATGCGCGCCGCCGGCGTGGGGCCCGGTGACGAAGTGGTCACCGTGAGCCATTCGTTCATCGCAACGGCAAACGTCGTGCGCTACCGCGGTGCGACGCCGGTTTTTGTGGATATCGATCCGGGGACATTCAACATCGAGCCCGAAAAGGTCAAAGCCGCCGTTGGTCCGAAGACGCGCGCCATCCTGTGTGTGCATCAGATGGGGATGCCGTGCGATCTTGCCAGCCTGGTGCAAATCGCGAGGGATCGTTCGATTCCCCTGATCGAGGACGCCGCGTGCGCCATCGGCAGCGAGATTTATTGGAAAGGCATCTGGGAGAGAATCGGGCAGCCGCACGGCGATGTCGCATGTTTCTCGTTTCATCCCCGGAAAATTCTCTCCACCGGCGAGGGCGGAATGATTACCACCCGTCGCGCGGACTGGGATGCGCAGTTTCGTCTGTGGCGCCAGCACGGGATGTCGGTCTCGGACGCCGTCCGGCACGGGTCCAACAAGGTGATTTTCGAAAGTTATCCGGACATCGGCTACAATTACCGCATGACCGACATGCAGGCGGCGATCGGGCGCGAGCAACTGCGGCGGTTGCCAGAAATCGTGTGCCGGCGACGGGAACTGGCAGCCCGGTATGAGGCGTTGCTCGGGAAAATTTTCGGTTTGGGATTGCCGTCCGAGCCGACCTGGGCGCGAAGCAACTGGCAGAGTTATTGCGTGCGTCTGCCCAAGGGAACGACGCAGCAATGCGTCATGCAAGCGTTGCTGGATCGTGGCATCGCCACCCGGCGCGGGATTATGTGCGCGCACCGTGAGGCGACCTACCGCATCCAGCCGTGGTGGGCGGCGGGTTCACTCGGTGAAAGCGAACGAGCGCAGGACGAATGCATCCTGCTGCCGCTCTATTTCAGCCTGACCGACAAAGAGCAGGATCTTGTTGTCGCCGAGCTCATCAAAGGGCTGGAAACGTCGGCGGCAACTCCTTCCATGAACGCACGATGATCTATAGCGTTTCTCAAAAGTCATTGCCGAAACGTCGCGTGCTGAGAGGCAGGAGACGCCGACTGCATGGATCCGGGGAGCGCACGCGCCCTCGCGTGCGGCCCTTGGCGCCCTCGCCAAGGGCATCTTCGAGAGACCCAAGCGCGTTCGGCAGCCGTCAGAATGGTGTCGGCGGGGGCGCCGACACCCGCACGCGAGGCGCGCGCGCTCCCCGAAAACGCCTACCAACGCGCCACCCCAAATCGGAAACCTTTTTCGAGAGATGATCTATGATTGCGCAATCGTCGGCGGCGGAGTGGTGGGACTGGCCACGGCGCTGATGCTCGGGCGCCGCCAGTCGGGTCTCAAACTGGTTGTTCTCGAAAAGGAAGCCGCGCCGGCGATGCACCAGAGCGGACGCAACAGCGGGGTGATCCATTCGGGCGTCTATTACAAACCGGGCAGCCTCAAGGCGAAAATGGCGAGGGAAGGCAACCGTGGCATGGTTGCGTTTTGCGAGCAGCACGGAATCGCCCACCGGATGTCCGGGAAGTTGATCGTTGCGACCTGTAAACAGGAGTTGCCCGCTCTCAACATGCTCTACCGACGGGGAGTCGATAACGGAATTCCGGTCAAACGTCTTCTTCCAGAGCAGGTTCGCGAAATCGAGCCGCACGTCCATTGCGTGTCCGCCATCGCCGTTGAATCCACTGGCGTGGTGCAATTTCGCGACGTTTGTTCGAAGTTCGTGGAGTTGATTCGGGAACAGGGCGGGGAATTGGTGACCGGCGCGCGGGTGAACGCGATACGGGATTGCGGCGGCATTCATCGGATCGAGACGGCGGGCGGCGTTTTCGAAGCTCGCTTTTTGGTCAACTGCGCGGGACTGTATAGCGACCGCATCGCACGGTTGGCCGGGTTGCGACCGGAGGCGAAGATCGTTCCATTCCGTGGCGAATATTACGAAATCGTACCGGAAAGGCGTCATCTGGTCGGATCGCCGGTCTATCCCGTCCCGAACATGGCATTCCCTTTCCTGGGCGTGCATTTCACGAAGACCGTCGATGGAGCCGTCCACGCCGGCCCAAATGCTGTTCTCGCGTTCAAGAGGGAGGGGTACCGCAAGACCGATGTGAGCGGTTGGGACCTGCTCGAAACACTCGGGTTCCCCGGGTTTTGGAAAATGGCAGCGGCGAATTTTCGCGAAGGGTGCAAGGAGATGCTGCGGTCGGCGAGCAAACGCGCGTTTGTCAGGAGCCTGCGACAGCTCGTGCCGGAGATCGCGGAAGACGATTTGGTAGTGGCGGAGGCGGGCGTTCGCGCCCAGGCATTGCTGCCGGACGGGAAGCTGGTCGACGACTTCCTGTTCCTGGACGGGCGCAACTCCATTCACGTCTGCAACGCGCCGTCGCCGGCGGCGACGGCCTCGCTGGAAATCGGAAGGGCGATTGCCGAGCGCGTGCCAGTGCTGTGATCCACTTTTGGCCTCGATTTTTGCGAATGCCAGAAATCGGAACGAGCTCGCGCCAAGAACGCCAGGCTCGCCAAGGAAGAAAGTGGGAGATCCGACGCGCGTTCGAAGGCGGGGCGCGAAGCGCTTGGTAGTGCTCGTGGTCCTCCGCCGCTTTGGCCGTGCGCTTCATCCGCGGAGAAGCAATGAGTCCGCAGATTACGCAGATTTCCGCAGATTCTTGTTCTCGTGACGCAGTGCAACTGCATCACGAGGAAAAGAACGAAAGCGATCTGTCCCGCACCCTGAAGCGCTCCGCAGCGTCATTCTCGCTTTACACCGTGGCCATGGGATGCGATTGGAACGCCTCTTCACTTTGGACACGCTGCTGCTACCCACCGACTCGCCCCCGCTGCTCGCGCACGCGGTCGCCGAGGCGGTGCGCCGATTGCGCGCGGGCGAACCGGTCGCGCTGCCGACCGAGACGGTTTACGGACTGGCTGCCGATGCCACCCGCGCGGATGCCATCCTGAAGATTTTCGAAGCGAAGGAGCGCCCATTATTCGATCCCCTCATCGTCCACTTGCCGGAGCGCGGCTGGCTGGATCTCATCGCGGACATTCCGGCCGAGGACGCAGTCACGGTGCGGCGATTGACCGAACGCTTCTGGCCCGGGCCGCTCACGCTGGTGCTGCCCCGCCGACTGGCTCCGGTCGCTCCGAATTCCGCGGTGCCCGACGTTGCAACTTCCGGCCTGCCAACGGTGGCGGTGCGAATGAGCGCGCACCCGGTTTTCGCCGCCGTGGCGAGGGCATTCGGCGGCCCGCTCGCCGCGCCCAGTGCCAACCGGTTTGGCCGGATCAGTCCGACAGCGGCGGTTCACGTCCTGGATGAACTCGCCGGACGGATTCCCCTGATTTTAGATGGCGGTTCGTGCGCGCATGGAGTGGAATCGACTATTGTCACCATGGCGGGAGGGCGCCTGGAGATTCTGCGCAGCGGTCCGGTAAGCCGTGAAGAACTGTCCGAGTTTGCGGACGTGACCGCAACCGGCAGTTCGACAGCAATGCCTGTTGCGCCGGGTCAGCTCAAGAGCCATTACGCGCCGCGCACGCCGCTGGTGATTTCGGCTTCCGGGATTCCGGCAGGTTTGCGGGAAAAACGTTGCGGACTGCTGGCCTGGCGAACGCCGGCGCAGGGTGTTCCCGGATACGCCTCGGTCGAAGTGCTCAGCCCCACAGGCGACTTGAGGGAGGCTGCGATGCGGCTCTTTGCGGCGATGCGACGTCTCGATGAAGCCGGTCTGGATGCCATTGTCGCCGAACCGGCGCCGGAAAGCGGTTTGGGCATTGCGATCATGGATCGGTTGCGGAAAGCGGCGTATCGGGCGAGTGAAGAGGCCTCCTGATGAACTCCGCTTCCGACCAATCCGCATCGCCCGCACCGTCCGGGCTTGAGAACCGGATCAGCAAGAAGGCGACCGGCATCATCGGCATTGCGGTGGCGGTCAGCCGGGTGCTGGGCCTGGTGCGCGAAATGGTCTGCGCGCGTTTTTTCGGCGCGGGTTACGCGATGGACGTATTTGTCTCCGCCTTCCGCATTCCGAACCTGTTGCGCGATCTCTTTGCCGAAGGAGCTCTCTCAACCGCCTTCATCACGACTTTTTCCAAGAAGATCGCCACCGAGGGAGATGCCTCGGCGTGGCGGTTGGCGAATAAAATGGCCACGCTGACCGCCGTCTTCATGAGTGCTGTCACACTGGTGGGAATCGCCTTCGCCCCGGCGATCGTGCATGTCATGACCAGCGGCTTTGCGCCGGAGAAGCAGGCGGAGGTGATCTTCCACACGCGTCTGATGTTTCCGTTCATCCTGCTGGTCTCCCTGGCGGCGCTGACGATGGGGATGCTGAACGCCCGGCACGTGTTTGGAATGCCCGCTCTGGCGTCGAGTTTCTTCAACCTCGGGTCGATTGCCGGCGGGGTGTTCCTGGGGCGCTGGCTCGATCCGCACTACGGCATTCGCGCGCTGGCCGGATTATCCATCGGAACGCTGCTGGGCGGACTGCTTCAATTAGTGGTTCAGTTTCCCTCGCTGTACCGGGCAGGATACCGTTTTCGTCCCGACTTCCTCTGGCGGGACAACGGGGTGCGCCACATTCTCGTTTTGATGGGACCGGCGGTAATCGCGGCCAGCGCGGTGCAGGTCAACGTCATGGTGAACACGAATTTCGCCACGCACGTTTTTGGCTCGGGCCCGTCCGGGAGCGGTCCGGTGAGCTGGCTCAACTACGCTTTCCGTCTCATGCAGTTGCCGCTGGGGATGTTCGGGGTCGCGCTGGGGACGGTAACGCTTCCCGTCGTTTCGCGGCTGGCGGCGAAGAACGACATCGACGGCGTGCGGGCGACGCTCGGGCGCGGGTTGCGGCTGGCATTTCTGTTGACGACGCCGTGCGCCCTTGGCCTGATGTTCCTTGCGGAGCCGATCATCTCGCTGCTCTATCAGCGCGGCCATTTCACCTATGCCTCCACGCTGCAATGCGCCGCGGCTCTCCGGTTCTACGCCATCGGGCTGGTGGCTTATTCGGGAATCAAAGTCCTTGCGCCGGCGTTTTACCCGATGGAGCGCCGAAACTTCCCGATGCTGGTCAGTTTCTTTTCCATCGCCACCAACTACGCCCTCAACAGCTATTTCACGTTCCACCTGCACCTGGGCCATCGCGGACTGGCTCTCTCCACGAGCATCGTGGCGGTGATCAATCTGGCGATCCTGTACTGGGCCATGCGCAGGCATATACGGGGACTTGAAACCGGGGCGTTTCTGATGGGAGCGTTGAAGACCATCCTCGCCGCCTTGCCGATGGTGGCCATCTGCGTGGCAGCGCGGCGCTGGGTGTTTGCGGACCTCGCGCACATGGCGTTGCTGCCGAAGCTCGCGGGAACGGTCGGGACCATCGCGGTCTCCGCCGTCGTGTTCGCGGCGATGACTGTGTTGCTGCGCATCGATGAGATGGACGACGTCGTGCGCCTGCTGAAGCGCAAGCTGGGGTTCGGAAACGTCAATCCTGCTTGAGGATTCGAATCACCAGCCAGATGACCAGGACGCTCAAGGCCAGCGTGCCGAAGACGCGCAAGGCGTGTAGCCAGATTTCGTGGTTCGAACTCATTTTTTCTCCGCGAGTGTTCCGGGTGCCGCCGCCAGGATGTTATCCGGCAGTCCCCAAGCCTTGCGCTTGAGCCGGTATTCAACGCGTGGCAGGAGCGCATAGTGCGGGTGCTCCGATGCGCGCAACCACCGGATCGTTCGCACCAGATTCGCCTCCGACATGCTCGTGCATCCCGAGGTCGGACGGGTTTTTCCCCGGCGGATGTGAAAGAAAATGGCGCTACCCATTCCTGGGACGGGCGGATCGGCGTTATGACGAATTTCCACCAGCCAGCGGTAAGCGAAGTCGTTGAGGCGCATCCGCTGCCTGGCATACCAAGGCGGCGGATTTCGCAGATCGACAGCCACATACCGGTTGTATTCGGGCAGCGCCGGGTCGTCCACCCATGCGTCTCCGTCGGTGACGGTGTGAAACGGATACTCGGCGCCGGCTGGAAGGGCCGCGTCGTAGGTGTAGATCCTGCCGATCTTGAACACGCCCGCCGGGGCGCGGCGGTCGTTCTCAGTTTTGTGCAAGCCGTGCTCGTCAGCGCCGAGAACCCCCCGGCCCCAGGCGAGGCCTTGTTTGCCGAACAGCACCGGGATTGGCTGGCCCAGAGTGTTCTTCCAAGTGCCATCCGGGCTCTTCTGGAGTCCGAATAGCTCGCCCGATGAGGAGTTCCAGTCCGGAGCAATGGCTACCAGTAGCTGGCGCACGTCGGACCCAAGGCCGGACGCCGACGCGAAGACCGGCAGCAGGAACAGTGAGATTGCGAAAAAGAGGAACCGCATGAATGACATGAAGGCAGCTTTCGAGCCCGACGGCAAGATATGTCGGAATCCCTGGCGATGCGGTGGCGTGGGAAGCAATTCCAGCCGTCTGATTGGGGCTATTCCTCCTCCCGGTAAGTACCCCTTGTGACTCCCAGTTGTGAATGCGTCTTCAAGTCGCGCCAGAGTTGTTCGCCGTCCTGCTCGCCTGAGAGCAAAGCCTGATAAGCATGCACGACGCGTTCGGTCTCCGCGGCGTCTTCCTCCAACAGTTCGAGCCTGTACCGGCGCAACCCGGCGGCGGTCAGCTCGTCGAAAAAACAGGCGCCGGATTGCGCGACGGCGTTGAAGAGCGTGTTGCGGCAGCCTGCGTCCGCGCGAAGGGAATGCTCCATTCCCACCCGGTCGCGAAGCCTGACCCGGTGCCGGTCGCACGGGCGTCCGCAGTCCAGAAACGTGGAGCCGCCGGACATAAAAGCGGCAAAGACGCAGTGCTCCATGTGAAACATCGGCATGTGCTGATGAATGGTCAGTTCAAACCAGTCCGGCGGCGCCTGCCTCAGCAGCGCGAGCACCTGTCCGATGTTCAAGTCGTAGGACACGGTCAGCCGCTCCAGCCCTTTCCCCATAAAGAACTGCGCCGTCAGTGGATTGGCGGCATTCAGCGAAAAATCGCCGATGCGGCGCAATGTTCCGCGCCCAAAAAACTCGACGCCGCCGAGATTGCGCACCAGGACACCGTCCGGTCCGGCGTTTTCGATTACCTTAAAGAACCCCTCCTCGCCGGCCTTCTGAATGCGCGGGGTGGCGAGGAACACCTCGGTATTGGAAGAGCCGGACCGCACGAGCGAGACCGCATCGCGGTACCTGCGCACGTCTTCGAAGTCGAGGTAGACCGACTCAACGCCCTGCATCAAGACCGCTTCGAGCTGGACCACCGAGCGGCACAGGACTGCGAGATGCGTTCGCTCCGGCTTCAGGCATCCTGAAGCGATGGAAGCCGCGTCCTTCGCCAAGCTCGAAACTTCCGCGAGGATTTGCTCAAGCGCGACCGGCGTTTCCGTCCGCGACAGCCGCTCCTCCAGTTGCGCAACCAATTCCCTCCGGACGCGATTCAATTCGCTAATCGGCAGAATCACATCCCCTTCGAGATCGTTCTGGAAACCGCCCAGGGCAAACTCCGTTTCGCCAAACCGCCCCAAGTGATCGCGCAGCTTTTCGGGAGTCAACGGGGCGTTGCGCGCCGGTTGCAAGAGCACCGTGGATGCCACGGTAGTCGTGCGTTTGTCCGGACCGAAACGAGCCGTTAATCGGAGCGGTTCGCCCGCGCGCCCGGAGACCGTCAAATCCACCGGTTTCCGATGACGCACCGGGACGTTTCCCGTGAAACTCTTGCGAAGCGCGGCGTTCAGGGCGGGGTCGCCTGTTTTCCAGACACGGTGTCCGGGGCGGAGCACGGTGAAATCGATGTGGTCGTGCTTGAAGAAAAGGCGGTGTTCGCGGAGTTCGAAGATGCGTCCGCCTTGTTCTTTGTCCGGATCGCCCCCGGTATCGAAAACGACGCCGTCGCCCGGCTTGAGCGGTGTCTCCATCCGGGCCAACTCGACAAAATCGCGCCCAACGCGCCCAATCCTACCCGCAAACGGCCCGCGCTTCTTGCCGAACCGGGCGGATACGAGCTTCTGGTGGTCCACACCGTGCAACCAACCGGGACCCAATCCGCGGGAAAACGTCATTTCGAGCTGGTACCGATCCGCTTCGGCAGGCGTCCACGCGCGCCGGTCCAGCGCGGCATCGATCGCCTTTCGATACACCTGGCAGACCGCCGCCACGTATTCGGGCGACTTCAGCCGGCCTTCGATCTTGAACGAAACCACGCCGCGCTCCATCAACGCCGGGATTTCAGCGACGGCTGCGAGGTCATGCGGCGACAGCAGGTAGCGCTTGTCCCCCAACGGGCGCAACTCGCCGTCGACAATGAGATCGTACGGCATGCGGCAGGCCTGCGCGCATTCGCCCCGGTTGGCGCTGCGCCTTCCCAGCGACTCGCTGGTAAGGCATTGCCCCGAATAAGCCACACAAAGCGCCCCGTGGACAAACGTCTCCAGTTCCACGCGCGAGCGTGTTTCGTCTTCCGCGTGAAACTTCTCGAGGTCCCGCAGCGTAAGTTCCCGCGCAAGAATCACGCGCCGGACTCCGAGTTCGCGATGCACGAGTTCGGCGCCCTCGGGCGAGGTAACGGTCATTTGCGTGGAAGCGTGAATGGGCAGTTCGGGGACGATCCGCCGCGCCAGCCGCGCCAGGCCGATGTCCTGCACAATTACAGCGTCCACGCCCGAACGGTTAAGAACCCGCAGGTACTCCGCCGCATCGGTGAGTTCATCGGTGAAAACGAGCGTATTGAAAGCGACATACGCATTCACCCCGTGCCGATGGCAGAACTCCACCACCTCAGGCAGTTGCTCGTCGGTGAAATTGTCCGCCCGCATCCGGGCGTTAAACCGGGACAGCCCGAAGTAGACCGCGTCCGCGCCATTGGCAATGGCCGCGCGGACACAATCCCAGTCGCCGGCGGGCGCAAGAAGTTCTGGCAGTGTATTCAAACCCTCTTAATACGGTATCCGGAGAAAGCCGGAGATCGGCCCTATTCCAAATTCTTGATCTCCGGCAGGCCGTAATTTTTGATGAGCAGCGGCTCGACGTCGCGCACTTGCTTGGCGTCGACGACAATTTCCCGCGGGTGGCCTATGACGCGGATGTGGTGGAATCCGTCGGCGCTTTTCGCCAGGGCGGCGTCGATATCGGCCAAATCCTTCAACGGCATTCCGTTGATTTTCTCGACCACCAGACCATTCAGCTCCTCATAACCGACCGTACATGGGGAGGGCAGCACGTGGCTGAGGATCACGATTCGCCGGCGTGGGTCGTCTTTGAACAACTCAGCCTGGTAGCGATCGAAATAGATAAAGCGTTCCGGAGCCTTCTTGAACCATTCCGGCCCCCACTCTTTGAGATATTGGCGCGAGAGTTCCTGGAAAACCAAACCGCCGAGGATGTAATAGCGGGGCGCCTTATCGATGCTGTAAGGTTCGATAATCGATTTGGCCGGGTCCGGATGCGAAAGCTTGACGCTGACCGTCTGTTCCTGGCCCTTGCGCGCGATCTTGAACGGCACAACGTCCCCGTCGAAATGCTGGGTAGAGATAACGTGGACGATTGAAATCTTCCCGTAACGCGGATCGCGGTAGTTGCCATCCTGATCGACATGGCAATCTCCCACGGCCAGCACGACATCGCCCACTTGCAACCCGGCCTGCTCCGCCGCGCCGTCGCGGGCAATGTAGGTAATGTAAACGCCGCCGTTGCCGTTGGTGAGCCCGGCGTAGCGGCGCAACTGCGGGTCGCGCAACGACGCGAACAAAAGGCCCGCGCGGGGAAAGCCGGCGTACGCGCCGGGATTCGCCGCCGCTTTCAGGAAGTGCGAGATGACCGGCGCCGGAATGACATCGGCGTTTTGCGTGCGCGGATCGAACCGCAGCAGCATGCCCGCGAGGGCGCCGCCCTTGACCACAGGCGAAGTAAAACTGCCGTCGCGCGTTTGGAGAGACGAGGTGGCGCGGAAGAGCAGCAACGCGGTGTCGTCGACCGGGTAGCGGGAGACGTCGGCGGTGGTCAGCAACCCGCGCGTGCTCAACAGCGTGCCATTGGGTTCCAGTTGCCAGAAAGCAAGGTCGTCGCCCACCGACGGATCGGCCAGGTCGATCGGCTTAAACTTGTCGAGAAAACCGGCGGTCGAGGGCTTGAGCAATGCAAGGTCGCTTTCGTAGTCGACGCGTTCGACAGTGGCCGGCGTCTTGTCTGCCGTGTCGGGATTCTCAAGCTCAAGGTAGGTGCTGTTGGCGACCAGTTCGGCGGTGACCAGCACGCGGCTCCCGCTCAGCACGGCGCCCACGGCTCGGTGCTGGAACGGCGGGCGTTTGCTCCACGGCCGAAACTGGTCGTATGGCTGGCAGGTGACGATCACGCGGACCGCCGACAGAGGCTGATCCTTGTTTGCTTCGGCGACCTTTTCCTGCTTATCGACCACGACCGGCGCAGCCGTGGCGGTGGCGGCCCTGGCGCTGCCGGCGGAAATCGGTGAGAAGGCGATGGCAGCGGCACAAAGCGCGCCGGCGGCGAAAAATCGAGAGATCATATTCATTTCGTTCAGGTTGGGTGGTGCGCTCAGTTTTCGGCCGTGGTGGTCTCCACCGCATCCCGCAAGTTTTGGTCGGCGCGGACCTTGTATCGGGTTTGAATGCGGTCGTGAGCAGCCTCCACGGCGGCGCGTTCGAGCACAATCGGGCGGCCCTCGCCCAGCATTTTGATGACGTAATAATCCGCGGGTTTCTGGAAGGCGGTTGCAAGATCCTCCAGCGACTGGATTTTAGCCCCGTTGACGTTTTCTACAACGCCGTTGCGGAAATCGTTCAGATAGGTGTTGATCGGGTCCGGCAGCACCGAACTGAGTACGACCACTTCCGGATGTTCCTTGTAGATCTCCTCCGAAATGAAGAAGTCATACAAGTAATGGACGCGCAGATCGTCGATTTGGTACGTTTCCAGGAAATTGCGGTTGAGGGGTTGAAAGAGCAAGCCGCCAAAGAGCACATAGCGCGGACGAATATCGTACTGGCTGCACTGGAGCTGGTAGGGCCAGGGGCGGTCGAACTTGACGGTAACACTCCGTCTCATTTTGTCCCGCAGGATATCGAAGTCCACCGTGTCCCCCTTGAACTTGCGTTCGACGACCTCCGGCATTTCCACGCGTTCGCCGTCGAGTTGCACAAACCCGTCGCTTTCCACAGGGTGCCCATCGATGCTTAAAATGACGTCGCCGGGCTGAAGCGCTCCGGCGCAGGATCCCGCCGACGCAACCTGGCTGACATAGATTCCCCGGCTGTCCTCCTCCAATCCCAGCGAGGCTCGCTGCGCTTGATTCAGCAACGGGAATGTGGTGATGGAGAGGTCCATGTAGTGGTCGTAATGGCCGTCCTCGATATCCTTGAGAAAACGGTGAATTACCGGCACTGGGATCATGTACCCGGTGTTCTGGGCCACATCGCCGCTGTACCCCTGGAAGGCAACGCCGACGACCTTGCCCTCCTGCAAGACGGGGCCGCCGCTGTTGCCGGGGTTGATGGCGGCGTTGGTCTGGATGGTGAGGTGCGAGTCCGCCGCCGAATGACTGTAGAGTTGGAAGTCGACGCGCGAAACCACGCCCGTGGTCACCGAAAGCCGTTCGCCGCCGATCGGATACCCGTAAACGGAGACCGAGGACTCGATTTGCGGGAGTTTCCCGCTGAAGGGAAGGGGGACTGTCCCATCGAAGAATTTCGGTTCGGAAATGGAGAGTACGGCCAGATCGCAGTCGTGGGCGATTTGCAGGACGCGCGCGATATAATGCTTCGGGTCGTTCTCGCGCTCGACGGAGAGGAACCGGGCGTTGCTGACCACGTGGGCATTGGTCAGGATGCGCTTGCCGGAAATGACAAAGCCCGCGCCGACGCCCCCGCTGATGCTGCCCGGCGTCCAAGGCGTCCGGAAGTTCGGTTCCTGGGAGGTGGTGGTGATGCGGACCAGGCTCTTGCGGATCTCGGCAATCGAGATCGCAAAGGCGCGGAGGTGAAAGGCAAAGAGGAAGAAGAAGAGCCAGGTGATGCGTCGCATGATCGGTAAAAGCCCTAGGTTACGGAAAAACCGCCGCCTCGCAACGGGCAATCTGCGGTTTAACGAAAGGGACCTAAAGGACGAAAGGGACGAAAGACAAGAACCGCGCGCGAGTCCGCCGCAAAGTCCACAAGCATTTTCTCCTCTGTGGGCGCGAGAAGGACGCAGGACAAATTTCTTCTATTATTTGGCCCGCCGATTCTTGCGAGAACGTCGCAGACCGGGTTCCGGGGAGCGCACGCGCCCTCGCGTGCGGCCTTTGGCGCCCCGCCAAAGGCGTCTCTCAAGAAGCTCGCATTCAACCGATCAACCACGGATTACACGAATGAACACGGATAGGTTTCATCCGGGGCAATCCGTGAAATCTGTGGTTTCGATGAAGCAAAAGTTCGCGTCGGCGAGGGCGCCGACGCCAACACGCGAGGGCGCGTGCGCTCCCCGGAACGCGCTATCGGGCGTTTTCCCGGTTTGTGAGCTTTTCGACTTGGAATTAGACATTGAAGCGGAACTCCACCACGTCGCCATCCTTGACCACGTATTCCTTGCCTTCGATCCGCAGCTTGCCTGCTTCGCGGGCTTTGGCGAAGGACCCGAGGTGGATAAGGTCGTCGAAATGGACGGTTTCGGCGGCGATAAACCCGCGTTCGAAATCGGAATGGATGACGCCGGCTGCCGCTGGCGCCTTGTCTCCGGCGCGAATGGTCCAGGCCCGCGTTTCGACTTCGCCTGTGGTCAGGTAGGTGCGCAGGCCCAGAAGGTGGTAAACCGCTCGGATGAGCGAACCGACGCCGCTTTCGCTGACGCCAAGGTCCTTGAGGTAAGCGGCGGCTTCTTCCTCGGGCAGATCCACCAGTTCGCTCTCGATCTGCGCGCTGATGACCACGGCTTCGGTCGCCAGATGGGTGCGAACGTAATCTTGCACCGCCTTCACGAACCGCGCCGACGGCGTCAGATCCACGGCGTCCTTGGCCAGACCGCCCTCCTGCTCTTGTGCGGCGTCGATGGCGGCGGTGACAGCGCCGAGGTCGGCTTCCGCCACGTTGCACGCAAAAATCGTCGGTTTCATCGTTAGCAGCATGAATTCCCTGGCGGTCTTCGCTTCATCCTCCGTGAGCGGGAGGGTAATGGCCGGTTTGCCGGCGTCGAGGTGAGGAAGCAGCTTTTCGATGACGGCGTGCTCGGCCTTGGCGACCTTGTCCCCGGTGCGCACCGCTTTCAGAAGCCGATCGTTGCGCTTCTGGAGGGCAGCGAGATCGGCGAGGATCAGCTCCGTGTTGATGACTTCGATGTCGCGCACCGGATCGACGTCGCCGGAAACATGGTGGATGTCGGCGTTCTCAAAGCAGCGAACCACCTGGACGATGGCGTTGACCTCCCGGATGTGGCTCAGAAACTGGTTGCCCAGGCCCTCGCCTTTGCTGGCGCCGCGCACCAGGCCGGCGATATCGACGAACTCGACGACCGCCGGGACGAGCTTCTTGGAATGGGAAAGCTTCGAGAGCACGGCGAGCCGGGGGTCGGGCACGACGACGATGCCCTGGTTTGGGTCGATGGTGCAAAAGGGGTAATTGGCTGCCTGGGCTTTGCGGGTCCGGGTGACAGCGTTGAAGAGAGTGGACTTGCCCACGTTTGGCAATCCGACGATACCTGCGCTTAACATAGGCGGTGCAGGGTACCGGGGTTTCCGCGAAATGCAAGACCGCGGAAATTTCCGGATTTGCGGTCTGGGCCTTGTGGAGAGTAAAGTCGGCGAACTATGGCAAAACAACAGAGTGGCATCTGCTATCTGACCGGCGCGGGCCCGGGCGACCTCGGTCTGGTGACGCTGAAGGCGCGTCACGTGATCGAGAGCGCCGAGGTGCTCGTATACGATTACCTCTGCAACGAAGAAATCGTGACGTGGGCGCCCAGAAGCGCGGAGCTGATCTATGCCGGCAAGAAGGAGGGAACGCACACGATCCCACAGGAGGAGATCAACGCGCTTCTCATCGACCGCACCAAAGCGGGCAAGCGGGTCGTGCGGATCAAAGGGGGCGACCCACTCCTGTTCGGACGCGGCAGCGAGGAGGCCGAGGCGCTCGTAGCCGCCGGATTGCCATTTGAGATCATCCCCGGGGTTTCGTCGGCGTTCGCCGTGCCGGCATACGCGGGAATTCCGGTAACCCACCGGGAGCACAGCTCCCAGCTTACCATTTTCACCGGGCACGAAGATACGGCCAAGGCGCGCCCGGCCATCGACTACGCCAGGTTGCTCAGCCAGCCGGGCACCAAGGTGATGTTGATGGGAGTGAAGCGCCTGGAGCAGATCGCCGACGCGCTGCTGGAGAGCGGAGCCGATCCGAAGATGCCGGTGGCGCTCGTGCGTTGGGGCACCACCGCCCGCCAGCAGACCGTGCGCGGCCCGCTGGCGCAGATCTCGGCGCTCGTGCGCGAGGCCGGCTTCACCGCTCCCGCTGTCGCCGTTTTTGGCGATGTGGTCAACCTGCGCGACAAGCTGAACTGGTTCGAAACCAAGCCGCTCTTTGGAAAACGGATCGTTATTACCCGCAATCGCGAACGAGCGGGCGTCCTTTTCGACTCCCTTCGCGACCTGGGCGCCGACGTTTACGAACTGCCGACCATCCGCATCGAACCGCCGCGAGATCTCCTCGAATTCGGCCAGCTTGTCCAGGACGCGCACACCTACGACTGGATTGTCTTTACCAGCCCCAACGGGGTAACGGCGTTCTTCGACATGTTTTATAAAATCTACGACGACGCGCGGGAGATCGGCGGGGCTCGCATCGCCGCGGTCGGTCCCGCCACTGCGGCGCGCGTCCGGGAGTATCGGCTGCACGTGGATTTGCAGCCGGAGGAAGCCGCCGCCGAAGCGCTGGTGAGGGCTTTCCTTAAAGCAGGATCGGTGGAGAACGAAAAAATTCTATTTGCCCGTGCGGACAAAGCGCGAGATTTATTGGCCGTGGAATTGACCAAACAGGGTGCGATCGTGGACGAAGCGATCGCCTACCGAACGCTTCCGGAGACGGCGGGCGTGGGTATCGCGCGCTTTCGTGAGGAAGGGGCGGACCTCATCACGTTTGCGAGTTCCTCGGCGGTAGAGAATTTTATCGCCCTCGATCTGCCGCTTTCGAAGGATCTGTGCATGGCCAGCATCGGTCCCGCGACCTCCAAAACCTTGCGCGATCACGGCTTGCGCGTTGACGTCGAAGCCAAGCAGCACGACGCTGCGGGATTGGTCAAAGCCATTCAAACTTATTACGTGAATGGGCGATAAATCTTGTAGCCAAGCGATTTCAAGCCGTCTATTTTTTCGACATATTTTTCATTCGCCCTCGATTCGATGAGATCAACCTTCCAGCAATCCGATGAACCCGATGCTTTCTTTCAAACGTCCCCTAAGGCGCGTAAAGCGGTCGGGATCGATCTCGGAACGACTTTTTCCGCGATTTCCCATGTGGATGAGACAGGCAGAGCCCAGATCATTCCGAACGCGGAAAGCGAGCGGATCACCCCCACAGTAATCCTTTTTGATGGCAGCACGGCGATTGTCGGCAGCGCGGCCAAGCAAAACGCGGTGGCGGAACCGGAGAAGATCGTCGATTTCGTCAAGCGGGAGATGGGCAAGAGCAAGTCGCAGTTCAACCGGGAATTTGGGGGGAAACTCTGGTCGGCGGAAGAACTGTCGGCGTTGGTGCTGCGCAAGCTCAAGAAGGATGCGGAGAAATTTCTCGGCGAGCCGGTCACCGACGCCGTGATCACCGTGCCGGCTTATTTCAGCGACACAGAGCGAACGGCGACGATGCACGCCGGCCAGCTTGCCGGGCTGAACGTCTTGCAGATTCTCAACGAACCCACCGCCGCTGCGCTGGCCTACGGCATCGACAAGCACGCCTCCAACGAGACGGTCTTCGTGTTCGACCTTGGCGGCGGCACCTTTGACGTGACGATCATGCGCATCGCCCCCGATCACATTCAGATGCTGGGCAGCAACGGCGATCACAAGCTTGGCGGCAAAGATTGGGACGACGTCATTGTCCAGTGGGTGAGCGAGGAATTCGACCGGCAGTTCGGCGAGAATCCGATGCTCGACTTGCACAGCTATCAGGATCTTTATAACCGGGCGCTGACGGCAAAGCTCCAGCTCTCCAGCCGAAACACGACCCTGCTAGTGCATAGTTTCGCCGGTCACAGCTTGAAGATCGAGCTGACGAGGGACGACCTCGAACGGCGTTGCCGGCCCCTTCTCGAAAGAGCCAAGGCGATCTGCGAGATCGCTCTGGAGGAAGCTCAGATGAAGTGGAATCAAATCGACCGGATTCTGCTCACTGGAGGGATGACGCGAATGCCCTCGGTGCGCGAGATGATCCGGGAGATGAGCCATCGCCCGATTTCCGAAGACGTCAGTCCGGACGAGGCGGTTGCGATGGGGGCTGCGTTGCAGGCAACGCTGGTTCTTTTGGGTAAAGAGGACGTTTCGGGGGAACGCCTCATCTCCCCGGGAACTCGTGGAAGACTATCCGGCACCGACGGAGCGCTGGTAAGGGTTACCAATATCACCACCCACACCCTGGGGGTGGTGCTCTGGGATGACGAACCGATGGAGGAATACGTCTTTCCGATGATCAAGAAGTCCACCCCGATTCCCGCAGAGATTCAGAATTCGTTCGGCACTGCCAAGGCGAACATGAAAAATGTCATCGTGCGGGTGGTCGAAGGCGAGAGCACGGTTCCGGCGGAATGCACCCCGCTTGGATTTTGCGACATCGAATTGCCGCCGTTCCTGCCTAAGGGGTCCCCGGTGCAGTTGACCTATCGCTACGATGAAAACCAGGTCCTGGAAGTTGTCATCGACGCTTTCGGCAACCAGCGCAAAGTCCAGATTGCACGCAATATCGGCCTCTCGGAGTCGGAAATGGCAGAGGCGACAGCGGACTTGATGCGCGTTCAGATCGAATAGCCTCGGGAGCGAACTCTCCGACCGGCGGTTTTCCTTATGGGGCTTCCCAGTCCAATTCCTGACAATCCTCTCCGGTGGGAGGGGTGGAAACAGTTTAGCTCGGACAACTTCTACGAACGGCTGTGTTTGTCATTCGAGGGGCGCCCAACCGCTACGCAGATTGAGGATCATTGCCGGCAGCTAATGGCGTGGTGGCAAAAGAAGTTGCCGCTCAAGAGCCAGCCCAGCAACCCGCTGGCTCAGCTTCTTCGCGCCGGGCTCGATGAAGCTCCGCTCAGGCTTGCCGAGGCTCGTTCGGTCCTTCTGGACCCGGCAGGACGGGCGAAAGTGGATGCGGAACTTTTGGCCCGCGCCCGAGAAGGTTCTCTGGCCGAGTTCAATAAGTTCCTGGCGTTCGTGCTGACCGGCGGGGAACTGCACCCTTCCGAAGAAGAAAACCTCTACACCCTGGGCGAAGATCTCGGCTTGACCCGCGCCGAGATGAAATTTCTGGTCGACGAGGAACTGGAGCGGTGGGGGATGAAACGGGTTGTGGCTAAGCAGGCGCCGGAGGCCCCGGCTTCGCCCGTTGCAACCGGCGCGCCCGCGGTGACTCCAGTTGGGGGGGCTCAGAATCCCCGCGAAGAATTTCTGCGAATGCTGCGCCTGTCGGGAATCGATGAGTTGACCGACGACCAGCGGGACGCCTTTTGCAATATGGGCGAAGCGCTGGGCCTCAGCGGCGGCGATGCGGAAGACCTCATCGACGAATACATGGAAGATCGAATGGCCGCAGGGATCGCCGAAGCGCGCGCCTCGGTCCCGGTTCCCAAATCGGCTCCCTCCGCGCCTAAACCAAGCCCGGCAGTCGCTCCGAGCGCGGCATCGACGGCTTTCAGCAATTCCCCCGCGGTCCGCGAACGGGAAGTCAAGGCCAACCCCAATTTCACCAACTGCCTGGGAATGGAAATGCGGTTGGCGCCTTCCGGTTCGTTCATGATGGGCAGCAAGAGGTCCGATGCGGCCCCAAACGAGCAGCCTGTTACCAAGACGAATATCTCCGCCTTTTACCTGGCACGCTGGCCGGTGACCAATGCGCAGTACGAACAGTTCGACCCCTCTCACCGGGTAAAGCGTGCGTCCTGGGGGGCGGACAATCATCCGGTCGTCTATGTGTCGGCTTTGGAGGCGGGGAGTTTCTGCGAATGGCTCAGCGCACGGGAACGGCGCAAATACCGGCTGCCGACGGAGGCGGAATGGGAGTACGCGGCTTGTGGGACCGAAGAACGGGGTTTTCCTTGGGGGAACACCCTTAAGCGGAACGACCTGGCCAATTTTGCCGACGTGAACAAGAATCTCCCGTGGGCGGATCGGTCGATGAACTGCGGGTTTGCGGGCACCTCGCCGGTGGGTAGTTTTCCAGATGGCGCCAGCCCGTTTGGGATCGAGGACATGGCGGGTAACGTTTGGGAGTGGTGCCAGGATTGCATGACGGTTTACCCCGGCAAGGAGCGCACCAATCCACGCGGGGCCACCGACGGGCCCAGGCGGGTTTATCGCGGGGGAAGTTGGAAGGCGCGCGCGGCCAATCTGCGGGTCAGCGCCCGCAACTGCAATGCCCCGGCGTTTTCGGCAAACGACGTGGGGTTTCGGGTGGTTTGCGAGGTGAAGTAAGCGGGGCGCAACCCTTGGACGGTTGCCAAGCCATGTCACCTTGGCTCCCAGCGCCCGCCTTTCCGCGCACAAAGCGCGGAAAGGCGTCGCTGCGAATGGTTTTTACTGTTTCACGATTCTGCCCACGAGGCCGTGGTTTTCGCCCGCAATGCCCGCGGTGAAGTAGAGACCGCTGTCGTCTTCGTCGAGTTCGTCGATTCCCCTGGAGTAGTCTGTCGCCCGCTCAGGAAGGTGGGCGAAATGCAGCGCCCACAAACTCTGGAACCGCAACGGCTGGTCTTCAGTGTCCACCAATTCACCCGTGGCTGTGGCTGCAATGGTTCCGTTGGACTTCAGCGTCAGCCCGTAGGTGCGAATCAGTCCGCTTCCGACGTTGCCGGCAAACAAGGTCGCGTGGAACCGGCCTGCTTCTGAATGGTGCGCGACGGCCATGCCCCATGGAGAATTCAAGCCGTTGGACGGGGTCGCTCCGGAGTAAGCAACGATCGATCCCTTGAAATTCCCCTGGGGGTCGTACGCGTTGATGTACCCGTTCCCAGCTCCGCGCAGGTCTTCGCGACCGTTGGTGGCGGGGTCGGGTTTGGCATAGGTCACAAACAGGAAGCGATGGACCTTGCCCGTTGCCGGGCTGACCAAAGCGACATGCTTGATGTTAAACGGCTTGAATCCCGAAGCGGCGTTGGGATCGACAAAGCCGCCGGGAGGGGCGATGCGCGCGAAGGCGTTGGAGTAAACCTCAACGCCGCCGTTGAAGTTTGCGAGGTACAGCTGCTGCTTGGCGCCGGCGTAGGAAATCGCGATTCCCTTGTAAATCGCCGTCGTCGAAGCGCTAAACACGGGTGGAATAATCGCCGTGTTACCGCCGATCGTCTTGCTGTATCCGCCGACGGAGCCATCTTCGGTGCAGAAGAGCCATTCGCAAGGCCCGGACTTGGCCCCGTTGGTGACGACGAAGGAATGGTTGCCGGACGGTGTGAACGACTGGTAGTTTAAGACAATTCCCGTCGGCGCCGACACTGTATTGGTGCTCGAGACCGACGGCGGGACGGTCACGACCAGGGGGGCATGCACCGGGTTGGAATGACCTGCCCTGTCATAAACTGTGCTGACGCCGGTGTCATTGTCGGCAACCCAGAGGTCGCCCTCTGGTCGGGAGGCGAGCCCCCACGGATTTCGTAAATTGGCATCGGTGTAATGGGCGACGCCGGGAATATCGGAAACGAGGTTGACCCATTCGTACCGTGCCGCTTGTGCTACGGCGACGCCTGTCAGGAATAGCCCCAAGGCCAGGCCAAAGGCTTGCCCAAGGGGAGGGGACATGATTTTTTTCATAGATTATTTTTTGATCGTGTTTGGAAAAAACGGCGCTCGTCGCACCCATTGGCGGGCTCGGAAAGCGTCGTTCGGCGGAGGGTTTCTCCGATGGTCAACTGGAAGCAGGAAATGAGCCGGGGCAGCCGGCTTCCAAGACGAGGATGTAGGACGGCGGCGGATGTGCGTGTCGGTCGATGCCTTACAGTTGGGAGAATCATTCCTCGTCCCGCTTGGCCAGCTTCGCCAGGATACTGAAGTCTTCCAGCGTCGTTGTATCCCCGCTGACGCCGTTGCCTCCCGCAATCTCCTTGAGCAGGCGGCGCATGATTTTGCCGGAGCGCGTCTTGGGGAGCGCTTCGGCGAAACGGATCTCGTCGGGTTTGGCAATCGCACCGATCGCTTCGCCGACGTGCTTGCGCAGTTCCTCCTTGAGATGGCGGTCGGGCCGGACCCCGCCCTTGACCGTGACGAAAGCCACCACGGCCTGCCCCTTGATTTCATCGGGACGTCCGACCGCCGCCGCTTCGGCAACGGAGGGGTGGCTCACCAGCGCACTTTCGATTTCAGACGTGCCAAGGCGATGACCCGCCACGTTGAGAACGTCGTCGATGCGCCCTACGATCCAGAAATAGCCGTCCTTGTCCCTGCGCGCGCCGTCGCCGGCCGTGTAAACATTTGGCACCTGGTTCCAGTAGGTCTTCACATAGCGCTTCTTGTCCCCATGAATGGTGCGCAGCATCGAAGGCCACGGTTTGCGGATCACCAGCTTTCCACCGCTGTTGGGCGGCACTTCGTTGCCTTCGTCGTCCACGACCGCGGCATCGATTCCGAAGAACGGCAGCGTGGCGGTGCCCGGCTTGGTGGGAGTCGCCCCCGGAATTGGGCTGATCAGGATCGCGCCCGTCTCGGTCTGCCACCAGGTGTCCACGATCGGACAGCGCCCGCCCCCGATGACGCGGTGATACCACATCCACGCCTCCGGGTTGATCGGCTCGCCCACGCTGCCGAGCAACCGCAGCGAGCTCAAGTCGTGTTTGTTGGGCCATTCGTCGCCCCATTTGATGAACGAACGAATCGCGGTCGGCGCGGTGTAGAGAATCGAGACGGCGTATTCTTCGACGATGTGCCAGAACCGGTCGTTTTCCGGCCAGTTGGGCGCGCCTTCGTACATGACCGTCGTCGCTCCGTTGGACAGCGCTCCGTAAACGGCATAGCTGTGACCGGTGATCCAGCCCACGTCGGCGGTACACCAGAAGATGTCGTCTTCTCGGATGTCGAAGACGTACTTGGTGGTCGTGTAGACGCCCGTCAGGTAACCGCCGGTGGTGTGCAGGATGCCCTTGGGTTTCCCGGTCGAACCGCTCGTGTACAGGATGAAGAGCGGGTGTTCGGAGTCCAGCCCCACCGCCGGGCATTTCGCGTCCACGTATTCCATTTCGCGGTGCCACCAGACATCCCGGCCCTCTTCAATGTGGATGTCGTTGTTGGCGCGCCGGAAAACGATCACCCGCTTCACCTGGTGCGCCCCCTCCTTGAGCGCCGCGTCAACCGTGTGCTTGAGCGGGATAACCGCCCCTCGCCGGTAACCGCCGTCGGCGGTGACGACCGCGATGGCTCCGGAATCCTCCAGGCGGTCTTTGATCGCCTCCGCGCTGAAGCCGCCAAAGACGACCGTATGCACCGCGCCGATGCGCGAGCACGCGAGCATCGCCACCGCGGCTTCCGGTATCATCGGCATGTAAATGAGCACGCGGTCGCCTTTGCCGATCTTGTTTCGCTTCAAGACATTGGCGAACCGGCACACCTCCCGGTGAAGCTGCTGGTAGGTGATGATTCGTTTTTCGCCGGGTTCGCCCTCGAAGATAATGGCGGCCTTGTTGCGGCGCGGTCCGGCGATGTGGCGGTCGATGCAATTCTCGCTCACGTTGATCTTTCCACCGACAAACCATTCGGCAAACGGCTCGTTCCAATGCAGGACTTTCGTCCACCGTTCCTGCCAGTGCAGTTCGGAGGCTTCCGCCGCCCAGAACAATTCCGGGTGCTGAACGGAGTGTTTCCACTTCGCCTGGTACTCGGCCATGCTTTGGATGCGGGCGGATTTGGAGAAATCTCCGGCGGGTTTGAAGACGCGATTTTCGACCAGATGGGACTCGATTGCCTCGCTGGCCGGTTGGATGCGCTGAGAAGAACGTTTGCTCATAGAAACAGTTAGCGTGAGAAGAAACGTTTATACACCGCCCTCCAGTTGCACCGTGAGCAGTTTTTGAGAAAGATTTCTGGTGAGCTGGGTACAAACCTCAGGAATTCACCCCAAGCTTTTGAGAAGAAAGCGATCGCACGGGATTGCGTTGGGAGCTCAGAGGAACGCGCCAGCGTCGTGGAGTGCGGCAGTCCTGTGCCGCCTTGGGATGAAGCGTCGTCACGATTGGCGCCTTTCAGAACTGCACCCGCGACATTCCATCGCACTTCTTCGCGGAAGAGATTCGCCGGAGCCTTTCGTGACGAACGGCGTTTCCAGTGGGCATCCGAATCGGTCGGCCTGCGAAGGCGGCACAGGACTGCCGCACTCCACGACGCTGGCGCGACCGCCAAAGCCTCACCCATTTTCGAAGCCGCTGCTTACCCGAACAGTGTTGAGCGAGACGCCCGCGCTGCCAGGAACTGGCGGCTTTGACACTTTTTTACCCTCCGAGCGCATTTCTTCCTTATCGCTAAAGATTAGGGAATTCACCGGAGATCTAATAAAGGAATTGACGACCCCCGCCATAATGGATTTTCCTAATCGTTTGCGGAAAGCATCGGGCTTTAGGTGAAGCCCGATGCCGGCGCCAAAAATCGCGCTGCCGCGCTCTTATTCTGTGAAATCAATCAGCATTACATCCCGTCTCGTTGCCGTCGCCATTGCCATTGCCGTTGTTCCGTGCATCAGGACCGTTTCCGGTCAAGACTGCGACGCCCTCGTGAACGTGCTCGTCCAAAAAAAGATTCTGACTGCCCGGGAAGCGGACAAGATTCGCGCGGATCTCGTTCGCGAGAACAGTGACTCCGGCAAGGTCAAGCTCGGCTCTTCGGTGAAGGAGTTGACCCTCTACGGCGATCTGCGCATGCGCTACGAATACTACCGGCTGGACCCGCAGTTCGACCCATTCGCCAAGAACAATGACCCACACACCAACCAGAGCACGCGCTTCCGGTTCCGTTTGCGGGTTGGAGCGGATTTCCAGTTGACGGACAACTGGTTCGGCGGCGTCCAGCTTGTCACGGCCAAAACCCCGGACACCGGTTCGCAGAGCTTCGACGGCGCATTTCCAAACTACGACATCTACATCAGCCGCGCTTACGTTGGGTGGAAGAGTTCGGACGGTGCGCTGACGGTAGTCGCCGGCAAGCAGCCCAACCCGCTTTACGCTACGGACATGGTCTGGGATCCGAACATCAACCCCGATGGCTTCAGCGAGCAGGTGAAGTTGCACAAGCTTTTCCCCGCCGACACCGGCAAGGATGCTCCGGCCAGCCCGTGGGAGTTCACGCTGACAGCGGGCCAGTTCTGCTACGCGGACAATCTGGAATCCGCGCCGAGCCACATGAACACGGACGCATGGTTGTTTGAAGAACAGGCGATGCTGAGCTACCGCTTCGACAAGAACACCAAGCTCACCGTTGCGCCGGCCTACCTGTGGTGGACGTCAGCGCAGGTCAACACTGCTTACGACATCGACGCCTTTTCAAAATTGAACGACGGCCTGCCGCTGGGCGTGGACGAAACGGCCGATTTGTCGATCGTTGAAGTGCCGGGCGATCTCGCCTTCAAGCTCGGAGGGCTCAGCACCAAGTTTTTCTGGGATTTCAGTTACAACACCAAGGGCGCCAAGCGCGACCGGGACATCTACCAGCTCAATGGGAAATTGCAAACAGTGACCAAAGACGGCGAGAGCGCCACTTTTGCGAGTTCCACTCACACCACGAAGGACGACTTCGGTTGGCAGATCGGTTTTCTGTTCGGGCAAAACGCCAGGGCAGGGGATCTGTCGTTCTTTGCCAGTTACCGGGAGGTCGGAATCGCTTCGGTCGATCCGAACATCAACTGCTCGGATTACGGGCTGAGCCGGCTCAATGTGAAGGGACCGAAGCTCTCGCTGGCCTATAACGTTACGGATTTCTCCGTTTTCCAGGTGACGTGGTTCCTTGCGAACAACCTTCGAAAAGACTTGAAGGGCGGCCAGGCGACCGGCGGCTCGGGAATTGCCGACGCAAACAGTGTGCAATTGATCTGTGTCGATTTAGTGACAAAGTTCTGACGCGATGTCTCAGAAAAAGCCTGTTGAGTTGAACAGCCAGGGTTGCGCGCTGCTAAGCGGCAACGAAGCGGTGGCGCTGGCGGCGCTGCACAGCGGGGTGGTTTTGGGCGCGGGGTACCCCGGCACGCCGTCGACAGAGATTTTGGAGACGTTTTCCGAGTTTGGCGGAAAGGCGCAGTGGGCGCCCAATGAGAAGGTCGCCGCGGAAGTCGCCCTCGGCGTTGCGTTTGCGAACGGGCGCACGCTGGTGACGATGAAGCACGTTGGGCTGAATGTCGCGGCGGACGTGTTGTTCACCATTGCTTACTCCGGGGTCCTGGGCGGCTACGTGCTGGCCTGCGCGGACGATCCCGGCATGGCCTCCAGCCAGAACGAACAGGACACACGGCGCTACGCCGTCGCTGCCGGCGTGCCGATGCTGGAGCCGGCGGATTCGCAAGAGGCGTACGATTTCACCGGCCTCGCGTTCGAAATTTCCGAGCGCTGGAAGATTCCCGTGATCCTGCGGTTGACCACGCGCGTCTGTCATTCGCACTCCACCGTGCAACCGCACGGTAAATTCACCCCGGCGCCGGCGCCCGGTTTTCCGCGGAATCCAGCCGAGCGAGTGATGGTCCCGGCACACGCCCGGCCAGCGCACCGGCGGTTGCGGCGGAAGTTGGCGGAGATCGAGCGATGGAATGTGGCGGAGGGCCCGAACCGGATTATTGGCGAAGCAAACGGGCCGGGGGCGGTGGCTTCCGGGGTGGCGGCCATGCATACGATGGAAGCTGCGCCCGAAACCGCCGTCCTGAAGCTTGGCATGACGCACCCGCTGCCGATGGAGACGATCCGTCGCTTTGCGGCGCTGCACGAGCGTTGCGCGGTGGTGGAGGAAGGCGATCCGTATCTGAACGACGCTCTGCGCGCCGCCGGCATCCCGCTGCCCGAACGCCCTGAGAGTTTTCGCTTTGGCGAACTCGACGTTGCTCGCGTGCGCCGTCAGCTTGCCGGCGAGCCGGAACCGGAAACCGTGCCGCCCCGCGGAAAGCCGCCGCAACTCTGCGAGGGGTGCCCGCATCGCACGGTGTTCGGGGTGCTCAAGCAACTCGATTGCATTGTCGCCGGCGACATCGGTTGCTACACGCTGGCGGCCCTGCCGCCGTTGCTGGCGATGGACACGCAGATTTGCATGGGGGCAAGCATTGGCGTCGGGCTTGGGATGCGCCACACCCTGCCGGTGGAAGAGGCGCGCCGCGTTGTCAGCGTGATCGGGGACAGCACGTTCCTGCACAGTGGTGTCACAGGCGTGATCGAGATGGCCTACAATCCGCCAAAAACGGGCCATGTCGTGGTGATTCTCGATAACGGCACGACGGCAATGACCGGGCTTCAGGAACATCCCGGCACCGGCCGGTCGCTCGATCATTCCCGCGCGGGCAAGGTGCTGCCGGAGGCGCTGGCGCGCGCGGCGGGAATTCCCAACGTCCAGGTTTTCAATTCGCTGCGCGAACTGGACCGTTTCGAGGAGGAACTCAAGCGCGCGCTCGGCTCGGAAGACCTGGCGGTGTTCGTCACCCGCCAGCCGTGCATTCTCGCATCGGCCAAGATTCGGGCATACGAGAAGGCGATCGAGGTGACGCTGCCGCCAGCCGAGCCAAAGTGCGACTGCATTCCATGAACGATTCCGTAGTCAATATCAAGATCGCCGGGCTGGGCGGGATGGGCGTGCTGAGCGCTTCCTACGTGCTGGCTGAAGCGGTGTTCGCCGCGGGGTACGACGTGAAAAAGGCCGAGGTCCACGGCATGTCGCAACGCGGCGGGTCGGTCGCCAGCGACATCCGGTTTGGCGGGCGCGTGCTCAGTCCGATCATCCCGCCGGGCGAGATCGATTACCTGGTAACGCTGGCTCCCGAATGGGCGGATGTGCATCGCGGCGAGCTGCGGCCCGCGGGCCGGATGATCGCCCCCGACGATTTGCCGGGCCTGGAAAACAAACGCGCGTTGAACGTGGCATTGCTGGGCGTGCTTAGCCGCTGGCTTGTCGTTCCGGAAGAAGCTTGGTGTGCAGCCCTCGCGAAGGGTTTTCCAGAAAAACTGCACGCATCCAACCTCGCCGCGTTTCAACTGGGACGCGGGATGAAGTAATGGATACACGCAGGCAACTTCCGCCCTTTCTTGCTATGAGGCGCTCCGCCAACGTGAGCGTGGGAAGCCTGCGCGAAGCGCTTTGGAGTGCGGCGGCCCCCCGCCGCTTTGGGGTGACGCACGGGGAATGCCACCCGCTGTCTAACTCACCAGAACTCTGTTTCCAAGCCCTTTCCATAAAGAACAGCGTTGTTGAGCGAAAGAAGCGCACTCCCAAAGCGGCGGAGGGCCGCGCGCACTCCAAAGCGCTTCGCGCCCCGCCCTCGAACGCGTGTCGTCCATCGCACGTCCGATGTGCCGCTATCGCGTTTACGCTCGTTCCCAATCTCCAGATTGGGAATGCCAGAGTCTTCGAATATAACCTAACCTCCCTCCAACATGTCCTTTCAGTGGAACGATCTTAACGGCACTTTTCATCCCGACACGGCGCTCGACTACCTGCCCGAGGGGCAGCTTCGCGCGCTCCAGTTGCAGCGATTGCAAGCCACCGTGGGGCGCGTTTACCACAACGTCGCCCTGCTGCGCGAGCGGATGGATGCGCGCGGGGTCAAACCCGAAGACTTGCGGACGCTCGACGACATCCGCCGATTGCCGTTTACCGAAAAGACCGACCTGCGCGATACCTACCCCTACGGGCTTTTCGCCAGCCCGATGAGCGATGTCGTTCGCCTGCACGCCTCCAGCGGCACGACCGGGAAACCGATTGTCGTCGGCTACACGCTTCAGGACATGGAGACGTGGAAGAACGTTATCCTGCGCGCCCTGGCCGCCGCCGGTCTTCATCGCGGGGACATCATCCAGAACGCCTACGGGTACGGCTTGTTCACCGGCGGGCTCGGTCTCCATTACGGCGCCGAAGCGCTTGGCGCGACGGTCATCCCAATCTCCGGCGGCAATAGCGAACGCCAGATCCTGGTAATGCGCGATTTTGGCGCGACGGCCATCTGCTGCACGCCGAGCTACTTCATCCATCTTATCGAGCACGGCGCTTCCATGGGCGTCAAACTGAAGGATCTCCCGTTGCGCGTCGGTATCTTCGGCGCGGAACCGTGGACTGAAGAGATGCGCTGTTTCATCCAGCGCGAGACGAACATTCGCGCCATCGACATTTACGGGCTGTCGGAAATCATCGGACCGGGCGTCGGCTCCGAATGTCTCTGCCAGCAGGGGCCGCACATCTTCGAAGACCATTTCCTGTTCGAGATTCTCGACCCGCGGACGGGCGATCCGATGCCCGACGGCGAAGAAGGCGAGTTGGTGCTCACCACGCTGAGCAAACAGGCCATGCCGATGATCCGCTATCGCACGCACGACATCACCCGCGCCATCCCCGGTCCGTGCGGCTGCGGGCGCACGCTCCGCCGTATCGAGCGTATCTCCCGGCGCAGCGACGACATGCTTATTGTGCGCGGCGTCAACGTGTTCCCCTCGCAAATCGAGGCCGCGCTGCTCAAGGTGGAAAAGACGCTGCCGCATTACCAGATTGTCCTGCGGCGCGAACGCGAGATGGACGAGATGGAGATCCGCATCGAGGTGACCGCAGACGTCTTCAGCGATCGCGTGGGCGAACTGGAACGCATCGAAGCGCGCCTGGGCAAGGCCGTCGAGAGCACCACCGGCGTGCGCGCCCGCATTAGTCTTGTCGAACCGCAAACCCTTCAGCGCAGCGAAGGCAAAGCCAAACGCGTCCTCGACCTGCGCAAGCTCGACGCACTTAAGCCATGAAAATTCATCAGCTCTCCGTCTTCATCGAAAACCGCCCCGGCAGCCTGACCCATCCGTGCGCCTGCCTCGCCGACGCCGGCATTAACATTCTCACGCTGACCCTCGCCGACACCGAGCGCTTCGGCATCCTGCGCCTGATCGTGCGCGACTGGGAAAAGGCGAAAGCGATTCTGGAACAGAACGGGATGATTGTCAAAGTCACCGAGGTGGTGGCCATTGAGGTGGACGACCGTCCGGGCGGTTTGCGCCGGCTGCTGGAGATTCTGGAGCACGAACCCGGCGCAAACATCGAATACATGTACGCCTTCACCGTGCGCACCGGCGGCAAAGCCGTGATGATTTTCCGATTTACCGAGATGGACAAGGGAATCGAAGCGTTGCGCCAGGCGCGAGTGAACGTGCTCAGCGGTGTGGAGCTATACGAGCGGGCCGAGTCATCGTCGGCCGACGCCCGCCCCGCATGACGAGAACTGCGCGCGGGCCATCCCCTTTGTCCCTTTGGTCTGTTACGTCCCTTCGGTCCCTTTTGCTCATTCGTCTGCGCGCTGTTTTCGCAATATGATCTCCACCCAAACCCTCCTCTGTTTTCTCGGCGCATCGGCGGCCCTTACCATATCGCCGGGTCCTGACAACATGTTCGTCATCGCGCAAGGCATCGCTCGCGGCAGACGCGCGGCCATTCTCGTTGCGCTGGGCATGTGTGGCGGGGTCAGCGTTCACACCACCGCCGCGGCCTTGGGCATCTCGGCGCTGCTTTATTCCTCGGCAACCGCGTTTGCCCTGCTCAAGTACGCCGGGGCCGCCTATCTGCTGTTTCTGGCGTGGAAAGCGGTGAAGGAAAACGGACCGCTTGCCTCCGGACGCGCGATCGAGGCTGAGCGTTCGTGGGCGTTGTTCCGGCGCGGATTCCTCATGAACGTCATCAACCCGAAGGTGGCGCTTTTCTTTCTGGCGTTCCTGCCGCAGTTCGTCAGCAAAACGGAAGGCGCAATCGCCGGGCAGATGCTGCTTCTCGGCGCAATCTTCATGGCGCAGGGGGTTGTGGTGTTCAGTCTTATTGGATACCTGTCAGGCGGCATCGGCCAGGCGCTTGCGAGAAACCCAACCATCGCCCGGCGCATGGGGCTTCTCACCGCCGCGGTGCTGGCGTCGCTGGGACTGCGCCTGGCGTTTGCGAGGCAGTAAGGGCGCCGGTCTCGAAAGACAGGACTCTTTCCATTACCTACAAATTAACCACGGATTACACGAATGAGCACGGATAGGTTTCATTCGTGCCAATCCGTGAAATCCGTGGTTTCGATGAAGCAAAAGTTCGCGTCGGCGAGGGCGCCGACGCCAACACGCGAGGGCGCGTCTGTCAAAAAATCATACGATGTTACGACGATGCAAGTCTTGACAAAGCCTTACAACAGTCCAAAACTGGCCTTGTTTTCTGCTCGCGAACTCCGGTTTTCCGCGCTGAACATCGAACGGGCCTGATGGAGGCATCTCACAACCACCCCCCCAAGGCCTCCCGCTGAATCCCAATCCACCCGTTAATATGAACATCAGATCCCGACCGCCCCGGCTCCCGTTTTTCTTTGCGGCCTTCCTCGCTGCTATCGTGTTCATGACGGCCCGGTCGGCGCAGGCGGATGTCCGGGTTCAGTTCGTCCCAAGCAGCGGCACCGCGCCGCTCCAGGGCGGCAGTTGGTACAGCGTGGGATTTCCGGGAACCACCGCCGCGGTCAGCGGAACCTTGAGCGGCGTGGATACCACTGTGGCCTCCAACGGCACGCTTTCCGTCAACGTGACCGGTGGAACCAGTTCCGGCGCCAATACGCAGGCCCAACTCACTCGGACCCGGAACGCCGTCACGGTCAGCGGAAGCGGCGGTTTCACGGAAGGGCCGTTGTATCAGTCGTTCGGCGGGTTCAACGTCACAGGCGGAGCCTCCATGTGGCTGACGCTGTCGGGGATGCAGCCCTCCACCTGGTTTCTGGTGGAACTGTACGCTTACGACAACAGCTACAACGGCAGCATGACTTTCACGGACATGACCACCGGTTCCGCGGCAACCAGCGGTTCCATCGCCTACACGGCCGGTGCGACATTCACAACCAACTCCGACGCCGACGGCCGGTTCTCGCTCCTCATGGCCGTGCAATCCGATACCACCGGCCGCATTTCGATCAAAGGTTCCGGCATCAACAACGGCAATCCCTACGCGATCGTTAACGGGTTGCGAATCTCCAGTAAATGGATTCCCAAGGTCTATGTGCCGACGCTGAACTCCACGGAAAGGGTTGTGGCGGCGGTGACTCCGCAACAGTTTGGCGCAAAGGGCGACGGTGTCACCGACGATACGGCTGCGTTTCAAAATGCGATCAATTTTGTCTATCACGCCGGCATTCGCGCGGGGGGCGTACTTTACGTTCCCGCCGCAATGTATGCTTTTTACGGGAACTTAAGCGTCCCGGAAGGGGTGACCTTGCACGGTGATTGGAAGAACTGGACCACTGGAACCAGCGGGGCGGTGGGCACCACTTTTGCGATTTACACCACCGGTTCAACGGCGACGCCCGCTTTCATCGATGTCAGCTATGGGTGCAATGCGCTGATCGGAATCAATTTCTGGTATCCGAATCAAAATCCTTCGAGCATTGTTCCTTATCCCTTCACGGTCAATCTTGCCAGCACCGGCACCAACGGGGTTGGTTTTGGCGGCAATACGGTTTTGGAAAATGTGGTCTTTATCAATTCCTACCAGGGCGCTTGTCTGAACGGGAACGAATACAGCCTGCGGGGAGTGTATGGCAGCCCCCTGGCGACGGGCATTCAAGTCGATGGCGGAGCCGATTGGGCGAGCATGGCCGACATCGACTTTTCCCCGGCGATCTGGTCCGCCTCGAACTTGCCGAATGCGCCGGGTTCGAATGGCCCCCACGCGACCTGGATGCGCAATAACGGCTCCGGGATGGTGCTCATGCGCATCGACGGAATCAACTGCGTTCAGGTCAACATCAGCGGCTACAACATCGGGGTCAACATGGCGCAAAATGTGACCGGAGCAACCCCAATGCCTTCCTTCTATTCCGGGACTATCCAAAACTGCAACACCGGGATTTTGGCCAATGCGATGCCGGGCCAGCAGGGGCTCCAATTGACCAACTTCACGGTGAGCGCGGGAACGGCGATTTCCCACACCGCCTTGAACGGCTTTTATATTCACCTGGAGAACTGTGTCGTAACCGGCACCGGTGGAACCGCGGTGCTGCTCAATGGCATCAATGACTGGCTTTACTGGTTCCAGGCGCAGGACTGCACGATCAATGGCACGATTATCCAAAACGAGGGGCTAATGGATATCGTGAACTGCACGCTCAACTCAGGCACCCAATGCATCGTTGGCTCAAGCGCGTGCAAAACCGCGTTTGCGGGCTGCACGTTTTTGCCGTCCCAAAACATCGTCAATAATGGGACTTCCACCCGACTGCTCATTAGTTCCAGCGGCGCAACGCTGGCATCGTCCCCGGTTATCAACCCTGGAATCGCCTGGAGCTCCATTTTCACAGCCTACCAGGCGTGCCAACCCGCCAAGCAGGATCTTTTCGTCGCCACGGACTACGGCGCGGCGGGCGACGGCAGCACTGACGATACCGCGGCCATCCAGGCCGCACTCGCAGCCGCGGCGGGCAACGGCGGCGGCATCGTTTATCTTCCCGGCGGTCATTACAAGACCTCCGCCAGCCTGACGGTGGCGACAGGCGTGGAGCTACGGGGAGTCTATGAAGTGCGCCATGCGACAGGCCCATGGCGCGATGCCACGTTGCCGGGCCAGCATCCCGCGAATGGACATTGCAAGGCCAGCGTGATCCAGCCCACGGCGGGAGCGGGCGGAACGGGCGGGCCTCCCGCTGTCATCCTGAGCGCCACCAGCGGCATTCGGGGGGTGGACTTTTCGTACGAGAGCCAAAACCCAGCCACATTCACCACCGGCACCCCCGTCGCCTATCCCCCCAGCATCCAGGGGCGCGGCGCGAATGTTCATGCGATCGGATGCGATTTGCCGAACACTTACATTGGCATCGACTTCGATACTTATTCGTGCCCGAATCATTATTGCAGCATGATCTACGGGGTGACGCTCAACACCCTCATCAAGGTCGGCAACGGATCCTCCGGATATATCGTCGATACTGAGGCGCAAACCAGTTATTGGGACCAATTGGACGATACCGCATCCACGCTCAATTACAGCAGCGGCACCTATATTTCGACCCTGGAAGTCTGCACCCTGGCGAACGCGACGGTTCACCAGTGGGGCGATTGTTCCGAGACGGTCGCCATCAATCCCTCCATTAACGACAACATCGCGGTGCATTGCATTACCCAGAACGGACGGGGCCCCATGGTCGTGGGAGTCGTTCAAACCGATGACGTCAGCAACTATGGTTTTTATTTGGAGGGCTCGGGAACATCGAACATCAGCCTGGCCAACTCGTGGATCGTGACCGGTACGGGCGCGCCGTTCTTCGCCGCCTCTTCGTACCAAGGGCTCTTTCGCCTGTTTAACCTTGCGATGTGTGGAGAGAATAATCCGACAGATTATTCCATTGCGGGCGGCGATGTCGGGATTCAGCTTGCCCACATTCAACTCTATGGGCCCCAGGGCGCCCAGGTCACGGGCGGCGTCTTTCATCTCATCAATCAATGCACTTACATCACTTATCAGACGACCGACCGCTTTCCCACTTACCCGATTAACTTTAGCGGGACTGGCGTCTCTGGAAATCCATCGCAGGCTGTGGGCAATTTCGCTTACAATGGATTCGCCGTCACCGCTTATCCCGGTTCCGTGGAAAATGCATGGCAGAACTTTTCCCGCTATGCGACCCCGTCGTTTCCGGAAATCCCTCAGACCGGATTGGTGGCGACGGGTTCTGTCGGCGGCGCATTCAGTTATCTGATTCCGGCGAGCAATAATCCCACGAGCTATAACGCTACCGGATTGCCCTCGAGTCTGAGCGTTAATATGGTTACCGGAATGATCGGCGGGACGCCGAGTGTGGCCTGCACCAACAGCGTCGTTCTGAGCGCCACCAACGCCAGCGGAAGCGGCACCGCGGGCTTGACGCTTCGCATTCTGCCGCAGCCGCCATCGATCACGAGCACCCTCAATGTGACGGGAACGCAATCCAATGGATTCAGTTATCAAATCGCGGCGACGAACGCGCCGACCGCCTTTTCGGCGACCGGCCTGCCCTCGGGTTTGACGGTGAACACGACTACCGGAATCATCAGCGGGGTTCCGGCTGCCGCTGGCACTTCGAGCGTGTTGCTCAGCGCCAGCAACGATGGCGGGGCCAGTCTTTCAGCGACATTAACGCTGGCAGTGCTGTCGGCGCCGCTGTCGGTTACTAGCGCGTTGAGCGCCTCGGGAACGGACCGGAGCGCTTTCAGCTACCTGATCACGGCGGATCACAGTCCCATCGGCTATGGAGCGGCAAACCTGCCCCCGGGTCTCGGCGTTAACATCGGAACGGGATCGATCAGCGGAACGCCAACGGCGACCGGAACCTTCTCCGTCACGATCAGCGCGTTTAATATCAGCGGAACGGGCAGTGCCCTTTTGACGCTCACGGTCTCCCCCGCCGCACCTTTGATCACCAGCACGCTCAACGTCACGGGAACTAACGGCGCCGCGTTCAACTATCAGATTTCGGCCAGCGATAATCCGACCAGTTATGGAGCCAGCGGCCTGCCGTCGGGATTGAGTGTCAACACGAGCAGTGGATTGATCAGCGGCACTCCCGCCTTGACCGCCACGAGCACGGCTATCGTTAGCGCCACCAATACCGTTGGGAGCGGAAGCGCCGGCCTGTCCATTGGGATTCTGCCGTCACCGCCGTCGATTCCCTCCGGTTTTACAGGCGTCAGCGGCAGCGGCCAGGTCGCCCTTTCATGGACGGTCTCGGCCGGGGCGGTGAGTTACAATGTCAAACGTTCGCTTACTTCCGGCGCCGGCTATGCGAACCTGACCAACGTCACCGGCACAAGCACAGTCGATACAGCCGTGACCAACGGCACGCTCTATTATTACGTTGTCACCTCGCTTGGAAGTTCCGGCGTCGAAAGCGCTAACTCGAAGAGCCTTGGCGTGATGCCCGGGGCTCTGCCAAGCCCGTGGCAATGGCAGGATTTTGCGACCTCGAACATCGGGGGGGCGAATTACAGTGGAACGACCTTTACCCTGGCGGCGTGCGGAGGCGATATTTACGGTGCCTCGGACACGTTCGGCTACATTTATCAGGCCGGAGGAACCGCCTGCGAGATTACCGCAAGGGTTGTTTCGGTTGCCAACACCAACGGATTCGCAAAAGCCGGGGTGATGATGCGTAACACTCTTACCGCGAATTCGGCTTTTGTGGATGCTGTGGAGGAGCCGAACGCCAGCGTGCAAAACCAATCGCGCGCCACGGCCGGTCAGAGCTCCATAAATAGTCTTACCACGGGTGGCGTCAGCGCGCCTTATTGGGTGAAAGCGGTGCGGTCGGGCACAGCCTTCACAACTTATATCTCCTCCAATGGAGTCAATTGGAGCCTGCAGGCAACTGTAGCCGTCAATATGGCTTCCGGTGCTTATCTCGGATTACCCGTGGCCAGCAACAACAGCGCTGCCATCTGTATTTCGACCTTTGACAATGTGACGGTTTCCGGGACGCTGCCGCCGGCGCCGCAGATCGGCAATTATCAGAGCCCGGTGGTGGTCAGGATTGGCGACAACATGAGCTACCAGATCGCAGCCAGCAACAGCCCCACTTACTACGGTGCCACCGGTCTGCCTGCGGGCCTGACTTTCACTTCGTCCTCCGGTTCGATCAAAGGGAGCCCGATTGCGGTCGGAACGAGCGTCATTTCAATTACTGCGGGAAACGATGGCGGGGTCGATACCGAGGCCTTGACGATTGCGGTGGTTCCTCAAGCGCCGGTAATTACCAGCGCGCTCACTGCGACCGGAACGAGCGGCAGCGCGTTCAGTTACCAGATTACAGCAAGCAACTCCCCCAGCAGCTATGCGGCAACCGGTTTGCCGCAGGGGTTGGGCGTCGATCCGGGTTCCGGTTTGATTACCGGAACGCCAATCGCCGGTGGCACCAGCTTTGTAACAATTAGCGCCAGCAACGATGGCGGCACGACGAGCGGAACATTGACGTTGAGCATCGGGAACGGCCCACCTTGGATCACCAGTGCGTCAAATGCGACTGGCTGTGTCGGTCGCAGTTTTACCTTTCAGGTCGTCGCGACCAACAGCCCGACCGGCTACGGGGCGACCGGTCTGCCTGGAGGGCTGGGCATAAATTCCGGCAACGGACTCATCAGCGGAACACCCGCGGCGGCGGGTTCGTTCAGCGCGACGGTCAGCGCGACGAATGCCCTGGGGAGCGGCAGCGCCATTCTTTCCATTGCGGTTCAAATGCCGATCGATGCATGGAAAACCACGATGTTTGGGGCAAATGCAACAAACTCGGCTGTCAGCGGCGATCTGGTCGTCAACAACTGCGCCGGAGTGAGCAATCTGATGGCCTACGCCCTCGGGGCAAACCCGTTTGCCACGCTGGGTGCGGAATTGCCGGCCTCCGCTCTCAAGCCACCCACTGGAACCAGATACCTGTCCCTCGAATTTCCACGAAACACAGCCGCCACCGATATCTCCTACATCGTCGAAACGGGCAGTAATCCGGGAATTACCGGCGGTTGGTCGGCGGTCAGCACCTTTGCGAATGGAAGCTGGTTGCCATCGGCCAACGTCACCGAGTCCGGCAGTGGCGCCCAAGTAAGCGTTGTGGTTTCCGACACGATTTCCGCGGCGTCAATCCAATCGCGTTTTATGCGCCTAAAAGTCATCCACTGAGTCGGGCCAGCTTCCGGGGAGAACAACATGCCTCGCCAAGCGAGGCGCCACGCGGGATGAAAATGAAGCTTGTTGACGCTTGTTTGTCACTCTGTTTAACGCGCCTCATCTTTCCGTCTATTTTCGAGTCAGCGCACGCGTCCCGGGTGCTGGCCGAGGCGTCCCGCCTCGGCGAACTTTGCGTGTGGAGTCGCCGCAATTTGCGGCAGTTGAAGAATGAAAATGAGCCCAACTCCGGCACGGTCCGAAATGAATGAACCTAAAACGGAGGAGGAGGCTCGCGCCAGCGTCGTCAGCTGCGGTGAAGTGCCCTTTCCATTGCTCACAAATCGGAAGCCGAGCACGGAAACCGGAGCGGCCCATATTATTTGTCATCCTGAGCTTGCGAAGGATCTCACGGCAGGCCGACCGGCGTTATGTCACCATTCACCGTTCTCGAAGCTGACAGCGCCAAGAAACTCAAAATCGCTTTCGCGGCTCTGGAGCACTCGGGTTTTCCGTTCATTGAGCGCGCTTGAGTCTTCTTTACCCGCCATGACAGATCTCCCCGTTTACCCGTGCGTCACACTTCACGGCATGTCGCCTACGCAGACCCCGCCGGTCCATTATCGCAGCCCACGACGGTTGGTCCGGGGTGCGACTCTTCGGCCTTCGCCCTCATCTGAGGGGTTCGGCTGCCGGGTTTGACTTTTCGAGGCTCAGACCTCCTGACCTCTACCTGGAATGGACGTGAGACCATTCGGAGCGGCGAAGCCGTGGCGCGTTGTGGTCGCACCAGCGTCTTATAGGACTGCGGCGAGGCCTGTTTGCCTCCACAGCGACGAGTCGATGGGCGCAGGAGTGAGAACGGAGCCCCGAACGTTGTCATCCTGAGCCTGCGAAGAGCCTGTCCTGAGTCTGTCGAAGGAATCTCACGAGGCGATCGCGACGTTCGTTTCAGTCGGAACTTACTCGGGACGGACGGCTCATCGAGCGGCGCTGTCAACTCCGAGAACGGTGAATGGTGACCTAACGCCGGCTGGCCTGCTGTGAGATCCTTCGCAAGCTCAGGATGACAAATAATATGGGCCGCTCCGGTTTCCGTGCTCGGCGCCGACGCGAACTTTTGCTTCATCGAAACCACGGATTTCACGGACTGGCACGGATGAAACCTATCCGTGTTCATTCGTGTACTCCGTGGTTGATCGGTTGAATGCGAGCCTCTTGAGAAGATGCCTTTGGCGGGGCGCCAAAGGCCGCACGCGAGGGCGCGTGCGCTCCCCAGAGCCCGGTCGACGACGTTCTCGCAAGAATCGGCGGGCCAAATAATAGATGAAATTTGTCTCGCGCCCGTCCGGTCCTCAAACCGCTCCGCCACCCTTCTCGCCCGTGCCGGTCAGGTGTCCCTTGCCGGCGCTGACCCCATTAAACGCGTTCACTGTGGCGCCGCGCGGTTCGGGCTTGGGACGTGGTCCGAAATTGAAGGCGATATTCTTCCATGTATCCCCCGGCTTGGCGTGGAGGCCGAGGCTGGCCGACGGTTCGTAGCCGCAGTGAACCATGCAGTTCTCGCACCGCGGATCGCGCACTTTGCCGTCGAACACACCGTAGCGGTCCCAGTCGGTGTTCTTCAGCATGTCCGCATAACTGGCGTGGTGACCGTCGGTGATGAGATAGCACGGCCCCTTCCAGCCGCGGATATTCCGCGTGGGAATGGCCCAGGCCGCGCAGGAGAGATCGCGTTTGCCGGCCAGGAACTCGAAATAGATCGGGGTCCCGAAGAACGGAAAGCGCCGCGCCCAGTCCTCCATTTTCGCGAACTTTTCCACGGTTGTCGTGCGGGTGAGAAAGAAGTCCTCCGGGTTCTTGGCGAGGCGTTTCCTCATGTCCTCCTTGGCGGCGTCGTAGTCGTAACCGGGGGAGATGGTGTGACCGTCGATCCCGAGGGTGCCAAGATACGAGAACAGGTCTTCGAGTTCGGTCATGTCCGTCTCCTTGTAGACGGTGGTGTTGGTCGCCACTTGGAAGCCGAGAATCTTCGCCAGGCGCATCGCCAGGATGCACTCCTTGAACACGCCCTCGCGTTCGACGATCAGATCGTGCGTTCGCTCCATTCCGTCGAGATGGACGTTCCAATACAGCATCGACGAAGGAGCGATCACCGGTTTGGAGGCGTCCTTGGGCCCTTTGCGGATCTCCTCGGCCTCGTTTTCCGTCACCAACTCTTCTTTCAGGAGTCGGTCCAGGATTTCATCCGTGTCGGACGGACGACGCACGAACTCCTTCGCCAGGTACTCGCGCAGCTTGCGCCGCATCAGGAGGGCGTTGGTGCAGATGTAAACGATGCGGCCCTGTTTCAGCAACCCATCCACCAGGAGTTCGATCTGCGGATAAATCAGCGGTTCTCCCCCGCAGATCGACACCATCGGGGCAGCGCACTCGGTCGCCGCGCCCAGGCAATCCTCCAGCGAGAGGATGTCCTTGAGCGAGGTGGAATACTCACGAATGCGCCCGCACCCGGTGCAGGTCAGATTGCACGTGTGCAACGGTTCCAACTGGAGGACAGTGGCGAACCGCGGAGTGCCGCGCATCTTATGTTTCAGGATGTAGCCTGCGATCTTAAGCGTCAGGGGCAGTGGAAATCTCATGGGCTGGGAATCATTGAGGAAACCGGCTAATGCATCAATCCTTTTTCGCGGCGTCGCTTACACAGAAGCACATTTTGCTACGGTTTCACCGGCGCCAGTCGCAATGCGCTTTCATCCGGGCCGCTGACGACGAACGACGCGGAATCGCCTTCCAGCATGGCTTTGCAGGTTCCGTCGGAGGCGCGCGGGCCGAGGGTCAGTTTGTGGGTTGCGCCCGCGGCGGTCTTGAAGGCGATGGTTTCGGATTCGGTGTTGGGCGGCGTCGTTCCATCAACCGGCTCAACCGACGCGTCGCCGGGATTCCACCGGACGGCTTGCAGAGTCGCCAGCGTGTTCACGAGGCTCCGCACTGGAACGTCGTTGACGATTGCGGGCGGCGTGCCGGGCGCGGGCGTCCAGGCTGTTGCGCTTCGAACGAGAGACAACCTTGGGTGCGTTGCCGCGCTGGCCAGGCTGCCGGAAACCTCGATCTCCAGCGAGACGATCTCCTCGGGCTTGAACTGGAACACTTGCAGCGGGCGCCATTGGGCCGGGCCGGCGGCGATCGCGTCCACAAACGTCTTGCTCACCGATACGATGAACGGCTCGTCCGCAACCCTCGCGTAAACAGTCTTTCCAACGGAATTTCCGAAATCGACGCTGAGAAACGGATGGTCGCCGGCGCGAGTTTCCGCGGTGTTTTCCGACGAATAGGACGAGAAGGTGAGTCGCTCCCGAGGATGGTCCAACCCGTATTTGGATAGGTCCGAAGCGACGTCGGTCACAAACGCGCTCACTTCGCGGTCCTGCAACGCCCGGACAAACGACTGCACGCGGGCGGTGTTGGCGGGGTGAACGGTCGTTCCGTCGATTTGCACCCAGTCCTCCTGTTTTCGTTGAAGCGCCAGTTTGGGCTGGCCGGCATTCTCAATCGTTATCCGGTCGACGATGTCCATGTCCACGCGCAATAAATGGCGGTCGCGCAGGTCGTCGGGCGTCAGGGCGATCAGTTTCCCGATCCCGGAGGGCAGCAGGTAAATGCCGTCGCGCGTCGAAAGGCGGCCGTAGGTGTTGCCCGTCTTGGGGTCTTGCGCGCCGAGTTCCAAAATCACCGGTTTGTCTTCGGTCTCCGTCCAGAACGAGACCTTCGCACGTGGTTCGGCCAGCCCGCACGGGTCAAGGCCGGCAGCCTTGTCGGAGACGAACGATACGATCCTGACGCCGAGCACGGCATCGATTACGCTTGCGGTCTTGCGGTCGTCGGCGCGCGCTTGCAACGGTTTGTGGATTTCCCAGCAGTCTCCCTTCTTGCTTGCTTCGATTTCGCCGGCGGCAGTTTTCACGGAGAACTTTGTGGTGTGGACGGCGTCGTACTCCGTCAGGCGGCGGTCGCGGAAGTCGTCCACTTTGCGGGCCAGCAGCGCGCGCAATTCGTCGCCGGTGACGTAAACGGTGCTGGAGCCTTCCAGTCGCAGATAGGACTTGCCGTCCACCGCCGTCTGTTTTCCAAACGCAATCTCCGGCGGCATGTTTCTGCCCAGCAACGTGAGACACAGATTCGCCTTCAACACGCCGAAATCGTCCAGCTTTTTCGGGTCGAGTGTTTTTGCGTTCAGGATCGCTTCTTTACGGAGAATTTCGCACCGGGTCAGAATCTCGGCGATCGTGTTCTGGTCGGCGCGATCCTTTACGGGGGCGACGATGTCCCACCGATTGCCGGTACAGCGCAGTTCGACGCGGTCCTCATTGCTGGCGATCACCATGCCGGTGAGGTCGCCCCGGTCAAATGCGAGCACATGATCGTCCGTCTCGGATGTGCCCGCGCCCGCTCTTTTTTCGTGCAACTGAATGAAGGCGAAAAGCCCGGCGGCGAGGGCCAGCAGAATCAACGTGTGCGTGGTCTTCATCAGCGCCTCCGTTTCAGCCACACCATGATCCCGAACACGGCGGCGGCGCCGGGAATGGCGCATAACGTCAGCAGAGCCAGGTTGCCGATTTGCGCTTCGGACAGGCTGAGCGCAAAACTGCGCACGGTTTTCGGCGCAATACCGATAAGGTGTTCGCGATCCAGCAGCCAGTTGACAGCGCTCAGGAAGAAATCGAGGTCGGCTTCGGTCATGGCGTCGTTGCGGATAAACGCGCAATTGCCGATCGCCACCATGCGCGAGGAATCCACCCGCATCCGGTCATCGCTGAGCGCGCCCTTCTCCACGGAGGCGGCGACGACCGGCGTGGGTGTATCCAGCTTCGGGTTGAAGAAAACTCCGCGACCGCCGGTTAGTTCATAATTCGCGGTTGCCCAGAATCCCTTGGATGCCTTGATCAGCGGCTGAAGCCTGATATTGAGCGGCTTAACCCGACCCGGATCAAGGCGCAGCGACTGGGTGACACCCAAAAATATTGCCGTAACGTTGCTGAGTCGATTGGTGATGCGGGAACCCTCCAGGAAATCGCCGGTAATCTCCTTGAGCACGCCGGTGACCGGTCCGTACGGCATGGTCTTCAAGACACGGTCGTTGTTCACGGCGACGCCGACATCGTCCAGAAACGTGGCCAGGTTGGGGACCGGCGAGACGGGGTCGAAGAGGACCAGCAAGCGCCCGCGGTTATTCCAGTAGCTGCGCAGAATCCGCAGGTCGCGGTCGGAGAAATCGTATTTCGGACCGGCGATGAAGAGCGCCTTGGCATCGGCTGGAATGGTTTCCACATCGGCCAGCGTCAGCGCTTCGAGCGAGATGTTCTGGCGTTCGATATAGGTTTTCAGCCCGCTGTGCATGTCGGACTTCACACCCGGTTCGCCGTGACCGCTAATCACGTAAATCTTGTTGCTGCCCGGTTCGGTCAACTCGATGAGCGCGCTGGTGAGCGTCTGTTCGCCCTTGAACGCGGTCAGCCGCGGCTTTTCCACCGGGTTCAACGCCGGTTCGTAATCGGCCATCTCGGAGGCGTTCACCGTCTTGCTGCGGCCGTCACAATCGATGACAATCACGTTTTCGCCGGTTCCGAGCTTGTACTTGGCCGAGACCTCGCGGCCCCGTGTCAGGTTCAGGTACGGATCGACCGTCTCGACGCTGATCATCTTCTTCGACGCCCACGCGTATTCCCTGACGAGGCTGCTGACGTCCCGCGCGATGTCCGAACCGCTGGAGAAGAACACGATGAACTTCACCGGTTTTACCAGCCCGCCGAGGACGTTCTTGGTCTGGCGCGTCAGTGTATATTTCTTGTTCCGGGAGAAATCCCAGCGCTTGAAATGATTGAACGCGAGATAGTTGACCATCAGGACGATGAAAAAGACCGTCGCGGTCTGGATGGCGACGTTGGCGACGATCCTCGCGCGGTCGATGGATGAATTCTTCTTGGCCATGGGACGGGAATCAGGCTTTCCAACGCCGATACTGAAAGACTTGGTGGGTGAGCGTCAGCATCATGGCTGTCGCGGAGAGGTAAAAGGCGATCCGGCGGGAATCGATGATTCCCTTCGAGAATTCGCCCATGTGTTCCAGCGTGCAGAAGTAGCCGACGGCATCGCGGAAAACCGGCGAGATATTCGGCGTGAAGAAGACCAGCAGGCCGGCGAAGAAGAAGAGGGTGATGGTGCAAAACGAGATCACCGCGGCGATGATCTGGTTCTGTGTGAGCACCGATGCGAAGCAGCCGACGGAGATGAAGAACATGCCCACCAGCAGCAGGAAGAGGTAACTGCCCCAGTAAGCGCCGGCGGCGTCGGCTGCCTGCAACCGGGTGATATGCCGGAACAAGACAAAGTAAAGCAGGCTCGGCAGCCATACCAGCATGTAGAACACTACCGCTCCCGCGAACTTCGAGATGACCACCTGCCAGTCCTTCACCGGAGCGGTCATCAGCGTCTCGATGGTGCCGAGCTTAAATTCCTCTGCGAACAGGCGCATGGTAATGGGCGGCACCAGCAGCAGGAGGGCAATCCAGAAGGGAACAGAGTCGAAGAACGCTTCGACGACGGTAATGTCGGTGATCCCGCGCGAGAGGTAGGAAACCGACATGTAAAAGGAAAACCCGGTCAACAGCAGGAAGAAACAGAGAACGACATAGGCTACCGGCGAATAAAAGTAGGACTTTACCTCGCGGGAGAGCAGCGTGAGAAACTTATTCATAGTTTGTGTCATCCGCGGTTAAATGTCATCTCCGTGGGTCAGTTCGACGAAAACGTCTTCCAGAGTGGCGCGGCGGCGGGAGAGCTCGCGGACGGTCCACCGCCGGTCAATGGCCAGTCGCCACAATTCCTCCCGAGGATCGCTGCCGGCGTCGGTTCGCAGGATGAAGAGGCTCCAGTCGCCCTCGCGTTCCACGCCGACCTCCTTCACACCGGGTATCAGCGCAATTTGCGCGACGGCGTCCTCTTCTCCGACCTTGGCTTCCAACCGGATGCCGCCCGCCGCCCGCATGGCGTTCACGAGGTTTTCCGGAGTGTCAGCCGCTTCGATCCTGCCGCGGTTGATGATGATCACGCGTCCGCAGGTCATCTCGACCTCGGGCAGAATATGCGTGGAGAGCAGAATGGTGTGGTGTTTGCCGAGATTCTTGATCAGTTCGCGCACCTGGCGGATCTGGTTTGGGTCGAGGCCGATGGTCGGTTCGTCGAGGATCAGGAGATCCGGCGAGTGAAGCAGCGCGTCCGCCAGGCCCACCCGCTGGCGGTACCCCTTCGAAAGCGTGCCGATGATGCGGTTCTCCACTTCGCGCAACGTGCAGAGTTCCTTGACGTCCCCCACGCGTTCCCGGCGCCGGCGCCCGGTCATATCCTTGAGCGCCGCCCGGTAGTTGAGGTACTCGGTCACGCGCATGTCCATGTAGAGCGGCACGTTTTCGGGCATGTAGCCAATGCGTTGCCGCGCCTCCATCGACTGGCGGAAGACATCGAAGCCGGCGATCGACGCTTTCCCCGAGGACGCCGGCATGTAGCTGGCGAGAATCCGCATGGTCGTCGATTTCCCAGCGCCGTTCGGCCCGAGGAAACCGACAATCTCGCCCTTCTCGACCTCAAAATTCAGGTCGTCGATGGCGGTGACTCCCGCGTAGCGTTTGGTCAGGTTGTGGACTTTGATCATGGCTTGAATGGCCGCGCCTCCCGCATCCCGGAAAAGCGATGGCTTTTTCTAAACCGAACGCAGTGGATTCGCAAAAGGAATTCGCCGGCCCTTCTCCCTTAGGTCTCTTGCGTCCCTTAGGTCCCTTAGGTCCCTTAGGGTCCCTTTCGTTTACACGCTGTCTTCGGAGTATCGCGCTACTTGCCCTGCGCAACCTTCGCCGCCGCATCCTCGATTTCAAGACAGAGCACCGAAGCGATCGCATCGGGCGCCTTGTCGGGAAGCGTCACCGTCACTCCGGCTTCGCCCTGCTTGACCACGAGCGCTTTGTGCTCGGGATCGGCCAGCAGAAACGCCTTTGTCACCTTGCTCTTGAGTCCCGGCACTTCAAACGAGCCCGCAGGCCACTGGAAGATGTGAACGAACAATTTTCCAGGCTTCGCGGTACAACGCCAGACCCACGTTGGATTGAAAGCCGGCTTGCCTTTCTTTCCCTTCTGGACCGGATCGAACGCTCCCGCTTCCGCGCCAAACGGCGTGGGGCCGGCGCCGTAGATCGCTTCGCCGTTGACGCGCATCCATTTGCCCACCTCTGCCAGACGCTCGATGCTCGGCTGCGGGATTTCGCCTTCCGATGTCGGACCGACATTCAAGAGGTAGTTGCCGCCCTTGCTGGCGATATCGATGAGATTGCGCAACAGCATCTCGGTGGATTTCCAGTTGTTGTCGTCTTTCTTGAAGCCCCACGTGTCGTTCATCGTCATGCAGGTTTCCCAATCGCGGCCCGGGTAGCCCTTTGCGGGGATGAACTGCTCGGGCGTTTCTGTGTCGCCGGGAACTTTGCCGCCAAGTCGGTTGTTGGTAACCAGATCCGGGCGCAATTCCTTGACGGCCTTGTCGATTTTCGCGGCGCGCTCCGCGTTCATGTCTGTGGGCGTGTCCCACCAGACCACCGCGGGAGTGTCGGGGCCGTAGTTGGTGAGAATTTCGCGCACCTGCGGCACAGCGACCTTGTCGATGTAGTCGTCCATGTTGTGCTTTTGCGCATCGTCCCACTTGCCGCCCATCGCCGACCCGCCGTTGTTCCAGTCCTGCGCCTGCGAATAATAGAAGCCGAGCTTGATGCCCGCCTTGCGCGCCGCCGCGGCGAGATCCTTGAGTGGATCGTGCGCCCACGGCGTGGCCTTGACGATATTCCAGTCGTTGACCTTGGAATCGAACATGGCAAAGCCGTCGTGGTGCTTGCTGGTAATGACCATGTATTTCATCCCGGCGTCCTTCGCAATCTGCACCCACTTTTCAGCGTCGAACTTCACGGGGTTGAATTGCTTGGCGAAAGCCTGGTATTCCGCGCACGGAATCTTGCCCCGGTTCATGATCCATTCGCCAATTCCCGTCACGGGTTTATCGTGGTAGAAGCCGGCCGGAACGGAGTAAACCCCCCAGTGGATGAACATGCCGAATTTCGCTTCACGCCACCAGCCCATGCGGGCGTCGCGTTGCTCTTTGGTTTCTTTGGCTGGCGCGGTTGTGTCCGCGGCGCCGACGGTGCAGGCCGCCGAGAGGATAATCCCGGCGCTCAATAGACTGGCTGTTATTTTTGTCATCGGATGTGTGGTCTGGATGAATTTCATGGTTTTCTTGGGAGGCGGATTCGCTGTCGCGACGCGGCGTTGTCTGCGCCACAGTCGTGACAGCGGAATACCGAACGAAGTCTGATCCACCGTTGCACCGGCGCAACAAAATTTTTCAGGTTGCGAATTGAGGCTCCGGGCTCCGTGACGGGAGGCTCCAGCGGTTTCCGGTTGTCAAGGCTGCCCGGCGGGGGGTAACCTCCTTCGATCAAGTATGCCTCAGGTGAACCAGCAGTATATTGCGGACCAACTCCAGATCTCCCGGGCCACCGTTTCGCGTTGTTTTACGAATCATCCCGGGATCAATCCCGTGACGCGGGCGAAGGTCTTCCAGCTCGCCTCGCAGTTGGGCTACCCGTACATGGAAATGCGGGCTTCGGGCAAGCGCAAGTCAACGGCGCAGAAAACGCTGGGCATTCTGATTTGCAGTAGCGTGGAGGAGTATTTTCGACCCGACTACGAGAGCCCCGGAGAGGAAATTCAGGCGGGTATTTCGGAATACGCACAGTTGCATAATCTCAAGCTCGACCTGCGCTACGTCGACCCGACGGACAAGACGCTCGAATGCCCGTCCTACTCGCAGATCGAACCGTTGCGAAATCGCGATTGGGACGGCGTGCTTTTGATCTACCCCTTTCCCCGGGAAGTGATTGACGGAATCGGGCTGCGATTTCCGATGGTGTCCCTGGTGGAGCAGTACGGAAGCGCGCAATTCAACTGCGTCGATGTGGATCATTACAAGGGCATCGCGATGATCGTCAACGAGATGGTCTCGCTCGGACACCGGCAGATCGGCTTTTTCACGAAGGCCTACGAAGTCGAGCCGGGCTGGTCTTTTCGGCGGTTCGGCGCGTATGTAGAGAAAATGACGCGCCTGAAGCAGGCTTTGGTGACCGAGAACATCGTCAACGTGTTCCCAAATTGCTTTGAGGCGCTCGAAGAGAGCTACGATCATGTGGCGAAACGGATTCGGGACGGGGTCACCGGATGGGTCTGCGCGGCCGATCACCAGGCCTACGACCTCCTGGCCGCCCTCAAGCAACGCGGCATCGGAGTTCCCCGGGACGCTTCGGTCACGGGCTTCGATGGCATTCACAAGCCCAGCGGATTTTCGCAACTCACCACAGCCGTCGTTCCGTTCCGCGAGATCGGCTTTAACGGAACCAAGCGCCTGGTTGACATGATCGACCGGCGGTTTGGGTCGCCGCAGCATATTCTGGTCGGGTGCCAGATCCGTTCGGGCGAGACGCTTTCCACGCCTGGTTGTGCCAATGGGAAGGCAGTCGGCATAGGGAAGTCCGCTGCGTCAAAAAACGAAAGTGCATAAAAGTGCATTAACTTCTTGCTTTCTCGGGAAGATGCTGCTTTTCTTTGATCCATCATGAAAAACTCTTGTTCTCCTCTATTGTTATTCGCCGCGTTCGCAACCGCGTCACTGGTCGCTCTTGCTCCAGTGGCCGCCGAGGACGCGACTTCTCCCGGGACAGCTTCCGCAAGCCTCGATTTCGGTAACTTTACTTCGGTAACCCTGACTACCAAAGCGTGGCACGCGTTGGAAACGAAGGACTTCGCCGCGGTGCAGGGCTACACCGGCAAGTGCATCGAAATGTACAAGGCGAAAGCGCTGGAGATGCAAAAATCGCTTACTTCGCCGCCCGCCACGGACAACAAAGAAAAGGTTTTCGCCAACTGGGCTCTCAACGATGTCGGCACCTGCTATTTCATCCTCGGCAAGGCCTTGGAGCAGCAGGGCAAGACCAAGGAAGCGGTGGAGGCTTACAAGTTCGTTTCGACTAACCTCGCCTTCGCCAAGTGCTATGACACCAAAGGGTGGTTCTGGAGCCCGGCGGACGGCGCAGCCGAACGCGTCAAGGCTCTCGAATTCGATTCCCTGAAGTAGTCAGGTGTAGTTGAGGGCGGAGGACAAATTTCTTCTATTATTTGGCCCGCCGATTCTTGCGGGAACGTCGGAGACCGGGCTCTGGGGAGCGCACGCGCCCTCGCGTGCGGCCTTTGGCGCCCCGCCAAAGGCATCTTCGCTCAAGAAGCCCGCATTCAACCGATGAACCACGGATTATACGAATGAACACGGATAGGTTTCATCCGTGCCAATCCGTGAAATCCGTGGTTTCGATTAAGCAAAAGTTCGCGTCGGCGAGGGCGCCGACGCCAACACGCGAGGGCGCGTGTGCTCCCCAGAGTTGCAGGCCGACACCGTTTTCTTAATCCGTGTATATACTCCGGTATATACAGACCTCCTGGTGATTGCGATCCGCCGGAAGAAATTTGTCCCGCGCCCGTAGTTGAGGGTGGAGTGATTTTCTGCGAGACACGCCTTCGAAGGGTAGTTATCCTTTGGCGCCGCGTAGAATCATGATCACTCTCGTCATCGAAACATCCACCCCGCGGGGAAGCGTAGCGCTTTTTGACGGCAGCGCATTGCTCTTCTCCGAGGCGTTCGAAGCCGGGCGCAGTCACAGCGCCCAACTCTTTGGGGTTCTGGAACGGGCGCTCTGTGGGAGGCAGCGAGTCGGACGAGTGGCGGTCGGGTTGGGGCCGGGCTCATATGCCGGCGTGAGGATAGCCATTTCGGCGGCGATCGGGTACAGTGTGGCCGGCGGAGCGGAGCTGGCCGGGCTGCCTTCGATTATCGCATTGGATGACGGAGATTACGTTGCCCTGGGCGACGCCCGCCGTGAGAGCTACTATTTCGCTGTGGTGCGCCAGGGCGAATGCGTGGAGGGTCCGTTGCTCGTTCCGGCGGAGGAGTTGCCGGCAAAGCTCGCGTGGGCACAAGCGCAGAAGCTGCCGGTGTTTTCTTCAGAATTGCTCCCGACCGCCCCGGAATCGCAGCTTCGTTTCCCGTGCGCGGAACGACTGGGCCGGTCGATTGCCGCGGGGAAGCCGATGGTCGTTGGCGAGACCCTGGAGCCGATCTACCTGCGCGAACCGCACATTACGCAGCCGAAGAGGTGAGCGCGATCATCGATGGGCAGGGCTCAAGGAAACACCGGACGCGGATTGATCGAGTTGTGTACGGCGGTGCGGATCGTTCATCCATGCCCCGCGTCGAGGTGCCGACGACTGCGCGGCGGCGGCGACCGCAACCGCGGTGGCAGCCGCTACTTGCCGATCGATTTCGTCTTGCGACACAATTCGCCACGGCGTGAGTTCCGATCGTAGAACTACAATCAGGATCACCACTGTTAAAATGCCTGTAATGAGTGTGTTCATGGTAGGCGCCTCTGGGGTCTTGGCTCTTGGCGACCCTTCAAGCATCCACAACAGAGGAGACTGTGGGGAACATGGGCGTGGAATTCAAGGGGTTTCTTGCAGGCCCCCAAACGAACGGTATTGGACGTAGGTCTGAGGCTACCGCGCTCCGTCGGCGATTTCGCACAGGTGCGTGTGCGCGGTAAAGCCGGTCTGGCGATGGTATTTTGCTGAAATCTCCTCCGCGATGGCTTGCGCTTTGTCCCGTTCCAGCAGCGTGACGGTCGCTCCGCCAAAGCCGCCGCCGGTAAGGCGCGAACCGAGCACGCCCGGTTCGCCCGTGGCGATTGCCACCAGCAAATCCAGTTCCGGCGTGCTGTTCTCGAAATTCACGCGCGAACTTTCGTGACTCGCGAACATCAGTTCGCCAAATCCGCGAACGTTGCCGCTGCGCAGATGGTCGATTCCCGCCAGCACCCGCTCGTTTTCGCCGACGACATGCAGCGCCCGCTTGTAGGACATCACGGGAAGACTCGCTGCTGCCGCCGTCAATTGCGCCATGGAGACATCCCGCAGCGCTTTGGCGCCGAGGCGTTCCGCCGCGTCGAAACACTGCATCCGGCGCTCGTTATACTCGCCCCCGGCCAGCCGATGCGGCACGCCGCACTGGGTAATGAGCAGTTCGACGCCGCCGGGAAACGGGGTGTTTTCGACGGTCTCCTTGCGGCAGTCCAGGAAGATGGCATTGCCGGCTTTGCCGAAGGCTGAAGAAGCCTGGTCGAGCAGCCCGCACTTCACCCCCACGAACTCGTTTTCAGCCCGCCGGCAAAGCTTGGCCATCGGCAGGCGCTCCAGGGTAAAGCCGAACAGTTTCTGAAGCAGCATCGCCGTTGCAACCTCCAACGCCGCAGAACTCGAAAGCCCGGCACCCAGTGGAAGATTGCTCTCGATCTCCGCCCGGAACCCGCCCACCGGCAGGCCGTCTTTGAGAAACACATCCACGACGCCCAACGGGTAATTGGTCCATTCGTGGTCGTGATGATTGGGCGTAAGCTGCGCGATGTCCCCTTCATACGACTTGTTCAGCGTCGAAGAACGCAGAACGACCAGCGACGAACCGGTCGGCTCGCCCGTCATCGTAACCCCGCGGTCAATCGCCGCGGAAAGCACGTAGCCTTCGTTGTAATCGGTGTGGTTTCCGAGGAGTTCGACCCGACCGGGAGCGTAAGAGGAGGTTTGCATGAGCGGATTTCGTAAACTGTTGGCTGGTGCAATGCAATGCCGGAGTTGCGCGCATTAAAGTAATTGGGGGTGAACGAGAAACGAAATAAAAACAGTTCCCGGAGGACGAGGCTTTCTTGGCCAATCGCCTCCGGAAACGAATTGCTGGATCTCTCGTCCGTTCCGCCATGGCTTACAGCGCAAATCTGGGCGGCAAGGCCACCGATGGCGGAGCGGGACGTTTTGCCGATGCGTGAAACTATTTGGTGGTGGACGGAACCGCAGGAGTCGTTGTGCTCGGAGCCGGCGCGGCGGGAATCTCAACCGAGGGCGCCGGAGCGGACGGAGCAGCCGGCATCGGAGCGGCGGCGGCAGGAGTGGGCGTCGGTGTGGCGACGGGCGTCGGAGTCGGCGTGGCGACGGGAGTCGGAACCGGCGTGGGGGTCGGCGTCGGCGTGGCGACGGGAGTCGGAGCTGGTGTCGGCGTCGCAACCGGAGTCGGTGCCGGAGTTGGCTTGGCGGTTGCCGTTGCTTCGGCGGCCTTCTTCTGGACCTTTTTCTTGGCTTTCTTTACGTGAGGCTTGGCCGGAGCCGTGGCGGCGGGAGTCGGAGTCGGTGTCGGCTTCGCGTCGCCACCGGAACAACCGGAGGCGGCAACGGCTAGGATGGCGAGGGAGGAAACGAGATGAATGGTTTTCATAATTGAGCGTAAAACCAATAAAATCAGCGAAAGTTTCGAAAAAAGCGCGGAAAAAAGAAATTAATTTTTGAGGAACCACGGATTTCACGGATCGACACGGATGAAACACAGGGGAGAGCGGCTGTCGATTTGACCGGCAAGGCCCCGATCCGTGTTCATTCGTGTGATTCGTGGTCAACCCGCGTTGCGGTTATTATCCGCACGCCGGCAATTCGCATCGCCTCGATGGCGCGCGCGATGTCGCCCGGTTGGAGTTCGACTCCGCGGCAGGCGTCCTCGATGAGATGGGTTTTGAAACCGAGCTGCACGGCGTCGATGGCGGTGGCTTTGACACAGAAATCGGTGGCGAGACCGCACACGAACAGCTCTTCAACTCCGTTCGCCTTGAGGAATTCGCCCAGGCCGGTCGATCTCCGGCGGGCGTTGTCGTAGAAACCGCTGTAGCTGTCGATGGCCGGATCGGTTCCCTTTTCGAAGACGTGCGCAACCTTCGTGTCGAGGCCCGCAACCAACTCGGCGCCGGGTGTGCCTTGGACGCAGTGAACGGGCCAGAGCGTTTGCGGCAGACCGGCAAGTTCGATTTGCTCGAAGACGGCTTTTCCCGGGTGATTCGCCGCAAAGCTGCCGTGGTTGGCGGGATGCCAATCCTTGGTGAAAACGGCGCTGCTGAAAGCCGGACGCAACCGGTTTATGACAGGAACAATGGCCGCCGCGTCTCGAACCGCCAGCGAGCCGGTGACGAAATCGTTCTGTAAATCGACGACGACGAGGACGTGGTTGGGCGGATGAAGTTTCATTTCGAGGCTGAACCTACCCCAAAAACGGAATTTAAAGCCGCAGATTTCGCAGATGCACACAGATGAACAAAGGCTTTCCCCGCTGCCTTTCTTTGCCGGGCTCGGGACAAATTTCTTCCGGCGGATCGCAATCACCGGGAAGTCCGTATATAACGGGGCATATACACGGAGTAAGAAAACGGTGTCGGTCTGCAACTCTGGGGAGCACACGCGCCCTCGCGTGTTGGCGTCGGCGCCCTCGCCGACGCGAACTTTTGCTTCATCGAAACCACGGATTTCACGGATTGGCACGGATGAAACCTATCCGTGTTCATTC
>Ga0316218_1000365_pt1 | contig 66183 bp, 88 predicted proteins | sample TBH18003metaG_FD_203634 | JGI IMG/M metagenome (GOLD analysis project Ga0316218, IMG submission 203634) | Freshwater microbial communities from Trout Bog Lake, Wisconsin, USA - TBH18003 | ecosystem: Environmental > Aquatic > Freshwater > Lake > Hypolimnion/Profundal zone | place: USA: Wisconsin... | reverse complement strand
CGCAGCCTCAGCCTCAGCCGCAGCCGCAGCCTCAGCCTCAGCCGCAGCCGCAGCCTCAGCCTCAGCCGCAGCCGCAGCCTCAGCCTCAGCCGCAGCCGCAGCCTCAGCCTCAGCCGCAGCCGCAGCCGCAGCCGCAGCCGCAGCCGCAGCCGCAGCCTCAGCCTCAGCCTCGGTCTCAGCGTCCGCGTCCGCCGCCGCCCGTCCTTTGCCCTTCCCTTTGGTCTTTGGTGGGGCCTTCCCTTTGCCCTTCGGCGACTTGTTAGGCGCCGGAGGCGGAGCTTCGTCGAACTCCACCCAAGCGGACGCAGGACCACCCATCGCAGGCGGAGCTTCGTCGTCTGATTCCGGGGACTCGTGTTGTTGTTCGAGTGGTGCCTTATTGGCCGGTGAAGCGCTGCCCTTGCTCCGCTTCGCGGGCGTGCTGGTCGCGCTCGCGCCGGCGCTCCTGCCTCTCTTCGCCGGCGTGCCCGCCGCGCTCGAAGCAGGCGCGCCCTTCTCTCCCGTCAGAAAATCCTGCGAACTCAGATCAAGGTCGGCATCAGCGCCTCCTCGAGCCTGAATTTCAACCAGACCTTCAGCAGCAGCCTTGTGCGCGGCACTCGCCTTTTTAGAATGCTTCGGATCCGCCTTCGGAGGTCGCGACAATGGTGACGCCGACTTGCGCGCGTACGAGACCATGCCCTTGACCTTTTCATAGTTCTTCTCCAAATCCGCCCATTGATCCAAAATCGGCTGGGAAACCTCGTAAATTTGCGTGTACTGAAGATTGAACAATTCCTTGAACGGCTTGAATTTCTTGTCCTTCTTTTTCTCGATCGACTGCAAGCTTTCATAAACTGCATGAGCCTCTTCATCGATCAAACTCACAAGAGTCTTAGCACGCTCGTACTTATTTTCGGCTTCTTCAAACTCTTCCGCGCCCAGAACTCCTTTGTCGTCCTTTTTGGCGGATAATTCCGCCAAGACATCATTCAATTCCTTGAATACTTTCGTCACAGTAACGACGTGGTTTTTCGCGTCCGACAAAGAAGAGCTGTTCAAGCCCGACTGGTCAAAATCCTTCGGACACGACCCCTTGAGCTTGAGTACGGCCCGTTCAGCCTCCTTCAGCGGGGCCTGCGCCTCCTCCTCGGCGCGCCTCTTCTCCTCGCGCTCAGCGCGCCTCTGCTTGATTTTTTCGCTCTCCTTGTCCTCCTCCTCCTCCACCCGACCTTTTTTCAGCCGCTCGAGCAGCTCCAGCGTAACCACCACACTGGGCTTGCTCGGCTCAACGCGGTCGATTTTCTTCAACTGCTTGTGATAAGGGCCTGGCTTGCCATCTACATCGATGGCGCAGTATACATCGTCGTCATCGCTGACGACGACAACGCTCTCTTTCTGAGGAAGGGAAGAAGACATCGTTAGGTGACAGTGCCTTTGCCGTGCAATTCGCCCCGCCTTAAATACGCAGGAGCAACAAAAAAAAGTCGATCGGCGCAGGCGGCAACCCATGACTGTGAAATGTACATTGCATGAAAGAGCTGAGCCTGCACAACATGCGCATCGTGCATTCGGGGGACGACTGGGACCATCCCCGCAACCCCTGCACCAAGGTCTGATTTTAAGTTGAGCGCGCGCGTGCGCATAAGTCAGGCCAAGCGGGGGGACGCAGGAGATGACGGCGCTGCTGGAGCACAACGAGCGCATCGTGTCCTGGCTCCAGCCGGCGAGCGCGGCGCGCGAGGACGCGCGGCGGCTCGAGTGACGCGGGCCTGCGGCAGGCGGACGGGGCCGTCGAGGACCAGATCCCCGCGCTGCGGGTCAACGGGGCCTACTTCCGCCTTAGCCTGCGCATGATGAAGGCCGTGTGGCGGCACGTCCGGCTCAGCAAGGGCTTCGTCAACCGCGAGGCCGCACCCTACGGCGGCGTCAAGCTGCGCATCCCGCACGTCCTCTTCATGGAGAAAATGCGCACCCAGACGCGCTTCAATGTGAACCCGATGCGTTCGCAGCGTTTCGATCCGCGTGTATTAAAACGCGCGCGCCGGCAGATGATGCGCATGGGCCAGCCGGCGGCCAAGGACCGGAAGCAGACCCAGAACGCGTCGCACAAGATCTTCCAGGTGGTGAGGCTCGTCCTGCTGCCGCTGCTGTCCGCGCGCCTGCCCGACAGGGTCTCGTTCCGGCCGGAGGTATCCTCCAGCGCCCAGCTGCTGGAGTTCCTCCGCTCGGTGAACCCGTCCTGCCTCGAGGACAAGGCGAGTTTCCTGCGCTTCTGCGAGTCGCTCTTCGACTCGTGGCACGCCCCGTAGCTCAGATGCTGCAGTTCAGATGCTGCTGCAGAACAGCTTGAGGTTGTCCTGCGTGTCGCGAATGGCGGTGCCCAGCCCCGCCTCCTTGCAGCCGCTGGCGCAGATGTCGAGCACCGAGTCCACGTGCTTGAGCATCGCCACGCACGCCTGCACCTTGGCGTCGGCGGCAGGCTGGCGGCTGAGCTTGGCGTCGGCGCCGTCGGAGCGGCGCGCGGCGGCGGCGAGCGCCGCCTCGGCCGTGTCGGCGCGGCGCGCCGTCGACGCCAGCGCGGCCTCGGCCGTGTCGGCGCGGCGCGCCGTCGACGCCAAAGTCGACTCCGCCGTGTCGGCGCGGCGCGCCGTCGACGCCAAAGTCGACTCCGCCGTGTCGGCGCGGCGCGCGGCCGCGGCCAGCTTCGACTCCGCCGTGTCGGCGCGGCGCGCGGCCGCGGCCAGCTTCGACTCCGCCGCCTCGGCCCGCGCCACGGCCTTGGCCAGGCCGGCCTCCGCCGTCTTGGCCCGCTGCTGCACCTCCGGCGACGGCCGCGCCATCTGCGAGTTGATCCGCTCCACCGCGGCCTTGCCCTCACGCAGCTTGCGCAACTCCGCGTCGTGCTTGCCGATCTGCGCTAGGTAACTGCCGCTCTTCTCCCGCTCCTTCTTGAGCTCTGCCTCCATGCGCGTCATCTTCTGCGCGCCGGCCTGGAGCTCGGCCTCCACGGACCGATAATTGGACGCCAGCTGCTCAAACGCCACGCGCGCCTCCTCGTACGCCTGCTTGGCGCGGCGGTCCTCGACCTTGGCCGCAATCTCGAGCTCCGACTGCGGCCGCGCGGCCGCCTTCTTGGCACGCGGCGCGCGCTCGCAGACGGGCGCCGCGGTGTCGCGGGACTTGTGAATGTATTTGACGCTGCCCACTCCGAACGTGCTCATTGCGCGGGGCGTGCGCGCGCCAGATTTATATACGCCCGGCCGGGCGCCCATTCGAGCGTCCGCGCCGGCCGCGCCGATCGCCTAGAAGCTCGGATTCAGCCATACGTTGGTCAAGTTGAGGGCCACGCTGCGGTTCGGCATGTTCTCCCACATGGCGTGGTAGTCGAGCGAGTAGTCGCGCCAGTAGTAGATGCAAGTGAGGGACGTGAGCGCCAGCACCGCCAGCGAGATGTACAGCGCCTCGTTCTTGACGTAGCCCTTGGACTCGTCCGGCCGCCTCTGGCCGGGCCCCAGCTTCGTAGACTCGTAGTCCTTGAAGCGGTCCCACGGCGCCATCCACAGGATCGCGACGAAGGCGAAGATGGTGAAGACGCTCGGCAGCCACCAGAGGACGTTGAGCGTCGGCGCGACGGTGTAGGGGGCCATGGCCGAGTTGACCGTGATGAGGAACGCGAGGAACGTGGAGATGAGGATGGCCTCCTGCTGCGCCTTGCGCGTGTAGAAGACCATCTCCGCCTTGGAGTGCTCCGCGTCCTGGCTCTTGACGGTGAACCACGCGACGCCGAGGTACAGGAACGACACCATGTGGCACTTGAGGATCTCGATCAAGATGTTGTCGAAGTCGAGCACCTCGTTCTCGACGAGCGCCATCGCGGCCAGCACCGGCAGGATCTCCGCGAAGAAGAAGGGGTTGATGAAGGCGTCGTGCACGCCCGCTGTGTCGGACATGAACTCGTAAAAGAACAGGATGAAGAAGGGCGGGCCGACAATGGCGCTGATCAGCGTGCCGAAGTTGAACTCCACCGAGATGGACGTGAGCCACGCCAGCAGCGGCCAGATGATCATGCCGGTGACGCGCAGGGCCACAGCCCACCAGTCCTTGGGCCCGCGCAGGAAGTAGTAGGTCACCGCGTTGCCGGTGACGAGCGTCGTGAGCAGGAACAGGAGCATGACGCGCCGCACGATCATGCTGCCGCTCTCGCCCGCCAGGTACGACGAGTGGTAGAGGTAGTGGCACGACTCCAGCGCCTTCTGGAACTGGCTCGACATGCCGCTGATGTTGCGGCACGAGCCCTGGAAATTGCTCGTGGTGGTGGACATGGCGGGCACGCCGTTGCCTGCGTACCTGTTGGGGCCGCCGCCGGTCTGCGTGTCGTTGGCGATGCCTCTCAGGACCCAGTTCGTGCAGGTGCACGCCGGCGACTGATAGTAGATGTCGCAGTTGGTGTTGGCGCGCACGGTGTTGACGAGGTTGACCCGCTTGGAAAAGCAGGTCTGGCTCGGCGTGAGGTTGGTCAGGGACATGCAGCCCGAATCGTCCGCCGGCAGCCAGTACGTCGCGAACGCCTGCTGAATGCTGGAGAACGACGAAGCGAAGTTCTGGGGGTACTTGTTGAGCGAGTAGGTGTGCGCGCGGTCGATCTGGATCATGACGCTGTTGTTCTGCTCCGTCGCCAGGAGGATCACGGCGAACACCCAAAGCGCGAGGGCCGCCAGGACGTGCACGTAGCCCTTCCAGCACACTGGATAACTCAGGTAGCTCCACATTCGCCCGGCGCGGCGCGGGGCACTTTTATACCGGACCGACGCGCGCCTTTCTGGCGTCGCCTTTACAGGTCCGCGTAGTGGGTCGCCCCGCGCGCGTCCCGCCGGTAGCCGAACTCCGCGCAGACGGGGTCGGGGCACGCCGCGCACCGCCAGTACAGCAGCACCCAGTTCACGTTGCGCACGGTGCTCTCCACGCGCTCCGGCGTGGGCAGGCTGTCCTTGAGCCGCTGGCTGAGCCCCGACCCCTTGAGCTCCGCCAGCACCGCCTCGAGGCCGCGGCGCGACGGCGCGTGCCGCGGGAACTTCTCGCTGTAGATGAGCGCCACCAGCCGGTCGGCCGTCTCCCCGCGGCCGGTCAGCAGCAGGTCGCTCGACGGCTCGTACACCCGCGCCAGCGCCGTCCAGATGCGGGGGAGCATCTCGAACAGCGTGCGGCCCGACAGCTGCGGCAGGTTCCTGGCCCCTAAAAAAAGTCATGCGAACTGTTTGCCGAACGCGCGCAGACCGCGACTCGCCTGGAAAAATCCGTGGAGGTCAGGCAGATGAGCGCCGTGAGCATGCGGATCTCATGCCCCGCGTGCGAGGGCAGAACGGCCCGCCCGACGCTCTGCAGGACCACGGTGCGCAGCGCCTGGTACAGCGCGTGCACGTCGAGGTATTCGTACGTCCTCTTCGACGCTTCGCGCTTCCGCTTCTTGTCCGTTTCCTCCTTGGGCCCGCCCGCGTCCTTGATCTCCATCCGGTAGATGCACACGCGCGGAGGGCACTGCCCCATAGCCAGGCACCGCTCGTGGTGCATCAGCGCGATTGGCACGCTGTCCCCGTCGATCGAGTCGACCAGCAGCCGCTCGTACAGATCCGCGTACCGCGTGAACTTGATGTCCGCCTCCCCTAGCGGGGGCAGGCCGTCCAGCGCCGCGCGCTCCACCCGACCGGCCGCGGCGTCCCACGAGAACGCCACAGGCTCGCGGTGGTCCACCACCAGCCGCTTGTGCGGCTTGTCCTTTAAAAGCTCGTTCGGCAGCAGCAGGATCACCAGGTCCACGATCTTGGCCTTGAACGCCCTGTTCGCGATCGCGCGGTCCCACGCCTCGCCCGTCGGCACCATCGGGGGGAGTGCTGTCCTCTCCCCGACGTCCATGGGAGGCACGTGCTTCCTCCGCTTTGCCTGCGTCATCGCCTTGGCAGCGGGCACGAAGTCGTAGCAGTCGAAGGCCAGCACCACCGTGTCCACGCTCTCCATGAACTTCCTCAGCGGCAGCAGGAACTGCCGCCGCACGTACTCGTCCCACGTAATCAGCGCGTCGCCGCCCCGCATCAGCCGGATCTGCCCGTCGCTGAACACCGCGTTCGCGCGGAACGGGGCGTGCTTCGTGAAGGCCTCGCGGGCCTCCTCCTTGAACGCGCGCAGCCAGGAGCTGTCGATGGTCATCGCGCGGCGGGCGCGGCGGGCGGCGGGACAGGCGGGGTTCGAGACCGTTTTTTTTACAGTTTCGGGAAGACGGGGATGGCGAGGCGCGACAGCGCGGCGCGCGGGGCGCGCGCCGCCACCACCGGCATGGGCACGCCGCCCCAGCCGGCGCGCGCCGCCGGCTTGACAGGCCTGGGCCGTACCTCGCTGTTAGCGTGCTTCTTCGGGCGCTTCGAGCGAGTGCGCTTCTTCGTGATTTTTGCCAGGTACTTGGTGTAGTTGTCCTGCGCCACCAACCACTCCTGCACATCGTGTTCTCGTGCGTCCCTATTGGAGTTGTCCACTCGTGGCTTTCCGTCCTTCTTAGGTTTAGGGTGCGGGTTCTTGTAATTGGCGTGCGCGTGAAACTGCTCAATCGCGAATGCCACGCCCAGAGCATGATGTAACCATGCATTTATATCTGACTTGTCATCATGAAGCACCATCTTGTCGTATCCCCAGATGTCGTTTACCCCCTCTTTCGGTTTCTTGCGTTCCTTATTCCGATCAAGAAACAATTTTACTGCCAACTCGCGCACCGATGTGATGTTCGCGTAAATTTTAGCCGTGTTGGCCACACGACCGCCTTCCATATCCTGCATGATCATCTCCACTGTGGGCTTGAGCGGGGCGCGATCTTTTGGAATCTTCATGTACAGTTCTATAGCATGATTCTTCAGCTCGTAGAGCCGTTGTTGCTTCGTTAGGGTACCACTGTGGCTTTCTGACATCCGCGCGACGGCTCAGCCCCTCTTTAAATACCGCGCGCCGCCGCTCGGATCACTCCGGCCTTACAGGCAGTCGCGCGCGCGTTGCTCGCAGATCTGGGTGAAGTAGCACGCCAGCTGCAGGCAGATGCAGATGTCGTCCTTCATGCCGCCGACCTTGCCCGACAGCGCGATGCGCTCCTTCTGGAACGTGTTGGCGGGGGCCTTGGTCTGGTACCCATACACCTCCATCTGCTCGCGCAGGCGCAGGCGCATCTCGTGCTCGTTGCTGGACACCAGCGGCCGCGCGAGGTGGATCCGATGCTCTTTGAGCATCAGGACCACCAGCTGGCACATGGCGTGCTTGACCTCCTCCGTGGTGAGCACGCCCACGCGGTTGGCCGCCTGATCCACGTAAAAATGGACGCCGGGCAGGCCGCCGAGCGCGCGCTTGTGGTGCTCGGCCTCGAACCCAAGGTTGCGCTCCACGAACACCGTGACCGGCGACGCCTTCCGCCCGATCTCGCCGCGGATCGCCGCGATGTGCCCCGCGACCAGCGCGAACTGCTTAGCGGGGTCTGCCGCCGCCGCGGGTCAAAAAAGGGCGCTTCGAAACGGGCGGGGCGGTGGCGCGACCAGCGCGAACTGCTTAGCGGGGTCTGCCGCCGCCGCGGGTCAAAAAAGGGCGCTTCGAAACGGGCGGGGCGGTGGCGCGCACCTTTGCAGCCGCGCAGGATGTCGACGCCGATCACCTGCTCGGGGCGCAAGGATTACCTCTTCCACATCCTCTACGGCGGCAACGCGCAGATGATCCGCTCCTTCATCGAGCAGTCCGTGATCGACGTGGCGCGCGAGTACCCCACCGACGGCGTGCGCGACGCCCTGCACCTCTTGCGGCCGCGCGACGGCGACAGCCTCAACCGGCTGCGCGCGCTCTTCTTCCTGCTCCTCGCCGAGGACGAGGCCATGCGTCGCCGCCTGTGCAAGCCACAGAACGGGTGCATGGTTGCCCCGTTCTGCGAGCACAGGGCCCGCCTGTTCTACGACGAGCTCTGTGACGAGCTCATCCCCGCCTTCGTGCAGCGGCAGGACACGCGCCTCGACGAGTTCGTCGACGCCCTGCGCGGGGCCTACATCCACAGCTAGCCTATTAAAGTGCGCGGTGAGAGAAGCCCGGAAATGCTCCCGCTGCTGCTGGCCTGCGGCACGCTGCTGCCGCCGCCGTCCGGCGTGTTCCCCGTCACCTTCGGCAACCTGTCGCGCGACGACTACCCGCCCCCGCTGCCGGACCTCCCGTTCCCGCTCCTGCGCACGCGCGGCGGGGGGCCTGACCGTGATGAGCCCCTTGCGGCGCGTGATGCTCAGTATGGCGTAGTCGGAACCGGGCCCGCCCGCCGCCGGATCGATGAAGATGAACACGTCCTCGTTCAGCACCGGCGGCGGCGCGGGCTGCGAAAACATGACGTCCAGCTCCGCGGTGCGAAACACCGACTGCGACGCGTCGAACGCCAGCCCAGCAAGCTCGGACTCGATCAGGTCGGGGCGGTCCTGCCGACGCCGCGCGTCGACTCGGCCCTCCGCGAGGAATGGGAGTACGTGCGCGGCTCGCCTGCATGACGGTCTTGAGCATCTCGTGGCGGTCGCTCGACTGCCACCGCGGGATTAAATGCAGCCGGTGCACGCACTCGGCCGCCGCGCCCTTCTCGATGCATGCGTCGCACGCCAGCTGGACCTGGAACACGCTGAAGAGCGGGTCACCCGTCACCTTGTTCCGCATCTTGATCAGCCGCGAGTAGAAGTTGAAAGAGCTCGTCAGCGTCGAGATGGCGATCATCGACGTCTGCTGCATGCACAGCAGCGGCGCGACCGTCTCCTGCCGCCGCCCGTCAGCCGCGCGCCCGTCAGCCGGCGATCATCGACGTCTGCTGCATGCACAGCAGCGGCGCGACCGTCTCCTGCCGCCGCCCGTCAGCCGCGCGCCTTATAAACTATTAAAAAAACGCACGTAAAAGAAGCCTGGATCGACATACGCGGCTTCCTCCAGGATCAACAAGTCGCCTCCTGTGCCTTTCGTGGTTGCCACCTGCGGCGAGCATGATTAAACTTTTGTCTGGGATTTGACCTTTGTTTTGTTAAATAGTTTGGTTCGCTCGAGGTGTTTCCCTACGCGTTCGTATTTAAAGTGTGTCCTACCCCAGTCCGAACCATGTCCGACATCTTCGCCGGCGTTTACGGCGCGCGCTTTCCCGACGTGGTCATGAACTCCGGGCCCCTGCCGCCGTCCGGCCGCCTGCCGGCGCCGCTGCACGACACTCCCGACGCCAAGATCAATTACAACTCCACGCTGCTCGGCGACCTGCAGCCCTACGCGTACGGCGAGCCAGGCTACCAGTCCTCGCAGAACTCTTACCTCAACGTCCCGCACCGCATTCAGAAGGTCTTACCCGTCCTCTACCTGCCCGAGCCGGATGGCAAAAACGTCTTCCGCCTCTCCCATCCGGTCGACGACAGCGACCTCGCCTTCGTCATGCGCCTCAACCGCGGCTCCATCTTTTGCACAGGCACCCGCCTGGGCGCGCGCCACTCCTCTTCCCTCGGCGTCGTCGCCGACCCGATCATCAACCTCGCCACGCTCAACTACCTTCTCGCGGGCCTTCAGGTGTCCATGCCGCTGGTTCGCGACAACCGAAATTTGTTCTGGGAGCTGCTCTACAATCTCGATCCTGTCAAGTGGGGTTCTGACAGACATTATGAAATTGCACTTTTAGGATTTAAGGATCAAGATTTTCAGCTGCCTCGAAATAATACCGAACCTTTTGGCCTGGAAGATCTCATACACTTCGTGAGCAACTGTGTAAAACCTTTCGGGATCGTTCGAGGCTCGGAGAAGCAGGGCGGGCAAAGCGAGATGACAAACAGCGCCTCCACCTGGCCTGTCCCTTTCGTGGCCACCTTGGTCATCGACGGAAAAGAGGGCAATGTGGTCAACTTGTGGCGGGCGCATGATATCCACGCGGGTGACGATCTCGTTCTGCGTTTGAAACCCATGCCCATCCAACAGTACACACTCAACCATTACTTTAAAGGTTTTGCCCGCAAGACCTACACCACCGAGAAACAATACAACATATGGCAGCTCGTGCCCGACATATTCGAAATGCAATTGACTGCCGACAACGACGATCAGATGAAACGTATTGTAGCTTTGAGGGAGATTGGAACAGAGGAGGAGAAAGTTCGCACCCACCTATTCACGAGTCTAAAGAATAGACAGCCTGGACGAGATTATGACTATGCCCCCGTTTACAGCGAGACATACGGTCGAGTTGCCTCTGCCGTTCCCTGGCAAGAGCTTGGCTTCTGGCACATTGGCCGCAGCCAGGTCATGGTCAGCAAGTACGGCCAGGAATTTTACAACGATGACATGCTCAACAACATGCGGGCTAACCACGTGCAAATGACGTTTCAGCCGGTGTTTGAGCGCTTTCCTTATCAAGATACCGATTTTGAAACGGATGCTGAAGTCGGAACCACGAATAAGCTGGTCGTCGCTCCCGTCACTGCCCCCTCAAAAATAATCGAACCAACTCTGGGCCTGGAGCGCGTAAGCAAGCGAGCAGTCACGGAGCCCCACTGGCAGCGGCGCGTGCGAACCCATGCGATTCCGTCTGCGCGCGGGGTCTCCGCGGGGCTCGGCATTCCAGCGGCTAAGGCGGCGCTCGATGATCCGCTACCGCCAGCGGGGCTCGACGCTCCAGGCCCGCTTGCGGCGCTCGACGCTCCACCCGAACCCGCAGCGCTCGACGCTCCACCCGAACCCGCAGCGCTCGACGCTGCACCCGAACCCGCGGCGCTCGAGGCCATCCCCGACCTGCTGCCTGGGCTCGAACCGGCCGAGGCCGCGCAGGCGGCCAAGCGCCCGCGAGCGGGCCGCCCAAAGAAGGCGACCGAGGCCCGCGAGCCTGTCGACGGCATGATCCTCAAGCCAGGATCCGAGCCGGTCGCGTGCCGCGTCGAGCTTTTGTGACGGTATTAAATTGCTCATGCGCGCGATGCGCTCGAATCATGTCCTATCAGTGCGGCCTCTGTCTCTCTTGTGGAGCGCCGTTTTTGCCCATCGCGGAGGACATGATCAACTACGACAGCCTGGGCAACATCTCCGTGTTCTACTTCCAGCGCATGGTCGCGAACAACCGCGACATGAAGCACAAGATCGTGAAGCCCACCTTCACCGGCCCGATCGACAAGTCCCATATCATCCACGTCAGCCATCATCGGACGGCCCTCGAGGGCATGGAGAGGTGGGCGCGCTCGAGATACGACGCGAAGATGACTCTAGAGTACAAACGGTCGCCGAAAGGGAAGCGCCCGGTCAGCCAGAAGGCTTTTTGGAGGGCGGCTGTCCAAGATGACGAGCGCGTCAAGCTGAAGCCGCTCGTGGATTACATGTTAAACGAAAACTTTGCGCGCCACGTCTATTCGCCGAATTACGAGAGGACAGTCGAGTGCTGCAAGCCTTGCAACGCCGTCATGACCATGCGGTTCTGGTACACATACCATCTGTAAGTGCCTCTGCCGCGCCTCTGTCGCCCGTTTGCTGACTTTGTCGCGCTCTTGCAGGACGAGCCAGAAGAACCACCAGAAGATCATTGCGGACGGGCGGCTGCGCATCTACAAGTTTAACCTGAACACACAGAGAAAAGAGGAGAGGGAGGGTGAGTTCCCGTCCGACCAAAAGTTCGACATCCTCACCCCAGCCGTGGCTTACTTCCTCTTTCTCTGCTGGCCGCCGCTGGACAACGCCCTACATTCAGATGAGAACATTGTCAAGCTGCAGCTCTACACCGAGATGTCCTGGATGATCCTGCAGGTCACGTGCCTACTCTGCGAGTACTGGCGGGGCTCGTCCGACAGCGGACGCAAGTGGAGGCAGTCGCCCAAATCCGCGCTCGGCGCGGCGGAGCTCTACTTCTCCTTCTTCTGCTGGCGCATCTTCGGGTGTCAGTACCCAGGCGTGCGCGACCTCAGCTTCATCCATTGGCACCAGATTTACATGTGGGACTGCGTCAACTGCAGGGCGCTCTTCCCGAACCGCGACTGGTCGTGGACCCTCTTGGCCGAGCGGCTGAGCCCTTCCAAGATGACCACCGGCTCGAAGAAGCTGGTGGAGCGCGTCGGCCGCAAGATGGTGTACGTGCTCGAGCACCACATCCGTCCCCTCGCGGAGCACATCAACGGGCAGCGGAACCCCGAACTGAACCGCTACTTCCTGCCTCCCAAGAACCTCCGCGCGCTGAGGGTGCTCATGAGAAAGTGCGTGCGCGCCCCCGCGCCCTTTATTTCGTCTCTTTTAACTCGCGGAGCGGCAGGGGCGTCGTGCCGGACTTCGACTCGTTCGTGGCCAACGTCGGCATCGACGCCATGATGTTCCGCGTCATCGCGCTCTGCCGCGACATGGACGCGCCGATCCTGCGCATGCTGCGCTCGTTCCGCGCCGAGTGGCGGCGGGCCGAGGAGCAGAACATCGCGCGCAACCTCCGCTGCAACCTGGACAGCGCGCGCACCATCTACCGCCTGTGCCGCCTTCTCGACCCGCCAGCCGACTGGATGTACCTCTCGGACGAGGAGGCGACCGAAGCGCTCAACGGGCGGCTCTGCAACCCGTTCGCCTCCGCCCTGGCGCTGCACGACATTGAGGCCTTCGACTCGTCGCTGAAGGACGTGCGCACGCTCGAGGAGGAGGAGGGCTAGGCGGCAACGCCGCGCAGGCGGCGCAGCAGGAACTCCTCGTTCTGGCTGCGCGCCTCCACGAGGCCGGATCTGCGGCAGGCGTTGAGCGGCTCCAGCTTCGCCCGCACTTTCGGGTGGTTCAACACCTTCGGGCGCATGGCGCGGGTCGTCAGACGAGCGCGCGTGCAGCCCGCGCCGTACATGGGGTTGTCGTTTTCGTCCTCCGGCTCTTCGCCCTCGCCCCAAACTTCGTCGATTATGCGCCGCTCCTCGTCATTGATTTCGCGGTTGTTGTCGTCGTCCTCGCCCTCCTCCGTTTGCTCGTCCTCATTTGACGACTGATCGTACTGCCAATCGGCATTCGGGTCCCATTGTTCTTCCCGCTGGCGCTCGCGGTTCGTGGACTCTTCATTTGGCTGGATAATTGCCGTAAAGCCTGTCATACCATTGTACGCTTCCCGCCAGATCCTGGCCCACTCCGCCCTGGCCTCCGGATACCTGTTGAGATACGCCTTGAAAGGGAATAGCTGGTACGGAGGCATCTCCTGCCGGAACTGGTAGAAGATAGGCATATTATGGTCCAGCATGAACTGCGACACCCGCGCCTCGGCTTCGAGCCGAAACATGGCCATGGAGTTCCACAGGCTTTCGTCTGAGAAGTATGTGACGTACACAATCTGTGGATCCTCCACCATGTTGTTCACGAAAAACGGCAGCGGGTTTTCGGGCTCGCTGAGCCCCCTCCGCCTGATCATGGCGGCGTACGACGCCCTCGGCGGAAGCGCAATGACATCGCGCAGAGGGAACGTCTCGCGGCTGTACCGGTCGACGTAGCGCAGGTTGTTGTAGTGCTCCACTGGGCCTTCCGCTTGGAAGTCCGTCGGACGAAACCACGCCGCGCGGGCGCCCGCGCGGTGAATAGTCCGCGATGTCATATACCGGCGCTCCACGTCGTAGTAGAGGACGGGATACTGCACGATGGTCACCACGCAGTAGTTGCCCTCGTCTGGCCCGCTCAGGCCGAGCATCATGCGGTTGTCATCGAAGGCCAGATTGAAGAGCGTCATCTGCACGCACAGGCCGTCGGCTGAGAAGAAGTAGTGGCGGATCGGGCTGACCTCGGTGTTGTCCAAGTCTCTCGTCGTCCGGAGACGGGTCATAAACGCGCGGTAATCATCGTGGAGCCGGTCGTCTCGGCCTTCCAAAATGTTCATGCCCACGTTCCTCTCCCTGAGAAGGCTGGTGTTGACGCCTTGGATCATGGCGTCAATCATTTTGTCCTCCGGATAGGGAACGCGCACAAACCCTCTGCCGCTGAACATCCTCAGATTGCCGATGGCCATCTTCTCGACTTTCATTGTGTTCTCCCAGTCGCTCTCCAGGCCGCGCGCGACCAGCATGGACAGTCTATCCTTGTCGTATTCGGAGAGCAGCAGGTAGTGCTGCACCGCCCTGCCCTCGTCCGTGAACAGCAGGTTCAGCTTCACGAAGAGCACGTTGGTGCCGGTGCCGTTTTCCTTCAGCGTTTCGTTGATGATCCTCTGCACGTGCTCGGGGTAGTTGAAGTCGGTCAGCCCCGACAGGATGGGCACCCCTTGCTGAATCTCCATGGTCATCGTGCCGCCGGTGAACGGGAACACGAACCGGTCCGCGTAGTCCGTCTCGTAGGTGAAATTCACGCACAGCCTGCCCGCATAGTTGGCCTCCGACGTCACGCGCACCAGCTCCGCAATCTTCTCGTCAAAGTACAGCTTCTGCATCTGCGAGTCGTGCTTTGTACTTGCCGTGAACAAGGATTGCCCCTGAGTCCGCCACACTCTGGCGAGATGCTCGCGGATAAGGCGTGCGGCCTCCCCGCGCTGATGATAGGAGTCCAGGTATTGCCGCGGCAGGTTGATTTTCGGCCCTCGGTTAAAGTCGCGCACCAGATAGTAAACGGGCGTTTGCAGGGTCCGTCCCTGTAGCATCTGCGGGTTTTCGAAGCTGCCGTCCGCGGGGAACTCGATGTCGAAGGCCATGTGCGTCACCACCGTCTCCTGTCCGTTCCATTCGGCCAGCTGCGGCGGGTGCTCCTCCATGAATGCCTCGCTCCAGCTTTTGATAGACTCGAAAAGTTCCAGGCCGCGCATGCTCATCACGTTCAGCAGGGCGTTCTTCACCGAGTCGGGTGCGCTGTGGAGATCCGTGCCGTTGTATTCCCTGAAGCGTCTGTACGCTTGCAACTTGGCGGTCTGCAAGGTCGTGTTGTCCGCTTTGTCCGACGGCTGCTTGACTTCCGGGTCCGAGTTCACGAGTCCGTAGCGCGTCACGTCGTCAAACGGTATCTCCATTCGCGCGCCGGGCGCGCGCATCTTTAAATATAGCGGGCCTGCGCGCACTACGCGATAAATTCGGCGCCGCGCGGGCGGCGTTATTTCAACCCCCGCCTCGTGCGAAGGACACATGAATTGCATGCTGGAGGCACTCGCTGGGGCCTACCTCACGCTCCGCGCGCGGCTCCTGCCGCAGCCGGTTGAGGCCGAGGTGTACTCGGCCCAGGACGGCCTCGAGAGCTGCCGTAAGAGCATGGAGCTGCGTGAGATCGAGTACCTCGAGGAGGCGCGCAAACTCGGCGCCGCCGCCCTCGCGGCCAAGCGCGCCGGCAATCGCGTGCTCGCGCGCACCAAGGTGCTCGAGCGACGCCGCGTCGCCAAGCGCCTGGACAAGCTGCGCAGCGGCCTATCCCTCGTCGACGCGCAGATCGAGGCCATCCGCATGAGCGAGCTGGACCGCGAGATCATGGAGAGCCTCCGCGCGTCCACCAGCGCGATGAAGAAGGCGGGTATCGGCGCGGCCATCAAGGACGCCGAGCAGCTGCTGGGTGAGATGGACGACCAGCTCAAGGACACGCACGACCTCACCAGCGTGCTCGCGGGGCCGCTCGGGCCCGTCGAGGACGAGGACAGCGAGGTCGACCTCGAGCTCGAGTGGCTCGAGCCGCTCGAGGACGCGGGGCAGGTTTTCGTGCGCCACCCGCAGCCGGCGGTCCTCACCCCGATGCCGCCGATCCAAGAGCACGAGCCCGCGCCGGCGCCGGCACAGGAGCCAGAGGCGTCAGAGCTCGCGCTCGCGCCAGAGGCAGAAGCTGGTGCAGGTGGGCGCGGCGACCAGCTTGCCTACCAGTAGGCCCATTCGCCGCTCCCACGCGTCCAGCACGTCGTCCTTGGATCGCTCGGGGTTGGCGCGCAGCTCGTCGATGTGGCGCGAGCACTCGAGCATGGTCTCCAGCAACGTGGTCGGATCGGAGTAAGTTGCCTTGCTCATGGCAAAGACACTCAAAAAACACGCTGCACTCATGACTTTCGCACGCTCATATTATGGGACGCCCACAACAATCGGGATGAGTTCCACGAAGCCGTTGTCGCGGTTCCACTGCATGCGCTCCATGTTTTTGAAGTACTGCTCGTCGAAGTACATGTACGGCTCCCGCTCGGCGCGCGAGTGCAGCCGCACCACGCACTCCGAGTCCTGCACGGTGATCGACTGCGCCCGCCGCACCCGCGGCGCGCTCGTGGGGAAGATGCCGCACGTTTTGTGGTCGCCGAACATGGAGCCGTAGCAGGAGCCGCGCGGCGCGCCGCGGAACAGCCACACCCCCTCGCTGGGGTGCATGTTGCAGATGAAGCCGTTGGCGTTCTTGGTCGTGTCCGCGCACGAGTTATACACCGCCACGCGCTCTGGGCTGATGCGCGCGATGTCGTGCTCCAGCGTCTCCGACGTCGGAATGGCCATGTAATCCGGATTGTAGGCCTGCGCCCCGCCGCGTCAGCCGCTTGTTTTCAACATTTCTGGGCGCGACCGACCTGAATGTCCTGGATGTGGTTGACGCTCAGCCCGAATTCATCCGCCAGCATCTTGATCAGCCGGCACCGCGCGCGCTGCCCGCCCTTGCGCAGGAACCACGCCTCCTCCGACTCGCACACCTCCGCGGCCGTCCAGTGCCTGCGCGCGCGCGCGTGAGCCGGATTGCGCCGCACCCGCGCACACTGCACCCGCTCACCGCCCGACGTCGATCATCAGGTTGCAGAAGGCGTCGGAGGCCCGCGACATCCCGCCCGAGCACACGATGAACAGGCGGTGCGTTCGCACGTCGCGGTTGAAGCCGCGAATGTACGCGTGGTAAAGCCCGATCCGATCCGGCACCTCGGGCGTCCACGGCCGGCTGTCCACACTCAAAAGGCCCTGCGCCTGGACGCGCCCGTTCTGCGTCACGATGCTCGCGTTGTCCGGAATGCACTCGAGCGTCGCGGGCGCGCACTCGGCCTCGACGCGCTCCAAAAATGCGCGCATCTTGTCCCGGTTCTCGGCCGTCTGGCCCATCAGCCGAAGGATCGCCTCCTCCTTGTTGCCGCACTCGACCAGCGTGTGCCCGAAAAACATGCTGCGGACCACCGGCAGGCAGCTGCCGGGGCTGCTCGCATCGCAGTCGAAGCGGAAGCCGCACAGCTCCTGGTAGCCGTTTATGTGGTGATTGGGCGACACTAAGAGCGAGGCCTCGGGCTGCGTCAGGATGCTCTCGCACGTCGTGACCTCGTCCCCGATCAGCGGGAACAGAGCGAATTGGTCGCGGAGGCGCGCGGCGGCCATTTTCTGTCGGGGACGTGCGCGCTTTATTATTGGTCACGTCGTGTTGAACGTTTTTTTTAATTACGCCACTTCGTGCATCCCAAAAAAAAAATGCGATTACAGCGTGCCTCTTCGAGCCGTTGCACGTCAATAAAAGATCGAATTTTGTTGCAGCCTCTGCCAGCACGGATGTCTCTCGCCGAATTGCAGGATGCCATGAGGTGCAAGATCTCGGGCAAGTATTTCCTCGATCCCGTCATTATCTGCATCAGCAATCACCCGAAACTTCTGGTGGGCGAGAGCTACGATCGGGAGAGCGTGAAGGAGCTGTTGGAGAAGGAACCTCGCGAAGTCGTGTTCCAATCCAACCCGTCCGTGCAGAAATTTGTCACCACGCTGATCAATCGCGGAGTGGACCGCCTGTTTGAGGAGAGGCCGAAGAAAAAGCTTTCTCTCCCGCAGGATGTCGTCGACAAGGTGAAGACCTTCCTGCCCCCGCCCCGCCCGCCTGGTGTCATCCTTTTTAAGCCGAAAAATATGCAAATCCTTTTTCGGGAGGGAGTGCTCGAGGGCGACGATCTTGAGTTCTTTAAGCAATCGCTCAAGATTATGCATGCAATAATCGATTTGAACGGGTGGAAAACAGTGAATCGAGTCAACATCCTTGTCAACTGTGACTTTGTCGATCGCTGCATCGCGCTTGGCTTCAGGTTCCGCGAGGGCGGCCGTGAGGCGTATCACGCCAACGCGAACTTCGAGATGTACCGCTGAGCCCTCGAAATTTCGAGATGCGCTTGTGAAAAATAAAGCGTTTGTGTCGCTTTTCCCGCGCGAAATATTAATAGAGACACACAAGCGTTTAGCCGAATGCAACGCGAAAAACTCGCGAAAAAACTACCGCTGACACACTCTCGCGCGCCCGCCGCGCCGCCGATGGATATAAATGCCCGACCTTGCCGCGGCCGCCCAAATGCAGCGCCACCGCATGAACTCGCGCCTGCAGGACATCCAGGAGTCGCTCCACCTCCTTTTAGAGATAGTTACGCTCGAGCCCACCATGCAGCAGTGCTTCAAGGTGATTGAGTCCACCTGCCTGTCCCAAGGCATCCACTGCCGCGTGGACGGCTCGGTCATCACGCCCGCGTTCCAGAAGCATTTGGACGAGTTCTACATCCCCTTCTGCAAGGCGGCCGTGCGCGCCTTCTTCACCTACGGCTTCGTGCCGTGGCGCGCGCGCCGCATCTCCAAGGGTGACGAGGTCCCCGAGGTGATCCCCGCGGGCACCTTCGAGTGGCACACGGAGATCGGGCCGGTCGAGCAGGGCCGCGTCCCCTCGCGCTACGGCGACCGGCGCCCGATCCGCATGCGCTACAACGACGACGACACGCGCATGGTCATCTACCGCGTGACCCCGACCGCCGGCGGCTGGAAGGAGGACGACATCCACGTCTACATCTACCACCCGCCGTCGCTGGACATCTCGACCGGCTCCAACCTCCACGCCACCGTCCCGAGCCCGCTCGCGCACATCATCAACGACTACCGCAACATCCGCCGCGCGCAGATCCGCCGCTCGCACGCCGACGCGTGGAACACGACCGCCAAGCTGATCACGACCTTCGAGCCGAAACTGCGCGTCGAGGACAACCCCACGCAGTACCTGATGGACTTTGTGCACGAGAACTACTTCGCGCCGCCCGCGCTCGGGCAGAGCATGTTCCCGCCCTTCGAGGCCCACAACGTCTGGCAGCGTGAGTCGGTCATCCGCAAGCAGTTCAACGACAACCCGTCCACGCACGTTCCCGACGTCTACGCGCTGCCCCGCGACCACCTCGTGGTCCCGCAGCCCATGCTCAAGCCCTGCGAGGACCTCGCGTGGATGCTCGACAAGTACCGGCGCGACGTCTGCGGCATCACCGGCGTGCCCTACGAGATGGTCGCGGGCCGCGACAGCGGCGGCCACGAGACCGTCCGCAAGACCATCGCGTCCGGCCGCCTCTTCTCGACCAACATGCACGAGCTGTGCCGGCACCTCCAGAACCTCCTGACGCAGGTCTACCGCGAGATCTACGGCCGGGCGAGCGACGTCGAGTTCGTCCTCACGCCCATGCCGCGCCTCGAGGTCGAGACCATCCAGGACCTCAAGGTCCTCTTCGAGATCGGCGCCCTCACGCCCGACATGTCCATCAAGATCTCGCGCGTCCTGCTCGGCGAGGAGCCCGGCGCCAAGCGCAGGAAGGCCGCGCCGGCCGCGGGCGCGCAGGAAGCCATGTTCGGCCAGCCCGACGCCCAGCCCAGCCGGCAGGAATAACGCGCGCGGCGCGCGGCGGCGAATATAAGTCGCGCGCCCGCGCCGCCCTCACGCCATGGCCTCCGCCATCCAGCTCCCCGAGTCGTTCCAGATGAGCAGCATGCAAGTCCCACGGCGGCCGGGCGTGCTCGTCGTGCGCCCCGCCAACGCCATCACGCCCATCGCGTTCGACTGCAAGCCGCCGTGCCCGCCCGCCGACCCCTGCGACTCGAGCGTCCGCGAGTTCTCCGGCAGCTACGTGTCCATCCTCTACCTCCAGGTGGCACTCGCGCTGGCCCTCGCCCGCCTCCTCTACTTTGGCGAACGCATCGTCTGGGTCGTCTGCCCGATCTGGAGCGTCGCCGTCCTCTCGCACGCCTTCTCCGGCAGCCCCCGCGCCCTCATCTGCGGCGTGTGCCTCGCCCTGCTCTACCCGCTCGTGGTTCTCGCCCGCGACGCGCACCTCTATGCAGCCTACCTCGTCCTCTTCGGCGCCTTCGCGTCCTACGGCTTCTGGGAGGACCAGCGCGGGCCCTGGCTCGTCCTCTCCGCGCTCTTCTGGACAGGCGTCGTCGCGGGCGTCGCGGGCGGCATCGTCTTCCCGGAGCGGCCCGTTTTTTTGGAGGCCGCGACTTTTTGCGCGCTAATGCTGGCGGTCGTGTGCACGCGCAGGCTGGCCCGATTCCGCTATAAAATCGTGCCGGCGCAGGGTCCCAAGACATGAGAAAACGCGACGAGAAAGCACGGACGGTGGCGTGGAAGCGCGCTCGCCAGGAGGCGCGCGATCGCAAGGCGGAAGCGCACGAGGTCGTCGAGATCTCGAGCGGCGACGAGGCGCCGCCCGCCGCCGCGCCGCCCGCGCCCGACCACCGCGCCCTCAAGCGCGAGATCCACCAGATCCTCAACGCCTTCCAGCACAGCCGCGAGTACGGCATCTACGTCTGCGAGCAGTTCAGGGATCCACGCTTCTCGAGCATCGACACTTACTTCCACGAGGTCGAGGACTGCGCCCACGGCGTCGACGACCTCCGCTATCTGGGTCCCACCGAGTCGCCCCTCACATCGGCCATGACCCTCCGGCTGGCCAAGTTCGCCGACACCCTCGAGGCCCTGGCCGCGCGCCTGCGCGCGGCCGTTCGCGCCGCTCAATAGAGGTTCGGGAACCACAGCTCGCACGGATCCAGCAGCGCCAGGTCCCACCCGACCTCCTCCAGCCGCCGCTGGATACGCCGCCCGTAGGGCGCGAACGCCACGTTGCAGCTGTTGGCCCAGCCTTCGGGGTCATCCGCGTGGTACCGCTCGCGGAGGCCCGCGGCGGCCAGGCGCCTAACGCCAGGCACGCCCTCGCAAATAAATTTTTGTATCTCCCCCACGCACGCCTGGCCAGCATCGCTCGACTCCAGCCGGCGCTTGCCCATTTTTTTTTTACTTTTTTTTTGGCCCCTTAAATTCAAATCAGTTCAAACGCGTTTGATCCCTGCCCGTCCCGCGCCATGGCCTGCTACCGCTGCAACCCGCACGCCGACGAGTTCCGCCCATGCTACGCGGCCGTGCTCGCCTTCAAGGACGCCGCCGGCCTGCGCGACGCGGTGGCAGACGCCGAGAAGGACATCGTGCCCTGCTTCACCGCGTTCTGCCCGCAGTGCCGCGAGGTGCGGCTGCTCACCACCGAAGCCGACACCTTCTCGCAACGCAGCGCGCACCACACGCACATGATCGTTCTCATGAGAAAATTGCAAAGCACTTCCATGTTGCTGAAATGACCCCTTTATGGGTGTATTAAAGACTCAAGCCCCGCATCCACGCGTCTCTGTCGGAAATGGCGGACGCGCCCCCAGCCGCTGATGCCGTGCCTTGCGACGCGGACGAAAGCGAAAAGCCCTTGGCAACGGCCAGGGGCAGACCGAAGTCGTTCGACATATGGAAATTGATTCACAGGCTCCCTGCCGAACAGAAACAGTTTGAGAAGTTTTGTGCGTACCTCAAACCGTTGAGGAACACGTCAGACGATTGGAAAAGGTTTTCTTTTTTTTATGGGAACGCCTGGTCCGAGGATCTGATTACCCGATTGCACGGAATGATGGCCGGTGACATAAACGTCAAGACCAACATTTTTTACATCGGGTTGCACATCCAGGAGATTCGTACGGGCAGGCACTTTGTGATCGTCGGCATCAGCAATATGAACGTGCTCTACCTTCGACAATTGGATAAACATTTTTCGATCGCGGACGAGGAGCTGCTGGACAGGAACCGTTTGGCGCAGACGTGCAGGCCGATCCACACACGCGACCTGCTGCTGCATTTCATGCTCTCGTGCGTGACCAAGTACGGAGTCTTGGGAGATCAGCCTGTTCGGGACCGAATTCCGCTGACGCATCGCCAACGGAAGCGGCGCGTGCGCAAGAGGAAGGCTGAGAATGAGGACCAACCGGCCGATGACGAGAGCACCGAATGGGAGGTTTCGGAGGACGATCAGCCGAAAAGAACGCGCAACGCGAAGGCGACTGCAGCGGCCAAAGCCACACCAGAGGAAGCAGGATCACGATCCGCAGATCGGGGAGACGGCGGCGAGCCGCGCGCCCGGCAGGGCCGCGGCGAGTCGGCGGACGCGCTTGAAAAGGTCGCGGACCATCCAGATTTCCTCGACTGGATTGCCAACCTGGAAGCCAACCGCCTCGCGCAGCTGCTTGTGCAAGCGAGGGCAGACTGCCAGAGCATCGTCCGGCGGATGAGAGAGGAGCTGAAGCTGCTCAGGCATCCGCCAAAGTCCCAAACCAATCTCATGCAGGGGGCGGCCAAGGACGAGGCGGATGCCGGTGCGAAGCCGGACAAGGATGATGTGCGTGGCGATCGGGATTCTTCGACGCGGCGACTTCCTTTGATTATTACATCGAAGAAGACGCGGGCGCAGGGAGTCTCCGAGAACTACCTGCGCGTGTGGGACAACGTCCAGTATTTTGAGGCCACCTACAAGCAGCGTATCAAGTATCGTGACGAGCTGACCGCGGAACGCCTCAAAAAACAACGAGCGGAAGAGCAGGCTTGGAAACTTCGCGAGGAGAAAAAGGCGAAGGAGAAGGAGAAAGAGGAACCGCCGGAAGAGAAGAAACCGGAAGAGGAGCCGCCTGAATCGGAGAGTGACGAATCGGTCGAGGTGCCCGAGAAAAGGGAGCCTTTAAGGCCATTCGCGCACTTCGGGCCGGATGATGTGATCAGGAACGACTACGCGGACGTGGGCGAATTGGTAGAGCCGTCCACCACCTTCGATGCGTTCATGCATTCTGCGCACCCGAATGTTCTGGTCTGCCGGCTGCTGTCGGTGGGAGGGCCGAGCGAGAGGTATGCCCAATATCTTGGTTTGCCTACCAAAGGCAAATGGAAGTATCGGTTTTACTTCATCGCGAACCTCGAGGTCTGGAATAAGACCAGCGCTCTTTATGAGCGAGATCTGGATCTGGGGCCTTGCAGCAACAAACATGACCACAACAAATTCTTTTTCACGTTCATGGACGTCGAGGTGACGCAGGAGGAGCGGCCAACTCATCGCGAGGACACGCTGAAGCTTTACCGCGGCGACACGGCGAACTCGATGAAAAAATGGGACAAGTGGTGCAGGAATAACGTGAAGGACAGGGACAAGGACGGTAATACCATGACTCTGCACGACGCGATCCTGAATCAACTCCACCTGACGGACACGGAAGGATGCAATTTTCAGGTGTTCATTTTTCCTGCCTGCTTTCTGCCTGTATGCTCCACGGAAAAGCCGAAACACGACATTTCGTGCCAGTGCGGGTCGGGGATGGCGATGAACCCGTTCGACGCGCCGATCTGCGAGTACTACAAGACTCGCAGGACGGCGTATCTCGGGCTGCTGCTCCCGCTCCACTGGATCGACTTCTGCAAGCTCGGGCCGCTCTGCTACTTCTTCAAGCCCCCGCACAGGGTGCGCTGAGTCGCCGGCTGGGGCCGCGCGGATAATAAACCTTTGATATGATTCAGCCGCGGGTCACGCGTCCACCTGCACGAAGTAGATCTGGCTGACCAGGCACGCGACCGCGAAAAGCGCCGAAAGGTACGAGGCGTCGGGCAGGAACCCGACCTCGCACGCCAGCGCGACGTAGCACGCGTCCAGCAGCGCGGTGAGCGCGTGCGCGGCCGAGGGGCTGCTCAGCTTGGTCAGGGCACGCGTGCTCAAGATCAGCAGCACCACCGGGCTGTAGGGCGACTCCGCGCCGGTGTAGAGGCGCGACACGATCAGCTGGAGCACGCCACCGGCCAGGTTGAAGATGGGCGGACACACGACCCCGCGCGCGCCGCGCACGTGCTCGTACACCGCGAAGGCCACATGGTACAGAAAGTAGCAGATGCTGTAGAAGACGGTCGCCACGTAGAACACATAGTCCTGCTTGGTCGCGTACGGCGAGCCGCCGTCGCGCGCCACCACGACGATGCACACCCCGCTCGCCAGCAGCGGAAGGGCCTGCGAGACGGTCGTCACCGCCTCCTTGTGGGCCTGCACGTTCTGCGCCAGGCCGCGCACGAGCAGCACCGCGCCCGCGATGAGCGTCCAGTAAGCCCATTGGCTCACAGGGTTCCGCGCGAGGTAGAGCGTGCGACCGCTGTACAGCACGTCCCAACCCTCGTCCAGCACGTCGCACGCCGACAGATCGTACACCGGCAAGTCCGTGAGCAGCACGCCGGCCGCGTTGGCGCATCCGAGCCCCTGGAGGTCGGCGGGCATCGCCGCGGGCGCGTCGGTGGCCCGCGGCGCCGCGGGGAAGGCCGTGCCGAAGTCGGCGCGGCACAGGCCCCAGGCGGACGCGTTGCACGGATACCGCTGCCAGCCGAGCGCGGCTAGGTCCCGCAGCGTGCCGGAGTCGGTGAACACGCCGCGGTAGTTGACGCGCAGAATGGGCGTGCTGGCCAACAGGAAAGCCCCGCCGCCCGACGTCCAGTCCACGGTTGCGCCGCCGGAGCTCAGGGCGGGGCGGGCGTCGTCCAGCGGCAGCACGTCGGCCGCCGCCGCGCCCAAGGCCGTCACGAACAGCGTGGCGCGCAGCATCTCGTCGCGCGCGCGATCCCGATCGGCTATATAAAAAAAAGGCCGCGGGCCGACCGGCATGGGCTCCCGCCACTTCTTCCCGCCCATCATGGCCCTCCTCACCGTCGCGTTCGTGGCCGTCGTGTTCATGGACAGGATTTGCAATTTTCACTCGGAATACATGAAATCCGTGTCGCAGCTCGAGATGGACCAGCGCATGCTCGCCATCTGCCGCAACGAGACGCAGCGCAACGTGCTCAGCGTCTACACAGGGGTCTGCCTCGAGCTCGAGAGCAACGCGCGCATCGGCGCGTTCATGCTCGCCCTCAACGCCGTGACCGGCGCCGCTCACTTCCGCGGCGCCGCCAGCGAGCTCTGGCACTCGGCGCGCGCCCTCAGCTGGCCCATCGCGCTGGGGGTCGGGCTCCTCTTTATCGTGTGCCCCAGCGTGATCATAAGCGGCGTGCGCCGCCGCGCGCCGACACCCCAGTGGGACCGCGGCGACGCCTGCTGCGTCGTGCAGCCCTCGCGGCTCAGGCTGCGAAAATCGCCGTTCCGGGCCGCGGAGCTGACTATTTAAATCGACGCGGCATTTCGCCCAGAAACCTCAGTGTGATCTGGGAATGTTGTCGCAAAGGAAATGCGGCAAAGGCGTGTACATCCTGACGGCTTGCGGGCCGAAACAGCTCGCGGGCGAAACGTCGGAGGGCGGACACCTCACCAACCACTTCCTGAAGAAAACGGTCAACACAAGAGTAACGTTCGGCCAACTCGAGCGGGACATCGTGAAGGATGTCGTCGTCGCGACGCAGGGAGCGCAGACCCCGTCCATGGTTTTGGGCGGCCTTGCGCAACCCAAAGACAACGTGTGCGCCATCATGAAAACGGTGAAGCGCGCCCTCATTGTGGCCCCGCCTTCTGACCTTCCTGGCGCCACCGTTGACGTCGGGAAGCTGATGCAGATTTTGCCGATCATGACGGGCAAGGATTGCCATGTCATGGTGCTGCATATGGAAGGCGAGGAGGTTATCCCGAACGGCCACCCGAAACCGCTCGCTGCCACGCAGGGGCGGATCCGGTACTATGTGGAGAGGCTCCTGAAGTCGCAGGAGAGCGTGGCCTTGTTCTTTTGCTCGCATGGGCGGTCTGGCCCCGACGGTGAGGCGCTGGTACTCGACCCTCAGGGCAAGTTCAGCGAGTCGCACTGCATTACGGACGACCAGATCAAGGACGTGGTTCTTCGCTTCCTCCTCGAACAGGAGGAATACCAAAGGGTTAATGCGGTGATTGTGCTGGACACCTGCCACAGCGGTGGGTGCTCGGTCAGGGAGGACTGCAGCCCGTTCGAGCGCCGGATTCTTGAGGCGCCGCGGGCCTGGGAACTTGACAACGATCCGCAGTTCAACGACCTATACAACCGGTTGTTCAGTCCGCGGGTTTATGGCGAGCCACAGGTTTGTGGACTCCCGTTTCAATCCGAAGACTGGGAAGACGACTACGAGCAGTATTTCCAGTGGGTTGAACACCAAGGGCTCCTGCGACCTCCATCGCAGGCCTCGTCGCCTGCTACGCCGACGGCTCCGCCCTTACCATACAATCCGTTGGCTTTTCGCGGGTTCGGTGACGAAGCGAAGGCTGACGGCGTTGTGGCTTCGCCTGTGGCGGCGGGTGAGACCGCCGCGCCCAGCGAGGCGGTCGCGCCTGTGGCTGCGGGCGAGACCGCCGCGCCCAGCGAGGCGGTCGCGCCTGTGGCTGCGGGCGAGACCGCCGCGCCCAGCGAGGCGGTCGCGCCTGTGGCTGCGGTCGAGACCGCCGCGCCCAGCGAGGCGGTCGTTCCGCAAGCCAGGATGCTGCTCGATTCGTTCATGAGCCTTCTCTCGGTCCTGTCCTTCATCGGAGGCCTCTTGCGCAAGCACTCGCACCAGCTGTATGCGTGGGCCATCTCGTTCTCGCCGAGGCTGATGCAAAGGGTCGACTGGTTCGCGAAGCACGATTGGACGTGGATCAAGTCGGCGGTCGACGGCGTCCTCATGCTCTCCAAGGGGTATCTGGTCATGATTCTGTGTTCGTTCATCTGTGCTTTCATCATGCTAATGAGAAAATTTTCAGAGTATCAGCACAGGGTGATCCTGATCAGTCTCCTGAACAGCGCGTCGTTCCTGTTCATCCAGCACCTGGCCGAGCCGCTGGTCGCCTGCGAAAATTTCGACCTGAGCGACAAGCGCTTGATCGGGGCTGGACTCTTCGCCGTGAGCGTGGGCTCGCTCTTCTGGGCGGGCGTGAGCAGCCGGCAGTTGAACAAGAGGCAGAAAGTCCTCAAGGGCAGCTCCACGATCCCTGGGCTGATGCAGCTCTTCTTCATGTCGGTGCACATGGTCGGATTGCCGATGCTGCCGCACGAGGTCAAGCTCAAGAGCGGAGCCGTCGTCTTGTACCGGCCGTTGAACGGGAGCGACGTCTGTCAAATCCCGTTCAAGAACAACGCCGCGTTCAAGACGACTGCGTTTTCGGCTCACTTTGTGATCCAGGAGCGCGCGTACGCCGCCGGCTGCAATTACTCCATGTTCCTGTCCGTTCTGAACAACTGGACGGGCAAGGACGCCGGCCAGGTGAGCGCCGTGCTTCTGCAGGGCGAGCGGCTGGATTTCGCCGATTCGTTCCAGAGCAAGTATGTGCAGCGCATGCTGGAGTTCAACCTCACCCTCGACCACTTCGCGGAAGAGGTCGAGGTCGCGACGTTTGCGGGTAACTACTTCGGGGACAAAAAGCCGGAGCACAGCCTGGATGAGGAGACCAGCTCGAGCTTCTGGGGCAGCGTGGAGCGGCACGCGGGGCACTACTACGACGTGGTCGAGTTCTGTGAGAGCCTGCTCAAGCTCTACTGAGCCCCTTTGCGACAACAAGCGGCGCCGTTCGCGGCGCCGCCTCCGAAATAAATCTTGAGTGACATCCAAACGCGTTTCGGCCACGAAGCGGTGGTCCGTAAACCCATATAAAAAGCTCGCGCGCCGCGCGCATCCGAATGCGGCTCGCTTACCTTTTGTTATTCCTCCTCTCCGTCGCGCTCGCCCAGACGACCACGCCTGCCCCATGCTGGACCCCGCAGCTGTCCGACCAGATGGGCTCGGGGGGCGGCTGGCTCATGTTCGGCATCGGGATCCTGTCCACGCTCATCGTCGGCGGCCTCATCTACTTCCTCTGCACGCTCCGATGGACCAAACGCGTCGCCCCCGACGAGAACGCGCACGGCCAGATGAAGATGCCGCTGTATACCGGCACGTACGGCTACTATCCTGTTTTGAGCGTCTACTCCTGAAACCGCGCTATATAAATCGCGCGCCGAGGCGCGGCCGAATGCCCAGCCCGCTCGCGCCGGGGCTCGTTTTCACCGTGAGCGCGGCCGCCGCGCTCGTGCTCACCGTCTACTACCCGATCTACAAGTACACCGGCTTCAAGCTCGTGACCCAGCAGCCCTTCACCGACTGGAGCGACGTCAAGAACCTCTACTACGGCCTCGTCGGCCAGTCGTTCGCGCCGCGCAACCTCACGCAGAGCCTCATGCACAGCGCTTGGTGCGACCACCCGTCCTACCGCCCCAACATCGTGCCGTCCAACCGCTCCGACGCCTGCGCCTGCCTCTACGCGGCCAACCAGAACTTCCTCAACGGGTCCAACGGCACCTGCGCGCCCGCCGCCTGCACGGCCGCCGGCGACGCCGCGATCGGCTGCCTGCGCGACCGTGGCGTCTGGACCTTCTACGACGCGGGCAGCCTCAACCCGATCGTTCTCGCCCTCACGTGTAACGCCGCCCTTATGATGACCAGCATGGCCTGTCTCATGGCGGTCTGCGGCGTCGAGCGCCTGTACATCTGGATCGCCGTGGCCGTCCCCGCCCTCTTCTTCACGCTCTACCTCCTGATCCTCGCGCCGCTGCACAACTTTTTATTCGTGGCCGCGCTGCTCGGCATCGTCGTGGCCGTCGCCGTGGGCCTCGACGAGGAGCTCGAGTCCATCGTCACCTGCGCGTGGTTCTGCTTCCCGCTCACCGTCGCGCTGCTGGCCTCGTACCTCGCCGTCGCGCACACAGTCCGCGACCTCGTCGCAATCCTGTGCATCTCCACGCTCGGCTACCTCGCGGGCCTGCTCGCCCAGCGCGTCTACTGGACCCGCACAGTCTCGCTCGAGCCCGCGCTCCACGCCTGGATCGTGCAGAGCCTCGCCGTCGGCCAGGCGGGCCTGTGGCTCGCGCTCTTCGTCCTGGCCGACACCAACTGGCTCGCCAACTCCCCGTTCCTCGCGGGGGGCGCCTCGCTGGGGCTCGTCTGCGTCGCGTGCGCCATGGGCGCCATCGAGCTCCTCGCGGGCACCGCGTGGCCGGACGCGTGGGTCGATCCCGCGCAGGTCTCGCTCCTTGTCCTCATCCACCTGCTCTTCGCCGTCTTCGTCGTGCTCGACGCGGGCACCAGCTAGCCCCCGCACCCGCCGCCTGGCTCCTGCAGGAACGCCACGCCGACGGCCACCGCGATGGGCAGCTTGGCCGCCAGGCTCAGCACGTCCAGCGTCGGCTCCATGTACTCCCAGAGCGAGTCGAAGGCGTAAAACACCGTCCCCGCGATCCCAAACGAGCAGTAGAGCACGAGCACGTCCCACATGCCCACCAGCACGTACACCGGAATGGCGGGGTTCGTCAGCACGCCGAAGCCCAGATACAGCACGATCGTGATGCCCACCGCCAGCCCGAACCACGCGGCCTCCAGCATCATGATCTCCGCCACCCACTTCTCCTTCCACGTGCCCACGCCCAAGACCGCTGCCGCCGACTGGTGCCACCGCGGCCGGCCCGCGGCCTCGGCCGCAGCGATGATGTGCAGGATGTGCAGCGGCACCCCGGAGATGTTGCACGCGAAGATGCCCGCGAAGCCCGCCACGAAGGCCCAGCTGGGCGGGCCCACCGAGAACACTGAGAGCACCGCCAAGTACAGCAGGCTCGCCGTCGCCGTGTACTCGAGGTACCGCAGGACCACCCCGAACCGCATCGGGTTGACGGCGCGCGGCCGCGGCGCCGGCCCCGCCGGCTCGTCGGGCTCGGGCGCGCCGCCGCCCCGCAGCCGCGGGATCCGCATCACGACCATGCGCTGGGCCGGCGCCGCCACCCGCACCTCACGCGCGGCCCTGGACTGCGCCTGGCCATACCGCGCGTACATCGCGTACAGCTCCTCCCTCCAGCGGTCCGTGCTCAGGATCACGGCGGCCCCGAACACGTAGCTCGCCGCGATCGCGAGCGCCTCCCCCCATTGGTCCTCGCCCCGCGACCCGAACCACGCGAGATAAACGCAGAAGCCCACGAGCATCCACCCGACCGCCCAGTACTTGGCGCCCGCGAAGCCGAGGTAGAACAAAGCGAACGCCGACGAGATGAACTCAAACGCCGAGACCAGCGCGAACGGATTCCAGCGGTGCCGCCGCACCTGCTCGTCGTCGGCCCACGGCACGCCCTGCCGCGTGCACTGCGCGGCCGAGCTGCAGTTGCCCCCGCGCTGGTCCCACGACTGCCAGTCGAGCACCTCCATCCGGTAGCCCGTATTCGTGTAGTTCTGCGTGTGGCACGCGAACAGCAGCGCCGCCAGCACGCAGGCCGCCGCAAAGTGCAGCGCAAACGCCGTGGCCCGGATCGCGACGGTCCAGCTCCACATGCTTCGGGCGCGGGCAGCCCGCGCGGTTTAATACGGGCGGGCTCGCGCAAGATCCGCGCTACGGCTGCTCGTCGATCGTGAAGGTCTGCAGCTCGCGCATCTCGCCGTCGGGCGCCGGCGCCGACTCGAGCTTGTAGTACTTGGACGGGTCGTAGCGCTTCGTCTGCATGAACTTGACGTTGGTGTACGTGTTGACCAGCAGGTCCGCGCCCAGCCGGATGACGACGAAGTCGACCTGGCTCAGCGCGATCATCAGGCCCAGCACGCCCATGACCGCGCAGTAGATGGACCACACTTGCGAGATCAGCAGGCACACGTACTTCGGGTAGTTCAGGTAGCTGCACTTGTGGTCAATGACCGTGTTCAGCAGCCACGGCGAGATCGCATCCGAGAAGAAGTCGTTTATGCACGTATTCACAAAGGTGAACACCGCGACCAGGCCCCACTTGTGCCAGGTGTCCAGCACGACCGTCATGAACACCGTTTTGGAGCTCGGCCCGAAGCTGATGTAGGACGAGTCAAACATGCCCAGATTGTGGAACACGCACACAACAATCGAGAGCCACAGCATCAGGATGGCCGCCGCCAGCCGCTTGTCTTCAAAAACCATGTCAATCGCGCCGAAGCACATGCACGCCGCGCCGTGCGTTCGCCGGCTTAATATCTCGCGCGCCAAATCCGCCGGTGCACAGGACGCCCGTTGCACTCCCAGGTCATGCTCATCTTCCTGGCTCTCTCTCTCGTGCAGATTCTGAACATGCTGAACACCTTCGCGTATCTGACGGCGATCGGGCTCGGCTGCGCGCTCGAGAGCATGCTCCTGCGCTTCGCCATCCACGCCCAGCGCTGTTGGGACGCGCCCAACTTGGAGCAGGAATCGCCCTTAATGTACCGCTTCCTGCAATCGAACCAATGCGAGGACAACCAAGAACTGTGGAACCAATTCCTTCACGGCTAGCTTCTTCCGTGCAGCCACGGCACTCGATCCGCCAGCGTGTTCCTCAGCCGCCGCCGCACCATGTTGTCCTGCGGCCGCTCAAAGTGGCGGTGCACCTCGGGAAGCTGGCCCGCGATGCCGTGCCAGTCCACCACGTATATGGAAAAGCAAAAAAAATGATAGCTGTCGTTAATCGTCTTGTAAAAATTTGACAGGTCGGCCTTGACTGCCTCCAGCTCCCTCGTGAAGCGCACGAACGCCTGGTACCGAGCCGTCGTTGCCGCAGACATCACCTTGTAGCTCGAGTTTCGGCCTGGGCGGCTTTGATCCAGCGTCGCCATGTACGACTGAAGGCACACCGCGAAAGGGTGCTTCGTAGATGGATGACGCATGAGCAGCCGCGCATACTCCTTGACCTGCAGGCGCGCGTGCGGCGGCATCCGTTTTTTGATGTCGTCGTAGAACTCCAGCACCAGCGCCTCCGCGGCCGACGTGACCAATGGCGTCAGCGTCTTGTAGTGCTTGTGGACCCACTCCTGCGGCCACCCGTTCAGTCGAGTCGCACTAAAGACAAGCGTGCGCGCCCACCTGGCACCAGGCTTTGTGCTGCTGCAGCTCCTCTGTCGCGACAGCGCGTGGATCCTGCTGGTCCTCCCACGAGATTTTTTTGAAGAAGCCGTCGGTGTAGCCAGCCACGAAGCGATTCATAATCTCCCCGCGATCCGCTGGGTTGAAGCTCGGATCAAGGCACGCCCAGACCGTTTCCAGAGTGCACCCAAGCAGTCCTTGCATCTTGTACGCAAACTCCAGGTCAAGCTCCTCTCCGCTTTTTACTGCTTGCCTTAGAGTTTCCCTTCCTATCTCGTAAAAACGTGCTTGTGCCTGGGCCGGATCGGAAGCCACAACGAAATCTATATCGTTTTTGCACACATTTAGGTTGGGTTCAAGGTTGTAATCGAAGGATTCTCCTTTGGCATTCACTTCCCACGAAAGGCCAGGATACCCTCGCGCACTTTTGGCGCCCAAGTCTGTGGCATTCTCGTCGTACCATGCTGGCAGCGGGTACGGAACGCATAAATCGTTTGCATCTACCGTGTAAGGCTTGATGTAATGACCGTACAGCCCTTTCCTTGTTTCGAAAAAACCGTGCATAACGAAAAACATTTTTCCTTCTAGATAAAAAAACTGTTCTGCAGGTTTAGGCTTTCCTTCGTCTACGCGGGCGTCAATCTTTGCGCCTCTGCCGCCGTCGCTTCCGCCTCCGCCTCCGCCTCCGCCTCCGCCTCCGCCGCCTCCGCCTCCGCCGCTTCCGCCACTGCCGCTTCCGCCACTGCCGGCGTCGCTTCCGCCGCCGTCACTGATGCCGGTGTCACTGTCCGTTGTGTTGCCGTCGTCATCGCTGGGGGTTGTAACGGTGGGGACGCTGCTGCCGCGTTTCCTGTCGCCCGCAGGCAATATGCGAGCCTTGGGCGGGCCTCTGCGTGCGCCGTGCCCCCGGAAGCGGACGCCGAGCACAGCCTTCGTCTTCGTGGCCCGCTTGCCTTTGCTTCGTTTTTTTCGTTCCAGCACGGCGGGGTGGCGTGTCCGCTCGTACAGCTGCGCCGTTTCCTCGTCTAGATCCTCATTGTCCAGCAAATGCTGCCAGTCCACATTGAACGACCCTTGCATCCCCCTTAACCTGCAGCGGCATTATATAAAACAACGGCATCGCGCGTTCCAGCACCATGCACAGCGTGCAAGCCTCGCTGGACGCCATCGTCCGCCCACACCACACCGGCGCGCGGTTCGAGCGCCAAGCCGCCGACCTTCTCATCTACGACTGTCCTGTGTGGAAAAGCGACTACTCCCACGCCCTGCACGCCCAGCACCCGAATGTGGACGTCAACGTCTATCACTGCGACGAGAGCCTCTCCGGCTTCGTCGTCGTTGTCCAGCTCCGCCCCAACGCGATGCGCACTCCGTGGCTCATCGTCTTCTCGGTCGTCATCGGGCTCTTCAGCTACGCGATTTACAGGATGGGCACCGGTCGTGGGCGATAGGATTTGATATATAAAGTTTCGCTGTGCGCGCGCGCATCCATGGCATCCGACGGCTCGCTTCTTCCGTACCAACCGAGCATCGGCTCGGCCACGAACACCCGCCTCGACACCTCTTGCCGACACCATCAGCAGTGCCGCATATCCACTGAGGATATGCTCCAGTTTACTCTGCCTCGGGCCAACGATCAGGTGCCCACGAGCGCGCGCGCGACTCGTCTCCCTTTCTCACGCCCCGCTTGCGCAGGAGGAGCTGCAGCGGCAGAAGTACCGCTATTGCATTCACAAGGACGAGTTCGTCATCGGTATCGGACGCCCATGGGTTCCGGGCAGCATCAGGAAGCGCTCGAACAATGCGTACCCACGCGTCATCGGGAATCTCGGCATGCTGTCCATGGACAGTCCGGAGGGAAGCGTGCCGCTCCAGCTCATCAAGTACCTCTATCACTTCACCCGCACCCTCGGCGAGAAGAAAGCCATCATCGACTGGTTTTGCCGAGACGACACGCGCCCAATGCCAATTCAAGATGTTTATAGGAACCCGATCCCCTTGGAGAGCCGATTCGCGTCTCCGGAGAACAAGCCGAAACACGCGAAATGGGCCAAGATGCTCACCGACCAGATCACGGTGGGCTATGCCAACACGCTGGGCTTTGCACACTCCAACACAGGCGATACCATGGTCACTGTCATGATCGGAGGGCTGCGGACGGTCATGAACGGCGACTTCGAGGTCTTCACCGGCGACATCATGCAGTGGTACTGGCCGTTCGAAAAGGACTGCTTCCAGCGCAACGGCGAGCGGAAGACCTATCCGGCCGGTTGGCGCGATATACAAACGCCGCCCAACGTCGACCCCAGCTACGACGTAGCGAACGTCGACACCACGACCTTTGACCTCGACAGGCCCTCGCAGCAGCGCGAGCAGCAGTTCCAGAAGAGCTACGGCATGCCCGCGGGCACGCCCAACAAGCTCGTCCCGCGCATCAAGCCCTTCATCCGCGACGACTCCAATCCGCGCCTCTTCGACGCCTACCGGGTGTTCGCCGTCGCCCTCTCGCCCGCCCGCCCGCACGAGCCCGTCGACATCAAGATCTCGCGTCAGTCGATCTAATCATCGCAGGCTGGACAGGACGTCCGCGCGCTGCATGCGGAAGAGGCGGTACAGCGTGTGGACGGGGACCATCTCCGCGTACGAGCGCGGCAGGCCCAGCGTCGCCCAGCCGTTGAGCGTGAACCCGAACAGCATCATGGTGTCCGGCGTGAGGCCCGCCTCCACAAGATCGTTGAAGGTGACGCCCGCCTTCCTGAACGTCTCGGGCGGCCAGCCCAGCCGGATCAGGTCGGCCAGGTCCGACTCGAAGTCCTTGATGGGGTGCGCGGCCCACATGGCCATCGCGGGGCAGTCCTCGGCGGACGCGCGCCCCGCCTTGATCCACGCCTGCAGGTCGGGCTGCAGCGTGAAGAGCGCCTGCTCCGACAGCCGGCACGTGGCGTGCAGGAACCGGAAGGTCATGCGGTCGTCGGCGAGCACGTCGCCCCACGAGAGGCACGTCCGCGCGCGGATCCAGCCGTGCGCCGTGACCGCCTGGCCTGGCGTCAGGGGGATCTTGGATGTGCCGGTCGGGCGTTTCATTCGCCGGGGCCGCGCGCGCGGCGCATTAATAGCCGTTCGGCCTCAGCGCGCAGCCTCTAATACCGCGCCCGTTTCAGCACGCGCTCCAGGATCTCGTTCTGCTCCTCCGCCAGCCGCGCCAGGCTGTCCTGCACGTCCGCCGCGAAGTCCCCCAGCCGAATACGCAGCCGCAGCGCCTCGGCGAGGTCCAGCGCCGACTTCGTGTGCACGCTCGTGGGCACCGCGTCCTTGCCGCCCTGATGCCGGTGGAACACCTGCCGCGACCTGTTGCCCTTGTGGCGGTCACGCTCCTCCCGCGCCCGCGCCACCCGCTCGTCCACCGCGCCGCGGTCCACGCCGATCTTGAGCAGCTCGATCGCCTCCTTGATGCGCGCCTCGATCTCGCGCAGCCGCTCCTCGTCCAGCTCGGCCTTGGTCTTGGCGGGCTTCGACATCGCCACGCTTCGCCCACCCCCCGCTAATATAACCGCTAGTGCATCTTGCGCGCGACCCCTTCCGGCGCCACCTGCTCCTGCATCCACTTCTTGAAGTGCACCGCGCACATGATGATGAGCAGCACCCGCACCGTCACGTCGCTCGCATCCGTCGCCCCTTGGATCGTGAACAGGCCGGTCGACGGCACCACCAGCACCTGCACCGGCTGCGCCCACGACGAGGCCGCGGCCGTCGTGAAGTTGCCGATGGCCGCCAGCGTCAGGATCCGGTACAGGTCCGCGTCCGCCAGCGCGCGGATCGCGGTCACGTTGAGGTCGTCCGCGGGGTCGAGCCCCGCCACCCGCTTCAGCTGCTGCTCCAGCGCCAACCCCGCCGCCGAGTTGAGCGCGTACCCACTCGCGAGGTCCAGCCTGCCCCCGCCCTGCCACGCAAAGTTTAACCCCATCTTTTGCTACAAGCGAGCGCGCGCGCCACCTGGAAGCCGACGGCGCTCGCCAGGATCTGGCCGTAGTACGGCGGCAGGGCGCACCGCGCGCAGCACGCGCCCAGCCACAGGAGGATCGCGCGCATTCGCGAGCAATACAGGCTTTGTCTAAATAGATTTATTCCCGCGCCCCGCCCAGAACGCATGCGTTAACGCACGCATTCTGGGCGGGGGCCGAAGAGCGCTTAGACGTCCTCGTCAGGTGCGTAGTGATCCTGATAACCCTCATGGTGAGGGCTCAAGGGATTGCATTGCCACAGCAAATCGGGGTAGAACTCGATTTCGTAATCCTCGGAATGATCAAAGATGCCGAGGAACGAGGATTGCACCCAAAACTTTTCCCCCCCTTTCGTCTTCTCTACCTGATCCATGATACCGACGTGCAGCATCGCGATGATGCAATTCAAGTCGTCATCCGAGAGGTCTACGCCGTCCGATGCCTTGATCCCTTCCTTCATGCCCACCTGCACCTCGTTGCAATCTTCCCCAATGTCGCTAATTTTGCTTTTAAAGTCTTTCAAAAAAAGCTCGACATCATCGAACTTATCCGACCCAAGCCAAATCAACGCCAAAATAATGTCATAGCGATGCTCCTGCAAAACCCTGCACAACCACTGCCCCTTGCCTGGCTTCTGACAAACGAAGAGGCTTGTGTAATTTTTCTTTACTTTCCTGATCAGGGACTTGATGAAATTATCGATAGCTTTGAAGTTGCTGGGGATCTTGAAAGACAAGAGGTGTGCCGGATCCAAGTCGAAGTTTACAATCAGAGTCTCGCGATTGTTTGCACGGCAAAGCCCTTGAAGACTTCTAATGTAATGCGTTTGCACTTCCACGTCCGCGTTCCAACGTTTGAACGCCACGAGGGAAAAGTTCACCATCCCTGCCTCCATCGGAATGCGTACAGGAAGCGGATTGCAAGAGATTTTGCTAATCCACACCGATTCCTGACACCACTCCAAGTTGAGCTCGGCCTCATCGACGTTCTCAAAGTATTTGGTCAGCTCTGCCAGACTCGGCTGTTTCAGAGTGAGAGGACCGTCCGCCTCGATTGATTCATGCCATTTACCATTCGTGAACCAAGGATGAAACTGAGTCGTCTCACCAAAGAAACTATCATAGCAAAAGTATGCGTCATAAATGAGAAAGTAGACGAGGTTGATCAAGATAGTCGGAACCAAATGTATCATGAAACTCCCATCATCGTCAACCGTGATCTCCAACAGGTTCTCCACGACTTGCGTGCGCAGAAAATCGACGTTCTCGGTCATGAGACGAGTCACCACGTTGTACATGATCTTCTGGCCTTGGAGCAAAAGAACAGCCGCCAACGCCGTGTTGTCTTGGTCCCTATCGTTCTGCGCGAGAATCGAGGCGAAATATTTTCTTCCATACTTGAAAAATGTATTCAGCTTCTCGATCCTATCCTTGCAGATTTTCTCGCCCATCGGAATGCCCATGAAAAACAGATCGTTGACCTTCGTATCGTAGGCATCCTTCTTGACCATGAAATTCTTGGTCGAGTTGATAAGGTCATCCAAACTATTAAATTCCAAGATCTGGATAACGACTGCCCTCACGTACTCACATGAGTCTTCCACCGGAACCTCCAGGGCGAGAGCCTCCCAGATGTTGATCTTTCGGCCCTTGTCGTCTGTCCCAGGAATTTTGTCTAAAAGTACTAAGCCTTTGTCTTGGTCGCCTTTCAGGCCAACGCGAAGCTCCTTGATGTGAAGAACAAGACCTTTCGGGGGGAACCTGAGTTTTTCCATCCAGTCTTCGTCATAATAAGCCAAAGCCTGTTCATCGTCCACCTCCTTCCTGCTCCTCTTAGCCTTGGCCTTCCTCTTGCTCGATGCAGATGCAAAGTAAGTCATTCGCACCTGTGTCAGCCTGTGGATCTCCTCCCTTTCCTCCTGGGTGAGAACCGCCAAGCCGGCACCAACCTCCGACCCCAAGGTGAACTTGTTGTTATAGCCCCCCATAAAGATACGGATCTTCACCCCGCCAGGAAAGCTGGAAACCGCCGACAATCTGCAGTACGTCGGATCAAGCGCATTGACGTTCAGTCCGGTAAGCAAGACCGTCGTAAAATTCACTGCGTCCGACATATCAAACGTGCCCGCCACCACCTTTTTGTGCAGAGCATCCACGAAATTAAAGAAAAACGTGTTATGCATCCCGAGCGGCACGATGTTGACAAAGTCAAAGGGCGGCGTTTCGAGGACATTATCGTTGGTGTATGATATAATCTCCGGCAGAATTTCGAAATTCTCTCCGTTTTTCTTGACACACGTGAGGATCGAGATTTGCTGCTTGCTGTTGGCGAATGCCGCGTTTTTCTTGCAAATGATGTTGACGACATATCCACCAAACATAAACATTTTCTCCATCTGGATAGGTATGAGCACAGCAGAAGCGGTCCCTACGCCGTCACTCAGCTGCGCACGCAATGCTTCCATCTTCTTCTCACGAGTAGCCTTCATGACCGTGACCACCTTCTTTGCAAGATAGGCCTTCGTCAGCTCCTCGACACACCCGACTTGCAATATTTTCACGCCCACAGGTTTCCCCTGGAACATGGCATCTTGAGGATTTTCATCAGACATCTTGTGCACTCTTCAGTTGCGGTATCAATTCACAATTGACTTGCTTGCGCACGGCGCCGCGGTTTAAATACTAAAACGCTATGTCGATTCTCGACGGGGCAAAGTGCGAGCCCGCGCGAGCGCAGCATGTCGCAGCGGCCGGTGTCACGAGACCTCGTCAAGATGATCCGCGACATCAGCAAAAAAGAAGTGCAAGGCGCGGCGGAGGGCCTGCGCGCGATAGAGGAGCGGCAGGCCAAGGAGATCGAGTTCTACCTCCGCGCCTGCGCCCTTCGACTCGATCGGTGCGACTGATGCTGGCCTTCGACCTCGAGACCACCGGCCTCGATCCGGCGGCCCACGCCGTGACGTGCGCGTGCGCCTACGACCCGTCCACGGGCATCGACGTGACCTTTTTCCCGCCGCTCGGCGACGACCTGCAGCCCTTTTTCGGCCTGCTGGACGCCGCGCCCGTCCTCTGCGCCTTCAACGGCGCGCGCTTCGACATCCCGTTCCTGCAGACGCGGTACCAATTGCCGGAGGAGCGCGTCCGGCCATGGATCCTCAAGCTGTACGACGTGTACGAGGCGTGCCGGCTCGCGTTCGGCGCGGGCTTCTCGCTCAACGCGCTGCTCGACGCCAACGGCCTCGAGTCCAAAACGGGCTCCGGGCGCGAGGCGATCACGCTGGCCGAGCAGGGCCGCTGGGACGAGCTCGGGGCCTACTGCCGCATGGACACCGTCAAGACCTACGAGGCGGCCGCCCTGCCGCGGCTGCGCCTGCCGCTCCGCGGCCGGACGGCGGCGGTCCTTCGCATGGGCCAGTTTGTTCACGAGCCGTGACCCTTCCTTCACGCGCGCCGCGCCCGCTTGGCGTGGCAATCCTCTTTGACAACGAGGTGCATGTGCAGCTCCGAGTAACAGTCCAGCCCCGACCGGCGCTGCACCAGCCACCGGCTGTCGTGCGCGCCCTTGCGCAGCGCGTTCTCAAACCACCGCGCCAAATGCGGCAGATGCGACTCGGGAAGCACTTTGGGCAGCAGCACCATGCCCGACTCCACAGGCACCGTGCAGTGCGGGCTCCAGCCCCCGCCCCGTCGGTTCGCGGTGAAGAGCGTGACCGAGCTGTAGAAGACGAGGTCCACGTAGTCCGCGTTCACGTCGCTGCTCGGCTGGCGGTGCAGGCGGTGTCGGTCGAACTCTGAGCCGAGGTAGAGGAAGCGCGCCCCCGACCGGAATTCCCTCCCCGCCACGATCTGCTCGCCGACGTCCCCTGCCACAAGGACCAAAACGGGGCAGCGCAGCGCCCGCGAAAGGTCCGCGCTTGGATTGCGAGCCCGCAGATCGTCCACGCCTAGCGTGGCCGGCAGATCCTTCGTCAGGTGGCGCATGCAGATGTGGCTGAAGACCTGCCGCGGGCGCGCGTCAACGCGGCGCAGGGCGCCGGTCGGCGCTCGCGACTCACATACGGCTCGACGTGCCTCTGGCGGGTGTAGACCGCGCAGGGTATAGGGACGCTGTGCCGCATGCTTGTTTGAACCCGTTTGTGCGCGATTACAGCAGGCGCGTTCGATTTTTTTTTAAAAAATAATTTATTGCGCCTCTCGGCCTGCCGAACAGCCTACTTCGTTTCGATGTAGCCCTCCGCGACGTACTTCAGCATCTTGTCGATCTTCTCGTCGCTGAAGCCCTTGTCCTTCCAGTACTTGCGGTCCACCTTGACCGCGACGCCGACCACACTCACCTTCTTTCGCGAGCCGAACGCGACCCCGGCGACACTGTGAAACGCCGAGGTGCCCATGCTCATGGCCTCCAGGCCCAAACTGCCCGCCGTTTCCAGCGTTCCCAGCGTCACCCTCTTAGTGAGGTCGGCCGCCGCGCCCGTCGCCGTCTTGTACGCCGCCTCCTTCACCGTCAGCTGCCCGCCGTTGGTGAGCACGTAGTACCACCAGAACAGCCAGAACAGCGCGATGAACCACGCGAGAGTCACCACCACAGTCCCGACAGCGCATGTCGACCACGGCCGGCGGCGAAGCTGCATCTGCTGCTCCATCTCTTCCGCGACTTTCTTGATCGCTTTCGAAAATTCGCCCAGCGCGGCCATGAATTCCGTCTGCATGTTCGGGGGCGGCTCCTGCTGCGGCGGTGCCGCGGGCGGCTCCTGCTGCGGCGGTGCCGCGGGCGGCTCCTGCTGCGGCGCCTCGGGGGGCTTGCTTGTAGCCCTCTGGATTCTGCGACGCAGACTATCTGAGGCCAGCGCGATATACTCCATGGGAGCCGCTCCCACCAAGCGTTCCGCGTGGCACCACAAAACTTCGCGCAGGGGCTTTTCACCAGCGGGCGCGCCTTGACCATCGCCTTGACAATCCAGCTCGTTTTCGACATCCTGCGGGACTTCGCCATCCCGCTTGATTTCGCCATCCGACGGGGCTTCGCCATGCAGCGCCATTTCGACATCCGACACGATTTCTTCCTCATCTATCTCCATGTCACTTGAGTCGTCAGTCTTTCGGCGCTTCGAGCTCCGGGTCTTTTCACCCTCCTTCGGTCTTTTCGCTCCAGCAATCATCGTTTTCTCAACTTGATTGCCCAAATCGGCCACGCTGGCTTATATACGAGCGAACACCAGCGCTTTTTCAGCTGCACGAATGGCGGCGCGCACGTTGTTTTGCCACCGGCGCTGCCTCGCTGCAGATGCGGTACATCGGATGGCTTTTGCTCAACGACACCTGTAAATCTGCCTTGAGGTAATAATCCGGATCCACTTTGAGATTCGCGATCAACGTCTCCACCGAATGGATCCGGTAAACGTCCCTGTGGTTGTACTGCGCGTACGGATAGGCGAAGTGCACGTGCAGCTGATACACCGACGGCGGGTAGTGGACGTACGCCATGATTTCCTCGGGCGGCACGCCGCTCTCCAGTGATATCTTGCGCTTGGACTGCTCCAAGAGCGCCTCCAGCATCGGCACGTGCCGCCCGCGCAGGTCGCGGATTGTCCGCAGCCCTGGCTCCGTCACGATCGCGAGCCAGTTCACGAGCTGCGCGCTGCAGCTCGGCCTGCGGGGCAGCAGCGTGTCGTACATGTTATACGTGGGCAGCGGCGACCGCCAGCGCAGCACCTGCCGCTTGGCGGTCAGGGACGGCCGGTTCACCCGGTGGATATCGGGCAGGAGCACGAAGTCGCGCGTGCGCAGGCGCACCTCGCCCGCCTCGCGCGCCCCCGCGACCACCTCCCACACCCATTGCTTGGAAACAGCGCGCGCCTCCTGCTCCATAAACTCCCGCATCTCCGGCGAGGAGTGCGCCGCCGCTGTCTCCACCAATAGTTTCTGGCCCGTAAGACGGCACATTCAATTGTTCGCGGGCCGAGCGGCTTTCATTAATACTTGCAAGCCCATCAGGCTTGCGGGGCGGCGCTTTTCTCAGCATGCCGGTACCCCTGCTCGCGCACGTACTTGCTCAAAAAGCCGCCCGCCTCCTCCGCCTGCGCCGTGCAGCGCTCCAGTCGCTTCTGCAGCTTCTTGATGCGCTGGTCCAGGATCTCCTGCGACAGCTTCCTGTACGGGCGCGGCGGGCCCCGCTTCGACCGCGGCTCGCTCTTCGTCTTGCCGCCTTCCTTGGGCACCCGCTTGGTCTTGGGCGCCTTGGCCTTGTCCTCCTTCGGCGCGGAATTTTCCGCGGTCTCCGGTTCGGAGCCGAGCGGGTTTTCGACGACGAGGGGTTCGCTAAGCGTGCGCTCCATGGGTGTGCGACCAAAGCGCAAGGGCCGACCACCCTCGGGGTTCGCGATTTTTTTCTTTGCGTTTAAAAAAAACGTTTACAGCTGCGCACGCGATTACAGCTTCGGCATTACAGCTGCCCGCGCCGTGAGCAGATGGAAGAGCGCGTTCGGGGAACAGCCTCTGCTGTGCGTGGCCTCGAGCAGCCCGTTGCAGTGCGCGCCCAGATCCACCGCCCCGATATGGACCAGTCTGCGCAACAGGAGCAGCGCCACCTGCGAGCAGAACACGCCGGTCGGGTGCCACGTCTCGGGCCGCTCGCAGTCGAGCTCGGACTCCCACGGAAGCATCACGCTCACGCAGCACTGCCACAAGTCCGAGTCGTTGTACTTGAGGCCCTGCGACAGGATCTCTAGAACGGGGGCGAGCGCCAGCTCCGGCCGCTTCAATGGCACCTGCACCACCATCCACTCCGGCGTGTCGTGCCGCGCGTACCGCGACCGCATGAACCCGCCGACCCCGTCGATCGACGCGTACGCGCGGCCGCGCAGCAGGATCTCGCAATGCACGAACTGCCCGAGCGTGGCCGTCATGATCACGTCGTCCCGCCAGCTGCGCCAGTTGCCGCGCCGGAACGCGACCCCGAGGCACTCCCCGCCGCGATGCATCCGCCGTCGCTGCCCGCTCGTTTTAAATAATGCGCCGCGGGCCGCGCTCACTGCCGATGGCTCGGCGGCCGCCAAGCCCGCATTTCGCGCGCCGTGACGCAGTCCTTCAGGAAGGACTGCTGCGGCTGGTGCCGCGAGCAGAAGGCGAACTCCTCCATGCACCCCGTCAGGTGGTTCACGACTTCCACCAGCGGCGGCTGGTGGTTCCTGCGGCGCGCGCTCAGCGCGCGCTCAGCGAGCGCTCAGCGCGCGCTCAGCGCGCGCTCAGCGAGCGCTCAGCGCGCGCTCAGCGAGCGCTCAGCGCGCGCTCAGCGCGCGCTCAGCGAGCGCTCAGCGCGCGCTCAGCGAGCGCTCAGCGCGCGCTCAGCGAGCGCTCAGCGCGCGCTCAGCCCGCGCTCAGCCCGCGCCCAGGCGATGGCGCGCGCGAGACTCACTCGTTGCAGACGAGGCACTTGCGCGCCGCCTTGGTCGGTTTGGGGGTCGAGGGCCTGCAGCACGCCATCACCCAGACCCCTGAGGCCGCGTAGGGGTGGATCTTGCAGCAGCCTGGGCACAGGATGTAGTTCTGGCCGGCGATCTTTGCGCTCCTTCCCTGCCGTATAACAAGACGCGACGCGAGCACGCCAATCGCATGGATTTCGATCTGCTCGTGGGGCTCTGCTGCCTGATCATGGCGTCCACTGTCGTCTGCTTCCTGAACGGGGTGTACATCGAGCTGAGCGCCATCATGTACCGCCTGCGCGCGCTCGAGGGCATTGACGTATCCCTCGAGGACATCGCCGACTCGCTGGGCCGCATCGAGCGAAACGGGCTCCCTATCACGGACGCGCCGCAGGTCTGAATTTAAGGAGCTCCCCGGCGCGCTTGCGATGAACATGCTGTGCCTGCGCGACTCGCTCGTTGCAGCCTTCTACGTCACGCTGGGTTTCAGCCTCGGCGTGCTGCTCCACAACGTCATCATCCCTACTCTGGCGCGCGGCGCACCATGAGGTCGACGCCGACGATGTCCCCGCACCGGCATGCCGAGCACAGCAAACCGCGCTTCAGCGTGTCCACACGGAACTCGTACTTGGCCACCGAGCGCCCCGCCGCCAGGCACGCGGGGCAGATGAAGAGCCGCGACCGCACCCTCACGCTCCGCTGGTCCGCCGTCTGCGGCGCGCGGGGGTCAGGCGGCGCGGCGCCGCTCGCGCGCGCGCACGCACCTGCCCCAGCAGCGCCTTGAGCTGCATCCGCCGGATGTTGTCCGGCAACGGCCCGACCTCCACCAGCGCGTGGAACCGCTCCAGGCCGAACACCTCGTGGAAACCCATGGTCATGGTCATGACCCTGTAGTCGTCCGCCGTGCCTTGCGGCACCAGCGGGCACTCGAGCATCAGCCCGTAGTCGCTCGACATGGACGCGCAAGGCATCCGCATCTCCGAGCGGAAGCCGCCGGTCGGCTTGCGCTTGCCGCGCGTGGTCTTGTCGATCGCCTCGCGCGCGCGCGCATTCAGGCAAGCCCACTCCGCGGGCGCCAGCGGCGTGTACGGCGACGACGCCAGCGACGAGAAGCCGGCGCGGAAGTCGTTGCATAGCAGCGGGCCCTGCCGCCCAAGTCAGAGCGCGCGCGACGGGGCGCCGACGCCGAGCGCACCTGCTCGAAGAAGTGCGAAAGGCCGAAGGATTCGCGCAGAAACGCCTCCTCCGCGGGGTACAGCGCGGGGATGACCCGCGCGAGGTACTCGAGCAACGCCAGGGACACCAGCGCGGGGTGCGCCGCCGCGAAGGCCTCGCCGCCGTCCCTAGTCAGCTCCATGCTGACGCTCGCAAACACCCGAACCCGCAGGCCGAACTGCGGCTTGCTCGTGGCCGAGGGGTACAGCGCCAGCATCGTTCCCAGCACCAGATTGACCAGCACCGCCGCTGAGCCCCGCGGCGGCTCCACGCTCGTCTCCGGCTTGCGGAAGCAGGGGAAGGCCTGGCGGATCGCGGCCGACAGCGGGCAGGGGTGCGTCTCCGACAGCGCGCAGCTCACGAATCGCCACAGATCCGGCAAGTTGCCGAACTGCGGCGCGTCGCTGGTCGGCATGACGTAAAGCTCGGGCCGCTCCGCCTTGGCGGCGGCGGCCAGGTGCGCGTTCAGGTGCCGCTCCGCCGTGGCCTCGTCGATCCGGCCCTCCCGCGCCCCCGCGTGTATCCATCGGACGTGCGCGTCCAGGCGCGCGCTGGCGGGCACGTACACCACCCGCGGGTCTTCTTCTAGATCCCCTTCGAACACCGGCAGCGAGTAAAACAGGCCGCCCGGCTGCAAGCGCTGGACCCTCAGCTGCGCGCAATGTCCGAAGGGGAGACAAAAGCCTCATGGCTGACCCGATGCTGCCGAAGCGTCTTGAACCCGCCCTGCGCCGCTCGCATCAGCCGCCCGCTCGCGCGCGCGAGAGAGAGACGGCGCAGCGGCCACCTGATTGCACACGGAGTAGCGGCTGCGCTGGTGCGACATGATCGGCAGGGGCATCGCGCTGAGGGAGACGCCTTGGGGGCACGACAGCATAAGCTCGGCGCTGTACTCGCCGGGCTGCCCGAAAATGTTCCCGAAGCGCTGAATCACGCCCTTGGGCGCCACGCCGGCGTAGCACATGTCATAAAACATCTTCTGCGTGGCTTTCCTCGAGCACAACACGCACAGCTGCGGCGTAGGGGGGTCGTCTGGAAGGCGAAACTCCACGCCGGTGAACGCGCACTGCCTGTCGATAAAGCGGCACTCGCATAGGTCCCCCATGGCGCAAGACCGCTCGCCTCGCTCGGGCTGCGCGCTCGTGTTGCGTCAGCGACGAGCCTGAGAAACACGACCATGGGGCATGCTTGCCTGGCGCATGAAGGACTCCTCGTAGCTCTTGGTGATGATCGGCAGCTCGGGCATCCCGCCGTCGTTGCCGAAGAGGTTCTCCAGAATGTCGCGGTATGGCACGCGCGACAGCACGTACTCCACGCCGAGCTCGGGCGGCTCGACCGGTCCCAGATCCTGATTCAGACTCCGCTTCACGCTGTTGGTCAGGTCGGACACCACGCCCATCGGGCACTCCGTCAGTTCGTCCGCGAGCGGGTCGGGCACAGCCGTCTTGGCCCGCTTAGACCGGCCGCTGTACGCCGTCCAGTCCGTGGGAAACATGCTTCGCACGACCGGCCTGCCCCCCGCGCATCCGCAAACTTAGCCCTTTTTTTTATTGATGAGCCCCAGCACCACGCCGAGGCCGGAGATCGTCACGCCCGTCGCCAGCACCGCGTCGGTACGGATTTCGGCGGCCGCCATGTTCAGCACCAGCTGGCAGCCCGCCTGCACCGAGCAGTACTTGCCCAGCTGGCCCGTCACCTCGTCCGGCGACCAGAACCACAGCAGCTCCGCCAGCACCAGCTGTCCCCATAAATTTGTGGTTGGCAGCTCCTTCTGCACCGAGGCCGAGATCTGGTACAGGGCCAGGTTGTACACCTCCGCCAGGCCGGCGATGGACGCCTTCGGCAGCAGCGGGCCCATCAGGTACACGAGCAGCACCGTCGTCGGGAGCGTCATGCCGCTGGGGATAATGCTCTGGAACCAACCCACGATCAGCTGCGTGGCCACCAGCTGCGCGCAGTCCTGCGGTGGTTACGCGTCAGAGCAGAATCGCGTCGCAGCGCGCGCGCCTCCTCGCACCCGAAGCCTCGGCATGGACTGCAGCGCCCACAGGTTGATCTGCAGCACGACGCTCAGGCCGACGCCTAGAAGAGGAGAGCCCGCGAACAGCCCCGAGATCTCCGAGGCGAACACGTACTTGGCCGCGGACCCGAACCCCGTCGCATCGAACGCGTGGAGCAAAATGAACAGGCAGAGCAGGTTTGCCGCGTACAGGCCTATGTCCCTGCTGCTGACGGAGTCGAGGATCAGCTTGAGCACCACGCCCTGCACGATGCTGTCCATCGTGCTCCCGACGCCCCAGACCCGCTGCTTCACCGTGAAGGCCACCGCGCTCACGAGCAGGATGTCCATCGCGGTCCACCCCGCCGCCTGCGCCCAGCAAATCAGACGCGACCGCCGAGCAGCGCGCGGCCCCGCTCACCAACAGCATGATGCGCCGGCTGAACAGCGAGACCACGCCGTTCTCCACCGCATCCAGCGAGCTGTTGTCGCCCGATGAACTCATGCGCGCGGCCAGCCCATCTCGTATTTAAGTAAACAACGCGCCTGGGCACCGAGATGAATACCGTAACTCCGCCATCAATGTTATCCAGGAATGAGGCGTCGGCCAGACAGGGCACGGTCATCACGCGCTCGGTGCTGGTCAACATCACAGGGAGCCTCGCCAACCTCGCGATGCAGGGCACGCAGGCCGCGGTATGGCGGCCCGTCGAGGGCATGCAGCTCAAGGTCTTCGGCCTGGGCGCCGATGCCGACGCGCAGGTCGCGACCAACCAGCTGCGCACCGCCCTCATCCATGAGGTCCTGCTCCTCGAGCACCGCTCCACCTTTCCGGTCGCCATGGGCGCCAACATCGAATGCATCCCTAACCACGAGAAGACCGATATGGGCGACGGCTACGCCTACACCGTCCTGCCGCAGTCCGTCATCAACACCCCGCACGTCTTGTACCAATGTGACGTTGGCGCGGAGGAGGGCAATCAGGTTGGCCGCGCCCCCCTTCTCGCACGCCCGCCCGCACTGACTCGCTTTACGGCAGTGGCGCAAGGAGTTCCCCAAGTACAACTCCGCCAACATCGACAGCGAGGGCATCCTCGAGGTCACAGGCTGCCCTTACGTTTTTGTCCATCAGGAGCACCCTGTGATCATGCTTTTGCGGCATAACTCGAGCCTCATAGGTTGCAACATCGACGAGCAGCCCAAGATCGATAACGAATGGTCAGTGCTACGATTTGCCCCGCCCGTTTGGCCCCGCTGACGTTTGCTCGGCAGGTACAAGATCTCGCGCCAGGTCCTGGCGGTCAGCTGCCAGACCCTCCGCGCGCAGGTCCTCAACAAGGTGGCGTCCAACGACCTCAACCTGTTCCAGGTGCAGCTCTTCCGCCTCAACTCGCAGGGCTGGGACGACATCAACGACGTGTCCCTCCCGCTCCAGAACTTCATGCCGGACCCCACGTGGACCCCCGAGCGCACGGACCTCGAGCGCCGCGCGCACGTCGAGCGCTTCCTCAGCACGCCGTACTCTTACATGGCTCGGATCCAGATCAAGTACGAGATCCAAAACCAGCAATAATGGAATTATCGCGGCGTATTAAAGCGCCGTTTCACGCCCGCAACCGATGATCCGCGCGGCCCTCCTGCTTTGCCTCCTGTGCCTTTTCGTGCGTGAGAGCGCCGCCGAACACTGGCACCGCCGCCACCACCCGCGCGCGTTCGACCCCGATTTCGACAGCGCGCCGCGCCTGCCGCGGTGGAAGCGCGACCGCGCGCCCGCCGCCCCCGAGCGCGGCCGCAAGAGCCGACGGAGCCAGCGCCTCGACGCCCCAGCGCCCGCCGTTGCCGAGCGCTTCGAGCCTCCGCCAGACGAGTTCGAGCCGGTGCCCACCGCCGCTCGCTTCGAGCCGCCTCCACCCGAAAAGTTCGAGCTCCCTCCCGCGCCGACGCCCGACTCCAACCAAACCAACGCCGAGGTGGCCGCTTTCGTCCTCGCCGAGATCCACGCCGTGATCGACGCCTTCCTCGATCAGCTCGCCAACAACCTGTCGCTGCCCAACGCCACCGCCGTCCTCCCGCGCAGGCACCTGCTCCAAGAAAATGAAGCCCCTGCCCCGACGCCGCCGATCTACTCCAACGGCGAGCCGTACCCGCTCGACGAAAACGGCTTTTACGATTCCACCCCCGACGACGAGCTCCCGACCATCATTATGGTCTGACAGTAATATGCGAAGGGCAGGCGAATGAAACGACTGCGCCGTGTATATAAATCTTCGCCTGGCGCGCGCAGCAATCATGTCGGGCACGACGGGCGAGGGTAGTACGCAGGCCTCGCGCTCACTTCCCACTGACGCTTCTTACATGCCCAACGCCGATCCGGGACCGTACGGCGGAGGCACGTACACGCACGCGGGCACGGACCCCACCATTCGCGACTACGAGAACATCTTCGGGCCGTCCGCGCGCGACATCAAGGACGACCTCCAGAAGTACAAGCGCCACGGCCGCTGGCACCTGCCGGACATCCTCAAGGGGCCCAATCCCTGGCTCACCGACCGCATCGACGGCCTCATCACCGACGCCACCAACAGCCCGTTCACCAGCTTCATCCTCCCGTACCGCTACTTCGACAACGTCGACGGCAAAATCAAGTGGAACGTGTGGTCCTTCGATGAGGGCATGGCCTCCCGCGTCCCGTACGAGTCCGCGGCGCGCACCCTCACGCAGTCCAAGCGCTCGTTCGCGGGGTACGCCGTACGGCACGGCCTCGCCATCAATCTCGAGCACAATTTCATGATGACTCCGCAGGTTCGTCACGCCTCTACCATCTTTTATTATTTTTAAAAATATAATTCTTTTTTGCGCAGGGGCGCGAGAACTTCCAGAATCAGCTCAAACAGCTCATCGGCAGCATCCAGTACAGCAACGACTTTGACGTGCACATCGCGCTGATCGTCGCGCCCAGTTACGAGAAGACCCAGCGCGAAAAGTACTACAGCGACAGCAAGAGCCCGTCCCAGATCTGCCGTGAGTACATCGACCTGTTCGGCTTCATGCAGAAGAACCCGAACGCCCTCGACATCCTCATCGAGGAGTCCAAGATCCGCCTCCGCACGTGGGGCTCGCCCATGCCGGACTTCCTCCTCACCAACAGCAAGCTCTGCTTCCAGCTCCAGATGACGCCGGAACGCACCAACTACCTCACGCAGGGGCCCGACGGCGTCAAGCGCCTTAAGCAGGGGCCCGAGGTTTCCGCCTACCGCGGCCTCAAAATCATCAACACGCGAGCCTTCTCCCTCGAGGTAGGCCAGCAACCCCGCGACATCCTGCGCCGGCGCGTCAGGGTCGCGGAGTACTACCGCATCCCGCCCAACAGCAGGAACAAGGACAGGGAATTCGAATTTTACAACGAGGCCAAGGATAATTGGTTCTCGCTATCCTTCGTCGATCTGGTGAAAATGGCTTTGTATAACAATGATGACGATGTCGCCCATGGAACGCCTGGAGAGGACAATGTAGGACGATTGCAAGAAGTGTACGATTATCTTACAAGAGGGGGTCGGACATCTGACGTCGCACGCACTGCATTGCCTTATCGATTGAAAAACAACTTTCTGGGTGCTCATGAAAACACGTTTTTGGGGGCCAAACAGAATTTATTTAACGACCTTTCGAAGTACATCAAAACAACATTGCTTCCCAAATATCAACAACGTCATTTATTTATTGATGTGATAGAACAAACATCTTCCGACAATAGTCCATATGAAGCACTTATTTTTGCATCATATTACAGCTCGGAACTAACATTTTTTAACAAGACTGGTTTTTGGAAAGATATTGCAACTGCCTGTAACGAAAGTATTTCACTATTCAAAAATTTTAATCTTTATCCCATGATTAATGCATGGAATGAGTATGTCAAAAAGAAACTATTCATGGACGTACTTGGACAACCTCCTGGACCTGGAAGGACGTCGGTGGCATATTATGATGAGTTAAAATTACAAAGACTTGTTCTCAATCATTATGCAATTGCCATTTCAGATGATGATTTTCTTCTGTATCCTATTGGTGCCTTTTATGAACCTAATCACTTTGGTTTTTTTGGAAAAGATCAAATTTTTGAAATTTTGGGAAACCTTGAAGACTGGGAACTTTTGTTTTATAAGAATTTTTATATCACATCTGATTTGATAGATGTAATATGGGAATACATACAAAAAGACGATAATTTTTGGGATGCCCAAAAATTAAAAGATTTGGGGGAACTTATTTTTAAAATTTTTATCAATTCAGAAACTCCTGCCGACATGGCAATTGCTATTGCAAATGAAGTGGATTTGTTTTTAAATAGCAATATAAAAACGGTTTTAGGCGAGATTACAACGACTGATAAAATTGTTATTTGGACTATACCGTTACTTACAGAAATTAGAAGCGTAATGGTGAATTTTAAAAATTACCCTTCAGAAGCAAAAGCAACTACCGCGGATCCGGTCCTTCGGATATTCCAAAATAATACCCGCAAATTAACTAATGGTTTATTGCAAGAGATTATGACCAATGTTCCGAAAAATCAAAATCAGTATAAATTATTCCAAGATTTTTCCAGCAAACCTCCCAAAGTTTCTCCCAATATGGAACACTTTGGTACTAGATTCGTAGAAAACATCCGTTGGCGCCTGTTTTCTGATGGAGGTCTGTCTTATTTCACACAAATAAATAAATCAAATAATTCATTGTTTTTACCCCCTGAACAAGCTGAGGTTGCGAAAACTGTAAGAAATTTCCAAGTTCTCAGCTACGTTCCTGATTATACTGGGTCAGATGGCATGAGCCGAAAAAGAAAAATTGGAGACGATCCCTTATCGTCTTTGAACGCCTATGACTATCCTATTATTCCAGTAGAGGAATCTGCCCTTGACACGCCTGAGACGAGGCCGCGACCACGTACACCAGATCAACATCAAGACGGACCTTGGCCACATACACCAGATCGACTTCCAAACAGACCTCGGCCAGGACGCCATTCACAATCCTCAGGCGGGGGAAGTGGAGGAAGTGGAGGAAGCGGAGGAAGCGGAGGAGGAAGTGGAGGCGGTGGAGGAGGCTCCGTACCGCCTTTTCTTTCGCCGAGACCTCGACCCAAGCCGACTCCTTCACCTTCGCCCAGTGTAGTCTGGTCCAATTCCGGTGAGGAGTTGGTCAATCACACTGAAATCGTCGTGATTCGTCCCAACATAGAACACTACATGTTGGGCATAATCATGGGGCTGGGCGGCGACCAGCTGGGCAACACACTCTGGGGCCAAACAGAGCTCAGTGTTTACGACGATTCCATGCACGGTGTGTGGGGCATGTCCTACAAGTACCATGAGCGCGCCATTGTTTTCAACGAAAGGAACTTGGTAAGGCTCTGGGACGTGGCCTATGACGGCTACAATGGAGGCAAGGAAGAGCGATACGTCAACTGGACCAGACCCAATGAAGTGCAGCAGTTCAAGGACGACACCATGGAAGTGACAAAGAATTATCAGGGAGCTTCCATGATGGTCATGGCTTTCGTTCACGACCCAGAGCATGATGACGATGCGGGCGGAAAAAGCTATCAGAACTATTTCCAGCGAAACTGGCCTTCGCCTATCCTTTTCGACGACGACTTCAACTACGTTGACAACACTGGCAATCCCACGCAATCCATGATTGGCTCCGACAATCTGGACGTCATCAACACGCAGGAATTTCGCGTGTTCAACAACCCGCTTTACTCCGCCTTCCAAAGCTACAGGAGCCAGTTCCCCGACTTTCACCAGCTTCACATGACGCGCAAGCCGGCGGGTGAGAGTTCGCGCGAGAACGAGACCATCAGCGACTCGCTGGCCTTCCAGGGGACGATGCGGATCAAGGAGAACGGGATGGTCAAGACCGAGATTGGGGGAAGCGGGCACCATGGCCCCGACTTTACTGGCGTCGCCTCGATTCGGTCGGGCAAGGGCTACAAGATGACCAACGCCCAGCCCACGCTAGGCAAGCTCATCTAAAAGGCGGACTCGATGGGGCGGCCCTTGATGCTGTCCTCGAACTCCTGCCAGATGTCCTTGGGGCCGGAGCTGGTCTCCGGCTCTCTGGGCCTCTTCCGCGCGGCCGTGTCGCGGAATTCGCCGGCCGAGTTCTTGAGCGTCTCGAACTCCCCCTTGAGCTGCTCGAACTCTTGCAGGCGACGGGCATGCAGGTTGGATGCGCAGCATACCACCTGCCCAGAGAGAAATTCAACATTTTTTAAAAAAAGCGCGCCCGATTCGCGCACCTGCCACACGCCGCTGTCCTCCGCGGTGTTTTCGACGAGCCGCGTGATGCCCGTCTGGAACTCCTGGCGCACCTTCTCGTCCTGCACGCTGTCAATCAGCCACTTCTTAATTACCGTGTCAAACGCCTGCTGCATCTCCGCGCGCTTTCCCTCGGTCAGGCGTCCCATCTTAGCGTTCGTCTCCTCGAGGCGGCGCTGCTCCTCCTCAATCTTCTTCTGCGCATTCTCCAGATCCTTGGCCAGCTTCTCCCTATCGGCCTCCAGCATCTTCACCTGTGAGAGCAGCGCTGCTAGATCCGAGGTTGCCGATGCCATGTTGCCTCGACTGCCCCGATCGGTTTAAATACCACCGCGCCCACGCGCGTCGCCCGCCTGCGCCTGCGCCCATTCCGTGGCGTCGAGCCCCAGCATCAGCGACGTGACCTTGCGGCCGGGCGCAAAGTACCCCGAGCGCCCGAGCGCCAGCACGCGCACGGTGACATGGCGATCGCCTGTCCTCGAAACAACGCCGAGCGCCTCGCCGAGCCGGATCCGCGCCAGGGTCTCGGGGTCGCCGCGGCGCTTGAGCCGCGCGCGCACCCACACCATGCCGAGCATGTCTCTCGCCTCCTCGTGCAGGCCGAAGCGGCCAGACTCGTCCGTGGCCTGCGCGCCCTTGAGGTGCCGGAAGCGTTGCCTTCGCGCGGGCGCGGTCGCTGGGGCTTCCGCCGTGCGGAGCGAGAACGGCGCGCGCGGAGGCTCCGCCGGCTCCCGCTTTGGCTTCGTTTTGGTTCGAGGGCGTCGCCGAGGCGATGGCTTCGGGACAGGGCTCGGTGTGCGCGGCTTCGGGGCGGGGCTCGTCGGGCGCACCAAAAGGGCCGACGGCTCGTCTGGGCGCGCGGGCACCAGATGCTGTCCCGGAGTCACGTCCAGCCATGGAACTGGCGTGCCCTGCCGCGTGGTCGCGGCACTCGCCGCCGAGCTGTCCGCTGGCACGGCAATAAACGTCTCACCGGGATGCAACACACGCCATGGAAAGACCATATGCATGCCATTCAGCATGGCATGTATATATCAGAACAACGACATGTAACACCCAAAATGAGCAAGGCATGTGTGGACCTGTCCAGGGGAACGGGCTACGGCCTCGCGCTCTCCCAGATGGCCGTCTGCGTCGGCTGCGTGCTCTTCTTCCCCGCCGTCAAGGTGCAGGTCTTCTTCGCCACGCCCGTCGTGGCCAACGGCACGCTGGCGGGCGACCCGCCGGTCGAGGTGGCGCAGGGCCGCATTCTGCTCGGCGGGCCGGTCCTCGTGTTCTCGGCGCTCACTGTCTACTTCTCCCTCTGCACCCTCTCGCTGCAGGAGAACGGCAAGCTCGAGCAGAGCGACTACTGCAACGAGGGCCTCGAGCAGACCGGCGCGTGGAATGCGGCGTTCTGGCTCGCCTTTGCCCTGCAGCACTGCATCCTCATCCTCGTGCTCACGTCGCCGTGCGACTTCTACGCGGCCGCGCTGTGCGCCTGCTTCCTCGCCTACTTCGCCTACCGCTCGTGCGCGCCCAACCCCGCTGGATACACCCAGACGCAGGCCAACGTCAACATGATGGGCTACGCCTTGGGGGCGATCGCGGCCTACCGCAACATCCCAGCCGGCTCGTCCAACCGCTCGGGCTGCCTCGCCTTTTTCATTATGCTGGACTTCTTTATGGGCATGGGCCACGCATGGGACCGCCAGGCAACTCTCGACACGGTGGCCAACTGCCGCTTGTTTTACGTGTGCGCCAGCTCGCTGGGGCTCTGCCTCGTGTACGCACTCTGGTGGGACTGGCTGCGCCTCGCCGATTGACGCCTCAGGCGAGGAAGGCGGCGACGTCGTACGCGGCGTCGGCCAGGCTCGGCGTCGGCGGCAGCGCGCGCGTGGCAGCCACGGCGTGCGCCGCCAGCGCCAGCCCCCACCGCTCGCACACGCGCGCGTGAAGCCGCACAAGCTCCGAGTCTGACGGGATTTTGTCCGCGGCCAGCGCGTCGGCCAGCTCCCGCTGCGGCGCGCGCGCTTCAGGACGGCGCACAACCGGCGCCAGAAAAGGGGCTCACCCGCTCGTTTTCACAGCGGCGCGCCACGGCGTCGTCTACGCCCGCTGCCACCGCCCGCCGGAGCGACGGCGGAAGGAACGCAAAGGGCTGGCGGAACGCCCAGGCCTCCGCGGCGCCCGCGTCGCCGTCCGGCAGCATCGCCGTGAGCGCCTCGCCGTACCGGAGAACCGGCAAGATGCAGGCGGCCACAGCACGCAGGCGGTACGTTGCGTGCTCGCGAATCGACGAGGCCCCACCGAGGAACGACACGAAAAACGGGAAGCATAGGGTCAGAGGATCGATAATCAGGTACTTGCCGGGACGGAAGGCCTCCGCGCGCAGCGCCGCGTGCGCCTCCCAGCCGACCCTGCGCTCCACAAGGAACGCCTCGAGTCCGAGCACGCGGCGGTGCGCCTCCAGCTGGCTGTACGCCTGCGGCGCGGCGCGCGCTCGGTCCGCGCGCGCGCCGCACCGTATTTGAAAGACGCCACCTGAAGATCGGTGCACTCCTCCGCCTCCCACTCCGGTCCGAATGTTTTGGCTGCGACGTGCCAAAGGATGCCGGGCTGCCGCATGAAGTCGTCGAGATGCTTCCTGAACAGATCCGCGACGGCGCAGCCGGGCCTATGCTTGCTCTTCTTCGATTTTTTCTGCGCGGCGGGCGGGGACGCATTCGGATTCATCTCGATTGTGAACGTATTCTCGCGCGCCTCGGCCTCGCGCGGGCTTCCGCGCAGCTCCTCGATCGGATTGTTGTACTTGTTGGCCTTAAAAATCGTCAGGGTGTGGCCGCCGACCATTTTGACAAAACTGTTCCATTTGCTTTTCCGGAGCGCCTTGGATGCCTTTATGTAATACTGATACGATTTGTCGTCCATCTCGGTGTAAGTCATGAACTGCAAGCCGGCGCCTTGCCATTCCGCAGCGGCCGAATCGTTGAGACGCCTGCACGATCGATCGGTCCTCAATCAAAAAATCGCATAATTTTTTTTTCGCGATTCGCACCGAATAATTTTCGACGTCACAAACATCGCCCATCGACTTTTGGACGCTTCGACTTTCTCCATATTGCGATTTCGATTTTTTGAGTGGTCACGGCTGAAACCGGTTGCCCGTCACGCTGTAATCGTTTTTTTCGTGCGAAGAATAAAATTATTTTTTTGCGCAAATGCTGATAAAACCGTTCTTCTGTTGGCGCAAATCATTCTTCCACATGGCCGACGCCCCCATTCCTGCATCCCCGTTGACTCCCGACGACCTTCACTGCGATGAAAAAATGCCGACGACTGAGGCGATGAAGATTAACGTGCCCTATCCCTACAAAAAAACGTACTGTGGCTCGGAGCTTGTTTATGAACCCGAGGAGGAGCCTGTCGGCGCACCCTCGCGCTACCAACTCACTTTCGGACCCGCTGCTCGCACGGCCACCAATGTGACGCCCGCTCTGGAGGAGGGCGAAATTTCGACGTCGACGCCCTCGAAAGAAAATTTGAAGGAGGCCGTCGAAACGTCGAAAATCGACGAGCCGGTCGACGAGAAGAAAGAGAATGTCAACCCCAACTGCGATGGCATCGACTTTCGCTTCTTGACCCCTGAGGCTCGCGACGCCCGCGATCTCCAGACGATCGAGAAGGACATCTGGGTCGCCCAAAAGCGTTCTCCGGGGCGCCCGCCGAAGCGCCTCCGCCTCAAGGCCTCCGAATCACCGAAGATCATTTACGCTGCCGACGACTTCGCGGCCATGCCGCCTCTCCCGCCCCCCTCCAAGGAGAGCCCGCGCGATGCGGTATTTAGGGCCTCCGTCTGACGAGACCCCGAATGGCGACGTTGGAGATTATGCTGCACAGCCTGCGACAGCGCCTCGCCGCCACCCTCGGCCTCCCGCGCTACCGCTTGTTCAACGATGCCGCGATCCAGTGGATCGCCTCGGCCCGCCCCGTCACCCTTCAGGCATTGGCGTCGCGCTTTGCGGTTTGCCGCCGCCTGAAATTAAAGCAAAATTGACCGCAGGCCCTCTCCCGCACGCCCGGAATATCCGCCGAAGTGTGCGAGCTGTGCGGCCGCGAGATCCTAGAGCTCACGCGCGCCGCGACCACCGCGCCGGCGCGGCGCGCGCGCGGGCAGCCCACTGTGCGCGCCGCTTCGGACAGCCAAGTCTATATCCTAGAACTGGAGGGCGGACGCGTCTACGTAGGCAAGTCCTCGCAGCCGTCCAGGCGGTATGGCCAGCACGCCGGCGGCGGCGGCAGCGTCTTCACCCGCATGTACCCGCCCACGGGGCGCCGCCTGCCGCGCCTGGGCAACGTCCGCGGCGGAACCGACGCCGCCGAGCGCGACGAGACGCTGCGCTACATGCGCGCGCGCGGCATTGACCTCGTGCGCGGCTGGCGGTACACCTCGCCGACCCTCAGCGCAGAGCAGAGCGCCGACGCCGAGGCCAACATGCGCGAGCTCTTTGACCTGTGCCGCCGCTGCGGACGCGGCGGGCACTTCGCGGCCTCATGCCCGCGCAGCTAAGTGCCCCTCTGCGCCAGATAGACCGCCAGCAGCGCGCGCGCGTCGCGGCTGTAGTACACGCTCTTTCCTGGGCCGCACAGATAAATCCGACCGGCCGTCACGAGCCAGTGCCAGGCGGGCCCTTGCCGCAGCAGCTCGTCCTCGAAGCACACCGGCAGCTCCGGATACAGCTGGCAGAGCGAGGGCAGAACGTGAATCGCGGGGGCGTCGTCGGCCGCGAGGCGCTTCGTGCGCTGGTAGTTCGGATTGTGGAAGTAGACCGGCTGCGTGACGTGGTTGTACATGCCCGGAAAGTCGTGCCGGTAGTTAAGGCGCGCCGCCACCGGCAGCTGGAAATGCATGTGCCACAGGTAAAACTGGCTCATGCTGGCCTCATAGTGGTGCGACGCGACGGCGATCGGCTCGTCCGAGGCCGGAGCGGGTCTGCACGTTGCCAGCCAGTGCAGGTGCCGGTACATGACCAGCAGGAGCCCAGCCGTGCGCCGCATTGCGCCGGGCGTAAGCGACTTGCGCTCGCCACACGGCTGCGCGTCGCTCATGTCGTCCAGCACGTCGTCGCCCCACGCCGCGCCGCACAGGCTGCCGAAGCGCGCGGCCGACGCGTCCACCAGCGCCTTGACCGCGCGGAGGTTGTCGACGGCGTTCTCGTTCTGCTCCAGCCGTTCCAGGAACGCGGGCCACTCCAGCTGCGCGTTGGTGAGCGTGTCCTTGAGCTCGCGCCAGGACATGGCGCTCGGGTGCTTGTCCATGATCTCCAGGCGGCCGCACGCCCAGCCCTTGTGCTGGCTCGCGCTCCGGCCTTTGAACCGGCATATGAGCACGCCCAGCAGGTGGTTCTTGTTCAGTAAAATCTCGGGCTCGTACGCCTCGTCAGGATCGGTGCCCCACAGCCATTCGTCCCAGACCTCAGGCGGAAGCCTGCCGGTCTGCTCGAACTCGCGGTTCAACTCGCCCACCCGCATGGCGGGCGCGTCCGGACGAAGCCGCCTTTATTCGGCTGCCCGAGCGGATGGGTCATGCCTCCTGTTTCGGGAAAAGGCGGGCGTTCAGCTCCGCCTGCAGCGACTGCGACATCGGCACGGACGCCTGCACGCGCTGCAGCACGATGTTGCACACCGCCACGCGCGCCTTCGAATCGCTGTAGCGCTTGCAACTCAGGATCTGCGTGCAGATCGCCTCCAAAACGTCCAAGGGCGCCAAACCCGCGCTCGCGCCCTTGCGGCGGTATATCATGGACATATCATGCACCGACCATCGACCACTGGAGAGCGCGCTCAGTAAAAACTCTTTCTGCGCGCTGTCCATGCGCATGTATGGAAAAGTCAGGTCGCGCCCCTGCGCGGTACTTGTTAGAACATTCCACGGCACGCGCGCTCGCTCGCGCACCTGGAACATTTGCAGTCCCACGCGCGTCAGCTGCAGCTGCAGCGGGGCCTGCAGCACCTCCAGGATTACCGATACGATGGGGTCCTTGCTTCCGACCGCGTCCGCGCAGAAGGAAGAGAGGCACCGCTGCAGGGCCGTCCCCTCGCAGAAGAGAGCGCGCATGCGCTGCTCGGTTGGATCCATCCTGCCGTGCGCCCTTCGGGTGGCTACCGGTGCGTTTCGCCTCCTAATCACTTCTTATTAAGGGTCCGCCAGGACTGGCCCCTAAATGCAGTACTGCTGGTTGTGCGACTACAACCGCGAGCCGGAGGCGCGGATGGTCACCCAGTTTATCGCGGAGAACGCGGGGAATATGGGCGTGCCGCAGCTTGCCGCGGCCGTGCACGACGTCCTCGCATCGAGCATGCCCGACGGCGAGGGCATCGGCATCGAGGTCATCAAGGAGCACATCGCCGGCCACACGCTCATGCCCGCCGTGCGCGTGGCGGGCATCCTGCGGTCCCTGCTCGACCTCAGCGACAAGCTGTCCCACACGCTAACGACGACGGACGAGGACGGCAACACCACGATCGAGAAGAGGAACGTCGAGGCCTACCTCAAGGTCACCGCGGAAATAATGCAGATGTACCGCAGCGGGAACGTGAACCGCCTGCTCTTCGCCGGCGTCGAACCGGGCGCGGGTGCACCGCCCAATCAATAACGGGGCAATATAAGTCGCGGGTCCACGCCGCCCCCGCTCATGGACCTGTCGTTTGGCTCGGTGATCCTCTGCCTCTACACGCTGCTCGCCTGCATCTGGGCCATAGGCCTCCTGTACTGGATTACCGCGCCGCCGCTAAACGTCTGTTGATAAACGGGAATTCGGGAATCGGGAAAGGATATTTAAGCCCCCCTCATGCGGCTGCCACCGAATGTCGCGTCCACCCACCATGCAAGCGCCAGCGGAGAACCCGCACCGAGGAGGTCTTATCGACTTCGACGAGAGCGCGCTCAAGATCGACCTGAACCAGTATCAGGCTGCCTACGGCGCGCCGATGCTGGCCGGTCAGTTTGCGCCGTCGCCGCTCATGCCCCCGCAGCCAACTTTTATGGCGCAGAATTTAGCGGCCCAGCAGCTGGCCCAGCAGCAGACTTTGGCCCAGCAGCAGACTTTGGCCCAGCTGCTGGCCCAGCAGCAGGCCTTGGCCCAGCAGCAGGCCTTGGCCCAGCAGCAGGCCTCGGCCCAGCATCAGGCCCTGGCCCAGCAGCAGGCTCTCACGCCGTCCCAATTGCTGGCGGGCCAGCCCTCGCTGCCGTTGGGCGCGCCGGTCTCGGCTAACTCCAATCAGTTCATCGCCGGTCCTCCCGCCTTCGTCCAGCACTTGAGCGGGCAGGTCTACCGCGCCGAGGATGCAGCGCCGCTGAAGACCGAGGCCAAGCCCGCGAAGCGCCAGGATAAGGACGCACTGGACAAGCGCATCCAGTCGCGCGTGGAGGAGTACATGGCCAAGACCGACAAGGAAACGAGACGGTCCAAGAAGCAGGCGCCGCAGACCAACGTAGACAAGCTCAACGGGCTCAACAGCACGATGCGCGCCGCCATGCGCGGCGGCCGCTAGGCCGCGCGCCAAGCGCTGCCTCGCCTGCCGTTATTAAACATGGTACTTGCATCGGCGGTCGCACATGATACACACGCACACACTCACGATAGCGTTCATGTGTCCAGCGCCCGACGACGATTGGGTGAACCGCCTCACCGCGCGCGTGAGTCAGCACCCGTTTTGTCACGTCGAGCTGCACTTTGAAACCGTGAACAAGTGCTTCTCCATTTATTATGGCGAGACTGCCCGCCTGCGCCCCAAGACCATGAGCAATCCGAATTACAAGCTGCTGTCCCTCGGCGTCTCGGCGGCCGAGTACGACGCCTGCCTCCAGTTCTGCGTGGCGGCCGAGACCTGGCAACTCACGTTCGACGACGTCGGCATGTGGAGGTCATGGTACGGCTGCGGCTGCTGCGAGCGCAGTTCGCGCGACCTTGGCCGGACCTTCTGCTCCAAGATCGTCACCGAGGCCCTCCAGTACGGCGACGTCGCCGAGGCCGAGCACATCAACCCCGCACTCGCCACCCCGTCGCGAATTTACGAGGCCCTTCGCGGCTCCTCGCGGCTTATCTGCGCCTCTGTCCCGTACAAGCGCGAGTCCCTGGCCAACCAATGCATCATTTGACGGGCGCATGAAAGTGCGCACGACTGGCCACAGGCGCGTCCAGCCCTCGTAGATGTCGCTCAGCGTCTTGCCTCCAGTGATCACAATCTTGCCAGAGTAGAAGCACAGTAGCACCACAGGCGACGACTCTGGCCGGTAGATCAGGCCAGGGAACATGCGCTTCTGGTACGTGCAGTTCAGCCCGAGGCGCGCGTACATGGCCTGGATGTCCAGGCCTCCGCCAGGACCCAGCGGCAGCTCCACATGCGCCACCATGTTCTGGATCGTGCACTGCGACAGGCTGAACCGCTCGCTCGGGATGCAGTCCTTGAGCAGTTTGGCCACGTACAGTCCGGAGTAAACGCCTTCGTACCATGTGCGGCCGCCCGTCACGACCAGCTTCCCGCTCGAAAATAAAAGAGTGGTGCATTCCGGATTCGAGAGGCGGATGGTGATGGCCGCGAAGCGCGACCGGTCGTAGAAAGAGAAGGGCAGCAGCTGGCGGATTTTTTCGAGGTCCAGGCAAGGCAGGCTGCTTGTGATCTGCGCGGTGGACACGATGTTGTGCACGACCGGCAGCGGAATGCCACTCAGGTCCGACTGCGGGCCCTCCAGGCAGGAGTACAGCCGTTTGCGCATGTCACGTGCATGCCCAACTCAACCCTTTCGTTGTTTTTCTTTCTTTTTTTTTATAGCTGTAATCGGAGCTGAAACAAGTTCAAACCCGTTCAAATCTCAGAACAATGAGCCACTGCTTCCTTTGCGGATGCGCAACGTCCAACGGCTGCCGCCAGTCGACCCAAGACCTCAAGAACTTTACCCAGCTTAACTGCCAGGCCACCCCCTTTGCCTATTCCATGATCATGGAGATGCCCTCAACGCAAAAATCATCCACGCTCTGTATCCCCTGCCTTAACTGGAAGCGCCGCGCCGTCAAAAAGTCGCGCAAGACCTATCTGCAGGTTCAACTCGCTTTTCCGTAAATTTCCGGATTTGTACCCTGACGCGCGCGGCAGATCGACCAGCTCATCTGCTACATCCTCCAGCCGGGGCGCATGAACGAGCCCGACCAGCGCTGCGTCACGCGGCTCATCCGCGCCCTCGCCGACGCCTCCAACCCGTTCTCCCACTGCGTCCCGCTGCCTGTCAAGTCCATCGTGGCCAACATCAAGGCACACGACCTGTACTCCATTGGCCTAGCATGGTGGGAGTACAACAGGCGCACGCCGTTTTTTCGTCATCCACAGACGGCTCGCATCGTCAGGTCCATCGTGAAAGACGAGCCTGAGCCTTGATATTTAAGCATTTACCGGCTAAGCCGCCACTCACACGTGAAACACGATGAACCAAGACAACGTCCCGATGACCCCGGCCCAAATCGGTCCCATGGCGCCAATGGCGCCTGAGGTGATCGTGCGGCCTATCGCTCGGCCGGTGGCCAACTTGGCGCCGTTTGCTGAGCAGACGGACATCGCTCACCGCTACTTCGCCGCGCGGTTCCAGGCCCTCAACGGCAACCACGATTGAGCGCCTTCCGCGCGCGCTGTGGCATAATAAATTCGTTTTCCAACTTTGGTATATTATGGCGCGCGCTCTCTATCTCGCCGATGAACTCGCTGTGGACTGTGCTCGACATCCTGCCCGCCCGCACGATGGACGATCTTTCGGCAGTCGAGAGCGCGGTCGCCCGCCACCTCGGCGGAGAGCATGGGCGCTGCCCCTGGCTGCGCTCGCAGGCATACCAGAAGCTGCGCCTCGCGGCTCTTTATTTTGTGGAACATCCGGGCAACATGAGCGTTCATCACCGCGGCCTGAAGATCACTTTAGAGGGCGGGCGCGTGACGATCGCGCGCGAGGAGATTGGAGAGCTCGTAGAAAGCCTCGAAGAAATCAACTGGACCGCTAACAAACGGGTCAAACTCGATGACAATCAATGATGTCGCCCTCCACGCGCCCAGCACCGTAAACCCATACTGTAGCCACCAAGGGCTCATGTATCCTATACACCTCATGCACCACTTTGAAAACGTGACGAGAATGAACCCGCATCGCCTCCTTCTCCTTGACGTTCTTTGCCTCGGCCAATACCACCAAGACCAGAACGGGGCGCGCCCTGAGCTCGCCCATCGAATCCACCAGCAGGATACGCTTGTTCGAAAAGTCCAGCAGCCCTAAGAGGTCCCGATGCACTCGAACCCCGCGACGGGACAAGTACTCCTTGGCCATCGCCATGGCGTCAGAGAAATCAATGAACGTGTTCTCGTTGGTCGGCGGCCTCGACTGCAACTTGAATTCCGTCGCGTCGGGGATCAGGGTATGGCACGCCCAGAAGCCGTCGTACAGACTGACCAGCAGCGGGTGGTGCGCGAGCGAATCCATGGACTGCATTTTTGGCACTCTCCGCGCCGCTTTTATGCGCCCGAGGGATGCTCTGCATCGTCTGACGTATGGGCCTTTAAAAGGCGGTATTAAAGTGGCACCGCCTCGCGCCGGCAAATGCCGTCACTCAGAGCACGTCAGAAGATGCACGGCGTCCTCGCACAGGCGCGCGCCGGCGCGCCCCTTCCGGCGCAGAGGCTTGCGATACCGGCACACGACCCGCGCATGGCCACGATCGAACTTGAGGGCAGCTGCCAAATTGCCGTCGGGCCTTTGAAACTTCCGGCCGAATGCGAGTCCATGCGCTTCTACATCGGGGGCTGGCTCACGCGCGACCGTTGCTGCCTCACACCGCTGGCAGTGGGCAGCGAAACCAAGGTGGGCATTCCCATGGATCCGACGCGGCCCTCCTTCGCGCTGAGCCTCCCCGTCGATCTGGTCGGCGATGTCGACACACTCAAACTCCAGATCCTGTGCGTGCGCCTCGACCCCGACACAGGACTGACCAAGGCCTTCCCTGTCTTGGCGGGCGTGTCGTGCATGCACAAGCTTGCCAAGGAAAAACAGGACACCCTCAAGCTGACCGATCCGTTCAACACCCCCGTCGTCTCCCTCATCGAGCTGCGCCTGCGCGGCTCGGTGGACACCTCGCGGCTCAGGCGGTCCGCGCTTTACCGCGTCGGCGAGTACAACGAGAACATCAAGAAACTCTCGTCGTCGCTCGTGTCGGCTGTGACCAAGAGCAAGGTGCGCGTCCCGCAGCCGGTCAAGCCGTTCCTCAACGGCCTCAGCTTCCTTTCCAACAGCGGCAATCAGTCCATTGGCATCCCGCCGCCCAACATCCACTACGCCACCATGGACAGGAACATCGCGGGACTCAAGCGCGCGCTGCCGCACACCGTGCTGGCCTACTACCTGCAGATGGTCGTCACACAGAGCGGCATGACCATCGACGAGGTTTTGGCGCTCCCGCCGCGCGAGTTCGCCAAGTTCGCCGGAGATGTCCTCTGGGGCATCACGTCCGACGCCGGCGCGGCCCCGTAAGTGCGCGCGCCTCACGCCTTGGCGCCACGCCTTGCTCACGCGCGCGCACGCAGGTACCAACCCGACGAAAACATGGCGCTGGGCGTCGTCGTGGATGAGGCGAGCGGGTTCCGCCTGAAAGTTGTGCCCGTCGTATCCGAGGACGTGGGCGAGCCCTTTTCGGTCTTCACTTACCTTCAGCAAAGCTTCGACAAGCCGCCTCCGATCGCGGTGCCGGAAGGTCGAGGCACGCCCAAGGAGACGCACGCCGCTCACGTCGCCGCCCTCAAGGAGAACCAGAGCAAGCTCATCGAACTGAACAGGCCGATCACGCAGGTGCGCGCGTTTCGTTTTCGCGCGCACAGCCCCGACTGACGCCTGCGCGCGCAGGACGACTGCGAGACCACCGCGAGCGCAGGGCAGATGGCCGTCAACACCGTCAAGAACAAGGACATGTCAACGGCGGCGTTTCTGAGCGAGCTCAGCCCGTCCCAGCAAATCGGGGCGCCCGTCGGCGCGGAGGGCACAGGCATCTTCCGGCACTGGACACAAAAGTGCTACGTCTCGACGGCCCACTTCTACACTCGCCTCCAACACATGCTCATGACAGACGAGGTCGAGATTAAACTCACGGTGGGGCTTGCGGGCGCCGCGTCCGCCATAGACGCCACGGAGGGCACCGCGAGCAGCATCGATCGGAGCCCCGACCTGTGCGGGCACTGCTTCGCCGTCCTGCGCCATCAGGGCGACGACGGCCAGCCCTACGTGCGGCTCCTCGAGGGTACCACCAACATGCGCGTCTACCCCGACCTACCCGACGGGCCCGAATACACCTGCAAGATCGCCCGCAACGGCGAGCCCGCGCTCGTCAAGCTCCCGATGAGCAAGTTCCTCACCATGCTCTGCCAGACTGCCAGCGAGATGATCCGCGTGACCAACGTCTCCATCGACCAGCGGGCCGCGCCAGGCCCGCGCGGCGCCGTCCCCAACGGATCCATCAGGGGGCTCACGCGCCCTACCATCGTCTCACAGTGCCTCCACACCCAGAACAAATCCTCCGACATGATCTTCTACCAATGGTGCATGTTCACCGGCCTTGCCTCGGACCCGTCCGAAAGCGGCTCGCTGCCACTCGACGAGAGCGAGTTCCCTGGCGCGCTGGGGGCCGGATGCAGGCCCGCCGCGCTCGCCAAGTGCCAGCTCAAGGGCATCGGCGTCACCGAGGCCGGTCCTGGCGCCGACATCCTGGACGAGGTCTGGCCGCCGTTCGCGGACAAGGGCACATTCGAGCGCCTGCTGTCGCTGTGGGCCGCGCCCGCCCCGCTCGTCACCGTCAACAGCGACGTCGGCGCGCTCCGGCGCGCCGGCGTGACCTATACCGCCGTCAGCTTCTTCGAGACCCCGTCCTCCCCACAGATTGTGGGACTCGTCTACGCCATTAAGAGCCTCTACGCCAAGGAGATCAACCGGATCCAACGGGAGCGGCCCGACTCCGACGGCATTTTCATGACTGTCCACGAAATCGGCACAGGAGTGACCTGCACCTTGCATGTCCCTGAGAAATCCGCGACGCACACTTTCATCGATAGCACCGCTACCGCCCTGGCGGCGCTCAAGTCGGCCTAAAAAAAGCGAGTCGAACGCCGGCCGTACTAAAGGCCTCTGCCCTCGCCGCACCACCGATGCCGTCCAAGCCAAAACGCAAGCAGCAGCGCCCCGCCTTCCCGCGCACCAGCTTTCGCAAGCTCGCGCGATCGATCGGCAACGACATCAAGAGCAACCTGCTGTGGCAGAAGGAGGCCCTCGACGCCCTGCAGGAGGCCAGCGAGCAGATGCTCGAGGGCCGCTTCTCGGCAGCGCACGATCTCGCGTCCCTGTGCAAGGTGGAGACCCTGACGGCCGACCA
>Ga0316218_1000346_pt1 | contig 68430 bp, 117 predicted proteins | sample TBH18003metaG_FD_203634 | JGI IMG/M metagenome (GOLD analysis project Ga0316218, IMG submission 203634) | Freshwater microbial communities from Trout Bog Lake, Wisconsin, USA - TBH18003 | ecosystem: Environmental > Aquatic > Freshwater > Lake > Hypolimnion/Profundal zone | place: USA: Wisconsin... | reverse complement strand
TAGTTGCAGAGAATGAACCAGGCGTATTACTTATAGACACTGCTGTTGTATTTGCTGGAATAGATCCATCGGCTGCAACCAACACTTGACCGATTGATACGGCCGTGTTTACATCATAGTGTATAATCTGATTATTGCCAGAAGTCACGGTGCCAGTAAATGGAGTTGATGATACTGTGACATTTGACACGTAAGACTGTACGAAGTCGGAATGAGAAGTTCCAATTTGATCAGCACTACTCAAAAAGTTTTGTGGGCTTGATGTGTCATAGATTGGATAACCCTGACTACCAGATGGTCCCATGACATTAATGATTTGCTGTTGCATCTGAGAAACACGATCAAGCGCGGGCTGCACAGCGCCATTAACTGTGTTTGAAATGTCGTTAACGATACTTTGTGCAGCAGTTGCTGTGGTGAAATCGACAGAGTTCGCAACACCATTAATTCTGCTTACAATGTTATTTGTTATAGGATTATTCGGACCTAATGCACCAGTGACTTGTGATACTGCTTCATGCTGCAATTGAGTTACTGTGGTCATGACTGCATTCTTAACAGCAGTAATAGGAGCAGTAATGGTATTTATGGCTAGATTCTTTAGGCAGTTTATTTCACTTTGTATTTCGCTCAATTCAGAAATAACACAAGCCTCGAGTCGCGGCGCAACTTGCTCGATAACACCAACAAGCTTTGTGACAGCAACAGCAAGTTGTGCCAGTTCGACCACATATTTGATCTGCGCTTCTACTTGAGGAAAGATAGGACCTAATACAAGTTTACCAAGCCACTTGACAATAGAGGTAGGATCAGGCGATGGTAAATGCACAACAGGCAAATACTTTTCAACAATAGCAAGTTCTTGTTTGGCTGCATGTGCAACTTGTGACTTGATCGTATTAAGATTTCGATTGACAACCTTCTGTAGATTATCACAGTTTGTGGTATACTTAATCTGGTTGACTAATTGATTGATCTGCTTTGTTGCGATTTGTATGTCATCGTCAGAGACTGCCCGAGATTTACCAGCAACGTTCTTCGCGGTACGCTGCTTTGCTTTGATGATCTGTATTTCAGGTGGATTAATACTACAAGGGCTTAATGGCGTAGTATCAGAACCAGTGGGTGCAGTGAATCCAAATAGCCCTGGTCCGTTTCCTGCAATACCTGATGTTGGTGGTGTTGATGTCATTGTATAACCTCTATGCTATTGCCGTAACAGAACCACCAGAAACGTATACTGTATCACCAGTTGGTGTTGTAAACGATCCCGAGACTCCAGTATCAGACATGATTGCACCACTAGTAGTAATACCCGATCCAAGCACATGGAGACCACCTGGAGCATACATGGATATATCTGTATCGGAAGTCATCGTAATTGCGCTTGCAACTAGATCGCAATTTCCTGTGACGATTACTGTTGTGTTTCCGCCCACTTGAACGTGTTTGTTTTTAATGATTATTTCCCAGCCATCATCAACAATCTTGGACACACTTTGCCCCGAGTTATTGATTTCAGTGTATGTCCCTGACTTGTGGAAGATTCGGATTCTCTCATGCCCAGGAGTATCGTCATATTCGATCACGTGACCAGATCGTGTTACTGTGACTTGATTGTAAGGATATTTTGCACCATATGCTGACGCTGGCTCATTCATGAATGGCTGTGATGCAATCGTATTTGTGCCTCGCGCTAATGCTGGTACGTCATTGCTATTCTGTGTGCCGTTTGGTAGCTTTGCATAAGTGCCCCAGATCATCGGCAATTGCTTTTCATTGCCGTCTAGATGAAAACCAAACACATGCGTTCCATTGACCATACCAACAGGTGCTTGGCCGACACCAGCATTCGCCGCTGAAGTGGGAGACTGAATAGGAGTAGCCCAAAGCAAGTCTGCTGTTTTGATCTTGGGATCATCATGCTCATTGGTAATACGAACACGAACGCGCCCAAGTTGCTTTGGATCGTTGATATCTTCAACGACACCATGCCACCAGCGAATCCCATTTTCACCCATTCTAGTTGTAGTCATTATGCATAATCCTCATAGAAGCCCTTAATCAGTTCCATGGACATCGTATACGATTGCCCAGATAATGGTGTATTCAATATAATGTGTCTTAAACTTTTGACAAGATAGTTGCCAGCGTACAGTCTATTGTCAGAAGTCGGTGAAGTGTCACCAGTTACGTTTGGTACATTCACGGTGATAACATCGCCTGCCCTGATCGTTACATCACCATTAATATACATCTGATATATATTCTGCCCCATTTTGGTGACAAACGAATGCTTTGGTCCTATTGATGTATCAATATAGTTTTCTGCATATTCACTGCTATGTGGTACAAGTAATGTGGTCGCAGCCGTGTTACCATACTTCTGTTCATATGTAGAAGTGTTTAATGCAATAGGCTTTTTGGAAGCATATTTGAACTTGTTTTGTTGCTGAATATTTACATAGTTTGTTGTCTGCACTTTACCTGTAAGTAAATCAAACCTGCGAACTGTGTTATTCAATGAACCTTGAGTGTGCTTCTTGGTATTGTCTACCAATGTCACTTGCTGAATATCCAGAAGACTGCGATAGTTGTTCTTTAACGAATCTGTGGTCTGTGTCTTGTCATAGATGAACGATGCTCTAATGTTGTTTTGACCACGATCTAAACAATATTCCATGGACAATAGATTGAACCCATCTTGATTTTCAAAAAAACAATATGAAGACGAAGCGTACTGCTGTGAGACTGCACGCTTTCTGTGAAAGTCAATCGCTTGGAATGGCCTTAGTCGGCTGATTAGATTTGTCTGAGAACCCTTAGTAGGCTCTGTGGTGAACTTCTTTTTGGTATTCAGATGTTTCTTCAGAATATTATCGATAATAGAATCAATCGTGCCCGTTTGCTTTTCACTAATATATTGTGAAGTGTTTGTGACAAACTCTGGGCTAATACAATGAACAGCATACGTTCTTGAAGTACCTGTCTGATTGAACATATGACCACCTTGTCTTACAACTTGAAAGGTGTGGTCGAATATTGTATCAACTCCAGGGTTTTGAAATGATACTTCAATGAGTTCTTCACCAATGATCGGATAAGATGTAACGATGTCCACCGAATCGATGAAGAGAATATCAGCGCGCATACATGGAAACATCATGTCTTCATAGATATCAATGGAAACAACATACTGTGTGACATCAATAGATTGCTTGCTCCCACTCACCGATGAGAGCATGACTTTATTGATTTGTACCGAATCTGGTTTGGTATATTGTTGTGTCATTATGTCAGCAATAGGTCTTTAAGTTGTTGCGTGGCTTGGATTGCATAGCTATTATCTAGAAGGCTGATGTTCTTGTTTTGAGTATTCTTTGACGTCTCAACATCATATGCGGTTACTGGTGTCCAGTAATACCATTCATTTGTTGGAATATTTGTTGCAACTGTTGTAACTGAAGAAACAGTTGCAGATGCGTTTGAGTAGAACCCTGTGATTGGTCCAGTTGTTGCACCATAGATAGAAGTGTTACTCACTACTTGACCAGAGATGTGCTGGATTGTCATCTCTGAAGTATTGGCATATACAACGGTACCTATTGTGTAACCATTCTGCTGAACAGTCTCACCCACGTTGAATGAAATAGTGTTAACACCTTCTGGTCCTGTCATGTCATATCCACTCTCTGTGTCAATGACCAATCCACCTTCTGTGGTTATTTCATTTGAATAAGAAAACTGAAGCTGTTGGATCATGTTTGTTGATACAATCCAATCTTCCTGTTTGCGCACATACTCGTAGATGTTGTTGTTATAATCTAAGTTTGGTGACCAGTATTTCTGAAAACTTGTAGGCAACAAGTTAAACTCTGTGGGTGATATGATAGAACTATCTGTTGCCCAGTTTGTCTGAAAGTATTGAATGTAACTTTGCGCGAAGCTGACCGAACCATATTTTTGAATGATAAACTGATTTAAGTTTGTATCAGTGAGAGGAAAGTCATAATATGGATCTGTGATCTGATTTGCTAAAGAGATTAGCCATACATAATCTGGATTGCCATAGTAGTCATAAGATAGATTGTCTGGTCTTGTGTTGTCTGGAATGGTATAATCATAATATGACTGTAGGTTGTCTAAGGCTAGCTTGGACATGTTGACACGCGACATCAAGTTGATAGCTGGGCTACCATTGTAGTTGATTACGGGAAACTTCTTAAAGTATTGTGTCATATTAGTCGGAGCCTGTAATATTTTCAGTTTCTACAGTTTGTATTGGCGGCGCGCCAGGAGTTTGCGCCGCTGCTGCGCCAGAATCTGTTGGTTTTGTGTTTTTATTGCCCGATGTTGGTGGCGTAGCGCCTCCTGCTGGTATGCCTAGTATTTCAAGCCCTGTCTTCGCACCTTGACTTGCTTTAGCTGGTACTGGACTTGTTTTAGACTGGTTTACCAGCTGGTAATCGCCTGGCAATCTGATCTGCATTTCTTCTAATGCGATAGACAACTCCACAAACACCGGTGCGCCTGTAGTGCTATAAAATGAAGGTGATTTGGAGGCAGGCGAATATCTAACATTAACCGCAGTGATAACACAAGGCTTGAAGTCTGTCATATAGTCCTGTGCATTTTTAGGAAAAAAGGCAGGCTGAACGATATTTGGATACTGAAAGATCAGACTTGACCCTTTAGTGAAGTTCGGCAACTGTGCTTGTTTTAGGGCAACAACAATATTTTTGATAATATCTGTTTCTTCTTTATTTCTAGCAGACAATAGCCAAGAGAACTGAAATCTTCTGAAGTCAACTTGCTTGAACGTCATAGCAAGTGCTGGGTTTGGTGCCAGACCAGTTTGAGATTCTATTGTGCCAGCCATTTCAGCAGAAGCATTTTTAGCAAAACTATCTGCGATGTATAATAGAGCATCACCTCCTAAATCGGATATCATGGTGTTTGCTGAGTTATTATCTGGAGCCGCGGCCTTGCTGCCCTGGCTGTTGCCAAGAAAGTTCCTTAAAACACTTTGTATTGCGTTTGAGTTCTCTAGAGCATTACCCCAATGACCCAAAGAACTATCATTCCATTGTGTACTTGTATTGTCTGTTAGTCCTTCACCATCAGGAAGAGGCAAAGCAATAGTATAAAGAACGTCTAGTGTGGTGTTTGATGTCGGTTTCGATCTTACGTATTTCGACACACTCAATACCATATAATATTTTGGCAACTCTTTAGGATAAGAAATCGCATAAGTACCAGAAGTAGCTTTTTGTGTAGTTGCTGTTTTTTGTGCAGGATTAGATTTGCTATTGTCGCCCTTATCTAATGCGTTTGCAGATGGGTTGAATGTAGCACTTCCAGATAAAGCCGCATCTGAAATAGGAGAAGATAGATTACTGACACTAGTCATAACAACACCAGCAGCCGCCATCGAATACTGAGTTGTACTAGGAACACCGCCTGGGCTGATGCCATTACCTGCACTTGGAACAAGACCTTGTGGAACTGCCGCAATGTTTGCAAGTGATTGATAGTTTGATGTATCGGCCATTTCGTTCCCTATAAATACGATGCACAAACTATTTATAGAGAAAAAATGAAAGGCAAGTTCATCTTCTCTATTTTGAGTAAAGTTCTCTTTCCGTCATCACAACAAACTCCCAGCCCTTGTCATCCGCATGTTCTTTCGCTGCTTTCCATTTGGCTTGGTTAACAACATACGTCTTTACTTCTTCAATGTATCGCTTTGTTTGTGTTTTAGGTCTTTTTGGTTCCTGTGTTTGCGCATATGGTTTGATTTCAACCAATATAACTTTGCCGTCTTTTTTCTTTATTAGTACGTCTGGAAAGTATCGGTGATATCTGCCATCTATAGGAGAGACATAAGGTATTGTCATTTCTTCTGATGCCCATCCTGATATCTCTGGATGCTTGTCACAATACATAAAGAAGTGTAGTTCCCAAGAACTTCTGTATATTATGTTTGTGGGATCTCCCATATACTTACTTGGATTTTTGGGAGTGAACTTACCTTTTGACATGGATACGTATCCAGCTTTTCCTGTTGTTATATTATTAATACATTGTTCTGCGCCTGTTTTATTTAGTCTAGCGATAGATAAAGTAGACTTGAAATCTCGAAAACATATTCGACATTCCATATCAGATGTATAAATAGACATAGCTGATGCTCCTTGTAAGCGTTAGAGTAGATGGGTTTCTTGGCGGTCACCGCGATCTACATTATTATTTATAGTTTTAGGATATTCGACATCGCAATAGGTTTATTCGATCAGACATTAGCACAAGGCATTCGACAGGGGCAAGTTCCTGGGCGAACAACAGAGGCACGTAACTGGTTTCGAAACACCGCCAAGAAGCTTTCCAGTATTACCGAAACGCGACTTCTAGCGAACAAAACAGCACTGACGAATCAGATACAGGTTGGTCGAATGTATATGTTCCAGTACGATCCAAAGTACAAAAAGACTTTGCCCTACTACGATAGATTCCCATTGATCTTCCCACTGAAAAAGACTCCAGACGGCTTTCTCGGCATCAATCTACACTATCTACCACCAGTGCTTCGTGCGAAGTTGATGGACATGCTTTACACATATGTCAATGATCCAAATCTGAGTGATAACGCTAAGTTGAATATCAGTTATAACATATTGAATGCTGCGGCTACGAATAAGTACATCAAGCCTTGCATCAAGCAGTATCTAACAGGTCATCTAAGATCGAAGTTTATCTATATTGTTCCAGCAGAATGGGACATCGCATTGTTTCTACCTGTTGAGAACTTCGCGAAAGCAAGCAAAGATCAAGTCTGGAAAGATTCTAAGCAGATTATCAATAGAGGTTCAAGATAATGCCATCTAATCCACCTACTAATACACCAACAGGTCCAGACTCGCCCCAAGGTCCGGAAATTGTGGTAAGTGGCCGCACATTGCCACCGCCACCGCCTGTGGATCCTCAAGAGTTTTCTATCGAAAGGTTCAAAGCAAAGCTATCTGGCGCAGGAGGAACTTTAAGATCGACTTTATATAGAGTCGTTTTTACTGGTTCTAGATTAGACGATGAGGTGTACAAGTTCTTGGCAGAAAGAGTTGAACTTCCAGATGTTTCTCTAGACACCGAAAAGATCAGACGTTTTGGATATGGTCCATTAGAAGATGTTCCGTATCGCCCAGTGTTTCAGCCATTACGTGTGACTATCATTGCTCCAGAAAGTCGGGTGATAGGTATCGCTGATCTTGTTAACACACTTTCAGGGACCACACCATTTAACACAACGAATAAGAAATCATATAATATGGCCAGCAACAATCTGAATATAAGTGTTGCTGGCGGAAAATTCGCAAAGACAGCATCTCCTTATGAGGTTGCGTATAAAGATGATATTGTTTTTACAACAAAAGTTATTGTTTATACTGCCAAGGCCAAGGAGTTGATTACATACAACTTCAATCAATGTTTTCTTAGATCAATGTCACCTATCGATTTATCGTGGAGTGCAACAGATCAATACGTCAAAGTAGACATGACTATAGGTTATACTGATTTTTATCTAACGTAATACAAGGAGATTATTATGGCTTTACCAAAACTCAAAGTGCCTTTGTTTGATGTGACTATTCCTTCAACAAACAAGAATGCCAAGTTTCGCCCGTTTCTTGTCAAAGAAGAGAAGATTCTTCTCATGGCACAAGCAGGCGGAACAAAGAAAGAAATCGTCAACGCGCTGAAGCAGATCATCAACAACTGTGTGGTGTTATCTGACGGCTCTTCGGTTGATGTCGATCATCTTACCACATTCGATCTAGAATATCTTTTCATCAAAATCAGAGCCAAGTCTGTGGACAACATGGTGAAGCTGAGATATATGGATCATGAAGACCAAAAGCATTATGACTTCGAAGTTCCACTAGATCAAATCGAAATCGTTCATACACCAGAACACAAGAACAAGATCAAAGTAGACAAAGAAGTTGGAGTTGTTCTAAAGTATCCAACTGCAACTATGATTCTCAAAATGGAAGAACTTGACATCGCGGAAGAAGATGCTGCATTGTTCATGATATCTTCATGTATTGATTACGTCTATGATGCCGAGAACGTTTATCCAGCGAAAGATGAAACGCCAGAAGAACTACAGACATTTGTGGAATCTTTAAGTGTGTCTGCCTTTACCGATATTCAGAAGTTCTTTGATACTATGCCTAAGTTATATTACAAGATCGAATATACAAACAGCATGGGAACAGAACGAGAAATCGAACTGTCTTCGCTAGATGATTTTTTTACCTTGGTTTGATGCACAATGATCTGGGTGGTTACTATTCTTTGATATTTTCTATGAAAAAATATCATAATTACACTATTGATGAAATAGAAAATCTAATACCCTTTGAGCGTGATATCTACGTTAATATGATCAAAGAGGAAATAGAAGCCGAAAAGAACAGTCAGTAAAGAAAGCGAGTAAGAATGATTCCTCTAATCATAGGTGCTATCGAAGCTGGCGAGATGATTGCTGGTGCCGCTGAAGTTGGTGGGATTGCAGCAGAAGGTGGTGCTATTGCAGCAGAAGGTGGCGCCATGGCCGCTGAAGGTGGCGCTATTGCAGGCGAAGCAGCAGAAGCTGGTGTCGCTGCTAAAAGAGGCGGTGGCATCATTAACAAGTTGATTGGTGCTGAAGAGATAGGTGAGATTGGAAAAACCGTTCGGTCGATCTTTGGTAAAAACAAAGACGATAAAGCAGATAACACAGAATCGGTAGAAAAAGAAACATCATCGGGCACATATGCTGGCTCAACTAGCACCTCTGCTTCAGAAAACTTTGATGATGTAAATCGAAACATCTCAAAACAAGAATCTCTTTTGACAAAAGGATTCTGGTTCGGCAGAAATCAAAAGCCAGATCCACGTGATGTTGAACAAGCGATGCAACGCAACACTATGGCGTTGATCGTTTCTAGACTTACGCTTATTGATAACAAGTTGTCACGACTAGACAACCATATGCTCGGCATCAAGAAAGTTTTGAGCGATCACCTCACATTAGAACGTGATCGCATAGCAGAGCAAGAGATATCGAGCCAGGAAGAAACTCTAAAATATTCTACTAAAGATTCTTATCCATGGCTAGCCAAAGCCAAAGGGCTAAACGATAAGTCTGGCGGTTCTATTCTTCCATTTCTAACCGTTGCTTTGATGCCGACGATACTTGATTGGTATAACAAGTTCGCAAAATGGACATGGGATGGTACACAAAGATTAGCTGCTGGATTACTAGTTGCATCTAAAACTCTGACACGATCTTTAGAGGGCTTGTCTCAATGGGCTTCCAGAACAGGAAGTACACTGTTAGCAAAGTTGCAGCCTTTTGAAGGCAGTGTAACTAAGATATCACAAGTTGGTGAAGAAGAGGAGTATCTTCGCAGCATGTTTGACTCATTTTATAAGCAAAGTCGCGGTGAGTTCGGGCAAGGCACAAAACAATCATTGAAGTCTGCACAAAGAGCATTGCTAAAATACGTAGTATCGAAAGATCCTAAAAAGTTCAACGAATCTTTCAAGAATATGTTTTCAAATAAACAAGCTTATGAGTCTGGCAAACCAATCGCGATGGCACAAGATGAAGTTGTTACCAGAGAAGCGGACTCATTAGGTAAAATGCTTGCAAAAGGTGCAGGTCGTGGCGCAATGAAAATGTCAAGTAAAGCGGCAAAGGCACTCAGCTATCTTGTCCCTATTAGAGGAATACTTCAGGGAATAGCAAAGTATGCTAAGTTTCTGATGTTCTTAGATCCATTGATTGCTTTGTTAAAAGTTGGTATTGGCATAGGATCATGGAATGAAGTCGAAAAGGCCTTTGTAAGAGCATTAGGTGCATTCATTGGAGCAGAGTTAGGTGCCGCTGGTGGTGCAGCGGCAGGTGGCGCGCTCTTTGGTGCTTTGGGTACTGTCATACCAGGTGTGGGCAATCTAGTTGGTGCCGCAGTAGGCAGCGTGGTGGGTGGACTTATCGGAGGCTTTGGTGGTGCTAGTGTAGGTGAGTATCTTGCAACAAAGATTTGGCAGATCATCACTGGCGAAAAGACAGTAGTTGATGTAGCATCTGATGTGGCTTCTGATGCATTGAACCAAGCAAAAATAGCTGCTGGTCTAATCACAGGTACAACACCAGTAACTGCTGGCAACATTGCAACTGCTGGAGGATTCAATCCTGCAACTGCTGGCGACAAAAAAAATACAGTCGGTGGCGGCGGTGGACAGACAGAAATCGCCGATTCGTCATATGATATTGTATTGGGATATGGAAAGTTTGGTAAAATCCAAGATATGTTCCCAGGTAAGAAGTTAACTCAACTAAAAGTATCAGAAGTATTCGATTTCCAAAAAAACGTTTTGATACCTAACTCTAGAGGTAAGTTGCCACATGGCGCTGATAGTGGATTAGGTGCATATTCTATAAACAGTGCTACACTACAAACTATTATGGACAATGGTATCATTTCTCCTAATGATACTTTTGATAAGACTACACAAGACAAAGCAGCTAAATGGTTATACGAACATAATCAGAAGAATCACAAACTACAGAACACCTGGAACTTCTTTAGAAAGCATCCAGATGCTTCTGGTATGTCATTCGAACAAGCGAAATCTTCTATCGTACATGATGAAGGAACAGATAGAAATGTTCGACCAGATAAATCTGAAAAGGGATCTTCACCACCTTATTCTTCTAAAACTATGGAATCCAGTTCAGGATCAATGAGAAGTACAATGCCTATGAGAGGTGTTAAGTTGAACCAATCACAGCAATACGGTATTCCTTCTCCATTTGCTTCAACATCGTATGAAGATCGTGTCTCAGTATTCTTCAATGCAAATGAGCCTGCTATGGGCGTCGGTATGGGCTAATGATACCGAATGTAACCATCAACTCTTTTTGGTCTAAATCCAAAAAGCCTAAAGAAGAAGTAGAGGTCGTAACTAAAGTTCTCACTGAAGAGAACCGCATTAGTGCGCTTACGCATGATTTGGGTGTTGCTATTCTGTCTGCCGTTGGAATATTTTCTATAACAAAGAAAATAGATGCTGTTAAGTTGCAGCCAAAAATGGAAACAAACCCAGAAGAACTTGCTGTAACCAAAGAACAGAATGATGATGGTGACATGGGAGGCATGATTGCTGGCATTGTTGTTGCTGCATCTGTATTGATTGCAGGATTCGGCGAAAACATTTTCAAAATGTTAAAGAAGATGTTCGTTACGGTAGAGACTACACTATCAACAGTTATGGACAATGTATATGACACTTTGATGTCTATTGTTAATATCGGAGTGAGTGATAGAGGACAAACAAAAGCTGCGAATGTGTCACAATATGAACAGACATCAAATGTAGATCAAGGCGATAAGAGTAAGCCTTATACAGTTGAAGATGAAAGAAAAGATGACGAACGCAAGGTAAAAGAAGCTGCTTCGAATATATCAGGCACCGCTGGGCAAACGAATCAAAAGAAATCTGCTCCCACATTAGTTTCACAACAAAAAGAATCTGACATTAAAAGACTAGACGTTACATCAGTTCCTATGGGAGCAGGTGAACAGATAGACTATACTGAAGGAGATGAATATGGTTCTACTGTGTCTGTGTCTAAAAATGAAGAAACGACAAAAATAAGTCTTTCAGATAAGCCAGCATCTGGTCCAAAAAGAAATCCTAACAGTCGTTCTGATTTGCCTAATATGCCTTTACCAAAAGTAAGGCCATTAACTGCACAAGAAGTTGAGGGAGTTAATCTCAAAACCGATCCTTCTAATCCCGTCACACTTCACGGCATTGATCCAGATATCATTGGTGCATTCAAAAGAATAGAAAAAGATGTCGGCGCCAAGTTAATCATTACAGGTGCGAGAGACGATCACCGTCGCGCTGTAGGACCTGACACAAGACACGATCATGGTACAGCATTAGACATAGGCTATTCTAGAAATCCTATTCTACAATCAAATGCCGGCAGAACACTAGTTCTCAAAGCAGCAATCAAAGAAGGTATCACTGGTATAGGATTTGAACGCGATCACATGCATATAGATATAGCAGCGATCAAGTTGAAACAACCTAAACTTAGGAACCATTGGGGAACGTTCGACCAAGAGCAGCAGAAAATCTTATCCGACTCTTATGCAGGTAAGATGCCAGATATTTCGCCTATTTCACCAACACCACCAGGTGGTTCACCACCAGGTGGTTCTAAGGGCAACAAAAGTTCGTCTTCAAGTAGTTGGTGGCAATCAGTAGAATCTTATTTTGGTGCAGTAGAACCAGCACAGGGCAATAAACATCACGCAGGAACATAAGGAATCATTATGATAAAACTATTCGCATGGCTATCACAGTTTTTTCCATGGATAGCAGAACTACTTAAAGACATCGATGGTTATCCATCATCAAAGCGTGTGTTGGCATTCATATCAACATTCTTTATGATGGGTTTAGGTATTTCCAATACGTTCTTCAATCTTCATGTTGAACAGTTTATCTTTGAGTCGTTTCGTGACATCGTGATTGCTGGTATTGGTTTTGCTGGCGCTGAGAAGTTCACTAGTAGACCAAACGATCCAACACCAGACGATTCATCATCACAATAAAAAAGGGGTAGCCGAAGCTACCCCTAAGTTAAGATGGCGGAGCAAGTAGGATTTGAACCCACGGAACCTTTTCAGGTCCTCTCGCTTTCAAGGCGAGTGCAATAAACCAGACTCTGCCATTGCTCCAGTATTCTATTTAGTCTGATGCCAGCTTCTTGAAATAAGCTAGATCATCGTCTTCATCATCTGTTGCCCATGGCACATCATCTTGTGCGGCTGCAATCTTTGGTGCAGCAGCTTGACGCTGTACAGGTGCTTCAGCACGAGCGATAGGATCTTCGAAGACTTCACGACGAGCCGCAGCCGCTTCATTCAAGCCAAGAACCGCGTGCAACTTACGCTTCAGTGTATCATAGTCCTTGAAGTTCTTTGGATCAACAAACTCTTGTAGAGAATGCTCTGACTTCCAAATCTGTTCAAGCTTATTGTCATCCTTTGACAGAGGACCAGCAGCTTCAAACTCTGAAGAGTCGTAGTTGCGATAACCAGCAACTTGACGAATCTTGATCTTGAAGTTAGCACCAGTCCAAAGATCAAATGGATTGATTGCTTCTTCATCCGCAAAAGCAGGATTCATTGATTCGTTGATCTTATCAAAAATCTTCTTACCATACTTGAAAAGCTTAACCTGGCCTTCATTCTCTGGGTTCGCAGGATCCTTGATAACATAGATGTTCGAAACGTAGTTTAGCTTACGCTTCTGTTCACGAGCCTGCTTACGGGCTGGTGACTGCTCATCGGTAGTTGAGTTCCAGAGTTGAGTGTTATACTCAGAAACTGGATCGTTCTGACCGAGTGTGGTCAGAGACTTTTCGATATACCAAGTGCCGCTTGGGCCCTTGAAGCCATGTTCAAACACACGAACGAATGGCACATCTTCTTCGCCTGGAGCAGGAAGGAAGCGGATAACAGCATAGCCATTACCAGTCTTATCTGTTGAGGGATACCAGAAGCGGTCATCTTTGCTCGACTGATTTTCGTTTGTGTTGAGTTTCTTTAGCTGGTCGTTAAGCTTGTTGATGCTTGAACCGCTGTTACGCTTGAGATTGCTAAAGTCCATATATATTCTCCGTATGATTGTATGGTTGTTGTATGTTTATTATCCACAGTATTCATAATGTATATCTTGTTTTACACCATATATCTTCTGGTGTCAATGTATTTATACAGGCAATCTGGCGACTTTTGGCAGAAAGTTTAAGTTCTCTGCATCACTCTGCATTCGTGACTTCAGATTGGCATTGCCCTTTACTAGAGACGCCACTGTCTCAACTTCTAGATTGTTTCGTTCACAGTATAGCATAACAGCATCAATATAATCAATATCATACTGCCATACTAACTCTTCAATCTCTTCAGCAAACTCTGCTGGTGTTTTGATCTTCAACTCATCCATTCACATTCTCCTTAATAATGAACTTATCTCCTTTTACCACAATCTCAACAGTTTTGCAACATTTTGTTTTGGTATAATCTCGTCCACCATCAATCATTGCGCCTTTAGTCTCTTGATAGTCATGGCGATATCGTGATACAATCACTTCGCCGTCATCACATACAGCACCAACAAGTGGATTAGAGAATACGGAAGAAGCCTCAGTGATCATCACACGATCTGCCGCATCACGATAGACGCCGAAGTAATGTGTATGACCTTTGCTTGTGTCTGGATTAGGTTGATAGAATACATCTACTGGAGTTTCATTCCAGTTGCCACCTAGACGTTTGGTGCACCAGTAACCCATGTACCGTGCACCATATTTTTCTTCAATGATCTTGATGCCTTTGCTACCAAAGTGATAGCCAACATTTTCATTATGTGGCTTAAAGTACAGGTTCATAATGTATCCTTAGAAAACGGGGTGCCCTATATCCACCGAGTAGCCAGAAGACATTATCTCTTACTCTGCCGACACCCAACAGAGTCGTATCACTATCTACAATCGGACCTAGCCGTGCAATGTACCGCGATAGGAGACAGTACAAAGTACATAACTTAGATGAACACTGACTGATACCTGCACTTCTCACCGTGTGCTTTTCGAGTCGCGATCCCTAGATATCCGCGTGGTGTTATTCGTTGTCAGTGTTCATCAAAGTTTGCTGGGTACTATCGCTCCGTTTAAGGGCAATCGCTATACGTAGCCCCCCTAGAATAAACCTTTCATCGGTTGCGCCGAACATCCCACATAGTGGCGGTTATCAGCTAGGGTGATGATCTTCCTCGATAGTTAGGATCTTGCGCTCTTCTGCTCGGACCCAACAAAACTTATTTATACCACGGTTTACCGCGTGACAGGAAAACTTACCACTAGGGCGGGATACTTGCTCTGAATCTTTGACTCGGGAACTTCTTCCTCTGTCCCACATTCTCGGCTTTCTCTCTTATTACGACCAGGCTTAATGTTGTTTAAGCCCTTTGCTAGTACCTGATTTCAACAAAGCAGTATCAGTCAAGTTAACTGACTTACTATGCATTCACCAGGCTTTTCCTGCCCCTCGATAAACCGTGGAGCTAAACTTAGAAGAACCTACGATATGGAGCACCCTCTCCATGGCAGCCACCAACGTCTTCGTCAAGACTTATTTCGGTGGTAGAACCCGTCGGCAAAGTAGGTTCATCTAAGTGGTGGTTATTCTGTTGCAAGGTCAACCACCAAACCCATATTTTATAAATAAGATGTGACTCGCGGTTTCGCACACCCAGTCACTCTAACGCTTACAAGGAGCAATCAGCATGACTATTTATACAGGATACGTATATCTTTGGTACGACACCAGAGCAAAATTCTTTTATCTTGGTGGCCACAAAGGTAAAGTAGAAGATTCTTATATCTGCTCTAACAAAATGATGCTGAGAGCATACAAGAAACGTCCAGAAACATTCAAATTTCGTGTGCTTGAATATGTTTACGGCGACAACAAAGCTTTGCGTGAAGCAGAACAACGTTGGCTAAACATGATCAAAGACGAAGAACTTTATTGGACACCAAACATTTACAACAAAACTGTTAGATATTACAACCAGAAGAAACATTCTGCTGGAGGTAATGGCACTGCCAATAAAGGCAAAAGTAGACCAAGTTGGAGCAAAGGATATACAAAAGATGAAATAAATCTAAGAAGAGACGGTCTGTTGTCTTTCTTTCCTTTAGATATTCCTAAGAAACTTCCAAAAAGGCGTCAACTAGACAAAAGTAAAACAAAAATAAAAGAAGCAAAACCAAAGTTTTGTAAAGTGTATTCGCATATATGCGAAAAGTGTGCTAAAAACTTCTATCATAAAAAAGATGATATTAGATTTTGCTCTCTATCATGCCGCGCAAGTAATGCAGCATCTTTAGTAAAGGTAAATGGCATGAAGAAAGAACAAACTAGAAAAAGTTTTTCTAATCTAACCACTGGAAGAAAAATGTCCACGAGAGAAGACGGCACAAGATATTGGACATATCCAGATAATGAGGGTGTTTATTTCACAGAGTACACCCACAAACTCCGAACTACTTAGATCAGGCAGACATTCTCACGGCTGCAAAATCGTTGTCGTTATGTGCAACTAGGTTGACATTTACAGTTTTAGCCACTCGGCCAGCGAATCAGTCTAGACTTTCCTATCCAATGCAAATCGATCCCAGGTCATCCCCATCAACTACACTGTGCTATATAAGGATAGCGTTAGTACTAAGTCTTTAGACAATACTATCTAGCAGATACTAAATGCACAGTATAGATGGTGGAGATGGGGAGAATCGAACTCCCGTCTTTACATCTTTCAGTCTGCTTTCAAACAACTGATAACTTATTTATACGCGAAATGCATATAAATGTCAAGAGATTATTTTACCTTTTTGTTGACTTTGGCCTTTGGTGCAGGCTTTAGAGCAGCTTCTAGACGCTCTTCCAGATCCTTGATGTCTGCTTCAGCAGTGGCAAGCTTTTCCTTCAGCCGGGCACTTTCGACAGTATCTGCGCTTACAACCGTACCAGCCACAAATGCTACGAACAGCAATGCAATGAAAATTCCGTATACAATAAACATAATGTTCTCCTATTATAAAATGGCAATGATACCTAGATATTTATATCGTTAGCCTCATCATTCCAGACGTCTTTGATCTGCCGACCTCGACCGACTGTCTTCTTCTTGCTCTCTATAATCTTGGGCTTGTTATAGCGCCAAGAGTTACCAGCAACAGGATTACGCGGCTTCATTGACTTTCTCCAACCATTTCTGGATTGCACCAAACTTCAGATCAAAATAATATTCAAGGCATTCATAGCCGTAGAAGTTCAAATCATCAAGAGCATCTTCTGCATCCGCGAGAATCTCAATAGCATGTTCAACCGAAGTACCAGGAATAAGTTCCTGAATCTTCTCAATGCGGCCAACAAAAACCTGAAAGTTCTTTTCCTGACGAATAGTTTCCTCTTGACTTTGAAGATCAAGCATTTTAACCAGAAACTCAAAGTCTTCTTCAAAAGCTTCTAGAGAAAGGAAAGTGATCCCACGAGGGCGAAAGCCGTTAAGATCCTTGAAAAGATCCGAATAGATGTCACCATCATGCGAGTTGGTCAGGGCGTTGATGTCCGACAAGTTCAACATTTCGAATCACTCCATCTCTCTGCTACATTCTCACAATACGATGATTCGATAAAAATGTCAACAAAAAACTACCACTCCGTTCCTACGGTAAAGTCAGTCTTTTTGTATGCTTGGAACCAGTCAACACCATATGCAGGGCAGATATAGATTGTATCAGGTAGACCGTTGGTATCCTTCTCACCACCTTCACCACAGATGAAGTAGCGATCACCAAGCTTCTCTGCTAAAATGGTGTGGTAAACTAGTCTATAGAACTTCCGAAGTTCTTCTAGTTCGCCTTCGAATGCTTCGGTCTTAAGATTACTATCAGAAAAATGCTCTTGCATTAGTTTACCCACATCTTAAATACAAGAGATGATAGATAGATTGGCCAGATAGCCGCAGCAAATGCAGTGCCAATACACACAGGAACATCGTTTAAACCGTTACGATATTCATCACCATGTTTTGCTTGATGATAACCACCCGACAATACTGCGATAATAATGTATAAGATAACAAACATATCATTGATTCCAAGCAAAGTCGCCATTAGTGGCATCATAGTGTGCTGCATGATGCTTTATTGCATCATTCTTCCAGGTGTTAGTAACAAGACCAAATGCGATAGCATATCCTACTAGTACACCCAGTAAAAGATATACAACACAAATACCAAAGCCGCCATCATCCGTTTTCATTACACATTCTCCATCAATATTCTTTAAGTTATCGGATTACTCTCCTGGAATCCTGTACCAGTCAATGACTAGATCAAACGCATCAATGGCTTTCTGGATTTCAATATCATCTGCTTCTGAATCACCAAAGACAAACACGCTGTTATTTGCGCCTAGGTCTTGCGCAAGTCTGTCGCAAGTCTCTTCAAGAGACTTCCATACAATCCGATCAAGTTGCTCATACGATAGTTCAACAGTCTTATATGACATTATACTTCAACCTTTCTATAACGGGCATATGTACCATCGGTATGTTCTACCATGATTTCAACATGATTGTCAACAGTATTTTGACCAATAATATGCCCGATAGGGTTATTATTATCATGTGTCATACTAGCAGCATCAAAGCCTTCATTCCAAGCAGCATCCAACGTTAGATGTCGCTTAAAGATATACACGAACATGGCCAACATTAAAACGGCTGGTAGAGACACCAGCAAGTCTGGAACACTACAAGACATACTTCAACCTTCCATATCTACAGTTGGTACAGTTTGCCATTCTTCTGTCATGACAACCTTACCATCGATAACATTGTTAACAAGAACTTTTGTTTGAATATCGAATCGACCAGTATACTCTTTGTGATTTACAGCACCTTGAGTCGTTGAAACGAATCGAGTCTTATAATAGCGTACTACACGAAGATTGTCAATCATTTTCCAATCTCCTTTTTGTATTGGGCAAGGGCCCGGGCAACCTTGACATCGATTGCTGGACCCCACACAATCTTATTACTTTTAGTCATTTTTATAAACTCCGTATAAATAGAAGTGTCTGTCGCGATACTCCAATATCCACAGACTCTAACGCTAAACAGGAGCATCAGCTATGAATATATATCTTTATATCAAACAATGTACACATTGTCAACTAAAATATTTTGGTAAAACATCACAATCAAATCCTTATGAATATAAAGGATCAGGAAAGAGATGGCGTAATCACCTAAAGAAACACAAAGCATCTGTTATAACACTTGAAGTTTTTTCATTTGATAATGAACAAGATGCTAAAGAGTTTGCTCTAGCGTTTTCTAAAGAACACTCAATAGTAGAATCTAAAGAGTGGGCAAATCTTATAGAAGAAGACGCACTCTGCGGTGGATCAAGACCATATAATAAAGAAGCAAACAAGAAAAACTCTAAACTGGGTGGATTTGCTAAAGCGGCAAAAGGATATCCAGTTTGGAACAAAGGTCTAAAGACTGGTCCAGATTCAGAAGAAACTAAAAGAAAAAAGAGCGCCAGTAGAACTGGCAACCGACGCTCTTATAGAGAAGATGGAACTTGGTTTTGGATCAAACCAACTCTGCCATCTCCACAGCAAGATTCAACGCTTGAACCTTCTTAGTTTGATTGACACCATACCAAGCAGAAGCAAGGCGAGTATCGTTCGAACGACCAAGAACGTGGTCGGTCAGATAGGTGACAGAGTTATAGGCTTGCCAGAAAGTGCCTTCTGCAAACTGTGCGCCAGGCTGTTCATGGAGTGCTTCCATCGCAAACTGTGCAGCACGGCTGTGCAACTGACCAGCGTTCTCAATAGCAGAGTTCTTCTTGTCAGAGGTCTTGGGGAAGATACGATTGAAGTATTCAACGATGTTTTCGTTGCTGTACTTCTTGGTGCCGAGAAAGGCAGCCATTTCCTTATACTTAGCAAGCTTATCACTAGCAATACCGAGAGTTTCCTTGACCATATCAGGATCAAACTCACGGCGGTGATTGATCTTCACCATGTTAGAAGACTTACCACCAAGGGCAAGTGTCAGAGTGTTATTGCAGACAACACGGATGGGAGTAAAACGAACGTCAATCGACTTACCATACTGATGAGGATTGCTGAAGAGCAGGAAGCCTTCAACCTTGTCTCCACCAAACAGTTCAAATGAGTCGTTGATCTTTGCAAGACCCCAGACCATCTTGCCGTCCATCAGAGAACCAGCAGTGTGCATGGACATATCGCCAGCACCAACAAAATCATTGAAGAAGCGAAATGCTTCCACATTCTGAAGTGGATTCCAGTCATCCGTGATAACGTCAAGCACCTTGCTATCGCTGCTACGGATCAGAGCAGAGTGACCAGTGTTGATCTTCTGACCGTTATACATTGCAGGAAGAGGAACAGTGTCAACTGTCCAGTCAAGCCGAGCAGCTTCCATCATCTGTTCAGGAGTGAGGTCATTAGAGACCTTGAAGCCGAGACCGTGCCAGGGCAGATCGCCAGCGTATGCCATCGAAGCCTGACCATTTTCGAGGATTTCAAGTTCATGTGCCATATTCAAATCACCTTTCAAATCGGTCGAACCACTCGACCTCATATTTTTACTATAACTGATTCGCTTTAAAATGTCAATGAAAAGTTTTCGTCATTCAAAATAAATGAGTGATCGTTGGTGTCGCCAGGAAACTCTTCAAACCAAACGATAGGGATAAACTCGTATCCGTCATGTTCGGCACCGATCTTGCGAATCGTTACCCTCTTATCAAGAGTAGGACCTGGAATATCATACCCAGTTTTCTCATCAACCCAATCATCAATGTTGCAAAGCAAAGTTTGACCAACTTCAATGTTCTTAATCATAATATATTCCTTTCAAGTTTAAATGTGTTACCAACTAGACCGATATTCGAATACCCAACTTTCAGGAAGAGTCAAAGCGCGTTCAATCATAACGATAGTTTCATCAATATACCTGAAATACCAATCGCCATACTCGGTTTCTCCAAAGAAGAACCCAGACTGAGTAGGAAGCAAAGCGGGTGCCCACTGAGGATTTTCTTTCACCATCCGGCAGACATCAATCAATTCGCGAAGCTTCTTGCGATCGAACTCATAACTTTCACATTCATCAACGCCGCCCTGAACTTCATTCACGAACCACCGATGGATGGCATTTGCCTTGCGCCAATATGCGACTTCTGCACTAACTCCTTTGACTTGAATACCTTCAGGTAGATCGAAGTCAGAAGAAACCTTCTGCTTAATATCACTTTCGCTGGACCAAATATAACGCTTTGCGCTGAGGTACATATCAAGACCCATAACGAATCACCTTTCTCATTGTCTATATTTTCATCATAACAGATTCGCGATAAATGTCAACCAAAAAAATCAATCTTATATAAATATAATGTCTGTCACGGTATCCCCATACCCACAGACTCTAACGCTAAACAGGAGCATCAGCATGTCTACGATTTAAAGATAAGTACAGGTGACTTTCGCCATCGACATCCACTTGGGGCTGTTCATGTTGCGGATTCCTGCAACCTTGAGAACCATACGCAGCGAAAGTTCACGCATGGTGTTTTGATGCGTTTCAATGAAAGACACAACATCGACCTGTGCGGCCTTTGTGATGCCTTCACGATCAAGCATACCCTTATCAAGGACTTGCTTGATGCGGATCATATAGTCACGCTTAGTCTTCATCGTAAGATCGATATAATGCGAACGAGAAATCATAGCGTTCATATGAGGAGCCAACTTGTGGCCTTTGCCAATCATAGCATCAAAGTCAAGATTGGTAATGAAAATGATAGTACCCTCAAACTCAAAACTCTTGGGCATGACTGTCATATCGGTTTCATCGATCAGAGTACCTTCCGTCATGTAACTAATACGACGGACTTTATTGCTGTCACAAGCAGCCTTAAGAAGATTGAGTGAAATATCATCAAAGAAGATAGCATCGGCATCATCGAAAACCAAAACTTTGCCTTGATCTTTATGTTGAAAGAGCAAGCGATACAAAGATGGCGCTTTCAGATGACCCTTAACAATCGTATGATTTTCTTCGGAAGCATCCCATCCTTTGAGTGCTTCCTCTACGGTAAAAGACTTACCAAGACCAGCAGGACCAGATACGATCAAAGCGCGAATATCACCCTTGATTGCAGCATGAGTCATTTCATCCAGAATATCAAAACGTTCGAGGATGCGTTCTGAAATCTCAGCATCAGACTCGACAATCTTTTGAATGTTGACTTCGCTGATATCGCGAATCTTGACCTTAGAAGTTTTACGAAACCCAGCTTTAGGAACACCACGAGGCATAACGAATCACTTTCTCTCTCTGACTACTTTTTCATCATAGCTGATTCGATAAAAATGTCAACCTTTTATACCAAGCGCCTTGCGACCAGGAGACATGTAATCTTTTTCAACATTTGTTTTGTATGCATGGCAGCACTTGCAAAGAGTCTGACAGTTACCTTCAGTGTTGTGTGATGGATTGCCGTCTTTGTGATCGACATCAAGCATACCATCCCAGATGATCGTGGTCGTGCAAGTAAATCCCAATCGACCATCGATGTTTTCACAATAAGTTTTACGAAACTTACGGTAAGGATGAAAAGAGTTCGTAAACTGAGTTACATTATCAAACCCTGCTTTCTTTGCCATAACCTGCAGGATATTATCGAGACCATGCTGACTTGCTGTGTGTTTACTATGACATTTAGCGCAACGTTTCCGAAAGATTGGATATCCATCTTTTCGATATCGACCACAGTGTTGGCCAGTTTTGTTGCAACCATCAACGACGCACTTTGGCCTTTCGCTAATGTGAATAATCTTCTTGATGACACTAGAACTAGCATTCATAAAGAATCACTTTCTCTCTCTGACTACTTTTTCATCATAGCTGATTCGATAAAAATGTCAAGCTTGGATCAAAAGTTTTTTATCAAACATTCGGTGACTTTCACCTTTTGACCATCTTTGGCTCCTCGGCCTGCGGTGTATGTCACATCAAAAAGCAAAGGAGAAAACGAATCGATCAGTTTTGATTCGAAAAAGTTGTCATAATGATACTTGTTAGCCATCGCAACAAAAGCGCCAGCATTCGCTGCATTGTTCATCATATTGCACAGACGTTCTTGATCATAATCATCAAAAGCATTTTTTGTGTACTTCGTAAAGCAATCGCGATATGGAGGATCAAGAAACACATACGTGTCTTGATTGACATATTTGTCAAGGGTTTCGAAATCGTTTGAATGTAGATTCAGGTTCTGCGAAAAGATATGAAAGGCATTAATGACATCAACATCATAGATTTTTTCACGTTCGTTCAGTAGACCACATGGAGTACCAAACTTGTTGTTAGTGTTCTTATTGATTTGCCATATGCCATTAAAAGATGTTTTTAGTAGTGAAAATAGCAATCCAGCCCGCTCGGCGTCGCTTAGATGATTATATGCATGAATGTTACGTTGTTCATAATAGAATGTTTTTCTGTCTTCTTTGTTCTTCGAAATGTACAAAGACTGATACTGATCAACCACCTCAAGAAACTCTTTTTTGTTTGTTTTGATTTGTTTATAGATGTTAATGATATCTTCGTTATAATCGTTCACAAAGAACTCTGTGTTGGGATATTGATCAAAGATCCACATACAGACTGCACCAGTACCAAAAAACGGATCGACAAACCTATCAAACTTACTTCCTGGCCAGAAGTCTGATCCATACTTCGATTTCATTTTAGTCTTAGCACCAGCCCAACGAAAAAGTGGCTTCAAATCTTTCATCATATCTCCAATAGTGATAGTGTTTTATCCATAATAGAAACGATTTCATCTAAAGTAAAACCGTGCTCGGACATATGAAACTTAAAGTTTTTAGGATACATAATAGTATACTGAGAGGCCAATCTGCCTAATGGTCCATGTGGTACAACACCAGAGCCAGAACAAAACGTTACGTATTTGACATTCTGAGATTGCCATTTCGCAAAGTCTGCGTTTTTAACCCATCGCTCTTGAGCGTTTCCTCGCATGTCTTGTTTCTTTGCTTCGAAGACTGCTACGAGTGTACCATCACTATTATACCAAGCACCACCATCTGGAGCAAAACCCATAACTTTATCTGTTTTGAATATCTCTATCTTCTTTTGCTTGCTCATACGTTTCACACACTTCAGGTGTGGATGATTCTTGGCAACGATATCGATAGCAAGCTTACATGTATTGTCTAGAGACTTAGACAGAGTATCAAAAGCTGTAGTACCAACTTGTATGCCTCGACTCATATCGAATCACCTTATATCTCATTTACTACATTACTGATAATATCAGAGTTGGAGATAATGTCAAGTGGTTTTTTGAGGTACCTCGCCTGGTTGCTGAGATTTAATCCATTGCTGACCGACTCGATTTTTCACTGGACCTGTAGCGATCTTGCGAATCGTTTTGTGAACACCGTGGAGAAGATCCTCGCTGGCATTATTGTTATCAACAATATGCATGTTCTCATTACCGAAGTGATGCTGAAAGTGGCCGATGTTGTCCTGGACTTGATTCCACATACGTTCAACGTGATGTGATGGCAATGATCGTTCACGCTCCATATTGCGCTGCTGAGCCACTGGAAGCGAGGTATTGACGAACACCATATGTGTATCGTATCCCTGATTGCGTAGCGCCTCCGACTGCGCCTTGATCTTGGCCGCATCTTTCCCAGTACCATCGATTACCATACCCAGCTTACCTTGTTGATATAGCTTCTGGCGCTTGTTGGTGAGGTCTTTTGCTTTTGCTCTGACTACATCACGTTCTGCTGTTTCATGTTCAGGCATAGTTGGATCCAAGCCATGTTCTTTCATGCCCTTCTCAAACAGATCATCTGAGTTGACCATTTTGAAGCCTAAACCGCCCATGGTTTTCTTTGTCACATAAGATTTGCCAGAACCAGGACCACCAGCAAGAAAGATTGCTTTTAGTTTTGCTGGATCATTAACGCCTTCTTCAAGGTCAACAAAGTCATTGAAACGTAGCATGGAAAATCCTATTGTTATGCTGTTGTAAACTTTTTGCCAGTACCAGCAGTACGCCCTGGCTTTAATGGCTTCTCGGTGTTCTTTTGACGTAACTCTGTCTGACCAGGCTGTTCTGGTTTGTTATAAGCCACGCGACCAATCGAAACTCTTTTCTTGAATCCAGGATAACCAGTCTTGTTGGTACCAATCAATCTGGCACTGCTCCTGTTCGGGTTGTGGTGCATGATAGCATCTTGCCCATAGTGTCTAGCGTGTGCTGACATATCACGCACCAGATGCTTTCCATGATCAGATCCTTCGCCTTTTGCATAGACTTGATACGAAGATTCTTTATCACCTTCCCAATGACCAGCAGCTTTGCGGTAGCTATAGCCTTGCTTTTTTAGTTTTGATTCTAAATCTGCATTACGCTTGTTGCGTTCTTCAGCCGACTGATTAGGTCTCTCTGTTGACATGGTAACAAAGTGTCTGCCAGATTGAGACATTTTGTGTACTCTAGCAAGGGGATTACCTTCTGTCAAGAAAGCATTAAACGATAGCATGAAAACTCCTGTTTTTTATATTTATATTATTTCTTATGCATGACAGCCATGGTCTGCTTCTGCTTCATTAGATCATCATAATCTTTTTCATAAGATTTTGATACAGAATCAGGAGATGCTTTCCAGTCGTTTCTGAGATTATAAACATCACGATCAGTGACATAGTTCTCATCATCTTTAGGATCAAGATGAACTGCTTCATCAGACTTAGGATCATATGCATGAACGTTAATGCTAGGATGCTTGGATGCTTTGTCCCAAACACGTCTAGCGCCATGGGATTGATTCCCTGACGCTAGTATTTTATTGTGATTTAAGATTAGATGTTGATATAGGTGTTCAGCACCTAAGGAGTCTTTGTTTGCATCTAGAAAGTCTACATGCTCTGCACCTTTGGTTCTATACTTTTTAGTAGATAGTGCTATGTTAACTTTGTTTGTTTTAGGGTCAACGACATAGTATGTGTTTTCTTTTGTGGACAATGGTTTTTGATATACGTGATGGCCATTCTTAAGGATTCCAATACGTTTGGCCTTTTTAGGTACATCTTTACCAAGTTCATCATGAAAAACATCGCCTACATTGACGCCATTTTGCATGACTTCTTGTAGACTTCTAATGTCTTTAAACCGAATCATGGAAACTCCTAAACATTGTTTAGAAGTATTTATATAAATAGATGTGGTTCACGATGTTGACGCATCTAACCACACTATCGCTAAACAGGAGCAACAGCATGTCTATTTATCTCTATGTCAAACAATGTCCCCACTGTGGGCTAAAGTATTTTGGTAAAACAGAACAAGATCCATATACTTACAACGGATCAGGAAAGATGTGGATTCCACACATCAAGAAACACAAAGTCACACCAAAAACAATAGAACTATATGAGTTTTCTGATAAAGAGGAAGCAAAAAAGTTTGCTATAAACTTTTCTAAAGAAAACAGAATAGTAGAATCTAAAGAGTGGTTCAATCTTGTTATAGAACAGTGTGACGGTGGAGACACCTCGGCTTCTCCAGCATTTCAACGATGGATTGATCAGATAGACATGGCTGGTGAAAAAAATCCTATGTATGGTAGATCAGCAATAACTGAACAAAATCTTCGTTGGTATACTAACGGTGAGAACAATCTATATCTTCCTGTCGGCACAGAGATGTTGGGTTATCGCCGAGGAAGAACTATAAAACATAGAAAACCACATACACAAGAACATAAAGACAAAATATCTAAAGCAAATACGGGAAAGAAAAGTGTAAATCAAAAAACGTGCATATCACCTGATGGAAATATATACGAATCTATCACACAAGCCGCAAACGCACATTCAATGACTGTATCGGCGTTCAGACATAAAATCGAACATAAAGAAAAACATTTGGGTTGGATTATTGTTTGACAATCTTATAAATGTCTTTCCAGTATTTTACCAAGACGGCTTTGCCTTTATAATCATGACTGTGTTCGTGTTCAACCAAAATACCTTTTAGACCAAGACTATCGCACAAATCGACGTTCTCTGGTTTGTCCTCGATGAAGTATATTCCGCTGCCCTTATAGGGAGCAAGTGCTTCATCTTTATCTGCGCCACATTCCAGGCAGACGACACTTTCAATCGCTTCGCCGAAGTACCGCTTCAGGTTTTGTTCACGAAGCCGAGCAGCGGCAGGATCCAGACTCAAGCTGGTAATGACGCGAATCTGTACGCCATGTTCTTCATAGAGTTTGCGAACGTATTTCACAGCATCCCGAAGAGGAGGCAGAAAGCCACATGCCGCACTTTCGTTGAAATCACGAACAAGTTGTTTGCTTACGACCTTTTCGATTCCATAGCGAAGATCAATGCCATAGGCATCGCTCCGAACGCGCTTGAACCCTTTGCGCTGCATCCACTGGTCGAAACCAAACTCCCAGTCTAGTAGCACACCGTCGCAATCGCTCAAAATCAACATTTCATTCCCAATCTCACTCGCTACATTTCTTACTATATATGATTCGATTTAAATGTCAAGCAGCAATGCGCAAAACATTGCCGCCAGGACCATTGATCGGGCGAGAAAGATTGACACGATCACCAGCAGACTGACCGCTGCGATATGCTGCACCATCACGAATAGTGGTACCACCATAGTTCTTCTTAAGACGCAAGCCAAGTTCACGATATGCCTGATTGACAACCTGATTCTTCAGAACAATCAAAGCATTGCTGCCGCCTCGTGCAGCTTTTTCTTCGCCGTTCATCTGAGCCTTCATTTCGTTCAGACGACGACCAATACGCATTGCCATACCAGTGGTAAACGAACTGGTAGCACCTTTCTTGCTATATGCTCCCTTATATTCAGGAGTCTTCTTGAACTTTGCCAGTTCAGTTGCCATAGCCGACAGGATAATATCATAAAGATACTTCACCATCAGCAGATCACTTTCTTGACCAAAGAAGCAATACTTCAGAGTAGCACCACGATTGGTCCACACCTTACAATCGGTAAAGCCAGCGATATCCGAGAGAGCGTAATAGACGCCGTTGCGGACCTTGCTGCCAATATCAATCTTCAAAGTGTCACAAACTTCATCACGAAGTTCGACCTCGTTCATGGACAGATTATATTGCGAGAGCAACTTACCCACCATGTTGATTGCGGTAAGTGCTTCTTCTTCCGAGCAGCCATTCTTGACGGTCTTAGCCGAGAGAGCGCGAATACGAGCCTTGATCTTGCTTTGGATATCAGTCATAACGAATCATTCCTTCTCACTGTCTATATTTTCATCATAAACGAATCGGGATAAATGTCAAGCGATCTTATCGCTCCAGAATGACATAATCACCAAAGTGACGATCAAAAACTTCCAGAAGGTTTTCGTAATCACCTTCCATCATTTCCGAAACAATAGCTTTACCATCAAGCCCGAGTTGCTTTGCATACTGGCGGGCATAACCCATGAGGACAAATGCGTTACCTTCAGGACCACTCAGGTCGATAACGATTTCAGACTTGGGTTGCTTCTCACGAATCATAACGTATCCTTTCGATTAATATTCAAGTTGTGCGCCAGGAGGTGGAAGTTCTGGATAATACCAATCGGGAACCAAAGCCCGCACCCAGACGCAATCAGATAGACGCTTTATCCAAACAAAATGATAACCTTCCATCATGAAGAAACTTTTTCGTGAACCATCGCGATGTGCTTACACTTACCACGAAAGTTGAAACCAATGCAATCACATACCCAACCACGTTCGACCATGGTTGTGTTATATTGCTTGCCTTTAGAGTTTACGTATGGCCAGGTGAAGCCAACCAGATGGTGTTTCTCACTGAAGTTAATACCATCAAGAGCAAGAGGTGTCCGATAGGGGCTAACACCAGGAACAAACATGATTAACGTTCCGCACAAGCAACAAAATCGTCCAAAAGATATTGGAGCCGATCAAGCTTGATCTGCAACCCGGCAATCCTTTCGCCAGTCAATCCTTCACGCTCTGCGGCTCGGAGAGTAGAATCCATTCCAGCGACCAACTTGCGCATCGCACCAATCAGGATTTGTTCATCATCATAAAACATAATCAAATCTCCTTACGCAGCCAACTTGTAGGGTTGATCCCACTTACCAGCATGAACATACGAGTACCAACCCACATCAAAGTAGTCGGTCATAATATCGCTGTTATCATGATTGCCGTCGTTCATAGCAACACGAAGTTCCTTCAAGAACTGAAGTTCCTTGCCTTGATAGTTGCTTTCCAGATGATAAAAGTGCATCTGACTATAACCGTCTTCATTCTGAGCGAACTTCAGAGGACCTTCTTTCAAGGTCAGAATCAGAGTGCTGTGATGGCGAACCGACAGACTACCCTTCATATTGTACTTCTTGAGGATTGCCTTGACCTTGGGAGCGATAGCAGCTTTCTTTTCCTGAGACATGTAAGCCATAACGAATCAACCCTTCTCTCTGTCTACTTTCTGATAATAACTGATTCGCGATAAAATGTCAAGTTTTATTTTTGATAAGAACGATGATCTTTGATGTGCCACTTTTCGATGATGTAACGGTCGTTATCAATCTCATCAACGACGATATACGCGACACCCTTTTTGACCAGAGCCATGCGAACCTGATCGCCTTCAGGACCAACGAACACCAAATGAGGATAGACAACATTACGACCAGTCTTGAGGTCGGGATGGAGAACCATCTCAGGGTTCATCTTGTACTCGAATGGGCGACCATATTCCTTTTCGCGAAAATAACCAACGACCGTATCCCACATTCCTTTTTTCACCGCTGCAAAAGCCATATCGAATCACTCCAAATCACTGACTACTCTTTAACCATAGACGATTCGGGATAAATGTCAAGCGGTCATCGCCTCATTTTAGAAATATCTTCCGCGTCTTCCTGACTGAAGACAGGTACCAGATTGCTCTTATGCATCGTGGCGATGCCGAGCAGCTTGTCGCCCGTATATGTGTTAGGCGCTTTGGCAAACGTCACACCGATGCCATCACCAGTCTCATACTTGGGCGCATTGCGAACGTATGTGGAAGCTTCCATACCAGTCTTAACGGTCTTTGTTTTGTATGCGGCATTGCCTTGTCGATATGCAACATACTCTTGGAACGTCTTGGTTTTTGATCCAAGCCGCTTCATCTGCTTGTTATAGTCTACCCAATCTTGAGCATACTTTGCAGTGTTTAGTTGCGGCTTACGCTTCTTAGTTGAGTTTGTGGTATAAGCAGGACCTAGGAGATGCATTGTCATATTAAGCAGCCATTCCTTTATATTCTTCCCAGATGATTCGTAATGCAGACTGTCCATCGTATCCGCATTCACCAACGAGAAGATCGAAATAATCATCAATCTTTGCAGCGTCATCGCCAGGCTGAAAATAGATGGTCCAGCCCGTTTCCGTTTCAGCAAGAACAATACCACCAGCCCAATCGTGGGTGAAAGTATATCCGCGACCGTACTTGTCTGCCATATTAAATCTCCTCAGCGATAAATGTTGCGCTTGGGTTCAACTTCAAACTCTTCTCGGCCGACGGTGCACCGATTGCCAGTCACTTCTTCATAGATCATGACTTCTTCCATCAGATTTCCAAGGTCAACACCTTTAGCAATGAAAGTCCCATTGTGATTACGAGCAACAAACATTTTCATGATTCGAATCTCTCTCACTGACTACTTTCTCAATGTACACGATTCGCCAAAAATGTCAACCACAAAAAATGCCCCCGAAGCCGAAACTCCGAGGGCATTCTCACTGGGGTGTGGTCTTCTATTTATTAGAAGCGGAGAGTGACCGTACCAGCCGCACCATTGTTCTTGACTGCGCCAAGATCGGTGTGGGTGTACTGAGCACCAACCGAAACATGACCAATGACGTTAACGTCAAGACCTGCGGTAGCGCGAAGACCCTGGAGATTGTGTGCTTCTAGATCACGGAGGTTGTCATAACCTAGACCAGCATACACTAGAGTATGTGGAGTTACTTCATAGCCAAGACGACCACCAACGTTAACATCGGTGCGGTCAAATACGTTGTCTAGACCAGCTTCAACGCCTACGGTAACAGGACCAACAAGCTTACTATCATAACCAGCTTCAACACCATAAGTGAATGAACGGTTTGATGGGATTGCAGTGATGTCCTGATAGCCGACAACGCCAGTTACACGAGGGCCGACAAAGCTGTCTGCCATTGCAGGAGTAGCAGCAACAGCGGTAAGAGCCGCGAGGGCAAACATAAGATTCTTCATTCAGTATTCTCCATTAAAATAAAACAATGTTATAACATTTGACAGTCGTTTAAGGTACAACTGACAGAACCTATCTCATTTATAGATTGCTTTTATGTGAACAGCAGTAAATCTGGCAGATAACCACTGGTTATAATAGTCATCTGACAGCAATGCATCTGTCTCTAAAATCATTTTAGTTTCATAATATGAAGCGGAAGACTTATTGTGACATAGACGTACTATCTCTCTAGAGAAGTTTTCTTTGCCTAGTTCTTCGACATCCGCTTTGAGTAAAGGAGAAGAACCATAATAGGTCTTCCAATCGCTAGGCTTGCGAATCTTCTTCTTCTTACCCTTTATAGTCTTATAGCCAGCAGAAGTCAAGTATTTTCTGCCAAGATATTTTCGACCAGTAACTTTGTTTGTGATCAGATAAACAAATGCAAAATGACCATCAGCCTGTGCATCAGTAAAGGGTTCCCCATCGTAGATCCATGGATTTTCATAATCCATTTAACTATCGAACTCTTCATCTTCGTCGTCTACTTCTTCTGGTGTGAACTGGCTATCAGCATCAACGCCACAAAATGGACAAAACTCAACTTGTATGCCTGGTTCTTTACTAATCAACTTGTATTCTGTTTCACAGACAGAACATTCGATCCAATCAATCATTTTGTTTACTCCGTTTTTTCACGAACTTGGAGAAGTCCTTTTCGTCTTCGTAGGGCGTGAGGTCTAGATTTGGTGGTGATAACTTGAGGTTTTCATGATCAAGTTTCTTGACGTATTTATCAACAAACTTATCGTATGCTCTCCAGTTTAGCCCATCCCCAACAACTGCATCATGCTCTACTGCTAACGCAATGTGATGGGCTTCTTGGTATCGAAGCCCAAACACATCTATCAAGGCCTTCTCCACTCTTTCGTGAACAAGGAGGTATTTTGTGATATCTGTACCATTAAAGTCAACATTCATGTGTCTATCAATGTAGATGTCTTTACTGTCTTTGGAATAACCAGCAACATAAGGAACATCATACTTGTTAATGATCTTCACGGTCCTACCAATCTCTTTTTGAAAGGCAGGATCGTGAAGCATTGTATGGACACGAAAACTATGAACTTTAGGTAGGGCCATTAATCAATCCAGATAAGTCTTGAAGGGTTTTGATGGAGTCATCTCTGTGGCAGACTTCGACATACTTATCAATGTCGGTAGACCACTGTTCTCCATCCCACCATTCAAAACCTTTGAACTGTGACTTGTAGATACCAATATTTCCATAGCCAGAACCAATGTAAAGATGATAATATCCCATCTTCTTGGCTAACTCTACTTCATATGCCACTAAGTGGCGTGAGATAGAAGCTTTTGGTTCTGAATAGTCCCATGCGGTAAACTGTGTTTCAAGCCCACCGTCATAAGTTGTCATCTTAGAAAATGCAACCAAGTCTCCTGCATTGTTATGCACAAGAATCCATGTTGCACGATCTAGATCGATTTCTATTGTATAAATGTCATCGAGGTTACGTCTGGCTGTAAACATACCGAATACGGTACCAACGTCTGACATATCCTCAATCGTTTCAACGTGGGTTACTTTATAACCCTTTAGTGGTTTAGTTTTCTTATCGAATAGATTGCAGTCGATGCGGACAGAACGTGAGTTATACCACTTTCTATCGTTAATCAACCAACCTTGTTCGAGGGCGTCCACTTCACGCGAGTTTTCCAGGTCTAGTTCTAAATCGTAAACTTGTAAATCGTATTGCGAAACATTACCAAAGATAGGGTGTATCTTGGTCTTCATTTCTGGGTATTAGCTCCTTACGAGTTTGTATGCATTACCTCCATCATCGTAAAAGCCAAGGACCAACTCAATAATAGTAAAACCGTATGCATTATATAAAGACAGAGCCACATCGTTCTCTACTCTACAGTGTAAAGTGAGAGGGGACCATGGTATAGTCTTATTATCGATATAGTGTTGTAAAAGCAGTTTAGAGTATCCTTGCCCGCGGTATTGTGGGGCAATCTCTAAAGTTTCTAGATATTCAGATTGATCTTGATCGTCATCATAGACATAACTTATATAGAAGCCTGCTATATCATCATTGATCTGAAGAACATTGACATTACAACCAAATGATTGGTAGTCTTCAAGTTCATCAATCGTAATCGTGTCTGTTTCAAATGAGGCTTTCTCTATCTCTATCATTCTAGGATAGTCAGCCTCGGTTGCTTCACGTATACTTATATAAGTTGTCATAGGGTAAAGTTAGAAAATGTCGTGTCCGTGATATCTTTTTTCACGCCACCAGAAACATAACTGGTAATCTCTGTTTCCTGGGGTGCTACTTGTACATCAGAACCACTAATCCATTTAGCAGTCCATGGTAGAGGATTAGGACCAGCTTTACCTGGAAGACCAATGTTGCTCATACGCTTTGCTGCAATGTGATCTACATAGTCACACAGCAGTTGTTCATTTAGACCAATCATCGACCCCTGATGAAAGAGATAGCGTGCCCACCCCTTTTCTTGATCGATGACTCGGTGAAAGATAGCAGCACATTCATCCCGTGTCTCTTCCCGTATTCTCGCAAAGTCTTCATCCTCTTTCGGTAGTATCTTGAGGAGATTTTGAGTTGAGGCAAGATGAACGTTCTCGTCTCTGGCAATGAGTTTAATGATCTTAGCATTGCCTTCCATTTTCTTGACTTCAGCAAATGCCCAAGAGCAGGCGAATGAGACATAGAATCTAACTCCTTCTAGAGCATTGACAGCATTGAGACATAACCATAATGCTTTCTTGTGATCATATCGATACTTTGGCGTATAACCATATTGCGATTCTGGACAACCAAGTGTATTGTTTAGAGTAATCAAATCATCATAATACTTGCTGATATCCTCGGCACAGTCTAAGATTTCTGGGATGTCGAGCATCTCATCGAATACTCTACTTGGATCACTGTATACATTGCGAATGATGTGAGTGTACGATCTACTATGAATCGTCTCACTGAAAGCCCAAGTTTGGATCCAGGTCTCCAACTCTGGTAGCGAACACACAGGGAGGAAAGCAAGCGAAGGAGCCCGACCTTGTACAGAATCAAGTAGAATCTGACGCTTAAGGTTCGAGGTAAAAATGTGTTTCTCATGGTCATTTAGTGCCTTGAAGTCTTTGCCATCGCGAGACAGATCAACTTCTTCTGGTCGCCAGAAGAAACCGAGTTGTTTATCAGTTAGTTTTTCAAAGATTGGATAGCGTTGTTTGTCATATCTAGCGATGTTTACATTCTCACCAAAGAAGCAAGTCTGTTGTGTTGCGTCAAATCTGTTGTTATTAAAAACTGACATCGCTTTCGTCTATCCATTCTACTTGATTTGCAGGAAAAGTTTGTCGCCAAACATGAGTTTCATCTTTTAAAACAAAGTCAATTTTGGTGGAGTTTGAATAGTTCTTAGCTTCAACCACCTCGTAGACTTTGCCGTTCTCTTCCCATTTGTTATTATTTATTCGAATATATAGCATAACTAGACACTTTCAAACATGTGCTTTAGTGCAGAAGCATCCCACCAAGCATTGTGTCGAATAGCACCAGGTAGTGTAGTTGGATAAGCATCAACGCGCACCATATCAAAGATGATCCTAGGAACGGCAATCATCTCACCTGGACCAGTGATCATTGCCTGACAAAGATACTTGATGTCATCTGGCCAATCTGTAGTAATCACAGGGCATGGATCATCTCCGAAGAACTCTTTGATCATATGTGCGCCGCGATTGTCCAATAGAGAAGCAACTTGCATCTTAACGCCTTTGGGTACATTAATAATGACGGGCATAACATTTATAGCAACCCATGGATCAATCTCTTGGATTGTCTCATATTTGATATATAGGCTATGCCCGTCTTCACGTACCAAAGCTAGACTAAGTAGCTGCCCTCCGAAGCCGTTATATTCACAATCGAGCCAGTAACGCATAATATAAAAACTCCTTTGTATAAATAAGATGTGACTCGCGATATTCCAGTATCCAGCCACACTAACGCTAAACAGGAGCATCAGCTATGACTATTTATCTATATGTCAAACAATGTCCCCACTGTGGTCTAAAGTATTTCGGTAAGACCGTTAGCAAAGATCCTTACAAATATAAAGGATCTGGCACCATCTGGATGAGGCATATCAAGAAACATAATGTAGTTCCTTATACCATAGAAATGTACACATTTCAAGATAAAAATGAAGCAATAAACTTCGCTCTGTCTTTTTCCAAAGAACACAATATAGTTGAATCTAACGAGTGGGCAAATCTTGTCACAGAAAGAATCGACGGTGGATTTGAGCCAGGTAAACCACATACGCTAGAACATAGACTAAAAATAAGCAAAGGACTTTCAGGTAGAGTCCCCACAAAACAACACACCGACAATATCTGGATAACAAGAAAATCTCGTTACAAGAATGGTGTGACTGATGAGACCAGACAGCTAAGAAAGTCGTTATTTTCTGGATCAAAGAATCCAATGGCACAGAACTGGACATTACATTATAAAGATGGTCACCAAGTTCAAATCGATTGTCTAAAAACTTGGGCACTCAACAATGGATACAAATACAACACTTTATATATGAGGTGGTATAATCAAGACAAAGCTTTTCGTGATGGATTCAATATCACCAAAGATCAAATCTTACAGGAAGAGCAATCATCATCGGCCGAATCTTCAACGTCGATTTCTCCAGCGCCATCTGCTGTATTAAAATAGTATAGGTTTTTGCCTCCGAGTTTATAAAACATCAGCAAGTGCCCGATCATCTCTGATAGAGGAATCTTACCCTCTGGATAGTGAACTGGATTGTAGGAGGTGTTCACGGAGATAGCTTGATCAACAAACTTCTGTAGAACTGCCATGATCTTCAGATAACCCTCTGGTGACTTCTGGTCCCATAGCAACTCATACTTATTCTTTAGTTTCTTGATATCAGGAACAACCTGCTTTAGAACACCATCTTTACTCTGCTTGATTGATACCAACGCACGAGGAGGCTCAATACCATTCGTTGAGTTACTAATCTGTGCAGAAGTTTCAGCAGGCATTAATGCCATCAAAGTTGAGTTACGAATGCCGTATGAAGTAGCATAACGACGAACATAATCCCAATCCATATGATACACAGGTCCAGCCAGATCATCAACATCTTTCTTATAAGTGTCGATAGGAAGAATTGCTTGGCTGTATTTTGTTTCGTTTGTTTTGCCGCAAGGTCCAAACTCAAAAGCAAGATCAACAGAAGCCTTGATTAAGTAATAGGACCAAGCTTCAGCAAAACGATGCACAAGGTCAAGATCAGGATTAGAATAGGTTGATCCGTTCTTAGCGAGCCAATATGCAAAATTAATGATACCAACGCCAAGAGGCCGACGATTTCTAGTACCCTTTCGCGCTGCTTTAACAGGATAGTCTTGATAGTCAAGCAGAGCATCCAAAGCGCGGACAGCAATCGTGCAAGGCCGCTCGAAGTCTTCTGGTGATTTGATTTTACCCCAGTTGATCGCGGCAAGTGTGCATAATGATATTTCACCTTCTTCATCATTGATATCTTTCAGTGGTGTTGTAGGTAGTGTAATCTCACAACAAAGATTGCTCATCTTAACAGGAGCAGCATGTTTGATAAACGAACCATGATCATTGGCATGGTCAACGTTCATCAAATAGATTCGTCCTGTATCTTTTCGCTCTTGCATGAAGGCTGAGAATAGATCAATCGCAGGGACGGACTTCTTTCTGATTTTTGGATTGCGTTCGTATTTCTCATAGAGACTACGGAATTTATCAACATCCGTGAAGAAACATTTGTAGAGATCCGGCACATCAGAAGGCGAGAAGAGCGTGATTGTACCACCAGATAGAAGTCTTTCATACATCACCTTGTTGAACTGGACACCATAGTCCATATGCCGAATGCGATTGTCTTCTGTGCCCTTGTTATTTTTAAGAACTAAAAGGTCTTCTACTTCAAGATGCCAAAGAGGATAGTAGATGGTTGCTGCACCACCTCTTACGCCGCCTTGCGAACACGACTTAACAGCACTCTGAAAATGCTTCCAAAATGGCACAACGCCAGTATGAACAGCGTCGCCACCGCGAATGGGAGAGCCAATAGCCCTAATGAGGCCACCACCAATTCCGATTCCAGCCTTCTGAGAAACGTACTTAACGATTGCAGAGGAAGTAGCGTTGATAGAATCGAGAGAATCATCCGACTCAATAAGCACGCAAGAACTAAACTGACGCTGAGGAGAACGAACTCCAGCCATAATAGGAGTAGGCAAGCTAATATCAAATGTAGAGATAGCATCGTATAGTTCCTTTACCCACTTGATACGGTCTGTTTTATAGTTTTGAAACAATGTCATGGCGATCAACATGAATGCCATCTGAGGCGTTTCGTAGAACTTTCCTGTGACACGATTCTTGATTAGATACTTACCACGAAACTGCTCCATTGCAGCATAGGTAAGAAGATTGTCACGATCATGGTCGATATAATCACCAAGTTCTGCCCATTCATCCCAAGAATACACCTTTGAAAGATTTCTATCATAATAACCTAGACTTTCAACTCTATCATGATGTTGCAATAAAGGCTTGGGATCATATCGACCATAAACTTCCTTACGCAACTGATAGTTGATTAGACGACCAGCAACGTATTGGTAGTTAGGTGTTTCTTCAGAGATAAGATCAGCCGCGGCTTTGATCAGCGTTTCTTGAATGTCTTTGGATGTGATGCCATTGTGAAACTGAATCTTTGTTTTGATTTCAAGTTCTGATACAGATACACCAGAAAGCCCTTCACACGCAAACTGACATACACGATGGAACTTGTTTAGGTCTAGAGGTTCTTTACTACCATCGCGTTTAGAAACATGGATCATGCATTATTACCTATTAAATGAATATTGTTGACTGTTCGCTGTAATGTTCAAAGTGTCCCAGTTTTGTACTCCTAGAGTCGAAACTCCAAGAGTATTACCTCTGAAGTAGTTGGCAACATCATTCATTTCTTCTTGAATGTCAATGCCTGATGTTTGACCTGTAGTAGTACCTATCTGTGTACCATTCGCTAGAAATACTGCTGAGTAACTTACTGACATTACTTATTCTCCTACATACGCTTGTATTCAGAATGTGAGTATTTCATCAACTCACGCTTTTCTTTTTCACTGAGTATGTATACTTCTTCCACCGCAGGTTGATCAAATGGAATACCAATCATATCAACACCAAACTTGGTTGTATACCTGAAACTATTAAAGTTTTTTGGATCAATCCTGAAGATTTTGCCGTTGTGTTTATAACTCGTATTGATCAATGCAGGTGATGTGACAACATAGAGGTCATCAACAGAACTACATTTCTTTAACTGACTTGGTCGGAAAGAAACACAGTTGCGCATTACGTATGGCTGCTCTGTCTTAACTTCTACTAGACGTTCACCATCGACTGTCATATCTTTTTGACGATCATAGTTGTCTAGAGACAACTCAACCACATGACCAGTACGACTCAACCAGTTAGAAACAATATTTTCACCAATCTTGCCTAGTATCACAATTCGTTCATTATGTGTCATTCTTCATTGCCTCCAAAATAGCAGGGAATCGCTCACCAATGATTTCCCAGCACTGTTCTGCTACGATACGATGTTCCTTCTGTGTTGCTTTGTCCATGCGAATCTGACAGTAGTGGACCCAACTACGAAGCGAACCAGACATGATCATAACAGACTCGGTAAGCCCTTCTGGTAGAACAGCACGAGCCTGTTCTTTAGCAATACCATTTTCGATTGCCCATTTGTATGCGCGTATAGCATCTGACCTGATTGATCTTTGCCAATCTTCCCATTCATTAGATAGTTCAATGTCATCCACATCAACACTATTCTGACGGTTCTTAGGATCCTGCAAACGCGCTTCGCGAGTAACGAACTTCAAGTCCTTAGTAGGATCAGCATATCGCTGGCTATACTCTTGAAACGAGAACGAACGATGGCGAAGAATCTGTCGGGCAATGTCGCGTGTGGTCTTAATCTCCATTGAGATATGGACCATTTCAAATGGGCTAAAGTGCTTATGTGTAATCAGATACTTCAGCAGCTTTGGTGCAGTCTCTGTGTTGTTCTGATTTGATGGATTCGATACACGGGCACACCATGCCACTAGTTCGGATGCATCTGTACAACCAGTATACTCATAATCAGGCTGAGTAATGCCTACAAGATTAACGCTGCTCATTTATAAATCCCATCCTTTAAAGCATACATCATAATAGCGCCAAACACTGTAAAAAAACCCCCAATCATTCCGAGAGGAACACCAATAAGCCACATCAACCAAATAGGAATAGTAATAGTCATTCCTTATCATCCTCCATAATGTTCTTGTAATATGCATCAGGCAATGAGTAGTATTCTACTACTGCTTCCATGCTTGCGAACGAAATGCGACCATTATCATCAACTATGACTTTACCGTCATTGTAAAGTCCTGGATACACACTCATACTTTCTTCCATTTCATAAGTTCAACACGAGCCTCTAGCCCGCTAAATGTTCGCTTCTCTAGGACGATTGTGATGTGTTCAACATCTGCTCCATTCAGAATCATGTCATTGATATCTTTGCCCTTGAACGTATCGTCCCATATCATTACACTATAACCCTTATCGATCATTTTGTCAAGACGTTTTACGATTTCTTTATTGCGAGGCTCATTATCAAGAACGTAAACAACGTCCACAAAGGATTGATCCAGAGTAACATCAGCACCGCCCATAGCAAGACTATTTGCCACAAAAAGTGAGTCGAGTGGTCCTTCAAAGCAGTATACCCTTTTGTTTTTATCAACAGTGTCAAGACCAAAGATTTTTGGCCTGTCATCCAGCATGATAGTTATATAGCGTAGATTTGACTTTGGATTAAAACTTCTACCCTGATAGCCAAACATGTTTCCGTCTTCATCAAGAAACGGAATGATCAGTCTAGGCTCATCTTGTTTCGTATCCAGCTTATCTGGAATCATGCTGTTAGTCCACTCCGCAAACTTGGTGCAGTAGAACAACTTTGCATGATGTTTGTTTTCGATCTTCCTAGAGAGTATATACTTCTTAGCAGGATGATCGTATGTCAGTTGAGATATCTTCTTCAACTTACGTAGAGGTGAACCAGACTTTAGAAAAGCTGGTGGTGTAAACCTAGCGATATCTTGTTTTGGTGGTTCTTTAGGGCGCATCTTCGCGCTGTCTTTGAACTTCTCCACGATATACTCTTGGTGTAGAGTAGTATCGATTTGCTTTAGAAAGTTGGAGAAGCCATGGGCAAGACCACAGTTGTAACACTTGAAGTATGTCTTGCCCTTGTGCTGAAACAGATAGGCACGGGCTTTGTATTTGTTCTTCTGCGAATCACCACAGAATGGGCATCTAAAGTTAGATACGTATGGTGAAGACTTCTTTACTTTAAAACGTTCTAGCCTGTTGGATAGAAGATTACAATACATAACATCTAGGTACAAGTCACTCATATTCATCCTATACATCTGAATCTACAGTTGTATAATACGCCAACCGTAGACCAATGTCAAGGGTTTTTTAGAGAAAAGGTGCCATAAATGGAATGAGTCCCATTTTGAAAAGAATAAAGCAAGCTATAACGCCTGTGGCAGTAAAGTACCACTTGTGTAGGTCTTGCTTGGTCTTGATTCCGTTTAACTCAGAATGCAGAGTATCGATTCGTTTGTTGGTTTCTTGGTGAAGAGAATAAAGGTCTTCGTCTGCTAGTGCATGTTGACCAAGTTTATGTTCATGTACAGCAAGCATTTCTTTTAATGAAATAGAAATATCTGTGAGTTTTTCCATAGTAACATCGATCTTATCGCAATAGCTTGACACTTGCGACACATCACGTTCTAGTATGGCAACTTTAGTTTCTAAGTCTGACATTGTATTCCTCTTATTTGCAGTGAGTCTGAACCCAGTCTATCAATGACGAATGATCAACATTAAGGTCATTATATGCTTGGATATCATCTAACCACAAATCGATCACTTGTTTTTCTGTTAACTTTGTTTGTGTTACCTTTGGCAAGTCACCGTGTTTTGCTGTGAAAGCAACAGGTGGATTGCAAGGATTAGTTACTATTACTGGTGGTCGTGCGGGCGCCGTTAAGCACGCCGATAACGGTAGCATCAACATCGCAGCTAGGAATGTCTTGTACTTCATGATCAACCACCTGTTTTGCCTGTATAACTTTTTGAACGATAATCTGCTTCTTGGTCTGTGCGGCCGCTAAAGCAGTTTGTTCGTCTGAAAGTTGTTTCTTCAAGTTATTTATTTGTATCGTTTGAGCATCTACCGTCGATTGGATCACAGCAGCATTGCATTGTGCCTTAGCTGCGTTGTATCCTTTATCATAAACATAGTTGTATCCAAGTACACCAATCAAGAGAGCAATACCATATGGGGCCAAAGACGTAAGAATACCAGAAGGTGAAAATCCCTTAACTGTACTCCAAAGATTTGACACAAAGTTAAGCACCGAATCCGCCCATGTTTACTCCACCCATTACACGTCTTTGCATCTGTGATGGACCTTTAGCGTATTCTTTCTGGCGATCAGCTTCTTTTTCTTGGTAGGTTTTTTGCTTTTTCCTGTACACTGGAGGCGATGCTGGCTTTCCTGTGTTGGGATCTATCACACTAGCAAGACCTGCGTCCACCACCGCTGGTGCCGCACCAGAAGTCTCGTTTAGATCGCTTCTGAAATCTCTAAACTTTTTCATTAGCAGTGCCACCTTCTTAGAGACATTGCTTTGCGTGTTGGGCGCCCCTTGTCGTCTTTCATAGGACCAGGCATGCCGCTCATTCGCGCACAGAATGACTTTCTGCGCTTGGCTGCTTTACCTTCTGGATTTAGTTCGCTTGGCTTCTTTGTAACGGCAGTATGAATGCCAAAGTGTTTAGCGCCCTTTGCTGTCAATCCAGCACCAGATTCGGTAGAGCGATAGTATCCCTTAGAGTCTGCGCCGCGCTCTACAAGAACATCTTCCTTGACGGGGACACAGTTAGGAACTTCTTTGCCATTCTTTTTCTTTTTGCCCACCATCTGATAACCCTTCCAGCAAGGATCATCTTTCATTTCACAAAAAGATGCAAAGCTTTCCATTATTCGTCGCCTGTTTCTTTGCCTGACATCATATAGTCAGCAGCAGCGTCTAACATGCCAGAGCCTTTAGCAATCTTTGTTTGTACCCAAGCAGGAAGATCACCTTCGCCTTTGAGCATCTTCAATAGATTTTCACAAGCGCGCTTTGCTGTTTCAAGTTCTGTACGAGCCATTTGGTACTCAACATCTTCCTTGACTTCTTTACTGCAACCACACTTCATTTCTTGACATGCTTTGCATGGCTTCTTTTTGACTTCTTCTTGAAGTTCTCTTAAGCTTTTCATATTGACTCTAGCCTCTTCTTGATGTATATATCAGACTCAATGTCTGTGTTTTTAATGTTTATACCTTGTAGCCCGATATTCACAACATGATCTGGCATATAGTTTAGAAGTTCAAGGAAGGGCTTCAACATTTCTTTGTATTCGTATAACTTGAAGAACAACATACGAGTGGCTGGTACTAAACCGAACACATTATAGATGACGATAATATGATTCAGTATCAGCCGCTCCCTCAAATCACCATTTTCAGAATAGATGTTGAATAGTCTTTTCAGATACTTGAATCTCTTCAAGTCATCATAAAACTCCACAGTGTCATAACATTGTGCATTTTCATAATGTTTAGCTGAATATAATAAAAAGTTTGTTTCATCAAGTTTTTCATGCATTATAAAAAAATCATTAAGCCGAGGTAATCGTTTGCCAAGCTGCTCCAGTATACAGACATAGTTTTGATAATGTTGTATCAAAAACAACAGTACCCGCAGCAGGTGTTAGTGCAGTCTTTTGTGTTGTTGTCATATTTGGGAAGCGAACGCCAGCAGTGGTTGATTGCACATCAAGAATAGTGCTTGTGCCTGGTGTTGTTGTTCCAATGGCAACTTTACCCGTCGATGTGATACGCATACGTTCATTGGCGGCTAGAGTACCACCAGTAAAGAAGTTGATGTAGTTTGTGCCACCACCATAAGATGCGGTACCGATTGAAAGATTTGTATTGCCTGTATATAGATATCCATCAGATGGACCATTGATAGTCCAGAATGATTCGCTGAATGTGGAACTACTGATACCCATATCAATGAAGTTGTTTCCAACTAGACCGTTATTATCATAAGCAGCAAAGTCGGATGATGCATTGACACCATTGTTGGCATTGGTGATGACGATATCAACAGAACTATTAGAACTACCAAAACCAGCAAGTGCGGATGGTGTACCAGCAACGTTTAGCCCACCGATCTGTACGTTTGCAGAAGTGTTGCCAATGTAAGTTGCGGTTGAGTTTGCTAAGAAGAAAGAACCAACAGTATAAGAGGATGCATTGACTACGCCAGCATATGTTGGTAGATATGATGCGATATTTGCACCAAGGGTGGAGTTTAGCTGATAAGAAGCAGCAGCAACTCCACCTAGATAACTTGCATTGTTTGAACTATAATAAGCAGTTTGTGCTAACAACACACTAGGAGTAATAGAATATGTCGTATTGGTACCGGCAGTATTCTGTACAATGATCATCAAGTCCTGTGTAGGATTTGTTGTCGTTGCAACAGGTAGTTGTGTAATCTTAATCGGACCATTTGACATATTCAAAACCCTAGTGTGTTGTTGTTATACTATTACTTATGAGTTAGGGAATGTACCATTATCAGCAGCGTTTTCAGATACATATGGTGAAGTACCAGTTAGAGCAACTAGTGTTTCAACGTATGTACGACCAGAACGACCACCAAGTGTCACGTTGACTGGTGCACCTGAAGATGCTGCACCAAATGAACCAGCAAACGTAATGCCTGTACCTGTACCTGTACCACCGCTCGAATTTGAGTAAGTGAATACTAGGTTAGCAGTTGTTAGACCGTTTGTGAACAATCCTGGGTTTGTGATCGTGATGTTTGAGTTTGCAACTGAAGTTGATGTTAGGTTTGCAGTAGCAGCAACAATCTGACCAGATGATGCCATAGAAGCACTAGCAACGTTGACGCTGTTGGTTACGACATATGTTCCAGCACCACCAGCAGTACCTGATAGCTGTGCAAGGATCTGTGTACCTGTAGCAACGCCTGTACCAGTGATGATATTGCCGACTGTGATCGTACCTGTTACTGATGATGCAGTTAGGATACCATTAGCAATAACACCAGTGAATGATGCGAGAGCAAAAGTAGCAGTGACAGTAACTTTGTCGCCAACAACATAGCCTGAAGGCGTACCGGTTGCTGTAACGTTAGCAACGTGTAGCTGATGCTGATAGGTTAGTGAAGCAACTGAAGTGTTGGTGAAACCAGCACCTGGATAAGCAAGTGCAACAGAAGCGATGTTAGCGCCTGAACCAGCAGCACCAGCGTTAGTTGTGATAATGCCGAGAGCATTAGCAGAACCACCAGATACGATGACTGTTTCGCCGTTAGCATAACCTGAAGTTGAAGTTGAGTTAACAGTGAATGTAGCAACTGGACCTGAACCGTAACGAACTTCTGTCCAACCAGCATGTTGGCTGTGGCCAAATACTGTTTGTTCATATGTTGAGAAGTTTACAGTGTTGCCAGTAGAAGAACCAGTCGCATAAGCGTTTGATGATAGTGTAACTGTAGTAGCGTTGACTGCAACAACCTTAGGAAGAACAGTTGACATTGTAACAGTAGCACCAGAAGCGCCGTTTGAGATTGAGTTACCGCTTAGAACGTAGTTACCGATACCGTTTGTGGCAGTTGATGAAACAACATAAGTGCCGTTTGCGATACCAAGAGTTGCGTTAGCAAGTAGTTCTTGACCAACAGCAAGTACTGGACCAGTGAATGCAGTAACGTTTAGAATGTTACCGTTTGAACCGATTGTACCATTTGAAATGGTGCCAGTGATTGTTGCAGTGTTTGTTGAAGTTGTACCATAAAGTGTTGGTAGTGTTGGTAGGTTATTACCAGAAGCAACCATACCTGGTGCAATCTTTGAGAAGAAGAATGTTGCTGATGCGTTTGTTAGTGGTGATACGCCACTTAGTAGAACAGCCGATGAGTTGATTACGTTAGCAACAGCAGCGTATGCGCCAGTGTTTGACCAAACGGGTGAACCGCCAGTCGTATTAGCAGCAGTACCATAGATTGCCATACCAGGAGCGATGTTTGAGGTCGATGTTAGATTGATCATGATCGCGTTACCCTGTGAAAGGGTGCCTGTCTGTGTATTTGCAAATGCTGGAGTTGGGTTGGTTAGAACGTTATTGCCAGCAATGGTGTTTGCAGTTACAGTAACATAGTTTGGAATATTCAACATATTGAATACGCCAAGTGCTTGATTGTTCTGGAATGCATTTGGTGTAGTGTTGTTGTATAGGTTATAACCAGTTACGTGGTTATATTCAAAAGTAATATTTGCACTAGCAGCAGTTGTACCTGAAAATGTCTGTGACATTTGAACTGCGGTTGAGTTGATGATACCTGTAACGATAGCACCAGATGATAGGTTAGCCAGCACAGTGTTTGAAATGACTAGCTGATTGACTGTAACACCTACAGTTGATGCCATTGAAGAGATGACATTACTACCTTGAGTAAATGTTCCAGTTGTAGTGACGTTAGCTTGCTGTGCATAAGCTTTATCTTTTGCAGTAATGCCATAAAACTTTGGTGCAGAGTTAGCTTGATCTGTTGATTTCCATAAAGACATTCGTATTCTCCTTGCGAGTTCTTTTTCTGATTATTTATCTATTTATGCAAATGAAACATGCTTGAAACGTAGTCAGATGGCTTCTCAACAAAGTCTGGGATTTGCACCACAGCAACATTAGCCGTTACTTTCACAACAGGAGGAGCCGATACCTTCAGATGCACCTCTTCTTGGTGTTTGATCTGAGGTACGGCTTCCTGCTTATTCGTGATAATGATATTATGTGCTATAATAGGCACTTATTTATCCTTGAATAGACCTGGATTGTTTCTACGAAATGTTTCTTCTTCAGCGATCTTCTTTAGATTCTGATTTTGTGACATGATATCACGAACAGCAGATTCGACAGCATGATAGCGCGAAGCAGCAGTGTAAGGTGTTACTACTGATTCGCGGATGGTTTCTTCTTTACTGAAAGACTTATTCATTGCAACTTCGGCATCTTTGGCAAACTTCTTTGCACCGATTGGAGTTGCTGTTTTATCTTTAGCACGATCTTGTCCTGCACGATCAAACTTGGTTTCTGGAGATTTGTCCATTTCTTCTAGTTCGGTTTCTTCTTTGGTTGAAATCTTTTTATAACGATCTGCCGCTCTTGCTGATCTACCGCCTTCAGCTTTTTCTTTTTCGTGGCTGTCGTTTGGTGTTCCATCATAAAACTTTTTAGGAGTATTTTTTAGCAAGTTTGCATTGAACTTTTCGTCCTTAGCGCGTTCACCAGCTTCATTCTTACCAAGACCAGGAACATATTTACGTAATGTTCTTGATTGGCCCATTTTGCGGACAATATCCATATTGTTTTCGTCAAGATCGGCAAGTTCATTCTCAACTAGACGATCAATATCTGACTCGTCAAAGATACCTTCTTCAAGTGCATCTGCAAACTGGTCCATCAACTCTTCCTTACGAAGCATCTTGAAGTCCTCAGCGTCTAGCTTATCATTGTGATTCTTGTCAAGCTTCTTCTGCTTGCCGATTAGCTTCTTTTCTTCTAGTTCGGCTTCTTCTTTGGCGGTAACTTTCTTTTTGAGTTTATTGCCAATCTCACCAATCTTGTTGATGCCTTTAGCAAGTGCAGTACCAGCAGTACCACCTGCAACAGCGCCACCAGCAGCACCTAGAGTTGCTCCGCCTTTGATGGCCATTGGATCATGATGTACATGCGGCGCCGCAGCCATACCACCAGCAACTGCACCTAGTGCGCCGCCTGCTAGTGCGCCTTTAATGCCCCATTTTGTAGGATCCAACTTTTCATCAAGTGTACGGAACTTGTTTGATGAACTTACACCCCAAAGTGGCGCTTTTGTTTCTTCGGACATTACTTCTTCCCCTAATGCTGATTTGTGTTCTTCATGTGATTTACGAATCTTGGCTTGAAATGCTTCTTTATCCGCAGGCTTTGGTAGACTATTATAGTGATCTAATGTCTTTGATGCCATAGAGCCTGAAACGTGATGTGTCTTACCATTCTCATACTTGATGTCTTGACCACCAGTCTGATTGGTAGAAGCTTGTCTTAGTCTGTTGATGATGTGTTCTGATGGCGCATGTTGCTCTGGCGGTAGGACACCATTCTTGCGAAGTCTGCGAATGCGATCCATATGCTCTGGATTGTCATGATACAACTTTTCTTTATTGTTAGGATTGACAGTGTAGCCAAGATCCTTCTTTGGTCGACCACGTGCTTCGTCTAGTTCTACTTCTTCTGCCATTTCTTTATCCATTACTTTTGATTTCTTTAAAACATCCAGAATAAGAGGAGCCTTCAATGCATTGTGGCGAGGAACAACAAGTCTCTGTGTTGATCTTGGATGAACATATACTTCATGATCGCCAGAACCACCACTTGACTTTGGTGTCCAGCCTTTCTTCTTGATGTGTGAAACTAGCGCACGACGATCCATATTAGCACCAGCCATTTCGTCTAGTTCAGTTTCTTCTTTCTTGATGTTATTTTTAGAAGATTTCACTTTTGTGATATTTTCAATATCAGAGATTGTAAACTTTCCTGGACCATCAGTTCTGGCTGGAAATAAAGACATGAAATCTTTCTTTGGCTTTTCTTCATCGACCTGCTCAATATCTTCTGAAATGCCAGCATGACGCATAGCAGAATCTTTAAACTCTGCACCAAACGTCTTTACCTTACCGTGCTTGTTCATTGCATCCCAAGCATTTGGATTTGTCTTGCTCTTTCTCACATATGGTGTGTTGTTTGATTCTTCAACTTCTTCACCGTGAACCTTATAAGATGCAGCAACAGCCTGTTTCACTCGCTCGGCCTTACTCTTGCCCGCGAACTTTGGATTCTTTGATTTCACAAAGTCATGAATGATTTCAGATGTTGGTGTATCTTTATTGATTGGCATCGGGCGCTCCTACAGGATTCTTTTCTGTATTTATAAAAACTGATTACATCACTTATATAAGTATTGATGTCTGTCACGATACTGGAAATATCCACAGACTCTAACGCTTATAAGGAGCATCAGCATGAATATTTATCGCAGAATCTGGACTCGTCATTTCGGTCCCATTCCTAAAGATGAGAATGGTAGATCATACGAGATTCATCATATAGACGGCAATCGTAAGAACAACGATATTTCCAACTTAGTTTGCATAACGATACAAGAACACTATAACATACATTATTCTCAAAACGATTGGGCAGCCTGTTTACGTATCTCACAGAGAATGTCCATTAGTGCAGAAGAAAAGTCTAACTTGGCCAAGCTTGTTCAAACAAAAAGGCTTGAAGATGGTACACATCCTTTTTTGGATAAAGAAAATCATAAAAGATGGAATAAAGAAAAGATTCAAAATGGAACACACAACTTTTTAGGTGGTGAAGTTCAAAGAAAACGTATAGAAGAAGGAACTCACCACTTTCTAGGAAGCGATATAAACAACAAAAGAGTAGAAGAAGGCACACATCCATTTCTAGGTGGTGAAATACAGAGACAATCTAATAAAAAAAGAGTAGAAAATGGAACACACCATTTATTGGGTGGTGAAATGAACCGTAAAAGATTCAAAGATGGAACTCATCCGTTTCTGAAGAAAAAAGAATGTCCTCATTGTTTAAACTATCTCGATCCTGGTAACTTTGCAAAACATCATGGCGATAAGTGTAAAATGAAGATCAGATCGTAGATATGGTTGCCTTTAACATCCAAGATAGTTTATTGTGTTTGTCAACCAAATCTTGAAGGAAGTTGCTGATTCCTATTTCACCAGCAAGTTCAGCCGCATGATATGCAGTTTCTAGAGATTGTGTAAGTATTAGATTATCTTCGTGCAGTGTTTCAAACATTCTTTGGCTAGAAGGAACAGTAAGTGCATCATCAATATTAGTTAACTCTATAAACCGAGTAAAGGATGCTGGTGTGTATTCGTTTAGTGTTCTGATCTTTTCACCGATAGAATCAAACTCTTCGAATACTTGAGTGTATATCTTTTCTAGAAATGTGTGATATTCATAGAAGTTGTTTCCTATTACATTAAAGTGATAGTTGTGTGACTTTAAATAAAACGCAAAAGCATCTGCTAATGCTACTTTCAAAGAATCTATCAGTGTTGTCATTGTTGTTCCTTTACATATCTGCCGTCGGGTGTTTTGGTTACTTTACCATCTTTGATAGAAACCCAACCGATAATCGAGTAGCCTCTTTCTTTCCAGTCGGGTGCTTGCGAAAGTAGGGTCTTATTATATATGACGACAAACTGTTTAACGTGTGCTTGTTGGTAGTCTCTATAAGAGAGAACATATGCACGATCATCTGGATTGGTTTGCTCTGAAGCCATCTTCGAAGCCGCATTGAATGCGCCGTTTCTGTCATTGTACATAAGAGAAGGATTCTTTAACACATCCTGTTTAGGTTGTGGTTGCCCTTGCTGGCCTTGTGGACCAGCAGGAATAGAAGCAACTTCACTTTCCTCGATGATGTATCCTAGATATGTTTTCATTACATTTCCTGTTTCTATTATTTATACTTCTAGTTAGGCATACTGAATACGTATAGCAGGAACATATACCGTATTTGAAATACCTGGAAGTGTATTGGTAACTAAAGAAGTTTTTGCTCTTTCTCATTCATTATTAATGCCCTGAACTTCCACTTTTACCAGGTGGTAATGATTTAATAGAACCGTCTGCCATACGAATAGGAACTTTTGATGAAAACACTTTCTTGCGTTTCCCTGTGGTTCCAAGTGATACTTCGATTTCCTCTTTGACTGCCTTTTTCTTGGCTTTGCGCTTCTCATTGCTGATGGCTGAGTCAATCGTCAATGGCTGTCCGATAGTACCAGTATTTATTTCGTCTTGATTTGGGCTTGCATCAGTTGCACCAGAGATGCCATCGAAACCCATTTCAGAAAAAAGCGATTCTTTCATCGCCTTGAATGTCTTGGCTTTCTTGTATCCTTTAGAGTTTGCATTCTTTGCTAGTGTATAGTTCTGACCACCACTAGCAGAAGCACCTGGGTCACCAGCATTCTCTGCTCCCCAACCACCTGAAGTGCCTTCACCGCCAATGCCTTCTTCATCGACATAAGCTTTTACCAACTTCATGGCTTTGCGGCGCTTCAGTTGCTTTGTGTTATCTTTTGATTCCAAGTCTTTGTCTAGACCAATAGGCTTATCATCTGCACCAGCACGATCAAAAGGAATGTTATAGCGGGCACTTTCGTATGGATTTGTAGTCACGCCTGTTGTATCTCCTTGACTTTGACTGTTACCGCCAAAAGTAGCATTCAGCCCCATGATCTGTTTATCTTTGTAGTTTGGTGCTTTCTTGTACTTCTTTGGCTTCGCTTCTTCGAATGCAAATCTATCTTTAGATCCTGCATTCTGTGGATTATGTGGTTTTGCAGGATTAGTTCTAGAACGAGCGGCATTGACAAAGTTCTGTTTATGAATCTTTAAAGCATGTTGTTGATCTTTAAGATGTTTTTCCACAGCATCAGCTTTAGTTGGTTGTGCGCCGTATGGACGATCTGCTCGAATATCTGTACCTGTTATTTTCTTTTTAATAGAACGCTCTTGTTTAGTTGCTGCCATCGCAGGTTCAGAAACGCGAGGTTTGCTTTGAAAGCCAGGATTATTACCAACAGAACCAGTCTTCAGAACATGAGGTAGCTTAGGCTTGAATGCTCTTGGATCCATGATTAATACTTTCTTCTATGTACCAAGCATCCTGTTCTACCACAGATATCACAGTCTTCCATGCTTTCTTTGAGACCCTTCTTGCCTTTACCCGCAGCCATACCTTCGCGAACGTCATTATACATTTTCGTTCTTTGTTCTGGCTTCATTGCAGATGGCGCACCAGCTTCAAACTCTTTCTGGCGACCAGCACCAGCGTGGGCGCGCATGACCGATGCAGAGATACCTGCAACGCCTTCAGCGTCTGGATCGCGATCACCAGACGAATGGATAGAGACTTTCTTGAAGTTGTAGTACCCATGTGGACCATGAATACCGTTGTACTGATCTATTAAACTCTGATATGCAGGAATACGATCAGAACCAGCAACTAGATGTAGATCAGTAACACCATTCTCGTGTATTTTTGATAAGTGGTGCATTAGTGTAGGATGCTCTTTATCTGTTACAGAAGTATTCACATCAGGGAAAGCAGCCTTAGCATGTTCTTCCTTTTGTGCTGGTGTCAATGGGTTCTTCTTTGGATCTTGTGATCGTGTAAGAACCATCGATGATGTGCCACCATTCTTCTTTGCTGTTTTCTTGACAACATCATATGCTGCTTCATGCCCAGCATGTGGTGGATTTGCACGACCCCAGAACAGTGTGTGATGCTTGCGAAACATATCAGGATCAGCAGCTTCGGTACGAAGTTGAACGTCTGGATTGATTAGAATCTGATTTGGCTGAGAACCAGTCATAGTTGCACCAGCTTGAATAGCAGACTGTGTGCCCTTGGCAGCTTCGATTCTCTTTGTAATCTTATCGTAAAAATCGCCCATGTTATGATACCATCTTTGCTAGTTTAGGGGAAGCCTTGAGGATGGCACTTCTTGCACGATTCGCTTGACTGAAGCCACCTTCACCACGATCAACGATCTTTAGCCCGTTTGAAACGAAACCTTCTGGTCCAGTTTCTTTGCCTTCAATCGCGTGCCCATATCCGCCATGTGCAGACTTGGCCAATGCTCTTGCTAGAATGTTGGTAGCATTTTGAACGTGCCCATGAATCTTTAGCGACTTACCAAAAGACTTTGCATTCTCTTCAACGTGTTTCATTGCAGCATCGCGTTCGGCTGTCTTAGCTTCTTTGGTCTTTTGCATCTTAACAGCATCGATTTTCTTTTGATGAGAACGACCAAGATGCTCTTTATATCCTTCAACCGTAGGCTCTTCACCAGACGATACTGTTGAGTTGATATAAGTGCGAAGTGGAATCTCGTGACCAGCTAAATGATCATAGGTGTGGTTCTTCATTAGCTTTTCAGCGCGGTCTAGATGTGTCAATGCTTGACGCTTTGCAACAGGATCAATGCCATGTTGTTCATCGTGTGATACTAGATGACTCACCATGTGAACGTCTGGATGCTCTTTAAACTCAGAAAGGTCCGTAACAGGATGTGCTTCCCTGTTCGGACCTGTAAGTTCGCTGTGAATAACTGTAGAGACTTTAGAGTTGCGAAGCTTTTGCCCCTCTTTCGTGTCTGTTGGTACAGAATATTCGATTGTGTTTGGTTGATGTGAGATACGACCATTTGAGATTGTTCTCATTGATGGATCGCTCATATAACCACCCTGCCACTCGCCTGGACGATCAGGTAGGACTTTTGGTAGATGCTCTAGTAGTAGCTTCAGAGGATGAGCAAGATATGGCTTGTGCCCATGCTGTGTATCGACATCTTCGCTGGTGAAGTTGTAATGCGAACCTTTGCCCTTGTATTTCACACCAACGCGACCGTCAGGCGTCTTTACTACTTGATACGACATCTTATCGTCAAGCTTGCGTGAGATTGGAGCAGTTCCTGTTGCTGCACCACGTAGCGTGTCTACCGCATGTTTTGCTGCTTCTGGTCCATCGAAAGTTCTGTCTGAAGGATGCTCAATATGCAAAATCCCACCAGCATGTTCGACATCTTCTGATAAGAATGATAGGAAGTTAATCATCATTGCGCCTTGATTGTTAGTTTGTTGTTGTATTTATATTATCTAGGCAACTGGATTTCGTAGTTGATCATACCCTGTTTCGCTTCTATATCATCAATAGCAGCTTTAGACCCGATCACCTTGATGATCGAGTTGCCACTATTCACAAACTTGTAATATACTTTACCAGACTTCCATGCATTGATGTCTAGATTTGCCTGCCAGAAGTTCTTTCCTGCAAGAATATCAAGCATTGCTTGTACCGAAGCACTATCTCGATTCAACTGATCTGCTATTGTACGACAGAAAAACGCTGTAACAGACATCGGCAGCTTGTCAACGATTTTCTTGTCAACGCCTGGATATTTTCGTATTGCTTCTAAAACAGCAGAAGCATCTTTACTCAACCCATCTACGCTTTTCTTTGTTTTTAGTTCTGTGAATATCCCATACGTATTTGAGATGTTCAGTTTAAGAACTTTGGTTATGCCATAGTGATAGAGTATTTCTTTAGCACCACGTCTTTGCTCTAGCATTTGTGATGTGACACCAACACTTCTAGCAGACTCACACATTCCTTTAAGAACACTATTTGGTAGTTTGCTAGAGTATTTTATTGCCTTTGGAAGAAGGTTAGCAAAGAGTGATGCTTTAGCACCAACACCATACTTGCTTGATATGGGAACAATCTTTCCATCTTGCATCAAAAGAAAACTATCAACACCAGCAAAAGTGGGATCAACAGGAATACAAAACTCTACAGGAGATCCTTCGTAGATTTTTCTATTAAAACCAGATTCATTTTTGCTAAGTGCCAGAAGTCCTACAATAAGTTCACCAGCATATTTGCCTAACTGATCGACTTCATTCTGTGCAACTTCACTTGTCCATTTGATTTCTGTGTATTTTTTACTCTTTGCATAGTTTTCAAATACGTCTTCAATACCCTCTGACACATTCTTGTTGTCTTTGAGGCCTTTGACTATAGAGGCAATCAATGTATCTGCACTAGTAAAGCTTTTCACTTTTATCTTTTGGCCAGAGAAGTCTATCTCTTTTGATTGTCCAAGCGATATTAGTGTTTCGGCTCTTACGCTTAACGTTTCTGTTCCAGTGCCTTTTCCACCAGGCTTTGCTACATAAGATTGATTAACAAATCCCATCTTACTCAAAGCTGATTTTTTATATTCAATCAAATAACGTTGATTGTACTCTTTAGATGCTGGAACATGTATCTGGTGACCATCTTCTAGAAAGTCAATGGTGTTACCAGACTTATCGTATACAACAATCCTTTCGCCAGATTTTGCTTTAATCTTTGTATCAACAGCACCTGATGAAAAGTATTTTTGCCATTTTTCTTGATGATTTGATGACATTGATGGATCCTAGACATAAGTTTCTGTCTACTTATGACATCCAATCTGGTGCATCACGCTTAGTCCACTTGTGAAGATTTGCCTTACCAATCTTGTAGTATTCGCGATAGTTCAATACAGGATCATCTGACACTTTGTATTCGTCTGGCATACAGCAAGGCATTGGAGTCCAGTCCCATTCTTTCAACTTGTAAGGCGGAGACTGCAACTGATAACCAAGCTTTTCGATTGTCGAATGCTTCTTGCCGTAACGATAAGTGTACTCATCACCAAGAGCAAACATGTGATCAACAAGCCAGTTGTAGTTTTCAACCGAAGTTCTAGCCCACACAGCAGAAGGGTGATTGATATGACTAGCAGAATACAAAACATCTTGACGACCATCATTCAATCGCCAACGCTTTGCTTTACGACCAGTTTTAGATTCACCAACATACTCATCACCGTCAAGAATGCGATGTGCAGTAGACAACAGTTGTGCCGTCTCAACGATCATCTTGACCACATGACGATCAACCATCCATTCCGCGCATTGCTGTGCAGACTCATCGATATAAAAGATATTCACTTACAGAGACCTTTCGTACATCTTGTATACGCAATATGTAACACAAAAAAAACAAACTGTCAAGAGAAAAGGCAGGGCGATATCAGGATATTGTAAAACTGCGAAAAACAAAGCAACAAGACATCCCACAAATGCATAAAGCTTTACGACCGCAAGCGCTGCTTTCTTATTAATCATAAACTGGTGGTTCCTCGCCTACTTCTGCATTACGACAACAGTATTTGTGAATCTTCTCTTCATCGTATTCTGGACACCAAGTTTTAAAGTATAGTCGCCAGCGATTATAAAGTGCCTTCTCTTGTGAGGTTGGCTTACGCACATGCAACATTTCTGACCAGTCAATCATTAGTTTGGTCCACTTTCATCGTTATGTTTAGTATGGAATAAACTCATCAGTAGGTAAACCAACGGGCGAATCAACAGAATAGATACCACCGAATGACATGCTACCAATAGCATCCCATGCTTCTTCAACAGTATTACACTCTGTTCTTTCAGTACCCTTGAAGGAATGTGTCACCACAACGTAGTTTGGCTTCTTTTCGTTCATCAGTTAGGCCCACTTCCTGTTATTAGAACAATTCGCGAAGTGCTTTAAACTCTGTTTTGAGTTGTTGTATTTTTGCATCAGCACCGTCTTTGCGAACATAGTTAAGAAAATGCTGAAACTGGTTTTGCACATCAGGTTCGTCAAAGTCCACAATATAGACATACTCAACTTCATCGCCATATGCACATTTGGTATAGTAAATACCCTTCTGTGTATTAATAAAATAATGTTGAGACATCAGTTAGGTCCACTTCCATTACCCCAAGCCCTAGCAACAGGTGCATAACCAGTATCAGCCCAACGCTTCTGAATACGTGCTTCCACTTCTTCAAAAGACAGCGGTTCATAGTTGGTGTGTTCAATCATAAATATTGACCGCATAATCAATCCTTTTGTATATACGGACACCAAGCAGGAGTCGTGCTTGAAATACCATGATACGCAGAAATATGTTTTGGTGGATCAATCGCATGGCAAACTGCATTAGTTCCTGAATCACGCTCACCGTCTGGGTACTCAACCCAATATTTTGTTTTCAGAAACTCACACCCGCGACAAATGTAGGAAACACTTACAATCTTTTCAGGACCATTTTGGCTCATATTACGCCTCTGTTGTTGTATGTTTAATACTATCAAATATTATTGGGAATGTCAATAGAAAAGTATAAATAAGAATGTAGGTCGCGATGTTGGTTGCATCCACCTACTCTAACGCTTGCAAGGAGCATCAGTATGACTATTTATTCACATGGGTATATCCCATACACTTATTACATCAAATGGACCAGAACTGGGGTCTGGTATTATGGCGTTGAATATGCATCGGTAACTAAAACCGCAAACCCAAACAATCTATGGACAACATATTTCACTTCATCAAATGCCGTTGCAGAATATAGAAGACTCAATGGCGAACCAGATATTATTAAAGTGACGAAAACCTTTTATAATCAAGAAGAAGCATTATTGTGGGAGACCAGATTCTTGCAGAAAGTTAATGCCAGACATCATACATTGTCGCTAAACGGACATAACTCTGATGGACTTACTTTTAAGAACAAAATAGTATCAGAAAAAACAAGAAAATCACAATCAGAAACCCGTAAACTACATAAATGGTGGACCGATGGAACTAAATCTTGGTTTTGTCAGAATCGACCCAATGACAAATGTTATGAGGGGCGAGGTCCTTTTAATAACAATGGTGCTCAGATCGGCGGTTTCTTGAGTAGAAATAAAAAGTGGTACACAAACGGTATAACTTCCGTGTTTATTTTACCAACCGAAGTGCCTGATGGATTCTATGAAGGCAGAAAAATAGGTAAAATAAACACAAAAGCGACACGTTCTAACAAAAGATGGTATAATGATGGCATAAAAACCTACTTCATATTACCAGAAGACGCATTGTCTCATTATTCAACAGGTAGATTAAAACGAAGTAATATCAACTCCACCACCATAGTTGATAACTGATCCAGTCCGTTCAAAGGATTCTTTATTGGCAGCAATCCTCTGTTCAACCTCTTCAAACGACAGCGGTGTAAAGTCGGTGTGTTCTACACAAACTGTCAGGTATCGCGGTGAGTTAATATAGTTTGCGTGAAGATGCCCAGAAACATTACACACGAACCTATCAGATACACACTTTTCAAAAAGTGGGATATGGCTCAGAATGAACTGATCCACAAACACCCGAACGCCATACAGAGTATCAAAGCCAACATCACGGTAATCCTGATTCTTAAAGATATCATGATTGCCGAGAATCAAACGCTTCTTACCGTTCAGACGCTTGACATGATGCAAAGACTTGCGATTGATCACCACATCGCCCAGATGATACACCGTGTCATTAGGACCGACTTTAGCGTTCCAACGCTCTACCATCGCTTCATCCATTTCCTCAGTGGAAGTGAACGGGCGCAGCGGATCGCCGTTTGGTAGCTTGAACTTTTCCCACGAGTTGGTGTGACCAAAATGTGTGTCAGAGATTACAAAACGATTGGACATATTTTATACTCAATGAATAAGGTGATAGTTGTTTATCACAACAAGTCCGCCAGAAACAGACAGAATCAGAAACAGAATCTTGAGGCTCAAGTTAAACAAATCTCCTCGACGCCAAATGATGAACATAAAAATATTGACGATAACTGAGGCGATAAGATAGAAATCAAACATTGTCAGTCTCCTTGTTACTCATTCCTTATAACTCAGATCCGAAAAAATGTCAAGAAGAAATATTGATTTTTGAAAATCCCTCAGACAATGTTGGCTGTTGCATAGATTGTGCCATGCTGTCAAGAACACTTTGAGGAATGGTTTTGCCAGGGCGACTGTTCAACCTACGTTCCCATTCTTCTTTCTCAGGAGTAGGAAACACAACCGCTTCAATCTCATAACCATGATTAGGATGAAAGTTCTTAAGACGATCAAAGAACTTCTTACGAGATTTGGGATTCAGATTGGTGCGATCAATGATAATGGGATAATGATTACCGTCAACAAAACGATCAAAATCTTCCCACATCACACGTTCTGCTACTTTGATATACTTATTGAAAACACCATTATATGTGTTGTTTTCATGATCTGCCATATATTGAATAATATTGTCAGTAGAACAAACCCAACATTGCCCCTGAAACTCTTTCTCAATCCAAGTGGACTTGCCAGAAGCAGGAACACCAACGAGCATGATAATACGCTTAGTCATCTTGTTTGTCATAACCATCTTCTACTGTGTATCCTAGTTTGCGAAAAGAACTGACAATCCAACCTTCTTGAGTGCGCTGTTCAGCAGCAATGATAGCCCATTCTTCAGAATCGAAATCTTCTGCCCATGCACCGTCAAAGGTGAAGTAATCATTACGATTAATGTTAGTCCAATGGTAACCGCCAGAGTTTTCATCATCTTCAGCAAGAATAAACTTACCCATCTTTGTTCTCCAACCGTTTTGTGATGGCAGCAATCACATCATCAAGACATTCGTGAGAATCCGTACCGTCTAACTTAAGCATTGCCTTTGCCCAATCAAGATCATCAAGCGCCATTTCCAAAAGTTCTCTATCAGTAGGCATCAGGATTCATTCCTCTTTCTGTATACTCACCAGCACGTTTATGGATTTCATCCAATGTAAGACGGGAATTTTTGAGATATGCGACCCACCGTCTATACCTTGCATTCTCTTTTAGAGTTGGCTTTCTGATGGATCGCATTTCACTCCAGTCAATCATTGTAAGTCAATCCAGGAAACCAAGCATCACGAATCGCTTCATACTTTGCCGTTTTGGTCAAGTTGTTGCGGATCGTATTGCGAACGTCTTCGCCAATCTTCAGACCACTGATAATGTCGTTATCAAAGTTCTTGAAAATAATAGGACGCATGAAAGCATCAACACCAACACTGTGCTTCGGATCGATTGCAAACGTTTTACGATCAATACCACGCTCACGGATATATTCCAGCTTCATACCAATCAGCCTTACGCGACTGGCAATATCAAAATGAATATTGCTCTCAAACTGAGTCAGCCGATCACGATCTTCGGCAGGCAGATGAGCCTTGATGTCATCCAGCTTATCGTCCAGAATCAGTTCAACGATGTTACGATCTTGCAGGATAGCTTCCTTCGCCTTGTGAATCTGGAGATACCAATGGCACTTCAGCTTCAACATATGACCATCATCAAAACGAACCACGAACCCTTCAAGGTCTTCCAGATCACGAACGTATTCAAGGAAAGCCTTCATATCAGTCTGTTCACCATAGTTAGTGAACTCAAATGCACGAACGACAGGGATATCCCAATCTTCAACATGCAATCGGTTGATACGACCATCACCGAACAGTTTGATATATTCGCCAGTATGCATATCACGAAGAGCGGTGAGGATCAGTTGATCTTCCTTGTAGTCTAAAACAATGCGCTGCTTACGCGAACACCATTCAAAGATCGGAGTTACACCGTTGGCAATGCAGGAAGTAGCAAAACGCTCATACTGAGGATTGTTCTTTACAAACTCCTCAACAGGCTTTGCCACATCGGTAGCACCCATCTTCGTGCCCCAGATCATCTGACCATTCACAATGAACGGTGCTATCATTGATCCGTCTAGCTTCTCAAGGATAGCATGAGGACGCGAAAGATCAATGACATGATCCTGCGTCTCCTCACGCTCGTTCACATTGAAGAACTTATGGAACGGACGACGAATGATATCACCAGTTTCAGTATCAAAGATGATACCACGACATTCACGACGAATGGCAGCGTTATAGTCACGCTGCTCAAATACACCCGAAGCCTGATCATATGGATCAGCGTCGATCATCACATCAGGAAACGTATCGGACATCATCACGTTGTAGTTGATGACCGTGTAGCCTTCCTTCGCAGCCACAACGAACTCGTCACGACCTTCAATGGCAGGCAACACATCAGAGATGTTGGTGATGTGAGGAAACTCATAGTTCATTGTTCAATCTTTCACTCTGCTACATTCTTACCATACGCATCTTCATACACATCAGGATCAATCATAAAGCCTCACTTATACAGTTCAAGAGGATCAACAACCGTCAGTTCTTCTTTGACATACAGCCAGAAGGGATCAGGAAAGGGCGGGGCGTGTTCACGACCGAAGAACACTTTGATCAACTTGCCATCGACATCGGCGACAACGCCAACGCGATCCTTGTTGGGCCAAATGCACGAGCGGACCGAATCACCAACTTTAATCATAAAAAATCTCCCTTTCGCTCTCTGATAACTCATCATAGCAAAAGGGAGATAAATGTCAACCAGTTTTTTCAGAAAAAATCAGATATCGTCCAGATCGATAGCCTTGATGCCAGGATACTCGATATGGTTGATCTGTTGAAACTTACGTTCATCTTGCCATGCGTCTCGGAGATAATCGTTATCTTCATCGAAGACCTTCAGATATTCTTCAGGTGTGACTTCATGGCCACTGGAGATAACCTCACCAATATGATATTGTGACATTTCACGCCAGTCATCATCATAGAATGATGTCTTAAGGGCAACTTCATTCTTAGCATCTTCAAGAGTATGTGCTTCTACCGCATAACGCATACGATGTGAAGAAACAGTTTCAATAATAAAGATTGCCATGATTAATCCTTACTCCAATCTTTACTCACACTCGCACGAGTAACAAGAAGCGATACTAGAATGGAGATGCCCCATGCTTGGATCCAACCAATAGGTCGCAAAATAGTCATAGCAGGAACAAGATCAGCATTCCATAGCCACATAACAGGCCATGACATCAACAGACCATAAGCACAACCGAGAACGATAGTGCCAAAAACAGTAAACAAACCAATAATAAACTTATCCATAATCATTACCTTCCATAAAAAACAGTTTTAGCGTTTGTTGTATTTGTAAACAGATACCAAGCACAGTTGTCTTTCCCGCTTGTCTTACTTCCCTCAATCCACTTTACACGACCCACAGATACAACCATTTCGCAGCGTTTCATCAGCGCGGATGATTGCTTGGTGTGCATCCAGTCTGCATCAAACAGCAACCAAGTGGGAAGTTGATTGCTGAAGTGTTCAATCATGGGATGAAGAATCTTGCGATTCCAAGGTGGATTGGTGATGATGTAATCTATATTCCATCCATAATATACTGGATTGAACTGAATGTCAAGAGCATTTGACTGTAGAATCCACTTTTCTTGTGGTTCAATGTCCCATGCTTCAATACAAGTATGATTATAATAACTAAGATGATCAATCAATCTACCATCGCCGGCGCATGGTTCATAGAAGTTAGAATACTTCTTCAGATGTGGCAACAGAGGCAGAACGGCTTTCATCGGAGTAGGATAGAAGTCACGTTCTACTCTGTCAAAGTCACTTCGTTTACCCATTATAGCCACTCATAACCTTCGTCCTCTAATGTATAACAAACATGCTTGATATCAAACGCTGCAATAGCGCGCATACAGCCTTCACACGGCTTAGCCAATCCCTGAGTGATCATAGGTTTCTTGCTATGTGTCCACTTACACCGATAGATGTAGAGTTTGGATTTAGCCACGGTATCAGCATCATGCCTACGCAGTGCGTTAGCGATTGCATCTATTTCTGCATGAAGATATATAGCTTCTTCATGTTTTGCATATCTGCCTTGAAGTGGATGCGTTTTGTTCTTGTTAGTGCCAATCGCGATGATTTCGTTTTTGTAAACGAGAGCAGCGGCTATCTTGGCCCTAGCAAACGGTTCCGAGGCTTCAGCAACCTTGCTGAGGACCTTCATAATCTTCATCGAAATCTTCATCGAGAATCAACACCCAACCGCGAATAGGATCATAATATGTAATATTGTCAAGTAGATCATATACTTCTGAGAAGTGTGTTAGTGCTTCAAAGGATGAGAATGATTTTTCCGTTTCCATCAAGCAACACTCCAATCATAGTCATCTTGTGTCATGACAGTTTCATTACCATCATACTCATCAATACGATACAGAGTACCAGCAGGAAGTTCTTCGATCAGCAACTTGGCGTAAGTACCATTAGCATCATCACCAAGTTCTTCTACAACCTGAACCAAAGCAGGATCGGTACGACTAATACTAAGGTCGCTGAAAGTTAGTTCATTCGAACGGCGGTAGTTATGTTCTTTACGGCATTCCTCATAGATACGATCATATTCTTCCCAAGGAACAGTAGCATACGAATAACCCCAGCTACGATGATCGTACAGAGTGATTCCCTTGATTTCAGCATAACGCATAACAGCCTCATGCGATAGACCGAAACCACCATAGGAAGAGTTGTAAACAATCTTAGTCATTTCACTTAGCCTTTCGGATGAGACGCGCAACGTCTTTGTCAAGAAAATCACCAGTAGTGTACCAAACACGCGATGCAACGCAGTCAGTGATATCCAGAGCGCATATGTCAGCGTTCGGGCATGTATCGCAGGGAATATCGCGAACGTTCTCTGGAGTGTTTAGGATCATCTTGGAAGCAGTGCAGACACCGTTCATGAAAGATGTGTCTGTTGAAACTGAAAAATAATCTGCGTTCATGACAATCTCCGTTTTCTATTATGTATACCTAGCACGATTCGCGATTAATGTCAACCGTATTTTCGATCTGACTCACCATAAAAGCCAGCATCATATTCGTTAATCTGCTCTGGGGTCATATCAGACTTTTCCACAAGAGGTGATGCATACGTAGCTTTTTCATAAAAGTGTGGCTTGTAGGGGCGACCATAATAGGCATCAGCACTACCACGATCATAAGGACCACCGTGACGATGATTAAAAGACATTATTCGCCCTCCACAAGCTTGAAGCCGAACGTATCAACCTCAAAAACTTCACCATCAATGATCATACGGTCACCGACCATAGACGAGCGATGACCCCACTTTTTGCCATTTTCACCATCAAGAGGCTTTACAACAATCACATGAGGATTGAAATCGGGATTCTCATAAAGTTCGCCCTTATGATCGATCATTCGTTCCATCGACCAGGAACCACCGATGTTCTGAGTGTGACGATAGGCATATTCCAGAGCGTCTTGTACTCCCATATTATCAAACATGTAGCTTGACAGATCAATCGTAGCCATATGCTCAAACCAACGATTGCCGAGACCGTCGCGATCAAAATGAAGAACTTGAACTTCCATAACGAATCACCTTTTCTCTCTGTCTACTTTCTGACAATAGACGATTCGCGATAAAATGTCAAGCTAGATTCGTCTCACACCTCTACGTTTTTGTAAACTATATGATTTGGTCCATGCTCACCATAGACACATCTAGCGATTCGTTTTGCGTCTTTGAATGACTTTGCGTTCAGCCCGATATAGTCGATATCGGTTTCACGGCCTGATTCTTCTGTTATAAAAATCAGAAAATAGCGTTTCTTAAACTTTGGTGATTTGTCCACGAGTTAATCCGTGATAATCGTAGTATGTGTTGATGACATTGACTGCTTTTCCAATCCACTGGTTTCTTCTTTGGATGAACAACTGAGGTTCGCTGTTCTCTACTGCAATGATAACAACAAGATTATTCACAGGTACACCAGTTAGTTCTTCATACATGACCGCATAGATGGCCATCTGCATGAAGTATGTATCAATCCACTCCTCTTTCTTAGGTTTATCTGATGTCTTGAAGTCGATGATAGACCTACGGTCATCAAAGTCTGCAATAACGTCAGCAGTTCCAGCAACTCCAAGATGATTGGAGTACATCTGCAACTCAACACCAAGAACATTGTCAATACGATCAATAAACTTTTGAATGGATGTAAACAAAAACAATGCAAACGGATCTACTTTGTCTTTGTCAATCTCTTTATTGTGTAGATAATCTTCACAGATAGCATGAACTTTGGTACCACGACTAGAAGTTCTTCTCAAAACCTTTTGAACTTCTTCTTCACCTAGCCGCTTACGCCATTCTGCTAGTTGAGGCTTCTTATACCACCCTAGGACAGTGGTTACAGAAGGAACTTTAGAACCATCGGGGAGACGATAAAGTCTCCCCGTGTTCTCATCACCATCAATCCTATCAATACCAGGCAGTGTTGTCGTGTTGTGTTTGAACTTTTTTTGTATCACGAAAATAACCAATCTCTTGTAGTTCTGCTAGAATAAACTCACGGACAAATCCAGAACGAACAATATCGTCCACATCAAACTCAACTTTTCGGATAGAAGGAATCTTATCTAAAACTCTCATCATAGATTTTAAACCAGACTCTTCATTATAACGAGAACTTGTCAAGTCATCTTGATTGATGTCACCGCATACGATAACTTTAGCATTTTCGCCAATACGTGTCAAGACTGTTTTAAGTTCGTTATAACCTAGATTCTGACATTCATCTAGAATCACAATAGCGTTGTCGATGGTTGTACCACGAAGGAATGATGTTGATTCGAACTCAACAATGCCTTTTTGTTTTAGGATGCTGTATGCGTCTCCACGCTTGAATAACTTTGCACAGATGGAGATATATGGCGCCTCAAAGACTTCCATCTTCTGAGCCGCGGTGCCAGGCAAGAAGCCGATGGACTTAGATGATTGTGCGCTTCTAATAATGACTACTTTACGAGGTTTGTTTAAGTCTTCCATTACCTCTTCAAGAGCAAGATAAAGACTGATGAATGATTTGCCAGAACCAGGAACTCCGTGGAGCAAAAGGTTCTTGCCATCATCATAGTATTCGAACGACCTGCGTTGATTGTCTGTAGCAGGTGTGATTTGAGATAAGTGCAGTTTCAGTTTATCTTCTGTGGTTCTCTCTTTGCTTTGTCTACTCTGTCTATTACGGTCTCGCTTTTCCGCTCTTGTCGTAGCCATAAGACTCCTTAATCGTTTTTACGTTAAGTCACCGGCACATTATGTCAAAGCACCACCAAGCTTCTTTTTTACTTTGTTGACAGCTTCGCGGGTCTTTGTTTCTTTAACACTCTTAGAGCCATGTTTCTCTGCGAGGGGAGAAAATGGATTAGCAGCGGCGATTCGACTTAGAACATCGTTCATTCCACTGTCTGTTTTTACACGATCACCAGTACCACCTACGAGCATAGGCATATGAAATACTTGCTGAATGTGTGGATTGTCTTGGAGAAACTGCTTGTGTGATGCATAAGACCACAACTCGTCCCACGTTTCTTGTGTTTCAGGAATGAGGTATTGGTACATTGGCATGTAGTTACTCCTTACGATTACTTATAAAATCAGTCAATCTTGCGTTCTATTGTTTGACAGTGAATCTTTTTAGGATTAAAATACTTGACGAAGATTTCTTTGACTGTTTCTTCAGAATATTCTTTACAAGAGAAAATGTCCATGTAACAACTATTACGATCTACTGGACAGAAATGTGCTGATATGTTTGAATCTTGAAGAAGTTGATATATTGAATATCCTACTTTATTGGGATCATTTGTATTACACCAAACGATGTTTAGATCACCTATTTTTACCATTTCTATGGCATTCAATACATCATCAATAAAGTTTTGAAAAACAACAACATCGTTTATAGCCGAAGAATCACATTCTCCAGCATCAATCATTGTTATCCATCCCCAAGGCTTACTCATTTACTCATCGTCTTCCATTTCTAATAGTTGGTCAATATCAAGTGTCCTGATCGCTCTATTTAGACGTTTTTGTTTCTTGTGTTCCCGATACTCTCGCAACTGAGAAGTATTGTTCACTTCGTCTTCTTCGTACCAGTCCTTGAACTTCATGACCTTCTTCTTATGCATTTACGTTTTCTTTCTTAGGGCGCCCGCGACCTCGTTTGACTGGGGCTGGTTCTGCTACTGTTGTATCTGCTTCCTGCTTAGGTGGAAGCAAAAGTGTGAATACACTACGAACGAGTTGTTCATCGATGTTTACATATGGAAGATTGCGGTCCTTGACTGCCAAGATAAGTTTAGCATCAGCAGGATCAAGTGCTTCCAAAAAGTTTACGAACAATGCTTCACGCTTTGCCTTCGAGATGTTTGGATTTTCTGGCCCAACCCAAAGATACATCTTGCGGAAAGTGTTATAGAGCATTGCTTGCTGATCTAGAAACTGACATGGCTTGTATGGAGGTGCACCTTCTGGTAGAAGCCAGCGAACACCAGGATGATATGTCATCTTTAGGATTTCCATAAACGTAGGATTGTTTACGTTTGCGGCTAGCATACTACGACGCTTTTCGTAATCTGGTTCAGCGTCAATCTTATTCAAAATCTCTGAGATACCTAACATTGTTTATTCCCTATCATTTCTTTCTTCGAGGAGTCTTTCCACTCCAACCTGTAATAGACCATTTACCGCTCAAACTTTTTGTGTATGTGCGAGTTGAGCCGCTTTTTGTTGTTTTAACTTTACTGATCTTTGGTGGCCCAACTCTTTTTCTTACCATTAAAAATCACCTACACATTCCAAAAGGTTCTTCAAACGATTTTCTACAAAATAGTTGAACAGTTTGCTACGATCTTTTTTCTGAGTATTGTACTGTTCCAGAACTTGCTCTGAGATTTCAGTAGGAATACAATCAAGATCGATCAACTGTTGATTGCGCTTATAGTTACGCAGCATGGTTTCATTGCAGAACTGTTCAGGTTCTTGAAGAATCCAAGAAGACAGCTTCTTAGCAGACACAGGAGACTGCCGAATGCCCATAACGAACACATTATCAGCCGATAGAAAGTTGGGAATGCCATCAGACACATCACCCTTCATGATATGTTCTTTGAGGAACAAGTCAGGATTGGTACAAGTAATGTACTTCTTGAGGACAGGGCTATATTGCTTGACGTTAGGATACTTCTGCAACTGACCAAAGTCTTTATCGCCAGACAGCACCAAAATGTTTTCACGCAAATGATACTCTTTGACAAGAGTAGCGATAACATCATCAGCTTCAGCGTGTTCTACCTGAATGACTTTGTAAGGAAAGAAGTCCTTGATTTCTTGACGAATCTTGTTGAGTGTTTCAAACACTGCATTCCAGTCAAGTTCAGAAGCATCGCGTTCCTTCTTGCGATTAGCTTTGTAATAAGGATAAACTTGCTTGCGCCAGTAGTTCTTGTCATCACAAGCAATGACCATCTCACCAAACTCGGCAGTAAACTTTACCTTGTGTGCGCGTAGAGCGTTCAACACCATGTGTCGAATGATATCTTCTTCGATCTTGACATTTTTATGGTTACCGATCTGGACCATAAGAGTCGAAATCATGACTTGTGACAAATCTAGGATAATCATGTTAGGTTGTTCTCACGTTGTTATGATCTATATATACAACATTTTTAGATCATTGTAAAGAGTTATTCGTCAAAATATTCTTCATCGATGTCTGGAAAGTCAATCAACTGTTCTGCTGCTTGTTGCAGCCCATGATTGACTCCCATACTCTTGAGGATCAATGACCGTAGGGATTCGATGACTAGTGCAACATCTTTGCTGAAGTCATCGTCATCAAAGTTGAACCCTAGCATACCAATCTTATAGAACAACTCTTCGGTCATCTCATCCGTCACGAAATGAACAAACTCTATTTTGTTTAGAAGAGCCTGCTCTCTCATCTCTTCAAGATGATCTTGGGTAAAGTTTGTTCTATTTTTCAACGGGAACTGAATGATGTTTGAACGTATCTCAACAGAAACATTAGTAGAAATAGCTGTGTTGGTATTCACACAAGTCTCCTCTCTACCATTACTTATTTTTTAGAGATTCTAGAAGGCCCGACCATTCCATTGCTTTAGTGTTCCAGTTGTATGTACGATCTGCTTGGATTTTCTGTAGATAAAGATCCTGTGCAATCAAGTCTCTTTGATTACGCATAACGTTGATACCCTGTGAAAGAACCTGATAGAATGAGTTTGCATGATGATTCTTATCTTCGCTCCACTGATACATCCATGTCAAGCCCATAGAAGTTTCTGGTAGTGCTGCTAGATTAGGATGAATGCAGAGTAGACCAGCAGACATGGCTTCGATCAAACAGAGACAGGAGGTTTCTTTCCAGATTGAAGGATATGCAAAGATGTCTGCGTTCAACAATGCGCTGCGCAACTCTTCGTTGCTTACAGAGCCGTGATAGTTAATCTGTGGATGCTGGCGACAGACTTCAAACAGGTCTTCATACTGTTGATCGCGTTGTTCCCAACCATACAACTTGAATGATGAATAGACATCCAATGTGATGTTAGGATCGTTCTCGGCTAGCTTGATGAAGACTGGTACCAGAATATCTAGACCACGATGTGGAGTAGGTGTGT